>Ga0194120_10001109_pt1 | contig 49882 bp, 40 predicted proteins | sample TA2MahCa65mmetaG_FD_148642 | JGI IMG/M metagenome (GOLD analysis project Ga0194120, IMG submission 148642) | Freshwater microbial communities from Lake Tanganyika, Tanzania - TA2015019 Mahale Deep Cast 65m | ecosystem: Environmental > Aquatic > Freshwater > Lake | place: Tanzania: Lake... | reverse complement strand
CGCTCAGCCGCGGCGAGCATCCCTATCGTGGTCGACGCCGACCGCCTCCGGCGGAAGTCATCCGCTTGGAGTTCCTATCCTCAGGTTTTCTCGCCCTCCTTGATCAACACCTATACGCCAATATATGATGCGCTTCCTCAGCGCTACGATCTTCGCTCTCGCTCTCCTGATCTGGTTTCTGATCGGACAGCCAGTCGGTGAGGCGGCAAACCCCGCAAATCAATCAACGGTGACATCAACTGGATCTTCCCAAGTGCAACCGATTGATTCGCCAAGCGATCATCGTCAATCAGCACCGAACACGGACAACGCGGCTCGAGAGAGCTCACCGGTCCTCGGTCAGGTAGAACTTCGCTTCATGGCAGGCGGCAAGCCTGTCGCTGGGGAGAAGATCATCGCTAGACTGATCAGCTTCGATGGTCAGATCTCAAGCGATGCGCAGTGCGACGATCAGGGGGTTTGTATTTGGAGTGACGTTCAAACCGGCAGCTACCAGTGGGAATTGATTTCAGCTCACCATGCCGAGATGAACCCGCCCTATTCTAGCGGAGTTGCACTCGTCAACGGAGCTGTCTTCTCTGATGGGCAGCGCCATCCAAGCAACAGATCCGGCAACTTCAACGTTGCATTGGGCGAAACACTCCGCCTCGACGTCGAACTGACCATGGCCGGAACGATCTTCGGGTTCACAGAACCAAAGGCTCGAGTGTTCATCTCCCATCGCAAAGATCTTGCCGGAGATCTCGGTGGGACCTCTGCCAGGATGTATGACATCGAAGTCAACGGTTATGCAGATGAAACCGGATTCTTCGAATTCCGCAATCTCATCCCCGGAACGAAGCTGGTGCGGGTTGAATGGGCAAAGCAACCGCAACTGTTCTTCTTTGCTACCACATCGGTAGAAGTCGTCTCTGGTGGCAAACACGACCTGGGTCGGTTGCAAAGTGGCCAAGGCAGCCTGAGCGGCAAACTGGTGTTCAAGGATGCCAGTGGTCGTCAGGTGGACGGAACTCAAGCCTTCGGCAAGCCGGTGCAGTCCGAAGTGGTCTTCGCAAGTCGTCCCACCGTGCCTGAAGAAGGCATGATGATGACGAAGATGCTGGTCACGGTTGGCGAGGAGTTCACAATCACTGGGCTCTTCGGTGGTGACTACACCATTCACTACAGCAGCTCCGGATGGGGATGGCCTGAAGAAGGACCGATGAAAGTCGATGAAGATCGACCGGTTCAACGAAAGCTGTTCATACCACCCGGTAGTGACGTGCGCTTGGAGTTTCCGATCCAAGTCAGCCAGCGTTGACAAAAAGGTCACCGAGGACACATCACTCAGTGACTACATGCTTACAGGGTTGCACAAATTCTCGTGGCAACCCTTCATTCTTCTCTCTTTTTCCACTTACTGAGTTTGCTGCAATCAAAAAAAGGAGCTGCACTATTAAAGAAGTCCTCCTTTGGTTTTGACACTCTACCCCATAGTACAGGAAAGGTCTGGTACCTAACCCGCATCATTCACGAGAAAACAGGTACGGGCGGGTCGGTTCGTGACCGGCTAGGTGCTTTGCATAGACACGGCGCCGATCACGACCAACCGCTCGCATGACGGACCTTACCCAGCAGCGCGGCCTCTTCGAAGGGACTTTTCCCAAGCCCGTGACGGTGGATTTCACGGCCCGGCGCCAGAGCTCGGATGGCGGTGTGGTGCTGCTGCGGCAGATCGACGCGCGCACGGGCCTGACGGCCTCGCTGGCGAGCAGCCTGGACGAGCGCCGGAGCACGGCACGCGTTCAGCACGACCTCGAGCTGCTCGTGCGCCAACGCGTGCTGTCGATCGCGTTGGGCTACGCAGACTGCAACGACGCAGCTCGCATCGGTGACGACCCCGCATTGACGCTGGCCTGCGGGCGTGCACCCGACGCGTCGGGATCGCTCGCGTCCCAGCCGACGCTCTCGCGTTTCGAGCGCGGCCGTGCGGGTCGCGAACTGGTCGCCATGTCGCGAGCGTTGGAGCGCAACGTGATGGATCGCCTCGCGCGCAGCGCGAGGCGTGCGCGTCGCGTGACCATCGACTTGGACAGCACGGTGGACCCGACCCACGGCACGCAGCAGCACAGCCTCTTCAACGGCTACTGCGGCACGTGGTGCTACCTGCCGCTCCTCGGCTTCCTCTCGATCGACGACGAGCCCGAGCAGTACCTGTTTCACGCGCGGCTGCGGCCGGGGACCTCGCGGGACGGGCGTGGCGTCCGGTCGCTGCTGGCGCGGGTGATTCCCGATCTGAAACGGCGTTTTCGTCGGGCGGAAGTGCTGGTGCGGGTCGGCGAGGGTTTCTGCGGCCCGGAGCTGCTCGCCATGCTCGATGAGCTGGGCGCGCGCTACGTCGCGGGGATAGCCAAGAATCCCAAGCTCGAGGCGCTGGCCGGGAAGCACATGCACGCCGCACGTGCGCTGACGTCGCGCTTTGGCCCTTCGACGCAGCTCTTCGGCGACTGCGAGCACGCCACGAAGTCATGGAAGCGCTCGCGACGCGTGGTCTTCAAGGCCGAGGTCGTGTCGCTCGAGGAGCGCACTCCGCGCGACAACCTCCGGCTGGTCGTCACGAACCTGCGCCAGTCGCCCGAGGCCTTGTGGGCGCTGTACGCGCGGCGCGGTGACAGCGAGAACCGCATCAAGGAGCTCAAGTGTGACCTGGAGATCGATCGCACGAGCTCGAGCAGCTTCCTCGCCAACCAGCTGCGCGTGCTGCTCACGTCGGCCGCCTTCGTCCTGGTGCAGGCGCTGCGGGACACTCTGCGCGAAACCGAATTCGCCCGCGCTCGGGTCTCGACGCCGCGGCTCAAGCTGCTCAAGGTCGCGGCGACAGTGAAGTCGACCTGGCGTCGGATCGTGATCTCGCTGCCCGAGACGTACGCATGGGCCGCAGCGTGGCGAACAGCTGCGCTCGCGGCGGGCGCCGCAGCCTGCTGATGCGGCCACTTCGGCCACACACCACCTGTCGAACGCGGCCACGCGAGGCGGAGCCCTGCCCAAATCCACCGCACCCCCCTGACTGGCGCGTGGAAGCAAGCCTCTGCGCGCCGCTTTCGACCTCAAAAAGTCTGGTGCGCTCGAAAACGACGGACGTCCAGCGACATCCGCGGCTCTCCGCTCGCGCGATCGTGCGCTCGTGAATGGGGCGGCCTAGTCCGCGGGCTCCATCGTCGCGCGCAGTGGGCGAGGCGCGTGCGGTCACGGGCCCCGACCTCGGACCGTGGCGCGAGTTTGGGCGCCGCCACGGCGCTCGGCTCACTTCTTCTCGATGTTGCGCGTCAGGTAGTCGACGAGGTCCATCTTCGTGACGATCGCCTTGAGGTGTTGCGAGTCGTCGACGACGAGCGCCACCAGACCTTCGGCGAAGAGCTTGGTGAGCGAGCCGGCGTCCTCGGAGTCCGCCACCGTGCGCACCTTGCGGAACATCACCTCGGCGATGGAGCTCGACAGGCTCGCGCGACCCTCGACGAGCTTTCCGAGCAGGTCCGATTCGGTGACGATGCCGACGATCCTGCTGCCTTCGAGCACCGGCAGCTGGCTGATGCCCTTCTCCTTCATCAGGAGCACCGAATCCGCGACCGTGTCCGAGCTCGACGCCGTGTGCAACTCGCGGCGCGGCATCGCGCGCACGAGGTCGGCGACCGAGTCCGTCTCCCACAGGCTCTCGCTGAAGCCGTTGGCGCGCATCCAAACGTCGTCGAGGAACTTGGTGATGTAGTTGCGCACGGAGTCGGGCAGGATCACGACGATGCGCTTGCCCGCGCCGCAGCGCTTGGCCATCTCGATCGCGCCCCACGTCGCCGCGCCGCTGCTGCCGCCACACAGCAGACCCTCGTGGCGAATCAATCGTCTCGCCATCAAGAACGACTCGCGGTCCTCGCTCTTGATCCACTCGTCGACGAGCTCGCGATTCAGCACGTCGGGGATGAAGTCATAGCCGATGCCCTCGACCTTGTAGCTGTTGATCGGCCCGGGACCGGCGAGGATCGAGCCCACCGGATCGACGCCGACGATGCGCACGCGAGGGAGTTTTTCCTTCAGCCTGCGCGCGACGCCCGAGATCGTGCCGCCCGTGCCCGCGGTCATCACGACCATGTCGAGCTGGCCGTCCGTCTGCTCGAGGATCTCGTCCGCCGTGCCGTGGTAGTGCGCGAGCGGGTTGTCGGGGTTCGAGTATTGATCGAGGATGTGCGAGCTGGGCAGGATCTTCTGGAGCTGCTTCGCGACGCCGATGTGGCTCTCGGGAGCGTCCCACGCCGCCTCGGTCGGCGTGCGGATGATCTCCGCGCCGAGCGCTTCGAGCACCACCTGCTTCTCGCGGCTCATCTTCTCCGGCATCGTGATGACCATCCGGTAGCCCTTGACGGCCGCCGCGAGCGCCATGCCGATGCCAGTGTTGCCGCTCGTGGGCTCGATCAGCGTGTCGCCGGGCTTGATGCGCCCCTTGCGCTCCGCTTCTTCGACCATGCGCCGACCGATGCGGTCCTTGATCGAGCCGCCCGCGTTGAGAAACTCGCACTTGGCGAGGAGCTCGCACCCCGTCTTCTGGCCGACGGTGCGCAGGCGGACCATCGGCGTGTTGCCGATGGCTTCGAGGATCGAGTTCATGATCTTGGCCATGGGGAGTGCTCCAGAGCGAGGGGTCGCGGGGCGCAGAGTCTACGGCGTCGGCTCGGCGAGCACGATGCGGCCCTGCGCATCGGTCGACACGGCGCAGCGCTTGAGCGGCTCGAAGCCCGGCAGCGGCACGCCGAGCGGACCGAGGCGCGCGCCGCTGCGCAGGTCGTAGCGCCAGCAGTGCCACGGACAAGTGACGGCTCCATCGGCGTGCGAGCCTTCGAACAGCGGTCCGTCGAGGTGGGGGCAGAACGCTTGCACACACACCAGCTCATCGCCGTCGACGTACAGCGCCATGGCACCCCACGGCGTCTCGATGAAGCGCGGCCGACGCGTGTCGAGCTCGGCGCGCACGAGGCCAGTCGGAAACGAGTCGGGCATCGCGCGAGAGTCTAGCCCGTGCGTTCCGTGGCTTTCGACGGCCCTCGCGCCGTGCCACAATCCCGCCGTGGCCCACAAGACGCTCGTCGTGAACGTACCCCCGTCGCGGGCCGCGGACATCGAACGTCGCCTCGCCGCAGGATCGTTCTCGTTTCGCTCCACGCCCCACGCGCGCTTTTCGGTCAAGGGCGAGGGCGTGGTCGCGACCTTCTACGACTCGGGCAAGCTGGTCGTGCAGGGCGACGACCCCGACGGCTTCGTGCTCGCGTATGTCGAAGGCGCGACGCGCGTGGCGAGCGCGAAGCAGCCCGCGAGCCCCGCACTTGGCTCACACGCGCTTGGCTCACACGCGCTCGGCGCACCCGCGCCACACGCACAGACCGCGATCGGCAGCGACGAATCGGGCAAGGGCGACTACTTCGGACCGCTGGTGGTCGCGTCCGTCCGGCTCGAGCCCGAGCTCTCGCGCAAGCTGGCGAACGGCGAGGTGCGCGACTGCAAGCAGATGAGCGACGAGGCCGTGCTGCGCGTGGGCGCCGCGCTGCGCGCGCACGTGCCGCACGCGATCGTCAAGCTCGACCCGCCCGCCTACAACGCCGAGCACGCGCGCTGGCGCAACCTGAATCCGCTGCTCGCGTCCCTGCACGCGCGTGCGATCGGCCAGCTCTCGAGTCCGGGCATGCACGTCATCGTCGACCAGTTCGGCAACGCGAAGCTGCTCGAGGACGCGCTGCGACCGCTCGACATTCGCCTCGAGCAGCGCCACCGCGCGGAGGAGCTGCTCGCCGTCGCCGCCGCGAGCGTGATCGCGCGCGAGCAGTTCCTGCTCGGCATGCGCGCTCTCTCGGAGGCCTGGGCGCTCGACCTCGCCAAGGGTGCGGGCCACCCCGTCGACGCCGCGGCGCGCCGTTTCGTCGCGCTGCACGGTGCCGAGAAGCTCGGCCTCGTCGCCAAGCTGCACTTCAAGAACACGCAGAAGCTAGGTCTGCGATGAAGCTCGTCGTGATGGCAGGCGCCGGCAACACGTTCGCCGTGCTCGACGCGCGTGCGCAGCCGTTGCCCGCGGACTTGCCAGCGTTGGCGCGACGGTTGTGCGCGTCGGCGTGGGAGGGCAAGCCCGCCACGCTCGATGGCGTGCTCGTCGTGCAAGGCGGCGACGAAGGCAGCGCGTGTCGCATGGTGATCTACAACGCCGACGGCTCGCGGCCCGAGGCCTGTGGCAACGGCCTGCGCTGCGTGGCGAAGTTCGCGCGTGAGCATGGCTGGTGCGACAGCGACCGCTTCCGCGTCGACACGGACGCCGGAGCGCGCGAGGTCGAGCTCGTGCGCGACGGTGGCGCGATCGTCGGAGCCACGGCTCGCATGGGCGCGCCGCGCAGGGTGGAACGCAAGGTGGCCCTCGCGACGAGCAAGGGACGCAAGCAGGCCACGTTGGTCGACATGGGCAATCCGCACGCCGTGCTGTTCGTCGCGGACGAGCGCAAGGCACCCGTGCACGAGCTCGGCCGCGAGCTCGAATACCACCCGCGCTTTCCCAATCGCACCAACGTCGAGTTCGCGACACTGCGCGACGGACGCATCCATCTGCGCGTGTGGGAGCGCGGCGTCGGCGAGACGCTCGCCTGCGGCACGGGCGCCTGTGCGACCGCGGTGGCGGCCGTCGTCGAGTCGCGCGCCCGTGCGCCGATCGAGATCGAGGTCCGCGGCGGACGCCTGAAGGTGGACTGGGACGGCGCGGGCGACGTGATCCTCGCTGGCCCGTGCGAGAATCTGTGGAGCGGGGACGTGATCCTCGCGGAGGGCGAGCGATGAGCGACATTCGCGTGGAACACAAGCTCGGGCTCCAAGGCGCGGTGGCGCGCTTTCAGGAGCTCGCTCGGCAGCACGGACTCAAGCTCCAGTCGAGCGACGGCGGACACAGCGGCACGCTCGAGAAGAAGTTGCCATTCGTGGGCGCGGCGCAGGGGCGCTTCCTCGTCACGGAGACGGCCATCGAGATCGCGATCGACGCCGCGCCCTCGTTCCCTGGGCCGGAGACGATTCGGCGCATGGTGTCGGAAGAGCTCGCGAAGGCACTCGCTTAGTTCGCACGAGCGGGCGCATGACGTACCTGCTGCACATCGTCGTCGCGCTCGCGCTCGTGATGGCGGCGGTCGAAGGGCTCGCGCTCGACGTGTGCCAGCCGTGGGGCGTGGGAGCGCTCGCCTTTGCTCCGCACGCGCTCGGTTGGCTCGTGCGCAGGCTCGGCGTCGCGGGTCGCTTCGCCATGGCCGGTTGGATCCTGCTCGCGCTGCGCCATTGCGCGCTCGGCTGCTTCGCGCTCGCGACGCTCGCGCTCGGCTGGTCGGAGAGCGTGGCGGAGTGGAGCGGCACGCGACTGGACCTGTGGAGCTGGCCGGGGCTCGAGATTCTGCTCGTGCTCGTGCCGTTCTTCGCCTACACGCTGCTCGCGATCGACGCGCGCGCCCGTCTGCTCGACCGGCGCCCGCAGCAACTTGCGGATCTGCGCCGACTCGAGCTGCGATCGCTCTTCGCGTCGGCGCTCCCGTTCGCGCTGATGATCGCGGCGACGGCCGCGCTCGGGCTGTACGAGCCGTTGCGCGTGCAGGTCGAGTACGTGGGCCTGTGGAGCGCGCTGTTCGCGGTCGTGGTGCTCGCCGCGCTCGCGTGGCTTCTCCCCTGGCTCCTGCGACGCGCATGGAACACCTCGCCGATGCCCGAGGGTCGCGCGCGCAGCACGCTGGAGAGCCACGCGGCGAGAGTCGGCTTCCGCTGCGGCGAGCTCGTGGTCTGGCACACGGGCTTTCAGCAGTCGAACGCCGCCGTCGTTGGCATCGGACCGTCGCGCGCGGTGCTGTTTTCCGACCTGCTGCTCGCGCAACTCGGCGAGCGCGAGCTCGAAGCCGTGTTCGCGCACGAGATCGGGCACGTCGTGCGCCACCACGTGCTCGTCTTCGCGGCTTGGACGCTGGCGTTCCTGCTCGGCGCCGACCTGTTGTTCGACGCGCTCGGCTTCGGTGACAGCGTCGAAGGTCTGGCGCTCCTCGGCGCGGCGCTGCTGCTGTGGTACTTCGTCTTTGGCTGGTTTTCGCGGCGCGTCGAGCTGGAAGCCGATTGGCACGCGCTCGAGACGATGGGTGACCCACAAGCGCTGATCTCCGCGCTCGAGCGCGTCGGCGGCACGCATGGCAGGGTGCGCGATTCGTGGCGCCACTTCTCCACCGCGCGCCGCATGGAGTTCCTGCGCGGCGCCGCGAGCGATCCTTCCATCGGACGCCGCCTCGCGCGCCGCTTGCGCAACTTCGGGCTCGTCGGCGGCGTCGCGATGGTGCTCGTGCTCGCCGCGCAGGCCCGCGAGCTCGTGTTGGCCTATCCACGCGATCAGGTTTCCGCGTCGCTCGCCACGGGGCAGTATGCACGCGCCGCGAGCTGGGCACGCGAGATCCCCGACCTCGAGCCCGAGCTCACCGTGCTGGTGTCGCGCGCGCTCTCGACCGGCGAATGCGCGCCGTCGACGGAACGCCTCGTGCAGCTCGCGCGAGCCGCCGTGGAGCGCGGCGTGCGCATCGAAGCACTCGAGTACTTCACGCTCGCGTACTTGCGCGGCGAGCGCAGCGTCGGCCCGGAGCTCGACGCGCTCGAAGCCGACCTCAAAACTGGAAGTAGATGAACGGCTTCACCGCGGCGTTCGTGCAGGCCAGCGCGAGCGCTGCCAGCACGCCGAGCGCGATCGCATAGCTCCACTGCGGCATGCGCTCGCTCGCGCGCTCCAGCCAGCGCTTCGAGCACGTCCAGTGCGCCAGTGCGAGTGCCGCGAACGTCGCGAGAGGCATCCAGCCGGTCGAGCGCGTGCCGGGACTGTCGAACGCCACGAACGAGCGCACGGTGACGAGCGCGCTCTCGAACGTCGACGCGCGGAAGAAGATCCACGCCAGGCACGTCCACCAGAACGTGGCGAGCAGGCCGAGCGACGCTGGCAGGCGACGCCCCGCGCGCTCCCACTCGCGGTGGGCGACGAGCGCGCCGCCATGGAGCGCGCCCCAGATCACGAAGTTCCAGCCCGCGCCGTGCCACAGGCCGCCGAGCAACATCGTCAAGAGCAGGTTGCGCCGCTGGAACAGCCGCGAGCCCCGATTGCCGCCCAGCGGCACGTAGAGGTAGTCGCGCAGCCAGCTCGACAGCGACATGTGCCAGCGCCGCCAGAAGTCGCGGATCGACGTGGCGAGGTAGGGAAAGTCGAAGTTGGCGCGCAGCTCGTAGCCGAACAGGCCCGCGGTCGCGATCGCCATGTCGCTGTAGCCCGAGAAATCGCAGTAGATCTGCACGGCGTAGAACAGCACCGCGCTCCAGGCCGCAAGCGCGTCGAACTCGGCGGGGCTCTTGAAGTACGGATCGACGAGCGATGAGACGTTGTCGCCGACACAGGCCTTCTTCACGTAGCCGACGAGGAACAGCGTCAGGCACGCGCGCACGCGCACGTCGCTCCACAGCCGCTGGCGCTCGAGTTGCGGCAAGAAGTCGATCGCGCGCACGATCGGACCGGCGACGAGCTGCGGGAAAAACGTCACGAACAACGCGAAGTCGAGCGGATCGCGCACGGGGCGCAGCTCTCGGCGGTACACGTCCAGCGAGTAGCTCATGGTCTGGAACGTGTAGAACGAGATCCCCACCGGCAGCACGATGCCGAGCACGTGCGGGTTGGCCTCGAAGCCCAGCGAACGCGCGAGCGCGAGCGCCGAGTCGAGGAAGAAGTTCGCGTACTTGAAGACTCCGAGCAGCCCGAGATTGAGCGCGACGCTCAGCGTGATCCAGCGCTTGCGGGCGCGCTCGTCGTCGTTCTCCTCGAGCTTGCGGCCGACGAGGTAGTCGAGTGCGCTCGAGCCCAAGATCAGCGACAGGAAGCGCCAGTCCCACGCGGCGTAGAAGCAGTAGCTCGCCGCGAGCAACCACAGCTTGCGCGCGCGCGCGCCGTGCAACGCCCAGTGGACGCCGAAGACGAGCGCGAAGAACGCGAGGAAGGAGAGCTCGGTGAAGATCATCGCGGCGCGAGCTCCCCGCGCCGGACGCGCGCGACGAACTCGTCGGCGAGCAGCTCCGTGAAGCGCCGCGCGCCCTCGTCATTCAAGTGCGTCTCGTCGTAGCGCCGCTCGGGCGCGTAGAGCTCCGCGAAGCGCTCGGCATCGTCGAAGCGCAGGAGCGCCGGGAGCTCCCCGGCCGCCGCCGCCTTGATGAGATCCTCCTGCAAGTAGAGCGCCGGCTGCGTGACGAACACGGCCGTCGCACCGAGCTCCTCGACGCGCGCGCGGATCGCGCGGTACATCTCCAGCGCGAAAGCATCCGGCGGGCCCTCGCCCACGCGCAACGCCTTGTAGTCCTCCAACTGCGCCAGATAGCGCTCGCGGCGCTTGTGGAAGCGCTGACCGCGTCGCCCCAGACCTTCCGACTCGTCGCCGAGCGGCGCGTAGCCATCGAGCCGCGGCCCGACGAGCTCGCGCTCGATCTCGTCCGTGCGCCGTTCGCCGAGCGCGATGTCGACGAGCCGCTGGGAGCGCCCGACGTTGAACACGTTGTAGGCACACGACTTCCAGTGCGGCACCAGTGCGTTCCACAGCTGCGGATAGGGGAGCTCCGCACAGGCGATCCAGCGCGAGATGCGCAGCGTCGCGGCCGGGTCGTGCCACTCGATCACCTGTCGCGCGAGCACGTTGCGCTCGTCGCGCAGGAGCGCGACGCCCTCGGGGTCGACGAGCACGAAGTCGAGGCGCGCCGGCGCGAGCTGGACCACGCGCTCGAGCAGCCGCTCGACTTCGAACGCGCGGGAGCCCGGCGCGCCGAAGTTGAACGAACGGGTCGCCACGCCCGCCGCCGCCGTGCGCGCGTCGAAGACTTCGGGCACGAAACCGCGGTGGACGCGGCTCGAGCCCGCGAACACGAGCGTGTACGCGTCGCGCTCGCGCGCGAAGCGCGCGACCTTGGCGTCGACGAGCTCGCGCGCGCCGCCGTGCGGCAAGAGCGTGCGCAGCACCAGCGTCGCGAGCGCGAACGACAACGCGAACAGCGCGAGCGTCCCCAAGCTCGCTCTCGCGCTCGAGCGCTCGCCGTTCGCCGCCATGCGCGCGCCTCTAGTAGGAGAGGCCGTTCTTGCGCAGGTGGATCGCGGGCTCGCCATCGCGCTTCTGCGCGCCGTCGACGACCTCGCCGAACACCACCACGTGGTCGCCGCTCGCGAATTCGCCGCTGACGCGGCATTCGAGCCACGAGAGAGCGTCGGCGAGCACCGGCGTGCCGTGCGCGCCGCGCTCGAGCGCGAGCTCGTCGAACGGACCCTTGCCCGCGTCGTACTTGCGGAAGAAGCGCCCCATCAGGTCGTTCGAGCCCGCGCCGAGGATCGAGATGCCGAACAGCCCGCTCGCGCGCAGCGCCGCGAGGTGCGCGCGGTCCTTGCCGACCGCCACGGCCACCACCGGCGGCGCGATGCCCATCTGCATCACGAACGAACCGACGAAGCCGAGCGGAGCGCCGTCCCGCACGGTCGTGACGATGTACAGGCCCGTCGGCAAGCGGCCGAGCGCCTTGCCGATGGGGGAGATCTCGGTCGGGTTGGCCATGGGCTGAGTGTGCCGCAGCCCGCCCCTCGCCGCCACGCTCGCGCGGCCCCCCCGGCTCCCGCGAGCGCCCGCGCGCAGCCGTGCACGGGCCATGGAGCACTCCGCACCCGGCGCAATACGGCTTGGGAGCGTTCGAGGAGCGACCCGGGGCTGGGGAGCCGCCAGAGCCGCTCGAGCGGGGGCCGCGGCGAGCCCCCAAACGGCCTCGAAAAACAGCCCCGGAAGGCGCGCTTGTGTTCTGGATCGCGGGCCACTTTCCGCGGATAATCCCCGACCCCGAACGACTCCCGGATCCGGCCCGTTTCCGGGGGCTTTTTTCGCTTCCACGCCGAGTGAATCGCGCCCCGTAATGACGACGACCGAACCCCTGCCTCCCTCCTCGTCCGACGGCCGCATCGAGGAGCGCCACATCGAGCGCGAGATGCGCGAGTCGTACCTGACGTACGCGCTCTCCGTCATCCACGCCCGCGCTCTCCCCGACGTCCGCGACGGCCTCAAGCCGAGCCAGCGACGCATCCTCGTCGCCATGGACGACCTGAACCTCGGCCCGCGCGCCAAGTATCGCAAGTGCGCCAAGATCGCCGGCGACACGTCGGGCAACTACCACCCGCACGGCGAGTCGGTGATCTACCCCACGCTGGTGCGCCTCGCCCAGCCCTTCAGCACGCGCTATCCGCTGATCGACGGCCAGGGCAACTTCGGCAACATCGACGGCGATGGCGCGGCGGCCATGCGTTACACGGAAGCGCGCATGACCGGGGTCACGACCGAGTTGATGGCGGACCTCGACAAGGAGACGGTCGACCGCCAGGCCAACTACGACGAGACGCGCACCGAGCCCGTGGTGCTCCCCGGGCGCTTCCCCAACCTCCTGTGCAACGGCTCGGACGGCATCGCGGTCGGCATGGCGACGAGCCTTCTGCCGCACAACTTGCGCGAGATCGTCGCGGGCCTGCGCGCGGTGCTCGAGCGCCCCGACGTCGGAATCGGCGAGCTGTGCGAGCTCGTCACCGGCCCCGACTTCCCGACCGGCGGCATCATCATGGGCCGCCGCGGGATCCTGCAGGCCTACGCCACCGGCCGCGGCATCTGCCGCGTGCGCGGCAAGTACCACGTCGTCGAGAACAAGAACCGCTCCTCGATCGTCTTCACCGAGATTCCCTTCCAAGTCCGCAAGGAAGCGATCATCGAGAAGATCGTCGAGGTCGTGAACGACGACCGCATCACCGGCATCTCGAACGTTCAGGATTTCTCGGACCGCACCGGCATTCGGCTCTCGATCGACCTGAAGAAGGGCGAGGACCCGCAGGTCATCGTCAACCAGCTGTTCCAGTACACGCCGCTGCAGTCGACGCAGTCGATCATCAACCTTGTGATCGACCGCGGCCAGCCGCGCACGCTCAACCTGCGCGGCCTGCTCGACAGCTACATCGCGCACCGCAAGGAAGTCATCCGCCGCCGCACGCAGTTCCTGCTGACGAAGGCGGAGGAGCGCAAGCACGTCGTCGACGGCCTGCGCATCGCGGTCGACAACATCGACGAGGTGATCCGCATCATCCGCGCGAGCGCCACGCCGGAAGCGGCCAAGACGGGCCTGCAAGAGCGTTTCGCGCTCTCGACGCGCCAGTCGCAGGCGATCGTCGACATGCGCCTCGCGCGGCTCACCGGCCTCGAGCGCGAGAAGCTCGAGGAGGAGTTCAACGCGCTGCTCTCCGAGATCGCCGACCTCAACGACATCCTCGCGCGCGACGAGCGCGTGGTGGGGATCATCAAGTCCGACCTCGACGAGCTCGAGCAGAAGTACGGCGACTCGCGCCGCACCGAGATCAGCCGCGAGGAGATCGACGGCTCGTTCGACATCGAGGAGCTGATCACCGAGGAGATGATGGTGGTCACGTTCTCGCGCGACGGCTACGTCAAGCGCACTCCGCTCGACGTCTACCGCACGCAGGGCCGCGGCGGCCGCGGGATCATCGGCTCGGAGACGAAGGAGGGCGACGTCGTGCAGTCGCTGTTCGTCGCCGGCACCCACGACCACGTGCTGTGCTTCTCCAACCGCGGGCAGGTCTACTGGCTCAAGGTCTACAACCTGCCGGAGGCCAATCGCACCAGCGCCGGGCGCGCGATGTCGAACCTGATCGAGCTGCAGCCGGGCGAGCGCATCACCAACGTGCTGCGCGTCGTCGAGTTCGACAAGCAGCGCTCGATCTTCTTCGCCACCCAGCGCGGCACGGTCAAGAAGACCTCGCTCGAGGCTTACTCGCGGCCCAAGAAGGGCGGCATCCGCGCCATCCTGCTCGAGGAAGGCGACGAAGTCGTGGCGGTCGGCCTGTGCAAGAGCGGCGACACGATCGTGATCTGCTCCGCCGGCGGTCAGGCGATTCGCTTCGCCGATGAGAACGTGCGCTCGATGGGCCGCACGAGCTACGGCGTGCGCGGCATTCGCTTGCTCGACGACGACCGGGTCGTCGACATGAAGGTCGCCGTGCCCGACACGTTCGTGCTCTCGGCCTGCGAGAACGGGTTCGGCAAGCGCACCGCGCTCGAGGAGTACCCGATCAAGGGCCGCGGCGGTCAGGGCGTGATCAACATCCGCACCGAGGGCCGCAACGGTCAGGTCATCGGAACGGTCATGTGCCGCGAGGATGACGAGGTCATGTTCATCACCGAGTCGGGCATGATCGTGCGCTCGGCGGTGAACGAGATGCGTTCGATGGGTCGCAACACTCAGGGTGTGCGGCTCGTCAACTTGAAGGATGGCGACCGGCTCGTCGGCATCGAGCTCGTCAGCGCCGAGGACCTCACGCAGTACCAGACGACCCAACAGCGCCGCATCGCGCCCGCGATCGAGGAAGCCGCTGAAGACGAGCCCGAGGAGCCGCTGACGGATGGCCCGGAAGCAGACGGGCCGGAAGCAGACGGGCCGGAACCCGACGACGAAACCGCCGAGTGAGTCCTGCGCGGGCCTTCCGGGATGACCGGGAGGCCCGCGGTGCCTCGGGCCCGGTGCCTCGGGCGCGGTGCCTCGGGCCCGGTGCCTCGGGCCCGGTGCCCATGGCTTCGCGCGCCGCAAGCCATGGCGCCTGCTCGAGCGCGAGGAGCGCGGCGGCGAGCCGAGCGTGTTGCTCGAGCTCGTCGAGGACGCCGAGACGCTCGCCCACTGGCCGCACCGCTTTCGCGCGCGGCTCGCAGCGCGCCTTGGCGCCGACGCGAGCGCGGCGTGGAATCCGCGGTCGCGGGCAGCGGAGCGCATGGCCGACCTCGGCGACGAGCGGACGCGCGTGCCGTGCGTCGAGAGCGCCAACATCGGCGCCCATGCGATCGAGCTCGCGCCCTGCATCGCCAAGGCTCGAGCGGCGAGCCAACGTCGTCGGTTGGGACTTGGGTCGCGGCGCGCTCGGTCGCTAGCATCGCGCGCTCAGCCCAAGGAGAAGCACGATGGCGCTCTATGAACAACTGCAGGCGGACGTGAAGCAGGCGATGCTCGCGCGCGATGAGATTGCGCGCGACACGCTGCGCATGCTCGTCGCCGCGGTGAAGAAGCAGGAGCTCGAGCAGGGCAAGCTGATCACCGACGAGCTCGTGATGACGATCCTCTCGGCATCGGCCAAGACGCGCGGGGAGTCGATCGCGCAGTTCACGGCGGCCGGGCGCATGGATCTGGTGGCGAAGGAGCAGGCGGAGCTCGGCGTCGTGCGCCGCTACCTGCCGCAGCAGCTCGACGTCGCGCAGACGCGCGAGGCGATCGTCGCGCTCATCGCCGAGCTTGGGATCTCGTCCAAGAAGGACGTCGGCACGCTGATGAAGGCGGCCATGGCAAAGCACAAGGGCGTGATCGACGGCAAGTTGGTGCAGAAGCTCGCGGGCGAGTTGCTCGCCTGATGGGCGGCGCTCGCGTTCGAGTCGCGCGAGGGCTCCGGTAGCGGTTCCATGGACCAAAGCGAGGTCGCGGCCGCGCCGCAATCCGATGTCAGCGGCCGCCACAAGCGGCTGGTGGAGCGCACCGTACTGATCTCGTTCTTCACCGCGGTCTCGCGCGTGTTCGGCTACGGCCGCGAGGCGCTGACGGCGGCGCTGTTCGGCGACACTTCGGCGGTCTACGACGCCTTCGTCACGGCCTGGCGCGTGCCGAACCTGTTCCGGCGCCTGCTCGGCGAAGGCGCGGTCTCGGCCTCGCTCGTGCGCGCGATGACCGAGGAGGACCACGAGCGCGGCAACGACGCGGGCCGCGCGCTGATGTCGCAGACGCTGCGCCTCGCGGCGTGGATCCTGTTCGCGCTCACGGTGCTCGTGATGGGCGCGGTGTCGTTGTTGCCCGACACGATGCCGATGACCGGCTGGCGCTGGCTCGGCGACGACGCGGCGGCGATGCGCGAGCTCACCGTGCAGATCGCGCCCTACGTGATCGTGATCTGCCTCGCGGGCCTCGCGGGCGGGGCGCTGTCGGTGCGCGGCCGCTTCACCGCAGCGAGCGTGGGTCCGGGAGTGATGAACGCGATCGCCATCGGCACGTTGGTGCTGATCGGTTGGCGCTTTGGCTGGGAGGGACTCGCGCCCGACGACGGCGCCGCGGGCCGCGAACGTCACCTCGACATGGCGCGCTGGTTGTCGTGGGGCCTGCTCGCCAGCGGCGTGGCTCAGCTCGCGCTGCTCGTGCCCGAACTGCGCGCCGCGAAGTTGCTCGAGCGCGCGACGCCGTCGCCCGAAGTGCGCGCCAAGGCCGCCGACGTGCTCAAGACCAGCCTGCCGCTCGCGCTCGGCGCGGCCGTGTACCAGATCAACGTCGTGGTCGACAGCTTGATGGCCAACAACCTGCTCGAGGTCGGTGGCGCGTCGACGTACTACTACGCCAATCGCATCCAGCAGCTGCCGCTCGCGTTGGTCGCGACCGCCACGACGAGCGCCGTGTTCCCGGCCATGCAAGCGCTCGCGCAGACGCGCTCGTTCGGCGAGCTGCGGCGCCTGCACGAGCAGGCCCATCTCGGCATCGCCTTCATCGCGCTGCCCGCGAGCTTCGGCTTGTTCGCGCTCGCCACGCCCGTGACCTCGGTGCTGCTCGAGCACGGCGCCTTCACCGAGCGCGGCGTCGAGCGCACGGCGGACGCGATCGCGATGCTGTGCATTGCACTCGTCCCCGGCGGCGCCGTGGCGCTCATCACGCGCGCCTACTTGGCGCTGGGCGACTACCGCACGCCCGTGAAGGTCGCGGTCGCGATGCTCGCGCTCAACGTGCTGCTCAACCTCGCCTTCGTGGTCGGTCTCGACATGGACACGGGCGGCCTCGCGCTCGGGACGGCGGTGGTGAGCTGGGTGAACGTCGCGGTGCTCGTCCCCGGCCTCAACCGGCGCCTGCGCGAGCGCGAGGGCGGCGAGGTCGCTGGGCTGCCGGACTTGGGCGGCCGCGTCCTGCGGATCGTCGTGGCTTCGGCGGCCAGCGGGCTGGCCGCGTTTCAGATCTGGTCAGCGCTAGCCGTCGAGCGCGGCTCCGCAGTCGGCCTTTTCGTCGCAATTGCCGCTGGCATAACGACTTACGTCATCGCCGCCCAACTGCTCGGCAGCCCCGAGTGGCGTTCGGCACGCGAGCGTGTCGCCGCCCGCCTGCGCCGCCGCGGCGCGCGCTAGGAAGTCGCAAAATCGGCCGCGCCGGTAAGTGCTTGCACCGCAAGCGTTCGCGCACGCTGCGCCTAATTTCGGAACGTTCTCCGTCGCGCGCGGCGCTAGCTTTGGGCCCTTCCGCTCCACGCAGCAGACAGGGGGTCGCGCGCGCGACCCGCTGCGTCGGGCGGAGACCGTTCCACTCGCACACTCCTGCAGGTCGCCCACGTGAACCCCGTGTCCTCCGCCTCCAAGAAGACGTCTTCGACTCCCCCGACTCGCGAAGAAGCTCTGCGCGCGCTCGAGCAGCTCGATCCGCCGCGCGACCTCCACGATCCCGAGCTCTCGGAAAACGCGAAGAAAGTCCTCGCTCAGCGTTACTTCAAGAAGGATCTCTCGACCGGCAAGGTCAACGAGACGCCGCGCCAGTTGTATTGGCGCGTCGCGACGTGCGTGGCGAAGCCCGAGCTCACGTTCCCCGGCGGCAGTCCCGAGAAGGCGCTCGCCATCGCGCGCGAGTTCTACGACCTGATGGCGCGCCGTCAGTTCATGCCCAACAGTCCGACGCTGATGAACGCCGGTCGCGAGATGGGGATGCTCTCGGCTTGCTTCGTGCTGCCGGTCGAGGACTCGATCGAAGGCATCTTCGACTCGGTCAAGGCCACCGCGCTGATCCAAAAAGCCGGCGGCGGCACGGGCTTCTCGTTCTCACGCCTGCGTCCGCAGGGCGACGTCGTCGCGAGCTCCGGCGGCACCACCGAAGGCCCGCTGTCCTTCATTCAGGTCTTCTCGAAGGCCACCGACGCGATCCAGCAGGGTGCGTTCCGCCGCGGCGCGAACATGGGCATCCTGCGCGTCGATCACCCCGACGTGATCGCGTTCATCGAGGTCAAGGACGACCTCAGCAAGCTCCAGAACTACAACATCTCGGTCACCGTCACCGACAAGTTCGTGCAGGATCTGCGCTCGAACCCGCGCGTTCCGCATCAGGTGCAGAACCCGCGCACGCGCGAGTGGAAGAAGCTCGAGAAGAAGGGTTCAGACGGCAAGGGCAGCGGCGAATACTGGACCGTCGGCGAGGTCTGGGACCTGCTGATCGAGCACGCGTGGCGCACGGGCGAGCCGGGCGTCGTGTTCATCGACCGCGTCAACGCCAAGAACCCGATCAAGAACGTCGGCCTGATCGAGGCCACCAATCCCTGCGGCGAGCAGCCGCTGCATCCCTACGACTCCTGCAACTTGGGCTCGATCAACCTCGGGTTGTTCGTGCACGGCGAGGGCGCGCAGACGCGCTTCGACTGGGAGGAGTACAAGGCGGTCATCCACACAACGACGCGCTTCCTCGACAACGTGATCGAAGCCAACAAGTACCCGCTGCCGCAGATCGAGACGATGTCGAAGACGACGCGTCGCATCGGGCTGGGCGTGATGGGCTTCGCCGACGCGCTCTTCAAGCTCGGCCTGCCCTACGACAGCGCGGAGGGCTGCGCCTTCGGCGAGCAGGTGATGAAGGTGCTGAACGAGGAGTCGCACCTCGCCAGCGAGTCGCTCGCGGAAGATCGCGGCGTGTTCCCGGCGTGGGAGGGTTCGGACTGGGAGAAGCAGGGTCGTCGCCTGCGCAACAGCTACACGACCACCGTCGCGCCCACCGGCACGATCTCGATCATCGCGGACTGCTCCGGCGGCGTCGAGCCGATGTTCAGCCTCGCCTTCATCCGTCAGGTGATGAAGGACACCAGCGGCAAGCCGACCGTGATGCGCGAGGTGAACTACGTGTTCGAGGAGATCGCCAAGAAGCGCGGCGTGTGGTCGGACGCGCTGCTCGACAAGCTGCTGGAGCAGGGCACGCTCGCGGGCCTCGACGAAGTTCCGGCCGACATGCGCCGCGTGTTCGTCACGGCGCGCGACATCACGCCCTACTGGCACATGAAGATGCAGTCGGCGTTCCAGCGCCACTGCGACTCGTCGATCTCCAAGACGATCAACTTCCCCAACGAAGCCACCATCGAAGACATCCGCTCGATCTTCGAGCTCGCGATCGACGAGGACGTGAAGGGCGTGACGGTCTACCGCGACGGGTGCCGCGACCTGCAGCCGATGGCGCTCAAGGGTTCGACCAAGAAGAAGGACGAGGCTCCGAAGGTCGAGGCGCCCTCGCTCTCCGACACCGCCTTCCTGATGCCGTTGTCGCTCGATCCGCAGCCCGTGCGTCTGCCGGAGATCATGCCGAGCCTGCGCATCCGTCAGATGACGCCCTTCGGCAACATGCACGTGAAGATCTCGGTCGATCCCGTGCAGGGCAAGGAGCGCGAGGTCTTTGCCCAACTCGGCAAGGGCGGCGATGTCGCCAACTCCGACCTCGAGGCGATCTGCCGCATCCTCTCGCTGTGGCTGCGCTCGAACGGTTCGATGGAACTCGCGCTCAAGCAGCTCGAGGGCATCGGCTCGTCGCTCTCGGTCCCCACGCGCGACGGTCGCATCATGTCGCTGCCCGACGGCCTCGCGAAGGCGATCCACCGCTACCTCGACGCCAAGAAGCAGTACGGACTCGAAGCCCTGCTGCTCGGACGCGCGACCCTCGACGGTCCCGCCCCGATCGCCAGCGCTCCGGCCGCGGCTCCCGCCGCTCCCAGTGCGCCCGCCGCCGCTCCGGCTCCCAAGAGCGCCAGCGGCACTGCGCCGCGCAACGTCGGCCACTACAAGTTGAAGTGCCCGGCCTGCGAGGGCGAACTCGCCTTCATGGAAGGCTGCGTGAAGTGCCACGGCTGCGGTTTCAGCCAGTGCTGAGCCTCGCTGCGCGCTGAGCGCGCGTCCTCGCACGCACAGTCCCCGCCCCGTCGCGCGTCGTCCTCTCACACCCAGAGAGCACACGCGGCGGGGCGGAGTTGCTCCATGCTCGCGGCGCTTGCCGCGCCGCGCGCACGTCACGATGCTCGCGCGAACGCAAGGAGCGCTGTCGATGGCCAAGGCCAAGCAACTCGTCGTCTTCGTTCACGGCTGGAGCGTCCGCGATCTCGACACCTACGGCGGCCTACCTTCGCGCCTCGTCGCGGAGGCCGCGTCCGCGGGGCTCGAGCTCACGGTCAAGGACGTGTTCCTCGGACAGTACGTGAGCTTCCGGGACGAAGTGCGCGTCGCCGACATCGCCTACGCGTTCGAGCGCGCCTACGAGCGCGACCTCGCGCCGCTCGTCGAGCGCCACGGCCGCTTCGCCGCCATCACGCACTCCACCGGCGGCCCCGTGATGCGCGCGTGGGCCGATCAGTTCCATCGCGGCGGCGGCGGACCGATGTCGCACCTCGTGATGCTCGCGCCCGCGAACTTCGGCTCCGCACTCGCGCAGCTGGGGAAGAGCCGTCTGGGTCGAGTGAAGACCTGGTTCCAAGGCGTGGAGCCCGGCGCGGGAGTGCTCGATTGGCTGGAGCTCGGCAGCCGCGAGAGCTGGGAGCTCAACGCGCGCTGGATCTCCGGCCAGTCCGTGCCGAACGGGCCCGCGGGCGTGTTCCAGTTCGTGCTCACGGGCCAGACGATCGACCGCCAGCTCTACGACGCTCTCAACTCGTACACGGGCGAGCTCGGCAGCGACGGCGTCGTGCGCGTGAGCGCCGCGAATCTCAACGCTTCGCTCGTGCGCTTCGTACAAGACGCGCCGACGGCCACGTCGAGCGAGTCGCTCGCGCTGCGACTCGCGCACGAGCCGCAGCGCGCGCCGCGCACAGCGTTCCTCGTCGTGCCCGGCAAGTCGCACTCCGGCGACGAGCACGGAATCCTGCGCAGCGTCAAGCCCAGTCCGCGCTCGCGCGGTGCGGAGCGCGACCGTGCCACGCTCGACGCGCTCCTCGCCGCACTGCGCGTGCGCACCGCGCGCCAGTACGCGTCGCTGTGCGACGACTTCGACGCGCGCACGGGCGCCACGCAGGCCGCGGAGCGCGTCGAGCGCGAAGCACGGCTGCTCGGCGAGCGCGTGTACTTCCACGATCGACGCAGCATGGTGCTGTGGCGCCTGCGCGACGACAGCGGCGCCGTGATCTCGGACTTCGACCTGCTCTTCACCGCGGGCCCGCGCTCGAGCAGCGACGCGCTGCCCGAGGGCTTCGTCACCGATCGCCAGCGCAACCAGCGCGACCCCGGCACGCTCGCGCATTTCTTCAATCACGACTTGATGTGCGGCTGCGCCGCGATCGAGCGCGACGGCGCGCACATGCGTCCGGCGCGCCGCGGGACCGACACGCTCGGCCTGCGCATCGACCCGCGCCCGGCGAGCGGCTTCGTGCACTACCTGCCGGCGGAGCTCGCCGCGAATCCCGACACGCTGCGCCAGCTCTTCATGCCCAACGAGACGACGCTGGTCGAGATCGTTCTGCGGCGCAACGTCCACGCAGGCGTGTTCCGGCTCGTGCAGGGGGTCGATGCGCGCGGTCGTTTCGACAAGGACGCACCGGGCCCGATCGTGTGACGTAGGATCACCGCCCCATGCCGACCCAGTTCTCGACTGTCGACGACTACCTCGCCTCGCTCCCCGCCGATCGCCGCGAGGCGCTCGTCGCTCTGCGCAAGTTGCTCAGGCGCCATCTCGACCGCAAGTACGTCGAAGGCATGAGCTACGGGATGATCTGGTGGTGCGTGCCGCACTCGCTGTATCCGGCGGGGTACCACTGCAAGCCAGAGCAACCGCTGCCCTTCCTCGGTCTCGCGTCGCAGAAGGGGCACATGTCGCTGCACCTCTTCGGACTGTACTGCGACCAGCTCGATGGAAAGCCCGGCGCGCTGCTCGGCTGGTTCGAACAGGCGTGGAAGAAGTCGGGCAAGCAGCTCGACATGGGCAAGGCCTGCCTGCGCTTCAAGACGCTCGACGACCTCGCGCTCGACGTGCTCGCCGAGCTCTTCCGACGCATGCCGTGCGACGTGTTCGTCGCGCTCTATGACCGAGCCTTCGGCGCCGCTCGAAGCGCCGCGGCGGCCTCCACCAAGCAGGCCAGCACGAAGCAGGCCAGCACGAAAAAGGCGAGCGCGAGTCGGGCGAGCGCGAGTAGGGCGAGCGCGACGAAACCCGCCGCGAAGACGACGGCCGCGAAGTCGACGGCCAAAGGGCGCAGGTCTGGGAAATGAGCTCGCTCGCGCCCCGCTGAGGCCCCGCGGCCCGGATGGGCCCCAAATTCGAGGGTCCGCGTACTCTTTCTTGGGAACGAGCGCCCCGGATCGGCGCTCGTCCTGCCCACGGTCCCCTCACTTGTGCCTGCCTCGCGCCGACGAGCTCGCCCCCCGGATCCCCGAGCCACACCATGCACCTCCTCGCCAGCCTCTCGATACCCGTTCTCCTGCTCGCGCTGCCCGCCGCCGCCCAGTCGGGCTCGATCACGGGACTGGGGCCTGCCCTCGTCCGCGCCTCGGGCATTTCCGCCGATGGCAACGCCATCGCCGGCTACGCCAGCAATCAGGCCCACTATTGGACGACCTCGTCTCCGGCGTGGCAGTCCACCGGCGACGGACGGGGCAGTGATGCGAAAATCTCGAACGCGGCTGCTTTCCTCTCGGCGGACATCTACGACCCCAACAACGCCAATCGCACCACCGCCGCCCGCTGGGAGGCCGCGACCGGCCTGTGGACCCCGCTCCCCGGCCTCGGCGGCGTGAGCGGCTCGTCGGTGAGCACGGCCTACGACCTGAGCGGCGACGGCCGGACCGTGGTCGGCCTCGCGTGGAAGACCGCCGGCGAGGCCCACGCGTTCATGTGGACGCCCTCGGGCAGCACGGTCGACATCGGCCTGTGGCTGCCCGGTCCGGGCTGGTCGAGCCGCGCCAACGCGGTCTCCTCGAACGGCAACTTCGCGGCCGGTCTGGGCACCTCTCCCCAGCGCGCGATCCGCTGGAACCTCACGGCTGGCACGGGCCAGTACCTCGGCTCGCTCGATCCCAACAACGCCACCACTGGCCCGAGCACGGCCTACGGCATCTCCGCCGACGGCACGTGGGTGGTCGGCACCTCGGTCTACAACGCCTTCCGCTGGAGCGCCGCGACCGGCATGCAGTCGCTCGGAGCCCTCGGAACCGCGGGCATGGGCAACGCGGGCTACGCCACCGCCGTCAGCGCCGACGGCAAGGTCGTCGTCGGCTGGAGCGGCGCGAACGTCCTCAACTCGCAGGCCGTCATCTGGCGCGAGGGCATGGCGAGCGTCGAGAAGCTGCAGGACTACCTGCTGAACAACGGCGTGCCCACGGCGTACTCGCAGTGGCAAGTGCTCAAGATCGCCACGGAGATCTCCGCCGACGGTCGCTTCGTCGTCGGTTGGGGCGCCAACATCAACAATCAGACCGAGGGCTTCCGCATCGAGCTGCCGGTGTTCCAGCCTCAGGCCTACTGCACCGGCAAGACCAACAGCCAAGGTTGCACGCCGACGGTCGCCTTCACGGGCTACGCCAGCGCGAGCCTGAACCAGCCGTTCCAGATCAACTGCAACAACGTCCTCAACGACAAGTCGGGTCTGCTCTTCTACGGGTTCGGCCAGAGCGCGGCGCCCTTCCAAGGCGGTTTCCTGTGCGTGCAGCCTCCGACGGCGCGCACCGCCGTGCAGCTCTCCGGCGGCCCGAGCGGCGCCCCGTCTTGCCTCGGCAGCTACGGCTTCGACTTCAACGCATACATCCGCTCCGGCGTCGACACGCGCCTCGTCGCCGGCCTCGGCTGCGCCGCTCAATTCTGGATGCGCGACCCCGCGTCGACGCCGACCACCGGCCTCTCCAACGCCGTCGGCTTCGTCATCAATCCGTAGCAGGCTTCGCAGCCCCCGCCCGAGCGAAGTCCCACACGACCCCGGGCCCGCGCCGCCAGCTCTCGGCAGCGCGGGCCCGGGGCATTGTCTGGCTCGCGGGCCGCTAGAGCGTTTCCTTGAACAGGCGCGCCTCGGGGCGCGGGATCACGACCTTGCTGACGAGCAGGCCGCGCTTGCCGATCTGCTTGGCGCCGGCCTCGATGGCGGCGGTGACGTCGGAGACTTCGCCGGTGAGCAGGAGGAAGCCCTTGCCGCCGATCGCCATGGCGACGTGGATGCGGAACAGCGTCACGTCGGCGGCCTTCACGGCGGCATCTGCGCCTTCGATGATCGACGTGACGGAGAAGGCCTCGAGGATGCCGAGCGCGTCCTTGTCCGAGTCCTCGAGAGCGACGCTGCCGGTGATGGCGGGGAACACGCGCTCGTCGATGTTGGGGATGAAGAGCTCGTCGATCAGGGCTTCGCGCGAGACTTCGCGGCCCGCACGCAGGCTCGCCTCGACGGAGGCGACCGAGCCGCCGACCATCACGATGTACTTGCCCGAGCAGATCGTGCGCGCCACGAGCAGGTCGACGTCGGACGCCTTGAGCATCGCGTCCTCGACGAGATACGCGACCGCGATCGACGACAGCTCGACCATGCCGAGCGCTTCCATCCGCTTGCTCATTCACTCCTCCGAATCACGACCTCATCGCCCGACGCCGCGGCCACGACGCCGTCGATCGAGGCGTGCACGGGCACGCCCAGACCATCCGGCGCTCTGCCGATGACGTCGTTCGTGCGCACGCGCTGGCCGACCTTGACCGCGCAGGCGGCGGGCGAGCCGATGTGTTGCTTGAGCGGGATGCGCACCTCGTCGAGCCGCCAGTCGATCTCCACCAGCGGGCCCTTGTTCTTGTAGCTCGACAGGCCGAGCTTCTTGATCAGGCTCGCCACCGGCACGTGCCGGTATTCCTGCATGCTGTGCGCCTTGAGGTCGCGCCTGCCCTTGGCGGGGTGGTCGAGGCCCATTCGCCGCAGCGCCACCTTGTTGTCCGCGCAGGCGTCCTTGGGGAACAGGTCCTCGGGGCAGGCGTAGAGCGAGCACAGGTTGCACTCGCAGCAGAACTGGCTCGAGAGCATCAGCGACTCGCCCACCATGTTGAAGCCCAGACCCCGCATCGCCATGTGCGGTTCGACGGGGTGGCCGATCAGGTAGCGCGGGCACATCTCCGTGCAAAAGCTGCACTGGTCGCAGGCCGACTTGCCGATCAGGCTGCGCGCACGGCTCTCGGTTTGGTACTTGCGCTGCAGCACGTGCTCGTTGGGGAAGCACAGCAGGCCTCCGGTCGTGCGCGTCACCGGCTCGTCCCAGCTTTTCATGCTGCGGCCCATCATCACGCCGCCGACGAGCACGTGGCCGATCCGCGCGGGATCCGCGCCGACCGCGCGCAGCACGTCGCCGAACTTGGCGCCGATCGGCGCGCACACCGTGACGGGATTGGGCACGTCCGCGGCGATGGTGAAGAACTTGCGCGTGACGGGCACGTCGCGCTCCAAGTTGAGCACCGTCTCGACGTTGCACACCAGGCAGCCGACGTCGAGCGGAATGCCGCCCGGCGGGATCACGCGACCGGTGGCCTCGAAGACCGTGATGAACTCGTCGCCGGCGGGGTAGTAGTCGCCGAGCTCGAACACCTCGATGGAATGCGGCGCGCCCGCGACGCGCAGTTGCGCGATCAGGTCGGTGTACTTCTCCTTGATGCCGACGATGCCGCGGCTCGCGCCGACCTGCGTCATCGTGCGCCGCATGCCGCGCAGCACGCCCGCGAGGTCGTGCCGCAGGATCTCCTTGTCCTTGTGGAGCAGCGGCTCGCACTCGGCGGCGTTCAGGATCACCGTGTCGGCCTTGGAGTCGAGCTTCTTGTAGAAGGGGAAGCCCGCGCCGCCGGCCCCGACGATGCCGTTGGCCCGGGCGCGCTCGATCAGGTTGGAATGGGCGGCCGACATGGCGGTTGGCGCGGGAGTATACGGTGGCGGGGGGCACCGTTACGCCACCCGCGGCTCGCGCGCACCTTCCCGAGCGCGCTGCGCTGCGCCAAGATCCACCCTCGCTCGGCCCCGAGCGCCGCACGATGGGCACCTACCGTTTCCGCGTCCTCCAAGAGCGCCTCGCCATCGCGCGTCTCGCGCACACCGCGCCCTTTCCGCGCTGGGCCCGCGGCCAGTTCGTGCACCTCGCGCGCACGAGCGACGAAGTCTCGATCGTGTGCGCGCAGTCGTGCGTGCCACCGAACGTGCGCCACGAGCGCGAGCGCGTCGCGCTCGGCATCGTCGGCGTCGTGGAGATGACGACGGTCGGAGTGCTCGCGGCGCTGTGCGGAGCGCTCGCTAGCGCCAACGTGAGCGTGTTCGTGATCTCGACCTACGACACGGACTGGCTGATCGTGCGCGCCGAGCAGTTCGCCGCGGCCAAGGCGGCACTCGAAGCACAGGGCCACGTGCTCGAGGGCGAGCTGCCGCTCGCGTGAGCGCTCAGGGCTTGGGACGCCGACGCCTGTTCACGGCATCGCGCAGCAGGAACTCGATGTGCGAGTTGAGCGAGCGCAGGTCCTGATTCGCCCAGCGCCGCAGGTCTTCCATCAGGTCCGGCGAGAGCCGCAGCAGGAACGGCTTGCGCTCCTGCGGCGGCTCGTCGCGCTGCTTGTCGAGCTTCGCCACGCCGCGCTCTCAGTTGTAGAGCGAGCCCGTATTGACCACCGGCTGCGCGTTGGCTTGCCCGCACAGCACGACGAGCAGGTTGCCGGTCAGCGTCGCGCGCCGTTCGTCGTCGAGCCTCACGGTCTCCTTCTCGGAGAGCTTCTCGAGCGCCATCTCGACCATGCTGACCGCGCCTTCGACGATCAGCTTGCGCGCGGCGATGATCGCGCTCGCCTGCTGGCGCTGCAGCATCGCGGCGGCGATTTCCGGCGCGTAGGCGAGGTGCGACAGGCGCGCCTCGAGCACTTCGATGCCCGCGAGCGCGAGCCGCTTGGCGAGCTCGGCCTGCAGCTCCTGCGCCACCTCGTCCGCCGAGCCGCGCAGGGTCGTCGCGACGTCGCCGACCTGTCCGTCGTCGTAGGGATGGCGGCTCGCGACGAGGCGCAGCGCGCTCTCCGACTGCACGTCGACGAAGTGCTCGAACTGCTCGACATCGAACAGCGCCTGCGCCGTGTCGCGCACCTGCCACACCACGACCGCCGCGATCTCGATCGGATTGCCGAGCAGATCGTTCACCTTGAGCTTCTCGCCGTTCAGGTTGTGCGCACGCAGCGAGATCGGCTTCTTGCTCGTGAATGGGTTGGTCCACCAGTAGCCCGCCGTGCGCACCGTGCCGCGGTAGCGGCCGAAGAGCACGAGCGCGCGACCGAGGTTGGGCTCGACCACGAAGAAGCCGAACAGCGTGAGGAGCGCGACGAGCACCATCGGAACGACGAGCACCGCGACGCCCGGCTCCCGGTTCTTCACTCCAGCGATGATCAGCAGGACCGTGGCGGCGATGAGCAGGATCTCGAACGCCAGCATCAGGTAGCCGGAGAAGGGCTTGAACGAGGTTTCTTGCGAGGGATTGCGCGCTTGCATGTGCTTGTGGGCTCCTTGGGGCCGTGCCGCGAGAGAGTAGTATCAAAGTGATATCACCGTCCTACGCAGGCGTGCGCAAGCACATTCGAGAAAATCCCGAGCATCCTCGCGCGCGTGGAGCGAAGCTCACGGTGCCGCTCGAGGCTGTGGGCCGGTTCGATGCCCAACCCGGCGGGTCGCACGGAACTTCCATGGCTCCAAGCGCGTCTACGGAGTCCCGCGGGCCTCCCCGCGAGGCGGCCCTGCGCGCCGCTGCTGGGGGCTTGGGCGGTCCTGCGCAGTCATCCCCTCCCACTCATCCCCTCCCACGATGCGAGAGCGACGATGTCGCTGATCCTGCACCTAGCGCTGCTGCTCCAGACTCCCGCACTCGGCCCGGCGCCGGTTCCCTCCGACGACACGCGCGACGCGGCGTGCGGCGAGGCGCCGGCGATGCCGTTCGAGTTCGCGGACGATTCCGTGCCGCTGCCCAACCCGCCGGTGTGGAAGGCGGGCGAACAGGGGGACGTGCTGGTCGAGCCGCGCAGCGGCGACCCGTTCTACCTCGGCTTCAGCACTGGGAAGCACTACCCGCCGACCACCGAGCGCGTCGACCCGCGGCTCGATTTCTCGGACGCGCTCGCGGGCCTCGACGGTCGCGGCCACGGCGAGGGCTATGCCTTCGTGATGTTCGGCAAGCGCATGACGGCGCAGCGCGTCGACGCCCTGCGCGCGCTCGGCGTGCGCGTGCTCGATTTTCACCCCTACTACACGCTCAAGGTCGCCCTCGCGCCCGAGCTCGTCGAGCGCGTGGCGGGCCTCGACTTCGTGCGCTGGGTCGGAGCGGTGCAGCCATGGCAGAAGGTGCATCCGCAGCTCGTGCAGGAGCTTGCCCAGCGCCCTGTCGGCGAGCGCGTGCCCGTGTTCATCAACCTGTTCGAGTCCGACCTGTGCGCGGCTTCGACCTCGCGGCCGTTGGGCAACGCCGTGCAGGGCGAAGGCGATACGTACACGGTCAACGAGGATGAGAGCGCGGCAGCACGCAGCTGGATGAGCAACGGTTGGCAGCACAAGCGCCTGCAGGAGCTCGGCATCGAGATCCGTTCCTACGCGGAGACGATCCATGCGTTCAGCGCGGACATGACGGCGGCGCAGCTCGAGGCGCTCGTCGTGCTCGACTTCGTGCAGTTCCTCGAGTTCGACGCGCCGACAACCATCGCTCACGATGAGTCGATGGCGATGATCAACGCCGATCGCATGCGCGCGAGCTACTCCGGCGGCACGAACTCGGCGGCCATCGTCGGGGTGCTCGACTCCGGGCACGACCTCGGACACGCGGCGCTCAATCAGGCCGCAGTGGGCTGGGATTTCACGTCCGAGAACCTCGGGCCCTTTCAAGACTTCAACGGCCACGGTAGCCACGTCAGCGGCACCTTGCTTGGCACTGGGGACGTCGACGACAGCTACCGAGGCGTCGCGCCCGGGCTCGGCTGGGGATTCTCGGGCCGCATCTTCGTCGGGAAGGTCCTCGACTCGCTCGGCACGGAGGCCGGAGTCGACTGGGTCGCGGCCTACGCGAGAATGCGCACGCCCTACTTCGACGGCGTGGCCACCACACCTCGTCCGATGGTGATCAACAACTCGTACGGCGTCATCGACGTGGGAGCCACCGGCACAGAAGCCCAGGCGCGCCGAGTCGATGCGGCGGTCTTCGACAACGACCAGATGTATGTATTCGCAGCGGGCAACGAAGGTCCGGGCGCGTCAACCTGCCGCAGGGATGCGGCCGCGAAGAACGCGCTGACGGTCGGCTCTGTCAGTGATTTCGGTCCCCAGCCCGGAACGATTTCGAGCTTCTCCAGCCGCGGACCGACCGGTGACGGCCGCTGGAAGCCGAACGTGTGCGCCGCGGGCGACTTGATCTACTCGATCGACGCGGAGACGGTCACGGGCTACACGTCCCGGAATGGCACGAGCATGGCGACTCCCCACGTCACGGGCGTCGCGGCGCAACTGTGCGATCGGTACCCGACCATGCGCTACAACCCAGAGGTGATCGCGGCCGTGCTCATGGCGTCCGCAATCACCAAGGATGACCAACTGCTCGGCCCTGCAAACGCCGCAAGCGCCGCGCATCTCAAGAGCTACGGAACCGGTCGCGTGGATGCGTACAAGGCGACGGGCAGCAACGGCCAGCAGTCGCTGTACTTCTGGGACGGCATGCTCGGTGGCGCGCTGTCCACCTTCGTGGAGTTTCCGGTCAACGCGGGCGCCACGCGACTCACGGTGGTCGTGCACTACATCGAGCCCGAGGCCTCTGCGGGCGCTTCGCAGGCGCTGCGCAACGACTTCGACTCGTGGCTGGACGCGGAGCCCTACTCCGCCGGCAACAACACCGGCGAGTTCACGGCCCAGCAATCAGCGCTCGACAACACGGAAGTTCGCAGTTTCGACAATCCGGCTCAGGGTGGCTGGCGCATCAAGGTCGCGCCGACCAGTGTTTTCTTGTTCGACACCGCGAAACTGGGCATCTGCGCCGTCGTCACCTATGGGGACACGACGCCGTCGCCGACGCTCGACGTCACCGCAAACGACACCTACGTGAAGGTCGGAGAGAACGTGACGTTCGCGGCGACGTACACCAACCCCAGCTATGTGGCGTCTGCGGTCTACTTCGATTCGACTTCCGTGGGCGACACACTGCAGGCCTCGTACAACACCCTGCTCGACGGCGCCACCACCGACCTGACGGGCAATTCCACGAGCGGTCGCGACGTGACCATGGGCAACGTCGTGCACAACACGAGCCGGACGCATCGCTGGACGACGCGCTGGGCGACGGAGGGCCTCAAGTCCTTCTCGGTCGAGGCGCGCTCGGACAACGCCATCGACGTCCTCGACGCGGTCAACGTGTGGGTCGACAGCACGCCACCGCCGCTGCCGACCAACCTTCGAGCGACGACTCACACGCCCAACGAGTGGACCAACGACACGAACATCCTTTACACATGGTCGCAGTCGGCCGACAACCTCTCCGGCGTGGACGGCTACGGCATCTACACGGCTTCGCTCGCCGCAATTCCGACCACCACGAAGGACATCGAGCAGGTGTTGAGTCACAGCGAGGTCCTTGGGCAAGGCACTTGGCACTTCAACCTGCGACCGGTCGACAACAGCGGAAACTGGAACGCGAGCTATGCGAGTGTCGGCCCGTTCCGCATCGATCTCACGGCACCCGCCGCGGCCACGGGCCTCGCCTCGCCGACGCACCAGATCGGCGTGCAGAGCTGCGCTCCGATCGTGACCGTCCAGTGGACGGCCGCAGTCGACGCCGGTGGCTCTGGGATCGTCGGCTACGCGGCCATCTGGAACTCGAGTCCGGCGACCATCCCGGCAGGCGTGCTCAATGTCCTCGCGCCCCAGACCAGCTTCACGGACTCGATCGGCTCGTCGACGCTCGGTCGCTATTTCCACGTGCGATCGAAGGACGTCGCCGGCAACTGGGGCGACACTGCGCACTTCGGTCCGATCTTCGTCAACCTGACGACGGTGGCCGTGTACTGCACGGGCAAGACGAACTCGCTCGGCTGCGTCCCTCTGATCGGCACGAACGGCCATCAGCCCTCGAGGAGCGGGGGCAGCTTCACGGTGACGTGCACCAACACGCTCAACCAGAAGGCCGGACTGCTGTTCTTTGGAACTCAGGCGCAGAACACGCCGTTCCAAGGCGGCACGCTGTGCGTCACGGCGCCGACGGTTCGCACCACCAACATGAACTCGGGTGGCAACGCGACCGGCAACAGCTGCACGGGCGCCTACAGCTTCAACTTCTCGACAGCCGTGATGAATCAGTACCTCATGGCCCCTGGCGAGACGTTCTTCGCGCAGTGGTGGATGCGCGACCCGGGGAGCACGACGACGACGGGCCTTTCCAACGCGGTCCGCTTCACGGTCTGCCAGTAGCGCCGCGACAGCCGATCAGACAGGCACGCCGCCCCCCGCCACACGCGCGGGGCGGCGGGGCGCGACCTCCGGCCGCGGGCGGGCGGGCCGCAGCGAACGTCAGGCCGAGGAACGCTCCGGCGGGGCGACCTGCGTCGCGGCGGCGTGCGCCGGAGTTCGTATTGAGGCTCGCCGTGGGTGGCGGGCAGGGGTACAAGGGTCGCATGGCGCGGCAGTGGCCTGCGCCCCGACCCTGACCTCGACGAGCCCTCCCGCATGAAGAACCAGCCCGCGTCGGCCCTGATTCCGCGCCTCTCGGCGATGATGTTCCTCGAGTACGCCATCTGGGGCGCGTGGCTGCCGATCCTGTTCCCGTTCTTGCAGGGACATCGCGGCTTTTCGAACGACCAGATCGGCTCGATGTTCGCGGTCGGCGCCGTCGGCGCGATCGTGGCTCCGTTCATCGCGGGACAGATCGCGGACCGGTTGTTCTCGACGCAGAGGTTCCTCGGCGTGCTGCACCTCGCGGGCGCGGTGCTCATGTGGCAGCTCGCGAGCATCGAGAGCTACACGGGCTTCCTCGCGTTCTCACTGCTGTACTCGATGCTGTATTGCCCGACGATGCCGTTGACCAACAGCCTCGCGTTCCACCACCTCACGGATGGTCAGCGGCAGTTCGGCAAGGTGCGCCTGTGGGGCACGATTGGCTGGATCGCGGTCGGCATCGCGATGGGGCAGTGGCTGCTGTTCGTTCACACGCCCTCCGGCATGGACGACGCAGCGATCGCGGCGGCCCAGAACGCAGGTCGCGCGGACGCCTTCAAGCTCTCGGCGATCCTCGGAGCGTTGATGGGCTTGTACTGCTTCACGCTGCCCGACACGCCGCCGCAGCGCAGCTCCGGCCAGAAGGTCGCGATCGCGGGGGCCTTCCGCGCGGTCTCGAAGAACCCGCTGCTCACGCTGTTCCTGCTGACGATTCCGATCGCCTGCATCCACCAGTTCTATTTCGTGCACACCGGCGGCTTTCTCTCGGCCTTCCAGTCGAACGCGGCGGGCGCGATCAACAGCGTCTTTGGCGTCGGCGGCGGCGGCTTGATGACGGTCGGCCAGATGTCGGAGATCGCGGTCCTCGCGCTCGTTCCCGTGTTCGCGCGCAAGGTCTCGCGCAAGTCGATCCTCGTCCTCGGCACGCTGGCCTACGCGCTGCGCATGGCGCTCTTCGCCTACGTGCACGAGATCCCGCTCGACCCGATCGTCACGCTCGTGCTCGGCGTGGCGCTGCACGGCGTGTGCTTCGGCTGCTTCATCTTCCTCGCCTTCATGATCATCGACGAGGAGGCGCCGACCGACATTCGCGCGAGCACGCAGAGCCTCTACAACCTCGTGATCGTCGGCATCGGCGTGATCGTGGGCAGCTTGGTCTCGACGAAGATCGCGACCTGGGCACAGCAGGGCGGCTCGACGCTCGACTACACCGATCCAGATCAGACACGGCGCTTGTTCTCTGCGCCGATGTGGGCTTCGCTCGTGGTGCTCGTGCTGCTGCTCGCGTTCTATCCCGGCGGAAAGCGCGCCAGCGCCACGACGTGAGCGCGCTCATGCGCCTCGCCCTCGCCGCGTTGGCGGCCGCGTTCGCGCTTGGCTGCACGCAGGAGTCGGCGGCGCCGCGCGATCCGTCGCTCGACGCAAGGGCGCGCGCGGCCGACACCCCCGCGCCGCAAGCGCCCACGATCCCGCCCGGTTCGCCCAGGGTCGCGTTTCTGGGTGACAGCATCACCGCCGGATTGCACCTGCCCTCCGAGTTGGCGTTTCCCGCCGTCTTGCAGCGCGATTTCGCGGCCGAGGGCCTGCCGTTCGAGCTCGTCAACGCGGGGCGGAGCGGCGACACGAGCGCGGACGGCGTGCGGCGCATCGAGTCCCTGCTGCAATCGAGTCCCGACGTCGTGGTCATCGAGCTCGGCGGCAACGACGGCCTGCGCGGTCAGCCGACCGAGGTCATCGACGCCAACCTGCGCTCGATCGTCTACAAGTGCCGCGCGAAGTACGCGCGCGTGCTCCTGCTCGGCGTGCAACTGCCCGCCAGCCTCGGGAGCGAGTACGTCGCGCAGTTCGAAGAGCTCTACCTGCGCCTCTCGCGGCAGCTCAGCGTCTCGTTCGTGCCCAAGTTCATGGACGGCGTCGGCGGTGTGCCGACGATGAACTTGCCCGACGGCCTGCATCCGACCGCCAAGGGTCACGAGCGCATCGCGCGCAACGTCGCGCCCGGCCTGCGCGAAGTGCTGAACGAACTCGGTCGTCGCTGACCGCCGCGCCGCTGTCCATTCCGACGACCAGGGTGGCATCTCGAGCGGCGATCGAAGGTGCGCGGGGAATCTAGAGGCCGCAGCGGTGGGGCGGCGCTGAGCGGGCGGGCTAGCGAGCGCCCTTGTCGGGCGCACCCGTGGGGGGCGTCGGCGGGGACGTCGGCGGGGACTTGGCGTCGGGCTTGGGAGCGCCGGGGATGCCCTTGGAAAGGCGGCGGAAGAACAGGCGGCGTTCACCTTGGCCGCGCGTGAGGACGAGGTCGCGCTCGCCGACCACGGCGGAGTACTCGCGGCGCGCGCCCACGGGCTCGTAGCGCACGACGCCGTCGGGATCGTCCATGTCGGTCCCCGCGAGCAGGGTCGAGAAGACCATCGAGAGCTTCGCGTCGTCGTAGGTCCAGCGGTAGGCGCCAGCGCTGAGGCCGAGGTCGACCGTGTTGGGGAGGTTCGTGACTGGGTCCTCGAGGCGCACGATCAACGTGCAGTGTTCGGGGAGCACGGTGAGGTAGCCGCGGCAATTCGCGCCGCTGAAGCGCGTGGAGCTCCAGTCGGCCTCGACGAGCTCCCACACGCCGAGCAGGCTCTCGCGCGCCTTGTCGCCCGCGGCGGTGCGGCGCGGGGTGATCTCGATCGGGCCAGCGCTCGGCGCGCCCGTGCGGCCCGGGGTCTGCTGGGACGAGCGGCGCGGCTGGGGCGCGAGCGGTGCGACGGAGAGGGCGATGGCCAAACCGAACAGGTGCAGGGCGGCTTGCATGCGGACTCTTGTGTGGTGCGCGAGGGCTGAGCGGACCGCCGGATGATAGCCCTGCGGCGCGTGCACCCAACCTCGGGCGGTCTCCACCCGTAAGATCGGTGCACGATTGGGGCGCCGCTACCTCGTCCCGCGCGCTCGGCCCCGTACGCTGCTCGGCCCCGTACGCTGCTCGGCCACGCGCCGACAGCGACGCGACTCCCATCCCCCCTATGACGCACTTCTTTCACCTCGTTGGCTTGTGGCTCGTGGCGCTGCTCGCCCCGCTCGCCGGCCCCGCTCGCGCCGCCCAGTTCGCAGCCCAGTCTCCCAAGGCCAAGCTCGAGTTCTTCGTCCGCGCCGAGGGCCGCGACGTGCGCGGCGTGGTGCGCATCAAGGTCACGCCGGGCTGGCATCTCTACGGCCACGAGCTCGGGAGCCCGACGGCGGTCGGCCTGCCGAGCGTGCTCAGTTTCGCGGGCAACGAAGTCGCGTGGGGGACGCCGCGCTGGCCCGCGCCGGAGATCGAGCAGCAGGAGTTCGGCAGCGACGGCAATCCGACCGCGGTCAACATCTACCACGGCACGCTGCTCGTGTACGTGCGCGGCGAGCTCGCGCAGGGCGCCGACCTCGCGACGGCGAGTGCGCGGCTCGAGGGCCAGACCTGTGAGACCGGCGGCGTGTGCCTGATGTTCAAGGGCAGCGCCACGAACGGCGGTGCGGGCCCCGACGCGGTCTTCGCCGACTTTCCGGCGGATCTGAAGGGGCCGAGTGAGCCCGCGCCAGCCACGGAGACCGAGGCGAGCGACGAGGACGATGGGCCGCTGCCCTTCGTGCCCTTCGAGGATCCCGACGCGCACGCGCGCGTCGAGCTCTACACGCGCGTCGTCGATGGCGAGGCGCGCGCGGCGATCCGCATCGACATCGATCCGACCTGGCACCTCTTTCATGAGCAGCTCGGCCCCGAGGACGCGCTCGCCGTGCCGACGACGGTCGAGCTCGGCGGCGACGGCATCGCGTGGGGCAAGCTCACGTGGCCCGCTCCCCACAAGGGCGAGCAGGCCTACGGCGCGAACGGGGGGCCGACTTGGGCGTGGCAGCACGAGGGCTCGATCGTGCTGTTCGCGCGCGGCGAGCTCGAGCCGGGCGCCGACGTCTCGAAGGCCAACGTCGACATCACCGGCCAGACCTGCGACCCGCAGGTGTGCGTGCGATTCGCCGCCGCGGTGGAGAGCCTCGGCCCGGGCGACGACTCGATCTTCGAGGGTTTTCCGCCGCCGGGCGCGGCGAGCGCGGACGCGAGCGCGCAGCGCGCGTCGGGCGAAGTGCCGGCGGAGGAAACGGGACTGCTCGAGTTCCTCGGGCTGGCGGTGTTCTGGGGCGTGTTCTCGCTCCTGATGCCGTGCACCTACCCGATGATCCCGATCACGATCTCGTTCTTCACCAAGCAGGCTTCGCAGCAGCAGGGCAAGCGCTTCACGCTGAGCGCGCTGTACGGGCTGGGCATCGTGCTGATGTTCATCTTGATCGGCGTGCTGGTCGGAGCGCCGATCATCCAGTTCGCCGCGCACCCGGTCACCAACCTCGTGATCGGGGGTTTCTTCGTCGTGTTCGCGCTGTCGCTGCTCGGTCTGTTCAACCTCGAGCCGCCGCAGTTCCTGATGAACATGGCCGGGCAGGCGCGCACGAGCGGCGGCTACCTCGGCGTGTTCTTCATGGGCGCGACGCTGGTGATCACGTCGTTCACGTGCACGGCGCCCTTCGTCGGAAGCCTCCTCTCCGTCGGCGCGTCGAGCGGCAACTGGGAACGCATCGTGCTCGGCATGGGCACCTTCGGCCTGACCATGGCGCTGCCGTTCGTCGCGCTCTCGCTCGTGCCGGGCAAGCTCAGCTCGATCCCGCGCGCCGGCGAGTGGATGAACACGCTGAAAGTGACGCTCGGCTTCGTCGAGTTCGCGGCGGCGCTGAAGTTCTTCTCGAACGCCGACTTGGCGTACGACTGGCAGGTGCTGCCGCGCGAGCTGTTCCTCGCGCTGTGGTTCGCGGTGTTCCTGATCACGGCGATCTACTTGCTCGGCCTGATCCGCTATCACGGCGAGACGGGCGAGATCGGCGGCGGGCGACTGCTCGCGGGCATGGCGTTCCTGTGCCTCTCGGTCTACTGCGGCTTCGGAGCGCTGGGCAATCGCCTCGATCCGATCTTCACGCAGATCGCGCCGCCATACTCGACTCCGCGCGTCGCGGGCTTCGAGTCCGGCGGCGGCGAGCTCGCCTCGGCGGCGAAGAAGGAACACGAGATCGTCAAGGACGACTACGAGGCCGCGCTCGTGCTCGCGCAACAGCAGGAGAAACTCCTGCTGGTGAATTTCACCGGCTACTTGTGAGTGAGCTGCCGTGCGATGGAAGTGGACGTCTTCCATCGCCCCGCGGTCGGCGGGATCCTGCGCGAGAAGTTCGTCGAAGCGCGCCTGCACATCGACGACTTCAAGCACCCGGACGTGATCGAGCGCACGACGAAGCTGCAAGACGAGCTCGCCGGCGCGCGCGCGACGCCGTACTACCTCGCGATCGATCCGGCCACGCGCAAGATCAAGGCGCGTTTCCCCGGTCCCGACGCTCCTCCCATCGGCGACGGAACGAGATTCGCCGAGTTCCTGACCAAGTCGCTGCGCTAACCGCGCACCGCTCGCTCCCGCAACCCCGCGCCGTGTTCGCTCCGCGACCGCGTGCGGGGTTGCTCCGTGGGACGCTAGCGCGCGCGTTCGAGCTCGAGCAGGAAGCGCTTGCGCTCGACGCCCGCGGCGTAGCCGACGAGCGCGCCGTTCGCGCCGATCACGCGGTGGCAGGGAATCACGATCGCGATGCGGTTGCGACCGTTGGCCGCGCCGACGGCGCGCGACGCGCGGGGCTGGCCCATCGCCGCGGCTTGCTGGCCGTAGCTCCACGTCGCGCCGTAGGGGATTTCGAGCAAGGCGCTCCACGCGCGGCGTTCGAAGGCCGTGCCCGGCGCGTGGAGCGGAACGCGGAAGCGCGTGAGTTTTCCCGCGAAGTAGCGCTCGAGCTCCTCGGCGAGCCGTTCGAGGTGGCGATGCGATCCGCGCACGCGCTGCGCGCCGAGGAGTTCACTGAGCGCCCCCAGTTCGGCGTCGCGCTCGCGCCCGCGCGGAAACGCGAGCTCGCACACGCCCGCTTCGCACGCCGCCGCCTCCAGCATTCCCAGCGGCGAGGGGATCGACGCGAGCCACAGCGAGACCGAGCGCGCGTCGCGAGCGAGTGTGGGAGTCATGCGCTCACGATTGGACGCCAGCTCGCGCGAGAGCGCAACGGGTGCGCTCGACGAACTCAGCCGAGGCCGAGCGCGAGGCCGCCCTGGTACACCGCGAACGCGCACAGCCATGCCAGCGCGCCGGTGTAGACGAACAGGAACACGGGCCAACGCCAGCCGCGCGTCTCGCGCTTGACGACCGCGATCGTGCTCATGCACTGGCAGGCGAGCGCGAAGAACACCATCAGCGCGAGGCCGACGAGCGGCGTGTAGACCGGCGCGCCGTCGTCGCGTGATTCCTGCTGGATGCGTTGGCGCAGGCCGGTCGTCTGGTCGTCGACCTCGCCACCCATGCCGTACACGACGCCCATCGTGCTCACGAACACTTCGCGCGCCGCGAATGCGCCGAGCAGCCCGATGCCGATCTTCCAGTCGAAGCCGAGCGGCTCGATGGCCGGTTCGATTCCGCGCCCGAGCCGTCCGCCGAGGCTGTGCCGCAGGGCCGCGGCGGCGCGCTCGTTCTCGAGTTCGGCGAGCTGCTCGTCGCTCGCTCCCGCTTGCGCAAGTTCGCTCGCGCGCGCATCGAAGCGCGCCTCACCCTGTGCATCGCGGGGGAACGACAGCAGACCCCACATCACGACCGTGCAGGCGAGAATCACCGTGCCGGCCTCGGTGAGGAACACCCGACTCTTGCGCCACACCATCGCGGCGACGCTGCGCAGGTCCGGTCTGCGGTACGGCGGCATCTCGAGCAGCAGCGGCATGCTCGAGCCCTTGAACAGCGTGCGCCCGAGCACGGCGGCGACGGCGAGCGCGACGAGCGTGCTGAAGAGGTACATGCCGACCATGAGCAGGCCCTGCACCGGCACGAAGCCGAACAGCTCGCTCGGCGGGAAGAGCGCCGCGATCAGGAGCGCGTAGACGGGCAGGCGCGCCGAGCACGTCATCAGCGGCACGACGAGCATCGTCAGCATGCGGTCGCGCTGGCGCTCCATCGTGCGCGTGGCGAGGATCGCGGGCACCGCGCACGCGAAGCCCGACATCATCGGCACGAACGCGCGTCCGTGCAGACCGATCGCCTTCATCAGGCGATCCATCAGGAACGCCACGCGCGCCATGTAGCCGGAGTCCTCCATCAGTCCGATGAAGAGGAACAGCAGCACGATCTGCGGCAGGAACACGACCACGCTGCCGACACCCTCGATCAGCGCATCGCCGACGAAGTCCGCGATCAGGCCTTCGGGGAGGCTCGCGACGACCAGCGCCTTGAACCAGCCGATCGCGTTCTCGATGGCGCCGATCGCGGGATCGGCCCAACTGAAGAGCGACTGGAAGACCAGCCCCATCGCCAGCAGGAAGGCCGCGAAGCCGAACACCGGGTGCAGCAGCACGCGGTCGAGCTGGTCCGTGCGGCTGGTGGCGACCTGCGCGCGAGTGCGCAGGAAGCGCGGGGCGTGCGCATCGATCCACTCGTAGCGACCGCGGATGATCTCGGCGTCGAGCTCGCGGCCCACGTCGGCGGCCGCGCGGCGTCGCGCGAGCACGACGTCGCGCAGTTCCTTGGGTGCGCTCGCGAGCTCGTCGTGCTCGTCGAGCGAGAGCAGCGCCCACAGCGCGAGAGCGTCGCGCCGACGCGGATCCTCGACGCGCCAGTCCTCCGGCAGCGCGGCCGCGGCGCTCGCGATGTCCTCGCGCAGGAGCGGCGATTCGCTCACCAGGCGCTGGTCGGGCCGTGCGCTCGCAGGTTCGGCGAGCGCGCGATCGAGCGCGAGGCGCAGCTCGTCGAGCCCCTGTCCGTGCTGGGCCGAGATCGGCACGACCGGCACGCCGAGCTCGCGCGCGAGGGCCGCGGCGTCGATCTCGACGCCGACGCTCGCGAGCATGTCCCACATGTTGAGCGCGATGACGACCGGCGTTCCGGTCTCGATCACCTGCAGCGCGAGGTACAGGTTGCGCGTGAGCGCCGTGGCGTCGACCACCAGCAGCACGAGGTCGGGCGGCGCGAGCGGCGGCAGGCCGCAGATGGCGGCGATGGCGAGCACCTCCTCCGCGCTGCGCGCCGAGAGCGAGTAGGTGCCGGGCACGTCCGCGAGCTCGACCTCGCCCGCGGAGGCGAGACGCAGGGTGCCGATCTCGCTCTCGACCGTCACGCCCGGGTAGTTGCCGACCTTGGCCGAGAGGCCCGTCAGGCGATTGAAGAGCGTGGTCTTGCCGGTGTTGGGGTTGCCCGCGAGAGCGATGCGCGTCCGGCGGCCCGCGCGGGTGGGGGGCAGGGTGCTCACGGGCTCTCGCGCCGCTCCGTCAACCTTCCAGGGGAACGACCGCGAGCGAGCGCGCCTCGAGGTGGCGCACGGTCAGGCGACAGCCGCGCACCTCGAGCTCGAGCACGCCTCCTAGGTCCGCCTTGCGCACGAGCCGCAGCGCCGTCCCGGGCAACAGTCCGAGCTCCATCAGGCGACAACGGAAGGCGCGCTCGCCGCCGATCGAAACGAGGCGGGCGCGGGTACCGGGGGAGAGCAGGTCGAGCGAGGTCACGGTGGGTGTTGTCGGCTTGTTGAGACTGAATCTCAATGCCAAAAGTGTAGCTCGCACTGGCCCGCGCGGGAAAGTGGTAGCGGTGCGCAGCCGCGCCTACCATCCCGTGCCCGGGAGCTCCGCACCCACGCCGCTCCCCCTTTCGCGCCCCGTCCGCCCCCCCCAAAACGACCCGAGCGAGGGCCAAGACACGCCCCATGACCCTCTCCCCGAAGGAAATCGCCGGCCGCCGGGCGGCCGACTTCGTCCGCACCGGCATGACTCTGGGTCTGGGCACTGGCTCGACGGTGCACTTCACCCTGCTCGCGCTCGGCGAGCGCATCCGCGCCGAGGGCCTGCGCGTGCGCGGCGTCCCGACCTCGCTCGACACCGAGCACAAGGCCCGCGCGCTCGGCATCCCGCTCGCGAGCTTGGACGAGGTGACGTCGATCGACCTCACGATCGATGGCGCCGACGAGATCGACCCGCAGTTCGCCATGGTGAAGGGCGGCGGCGGCGCGTTGCTGCGCGAGAAGGTCGTGGCCGCGATTTCGCGCCGCGAGGTGATCGTGGTCGGGCCGGAGAAAGTCGTGCCGCGGCTGGGCAGCACCTTCGCGCTCCCGGTCGAAGTGGCGCCGTTCGCGCGGCCCGTGGTCGAGCGCGCCCTCGCGCGGCTGGGCTGCCAGCCGCGCCTGCGCACCGCCAAGGACGGCGGCCGCTACCTGACCGACAACCACAACGAGATCCTCGACTGCCGCTTCGCCGACGGCATCGCCGATCCCGCCGCCCTCGAGCGCGCGATCGACGCCATTCCCGGCGTGGTCGAGAGCGGCCTGTTCATCGGCCTCGCCCACGTGCTCGTGATCGGCCACCCCGACGGTCGCGCCGAGGTCCGCGAGCGCTAGTCGCGGCGAGGAAGCGCTCGCGCAGCGAGCCCGACGCACATGAAGACACCCGGAGTGAACACGCCCGACCTCTACGTCGCGTCGCTGGAGGGCTGGCGTCTCGCGCTGGTGCGCGCGTTGCGCCGAGCAGTGCGCGCGTCGGGGCCGTTCGAGGAGCAACTCAAATGGGGGCACCTCGTGTACTTCCACAAGGGTCCCGCGCTGCTGATCCGCGCCGAGGCGGAGCGCGTGCTGTTCGGCTTCTGGCGCGGCCAGCAGTTTCTAGAGCTCGAGCGCCGCCTCAAACCCGGCGGCAAGTACGACATGGCGACGCTCGAGCTGCGAGCGGGCGATTCGATTTCCGCGCCGAGCGCCCGCGCGCTCGCTCGCGCGGCCCGCGATTTCAACGAACGCCACGGCGACCCTCGCAGCGCGGCCATGCCAGCTTCGAAGTCAGCGCAGCCGAAGTCGTCGCGCACGAAGCCCGCTCGCGCACGGTCGAAACGCGCCTGAGCGAGGCGCCGCTGCCGTCGCCCCGACGCCGCAACGGTAGGGCCGCGTCGATCTGGGCCGCGACCTCGCTCGGCATCGGTCGATCTCCAGCGGATCTCGAAGCGAGCACAGAAGCACCAAGCGGGCTCAGCCGGGCGTTCCCGAGGCGCGGGATCAGACGCCGATGTCCTCGTTCCACAGGTCCGGCCGCTCACGGATGAAGCGCGCCATCAGCTCGATGCAGTCGGGATCTTGAACGACGCACAGCTGCACGCCTTCACTCGAGAGCCACTCTTCCGCACCGAGGAAGTTGACGTTCTCGCCGATCACGATGCGCGGGATCTTGTAGAGCAGCGCCGTGCCGCTGCACATCGGGCAGGGCGAGAGGGTCGTGTAGAGCACGCACTCGCGATACACGTGCGCGGGCTGTCGACCGGCGTTTTGGAACGCGCTCATTTCGCCGTGCAACAACGGGTCGCCCCGTTGCACGCGCAGGTTGTGACCGCTCCCGAGGATGCGCCCTTTGTGCACGAGCACCGACCCGATCGGGATGCCGCCTTCGTCGAGCCCCAACTTGGCTTCGCGGAGGGCGGCGTCGAGGAAGGGGTCGCGCGACACGCGGCGGGTCAGAGGCTCTCGATGAAGGCGAGCAGGGCCGCGATGTCGGCGTCGACGTTGGTGCTCGCGAGGTTGACTTGCACCTTGGATGCGCCGGCGACGAATTGCTCGTGCCCGCGCACGTCGTGGAACTCGTTGAAGAACTTGTTCATGCCCGGGAAGGCGGCGCCGGGGAAGGCCGGGCTGCCGTAGACCGGGCTGAGCGCCTGAGCCTCGGGGTCGAGGATCGTGCGCAGCGAGTACGCCACGTGGTCGTGGAAGTACGGGCCTGTCGAGAACACGCCGAGCTTGGTCGGGATCGAGAACGCGCGCTGGTCGCGCTGGAAGGTCTTGAGCGAGCTCGAGGGATTGTTGGGGTTGGTCGGACAGAGGTAGCTGTTGATGTCGTCGCGCTGGAACGGGTCGTTGCGATCGCGGTTCATCGGCGTGTACGTCTCGACGTCCGCGTAGCCGTCCACGTTGCGGTCGGTGTCGGGCAGGCCGTCGTTGTTGGTGTCGACGTTCACGCCGCTGTTGATGTCGCGCACGTTGAGCGCCACGATGTTCGCCTGCAGCGAGAAGCACGACGGATCGAGCGCGCCCAAGTTCTCGCCGTCGGTGAGCAACGGGTTGAGGAAGTCCGCGGTGTAGCCGCGCAGCGCTCCTGTCGACGGGTCGGCGAGCGGGTGGCAGTTGAAGCAACCGGCGTGGCGTGAGGACGGGTTGAGGCCCGTGTTGTTCTCGCCGAAGAACAGGTCGCGGCCGAGCTCGGCGAGTGGCGTGCGCTGGCCCGTGACGGGATCGAGGTGCGGGTTGAGCGGCACCGGCATCACGTTGTGAGCGTCGACCAGCGCCTGCTGCTCGACGTCGGAGAGGATGCCGTGGCCACCATTCTCGCCACCGAACATCGGACCGGTTTCGCCGAGGTTCAGGCGCACGCCCTTCCACAAGAGCAGGCCGGTGCCGAGCGAGCCGCCGTAGGTCGGCATGGTGCTGCGCGGACCCTGCGGGCGCTGCCAGACATTGCCGTCCTCGCCGCCCTCGAAGTGGCACGAAGCGCAGGAGTTGTTCCAGCCGCCGATTTCGCCCGGAGCGCCGGTGGTCTGGGCGCGCGAGGCGTCCTCGAACAGCTCGTCGCCCAGCACCTGCGATGGCGTGAGCGCGTCGGGGCCGAGCAGGGTCGGGATCTGCGCGTGCTCCTGCGTGATCGAGCGCGCGGCCCAGTCGACGCGCAGGACTGACAGCGTGCGCGTGAGCTCGTTCATCACGTACACGAGCGCGTCGTCGTTCGAGGTCGAGGCGTCGGGCACGATCGCCATGCCCAGCGGCAGGTCGCCCAGCGGCGTCGCGGTGTCGAGCGCGGCGCGCTCGACGAAGTGGACGCGCGGCGGGAACACGTTGGCGAGGCGCAGGTTCGAGCCGTTGACGTCGTAGAGGAACAGGTCCTCGGAACCGCGGTTCAGCATCAGCGCGCGGTCGCCGCTCGCATTGAAGGCGACCTTACTGGGATGCCCGGCGCGGTGGCCGAGCCGGTTCTGGCCCGTGCCCGAGCGCTCGACGCGCACGCGCAGGCCGTTGGAGAACTGCGTCGGCTGGCCGTTGGTGAAGAACAACGCCTGCGCGGCGCTGACCGTGCCGTTGAGTCTGGCGACGGCCGGAATCGGAATCAGCACGACGCCACTCGGCGGAACGGGGAACACGCGGCGCGGGTTGACGAGCCGCGTGCCGAGCGCGCCGTGGGAAACGCTGGTCTCCGTGCCGATGTAGGCCAGCGCGGTCTGACCCGGCGCCATGCCTTGCACCACCAGCCGCAGCGTGCCGCCGGTCACGGGCTCGCCCATGCCGCCGATGGTCGCGCGGCCGACGCTGGTGTCCGCGCCCTGACCGAAGGTGCCGAATTCGGCGGGGAAGACGAGGTGAGAGAGCTCGTTGTGCAGGCGGCGCGACTGGTCGAGGGCGACGCCGAAGCTGCCGGCGGCGGCGTCGATCACGGTCAGCGCCGGGTAGACGCGGTTGGCGAAATCGCCGGGAAACCACGGGGGGTACGTGAAGTTCACGTCGTGGTTGATGTTGTGCAGCAGGTGCGGCACGAGCGCGCGCGAGCCGTCGGGCGAGAGCGCGATGTCATCGAGGAAGCGCGGCTGTCCCTGGCTGCGCAGCGTCTGCTGCGGCACGGGGTTGAAGAACGGATCGAAGGGGTAGTCGTCGATGCTGATCTGGTCCGCGAGCGCGATGCCGGACGGCTCGCCGTTGGTGTCGAGCGTCACGTCGAGCACCGAGACCCACGGCGAGCGGTTGTGCGTCACGTACAGGCGCGTGCTGTCGGCGTGGATCGTGACCGCGCGCGGCTCGCCCAAGTCCGCCATGCCGTCGCGATCACGATCGGCGTCCGCGATCGTCTTGGAGGGCGGGAGATGGCTGAGATCCCACAGATACTCGTGTTCGGTGGCGAGCGTGAGGCTCGAGGTGCGGAACAGCTTGACCGTGCCCGAGCGCAGGGCGGTGACGGCGAAGTAGCGGCCGTTGGGCGCCACCGCGAGGCCGCAGGGCTCCGTGCCGACCTGTGTCAGCGTCGTGACCACGTGCTTGGTGGCCGTGTCGATCACGCTCACCGAGCCACGGATCGAAGCCGAGCCGAAGCCCGTGACGGAGTTCGCGTCGAGCGGGATGTTGCCGCGTTGGTTGGCGACGAACACGCGTGCGCCATCGTGACTGAAGCCCAGCGCGCGGGGCCGCACGCCGACCTGAATCTCGTGGGTCGCGACGCCGCCTGGGGCGTTGATCACGGAGACCGAGTCGTTGTCGCGATTGCAGACCCACACCTGCGAAGGGGCCGAGGGGTGCACGGCGACGGGCGAGGTCTGGACGTGCTGGGCCTGCGTGGCGGGGGCGAGCAGGAGCGCGGCGAGCGCGAGGTGGAGCGTGGTAGCCATGGAGGTCGGTCTTGGGAGCTGTCCCCCGCGCGGCTCGCCGGACAGCAGCCGGACGAACGACCGCACGGTGGCGCGGCGCGCTGGCGCTGCGGTCGGTGATCAAGGACCAAGGTACCCCAAGTCGGCCGTCTTGGGGGACGGCCCCCACGGTGCGTAGGCACGCTCCGACGGGCTGGGACCGGCCATGCGGCAGGCTCTTCCGGCGCCGCGCGCGAGCCGTCGAAAGTCCTTCCGCCAGCCGCCCGCACAGCGGCCCGCGGGCACCCGTCGGAGGGGGCGGAGCACTTGGCACTGGCGTTGCTGTCAGGAAAGCGCAATGGAATCCCTGAACCTGCGCGTGATGACGTCCGATCGCGGTGCGGTCGAGGCCCGTTCGACGTCCGATGCGGTGCGCCCCGAGGGCTCTGGCGAGCGCTTCAGCGAGGCGCTCGAACGCCGCCGCCAAGAGCGTCGCGAGCTGTGCGCGGAACGCCACGAGCGGCTGCGCAGCGAGCGCGGAGCCGAAGCGGCGCGCGCCCGCGAGCTGGAACAGTCGAGCGAGACGACGCGCGGCGAGGAAGCTACCGACGAGCGGGCGCGCAACGACGAACCGGTGCGCGAGCGCGCGCGGCCGCAGCAGCGCTCGCAGGCGGATGCGCGCGAGGGTTCATCGCGCGCGAGCGCCTCGAGCTCGGATGCCGCGTCGGGAGCAGCGACGCAAGCGCCGAGCGATGGCGCGCCGAGCCTCGCGGCGAAGGTCGAGCTGGAGGCCGTCCTCGAGGTCGTGGCGAAGTCCGCCGCGCCCACGTCCGCCGCCGCCACGTCGAACCCGCTCGCGCTGCCAGCGTCACCGACCTCCGCGGCGCAGCTCGGCCTCGAGCTGGGCGCCGATCTCGGCCTCGAGCTCGCGTCGGGCGACCTCGCGCTCGAAGGCGAGGCCGTCGCGACGAGCGCCATCGCCGCGAGCGAACCGGAGAGCGCCGCACCGCTCGCTGGGAAGGCTGGCTCCAAGGAAGGCGCGAGCGCGCCGCTGGGGCGCAGCGATGCGCCGCAGGGCGCGCTCGAGGCTGCGCTCGAGAGCAGTCCCGCGGCGCAAGCCCAGCCCAAGGAAGCGGCCGAACGTTCGGACAGGGCCGCGGCGATGCTGCGCCAGATTCGCGTGCACCTGCACCCGGGCCTGCGCGAGGCCCTGATCCAGCTCGAGCCGCGCGAGCTCGGGCGCATCTCGATCAAGGTCGCACTGCGCGGCGAGGCGGCGCACGCACAGCTGCGCGTGTCGAAGCGCTCGGCGCTCGAGGCGCTCGAGCGCTCGCTGCCGGAGCTGCGCGCCGCGCTCGAGCGCGCTGGTCTGGGCGGCGGCGACGTGTCGCTGCAGCTCGATCTCTCGGCCGACCAAGGCCGCGAAGAAACTTCCTTCGGAAGCGGTTTTGGCCGCTCCCGTCCCGCCGTTGCGCCGCTCCCGCGCGGGCTCGACTCCGTGCTCCAGCGCCATGTTCCGACTTCCGATGGCGTGGACACCTACGCCTGAAAACAGCAGGAAATCCCATGCAAATCCCCGGTATCAGCTCGCAAGACCCGCTCTCGCTCTCCGGCGGACCGCAGTCCGCGCTCGGCAAGGACGCCTTCATGTCGCTGCTCGTGACGCAGATGAAGAATCAGGACCCGATGGAGCCGACCAAGAACGAGGAGATGCTCGCGCAGCTCGCGCAGTTCCAGTCGCTCGAGGAAATGAGCGAGCTCAACGACAACATCGTCGGCCTCGCGGTGCTGCAGCAGTCGAACGCGGTGCTCGAGCAGCTGACGAGTTCGAGCGCGCTGATCGGCAAGGACGTGCGCTACGTCGACCCCGACACCGAGGTCGAGACCTGGGGCCGGGTCGACGCCGTTCGGATCGACGACGGCATCGCCAAGCTGCAGATCGGCGGCAAGAACGTGCCGCTCGGAAACGTCCTCGAAATCGGCGTGCCGCCCGCCCCCTGATTTCCGCTCCCTTCCCTCACTCTTCCCGCCCGCTCCCAACGCTCCCAGCACCCCACCATGCCCAGCGCCCTCTTTGCTGCCCTTTCGGGCCTTCAGGCCCACGAAAACTGGATCTCGGTCATCGGCAACAACCTCTCGAACGCCAACACGCCCGGCTACAAGACGGCGCGCGCGGTGTTCAGCGACCAGTTCAGCCAGACGCTGCGCTACGCGTCGCTGCCTTCGGGCTCGCTCGGCGGCCGCAACCCGATGCAGATGGGCCTCGGCGTGCAGCTCTCCGACATCGGCCGCGATTTCGATCAGGGTGCCCTCGCCGCCACCGGCCGCACCTTCGACCTCGCGCTCAACGGCCGCGGGCACTTCATGGTCTCCGACGGCTCGAACACGCTGTACACGCGCGTCGGCACGTTCGGCCTCGACGCCACGAGTCGGCTCGTCGACCAGCGCACGGGTTTCCGCGTGCTCGGCACCAACGGCCAGCCGATCAACCTAGATACGACTTCGCTGTATCCGCCGAGTCTGACGGGCTCGATCAGCTTCGCCGGCAACCTGCCCGCCACCATCACGGGCCCCTTGGCGCAGGTGCTCACGACGTCGACGGCCATGAAGGAAGGCACGGCCGCGTCGCTCACCGGCAGCGTGAACGGCAACTCGTTCAACGTGCCAGTGGGCGAGACGTGGACGATGGAAGTGATCGTCGACGGCGGCGCGCCGCAGGTGGTTTCGCTGGCCGGGCAAGCGAGTCCGTACACGGCGCAGGACATCGCCGACGCGATCAACGCGCAGACGAGCGGCGTGACCGCCACGGACAACGGCGGTGCGGTGCAGCTCACGACGGATCGCACGGGCGCGGCACGCACGCTGAAGCTCGCCTCGGGCACCAGCGGACAGGACCTCGCTTCGCTGCTGGGGCTCTCGCTCAACCAGGTGAACGGCGCGGAGAGCATCGCGACCACTGCAACGAGCCTCAATGCGCTGCCCTCGAACCTCGTCGACTATCAGAACGGGGACGTGATCGAGGTCGCGGGCGTCGATGCCGACGGGTCGAGCGTGCTCGCCTCGTTCGTGTATGGCGCGGGCAATGACGGCACCACGGTGGGGGACTTGATGACCTTCATCGACAACGCGTTTCCGAACAGCACGCCGTCGTTCAACGGCAGCACCGGTCAGTTCTCCATGACGGCCGACACCACGGGTCCGTCGAACCTCTCGCTGACGTTGCGCGACCAGAGCGGCGTCGGTCGCACGGATTGGCCGCAGCACGCCCTGATCACGACGACCGCTGGCACGGGCCCCGATCGGGCCACGACTTCGATCGAGGTGTTCGACTCGGCCGGTTCGTCCCACACCGTGACGCTCACGTTCGAGCGTCAGGACGACGGTTCGTGGAACGTCGTGCCGAGCTCGGGCGACGGCACGGTCTCTGGCCTCGTCAGCGGCCTGCGCTTCAACGCCAACGGCTCGATCGCCTCGCTGCCGGCGAGCTCGAGCTTCCAAGTGCAATTCCCCGGACAGAGCGCCCAGACGGTCACGGTCGATTTCGGCACGCCCGGCCTGTTCGACGGCGTCACGCAGTTCGGGCAGGCCGCGAGCGTGTTCGCGGACCAGCAGGACGGCTACGGCGTCGGCGAGCTCTCGAACATCAGCGTCAACTCCGACGGGGACATTCAGGGCTTCTACACCAACGGCCAGATTCAGGTGCTCGGCGAGCTCGGCGTGGCGACGTTCGTCAATGACAACGGCCTGCGCGAGGTCGGCAACAACCTCTGGGCCGAGACGCCGAACTCGGGCGTGCGCACGGTCTCGAAGGGTGCGCAGGGCAACGCCGGGCAAGTGACGGGTGGCGCGCTCGAGGGCTCGAACGTTTCGGTGGCCGAGGAATTCGTGCGCCTGATCGAAGCCCAGCGCGGGTTCCAAGCCAACGCGCGCGTGATCACCACGACCGACGAGGTGCTCGCCGAGCTGGTGAATCTGCTCTAGTCCGAGCTGAAACAGCCGCGGGCTTCTGCTTTCCCCGCGGCCACTTCGAGGCGCGGCGCCGTCCGACCCAGCGGGCGACGCCGCGCCGCCATGGACGCGCCTACGCTCTCGTGCGGATCCAATCCGCGCGGACACGGGCCAGGATGCTCGCGCTGCTTGTGCTACGGACCGAACGAGAGCCACCCGCGATGCGAGTCACCGTCTGTTCCCACCACGTCACGATCGACCAAGGTGTGCGCCGCGAGATCGCCGAGGCCGTGCGCACGGCGCTCGCGCACGTCGAGAGGCGCGTCGTTTCGGTGCAGGCGTTGATCGGCGACGACAACGGCCCCAAGGGCGGCGTCGACCAGCGCTGCGAGTTCGTCGCCAACTGCGCCAGGCTCGGCGTGCTGCGCGTCGAGGCCACCTCGACCGAGCTCGACAAGGCGCTCAGCGCGGCGCTCTCGAAGCTGCGTCGCGCCGTCGAGCACGCGGTCGATCGTCGGCGCGGAGAGCGCAAGGGCGCGCTGCCGCACCGGCGCACCTAGGTCGTCGGCGCTCCCGCGGCTGCGTCGGGGTGGGTGGCTCGACGCCGCCGCGCCCAGCCGCGCGCGTTGTCGCGGGACGTTTTTGCGCGCGTTCCCGCGCGCGTTCCCGCACAGGGGACGGCGGCGAGGTCGGCTCGCTTGCCCGCGGGGGCGTCCGCGGGCCCGTTTGGGGGGCGGCCGCG
>Ga0194120_10001108_pt1 | contig 49901 bp, 34 predicted proteins | sample TA2MahCa65mmetaG_FD_148642 | JGI IMG/M metagenome (GOLD analysis project Ga0194120, IMG submission 148642) | Freshwater microbial communities from Lake Tanganyika, Tanzania - TA2015019 Mahale Deep Cast 65m | ecosystem: Environmental > Aquatic > Freshwater > Lake | place: Tanzania: Lake... | reverse complement strand
CGCAATTTCATCCAATGTCTGCAATACCTTTCGCCGGGGCTGAAGACGACGGGGCGCGGAGCCGTCCTGACTGTGCAGATCGACCACCGGCCGGTGCGCATCGGCAGTTTCCCGATTAGCATCGACTACGAGCACTTTGCCACGAGGTCGGCTTCGCGCGAAGTTGAGTCGCGCACCAAGTGGCTGCGCGAGACACTGGGCGGTTCCGAGATGGTCCTCGGCGTCGATCGGCTCGATTACACCAAGGGTCTGCCCGAACGTCTGGAAGCGTTCCGAACGCTGTTGACCCGGCATCCCGACCTCAGGCGGCGGCTGACATTCGTCCAGGTGGTCGTTCCCAGCCGCACTGACGTTCTGGAGTATCAGGAACTTAAGGCTGAGATCGAGCAACGGGTCGGGGAGATCAACGGGGAGTTTACCGCAGCGGGCTGGGTGCCGATCCATTACATCTACCGCAATCTTGAGCCGGATGAACTTCTGGCTTACTATCGCGCTGCCCGCATCGCACTGGTAACCCCGGTCAAAGACGGGATGAATCTGGTCGCCAAGGAATTTTGCGCCGCCAACACCAGCGAGGACGGCGTCCTAATCCTAAGTGAATTCGCCGGGGCCGCCTCGCAACTGCAACGGGGAGCCATACTGGTCAATCCCAATGACCGCGAAGGCGTCGCAGAGGCAATCCACAGGGCCTATACGATGCCCGAGCCGGAACGTCGAAACCGGATGAAAGCAATGCGCACGTCAATCCGCAGGCACAACATCTATGACTGGGTCGATTCCTACCTAAAAGCCGCCCTGGCACGGCGTCTCGGAGACTTTCCCATGGTCGAAGAATACGTCCCGGCTATCGCTCTACATAAGTAGGCAAGGGAGCAAGGAAGCAAGGGAGAAAGATCGGTTGCCTGAGCGGGTTGGGGTAAAGAGCATTTGGATATGGCAGAACATGAAACCATCACCGACCATTTGCTACACCCGACTTGACGGTCATTCCTTCGGAGACGCGCCTGCACCGCGCAAAAATAGTTTCGCGGGGGTATTGACTTCCTGCTTTTGATGTATTAAGATATAAGGGAGAGTAGCGTTGCTCAAGAGCGAGCGCCGCCCTCAAGCCGCTGCTGTTCCGTATCGACCAATGAAGGCTCCCGCCCCTTTAGAGGGCTTGAAGATCGTCATCGACACCATAACGCAATGGAGGCTGCAATGTTCGCTCGGTTCGCTTCTCTCCCCCTCGTGAGCATCTTCACAATCGGAATCGTCTCTCTCTCTCTCTCTCTTGACGTCGGCTGAGGCGGAGGAGTTCAACGGGAGGGAGTATGTGCAGTTCACTGAATCCGGTGACCAATGGTTTGAGATCTATCAAGGCGACACGTTCCGGGTAGTCGGAACAGAGATCTTCGTCTATTTCACCACTGGCTCGACGACATCCCAGATCGACTCCCTGAATCAACTTCTGGAGGGCGAAACAATAAAGGTCAACGCCCTCGGCACCTATCTCATCCAATCGACCGGCTCCCCTGAGCCGGATCCACTCGATTTCATGGAGTCCTACCTCAACTCCAGCCTCGTCGTGAAGGGTTCAAACAACGTCAGGGCCTACTTCAGCATGCCCAATGACCCTGGCGTTACCGAAGAGGTTGATTACATTCAGCGCTACCTGCTGAAGCCAGAGGACGACCTCTTCGACAACACTATCAACCCCGAGCCGGCGTGGGAACTCACCACTGGCTCACCTTCCGTGAAGGTCGGAGTTCTCGATTCCGGCCTTCTGTTTCAGCACTCCGAGATTCGCGAGAATGTTTGGCAGAACCTCGATGAAGATGCTGACGAAGACGGCCACACGATGGAGTTCGTCAACGGCCAATGGGTCTTGGATCCCGGCGACTTGAATGATGATGACGATGATGGCAACGGTTATGCCGATGACCTCATTGGATACAATGTGTCTGTAGTTTATGGTGCACCTGAACACATAGGCGATGCAGAGGCATTCGAATACGAGACAGAGCACGGGACCCCAGTATCGGGGATCATCTGCGCAAGAAGTAACAACGGGAGCCAATATTCTGGGATAGCGGGAGGTTGGGATGAGGAAAACGGTGCTTCCATTGTCTTCTGCAAAATGGGTCCAAATCCCGATCAAGCCGAAGTCATCGATGGGCTCGTATATCTGATCCGTGGGGCAGAGGTTGACATCATCAATATGAGTTTTGGGGTCGCTTGGCATCAAGACATTGAGGATCTGCTTGAGGAAGCATTCGATGATGGCATATTCATGGCGGGCGCAAGCGGCAATGCTGACAGTGACGAAGTTGACTACCCTTCAAGCCACCCGGTTGTTATTTCAGTCGGGGCAAGTGCAGATAATGAGCGGATGTCGCTTGGCGGTGGAATTGGCGCTAATTTTGGCCTACTACTTGATATTACGGCACCATCTTGGCTGACAGTAGCAAATGGCGGTGCGCAGAATACTCGGATCATCTATTGCCCTCATGTCTACACCGATAATAATGGTTGGGAGTATGAACTCGATCCTGAATATCCTCCTGATCCTCAATTTGGTGTGCCTTGGTTTGGGGGAACGTCGGGATCTACCCCTATGGTGAGTGGTGTAGCAGCCTTGTTGCTGTCACAAGAGTCTACATTAACACCTCAAAACCTCTTTGAGATCCTCTGCATCACCGCCACCAAGATCGATGAGGGGCAAATAGGATTCCAACTTTTCGTAGATTATCCTTATGGCACTTGGAACGAGGAAGTAGGTTACGGCCAACTCAATATGGGCAATGCGGTCGTCTATGGGCAGCACCAGTCACGTGCACTCAACGCCAATACCTGGCACTGGATATCTTCCCGGGTGATACCCTACTACACCGCCGAAAACGGCCTTGACGATGAGAACGGCATCTTCCTAATGTTTGACGAAGTTGCCAACGAACTTTATCAGTTGAAGAATGGTGATGGTCAATTCTGGTATCCCGCACAGGAGTTCTGTAACATCCCCTCTTGGGACTACAAGCAGGGCTATCTGATCAAGTTGAATGCGGCCGGCACTGTCGTCTGGCTTGGCAAACAGGCTGAACCGGACGATCCGATTGAACTACCTGCTGGCTGGAGCACCGTCGCCTACCTCCCTAATTTCACCCTCGACGAGCACGACGGTTTTGAGTCGTTAACTGCGACCAATAACCTCGATATTGCCAAGGATGAGCACGGGCACTTCTATAAGCCTTCATTCCAATACAGCAATATGGAAGACTTGGCACCGGGAATGGGTTATCAGGTCAAGGTCTTCGATGCCGACGAACTGGTCTACCCTTCGGCACAGCCGGTTGGACGAAGTGATTCTCAAGGTAATACAAAGTGCGTCGCTTCCAATCCCGCTCATTTTTCCTTCCCTCGAACCGATGACTTTTATCCGATTATCATTACCTCGATTGCAGCCGAGAATTTCGATATTTCAGAAGGTGATGAGGTCGGCGTCTTTAATGGCGCAAACACCTGCATCGGGGCGTCAGTGGTCGATGGTGACTTCCCTATTGGACTTGCGGTTTGGCGCGACGACACTACGACCTTGGACGTGGATGGCTATCGCGCACCGGAGACATTCTTTTTTCGTTACTGGTGCACAAGCCAGAACGAGGATTATGGGCTTGATTCCGTCAACGTTTTCGGCGATAATATCGACGCCGAAATTCCATCTTCGATTGCCATCGATCTAGCCTTCTCCGATGAAGGTGTTTCGATACCTACTGCATTCGCTGTTTTAGGCAATTTCCCCAATCCTTTCAACTCATCCACCGCCTTTCTATTTGCATTGCCAGATATTGGCGATTTGAAAATTGAGATTTACGATCCGCTGGGAAGGATCATCTCCAAGTCGATTCATCCCAATCGGCAATCCGGCTATTTAAGTTGGATATGGGCTGGCAGGAATTTCTATGGAATGAGGGTGACTTCTGGGATCTACTTTTGTGTGGCCACCTTTAGGTCACAAAAAGGGCAAATCTCGGAGGTTCGTAGTAAACTGACCGTATTACGATAGGAGCGTCAAAATGGGGTTACGGCACATGAAGATTACAGATATTCAAAGCCGTCCTCTAGGACTTTCGACCCTTTGCCTATTGGCGCTGTTTTGCTTCGTGCACGATTTGTGGTCGCAGACTCACATTGGCGGTTGGATCAATGGCACCTTGACGCGAGAAGGAAGCCCCTATCACGCCGATGATGGCACTAGTGGTTTCGGAGTTCGATCCGGAGATACCCTCGTTATCGAGCCCGGAGTGGTCATTCAGATTCCATGGCGGGGCACGATCATAGTCGAGGGTGTCATTTTGGCCTTAGGAACAAGTGAGGAGCCAGTACATTTTGGCAGATTGGGTAATCGAAACTGGATTGGGCTTTTTTTTGACGACACATTGAGGACCGATCAGCAGTCGAATTTTGAATGGTGCATATTTTCTGACACAAGTCCACCTTTTGAATTTGCAGACGGCCCCCCATCCGTTTCCATCTTAAGTTATTATCATTCCATAATATTCAGCGCGTGTATATTCCGCAACTTCAGAGAGGGCATTTCCTCTCTAAATGCAAATGAAATGATTATTAATAATTGCTATTTTGTCGAAATGGCAGTAAATGGGCGGTTCGCGGTGGGCACAGCGCAGAGTAACACTTTCATTAGCAATACTGCATTTTATCGGGTGCGAATTGGCATTTCGACTGCTGGCGCATTTTCGCTCCATAATTGCATATTTAAGAATTGCGATGTGTCAGTTGCATATGATGCAATGGATCCAGATGATAATCCCTTATCAATTACTGCATGCATTTTTGTTTCTGGCAGAAATACTATCTATATTTATGATATTGATCATAATCTGGATGCAGATAATTTTCCTAATATTGAATATAGCAACTTTTCTTCTGAGGATGTTTCTAGCATTATTCAGGTTGAGGGGAATGGAAACATTCAATATGATGGGTTTGCTATACCTTCCCGCACCAACGCTAACGGCGACTCGACCGATCGCTATGGCAACCTCTTAATGGATCCCGGCATCGTAGAAGGCTGGCAGTGGCCCGATACCAATTTCCTCGCGCCCGACTCACCCTGCATCGACGCCGGTGACCCCGAAGCCGACCCCGACCCCGACGGCACCATCGCCGACATCGGCCCCTTCTACTTCCCGCAAGGCAATCTCGCCGCCGATCCGCGTGAAGTCTATCTTGAGTCGCCCGAAGGCGCCAGATCCGACACGCTCTTCATCTCCAACATCGGCCTGCGCAACCTATCCCTCCGGCGAGTAACATTGGAATCGGAGACTCCCGATGCCTTCGTCCTGTTTGGCGGCATCGAAGACGAGCAGGTCCTTGAACCGGGCGATTCGATGTGGGTCTATGTGATGTTTCGCGCCGAGGTTGACGGGGAGTATGTCGCGACGATTCTCATAGAGTCTGACGACCGCGACGAAGCGCGGGTCGAAATCCCGGTGCGGGCGGTCTCGCTTTCAATCCCCGACGACGGCGGGATCGGAATCCCGCCCTACGCGATGCGCCTTTCCGCCTATCCCAATCCCTTTAATGCGACGGCAGTCGTTACATTAATTTTGCCCGAGGCTACGCGGGTGAGCCTTCTCCTTCGCGGGCTAAACGGAAGGACGTTACGGGATCTTGGAGCGATGAACTACGATGCTGGTTCTCATCGGGTCATCATCGAGGGGAACGACCTTCCGGCCGGAATTTACCTGTTGACCGCCGTAGCCGGCAGTCGATCCATTTCAACTCAAGTGGTGTTGCTGAAGTGAATCTCCCAAGTCGAATTTTTACGATCGCTATCGCGGCGACTATGCTTGTTCTGGGTTGCAGCGATGACAAAAGCGGGCCGACGTCGCCGGGCAGCGGAAGTTCTTTGCGCGCCAGGTGGTCGGGCGATAGCGGCATCGGCGCCTTTCTGCAACAGAAATGCACGACCTGCCACCGTGCCGGAGGGCAAGCCTCTTTCTACGACCTGACAACCTACTCCGGTGCTATGAGTGGCGGGCGCATCCGGCCCGGCAATGCGACCGGGAGCCAGTTAGTCCGCCGGCTCACCGGCGAAGACCAACCCCGGATGCCGCAAGGCGGGCTGTTCCTGGAGAACACTCAGATCGACTCGATCAAAGCCTGGATCGACGCCGGCGCTTTGGAGAACTAAGCGCTCGCTTGCCGCAAGACGTCTGTAGTGATCGTCGTTCCCGCGAAGGCGGGAACCCAGACCGGCAAGACTAAGACTGGATGCCTGCCTGCGCGGGCATGAAGATTCCATACCTGCGGCGGGCGGACGCCCCCGTCCGCCCGATCAAGCGTGCCGGACAAGGGCGTCCGGCGTGCACAGTCCTCACTTCTCCGTCAGTGTCCAGACGCCGTCCCAATCTTCACCCGGCGGCTCGGCGATGAAGAAGCGACACCTTCCGATATAAGTGCGGGAAGGTTCGTCCTTACTGTCGGCAGCAAGCGCTTGCTCGAACAGTGCCAAAGCCTCAGCAAAACGCCGGGATTGGTAATGTGCCAACCCAGTGCTAAAAAGTTCGAGCGCCTGCAATTTCGCTTCGCTCACTTCGCCTCGACTTTCCGCCAGTAACTCATAAACCGCCACCGGTTCGTTCTTGCCTTTCACCCGAAGCAGATCGAGGGGTCGGGTGACGAACGAACCCTTCACCTCCTCCCAGGTTCCCTGCCCGATCATGATGGTCGTCCCGTAGGCTTTGTTAGCCCCCTCGAGACGGCTCGCGAGGTTGACTGCGTCGCCCATCACAGTGTAGTCGAATACCGTATCCGATCCCATATTTCCGACCAGCATGTCGCCGGTGTTGATGCCGACCCGGCTGTAAAGAGGTATTCGGCCCTCGGACTGCCACTTTAGCCGCAACTCGGTGAGCAGTTGTTGCATTTGCAGACCGGCCCGGCAGGAACGGGCAGCGTGATCGGACGCCCAAATCGGCGCACCGAACTCAGCCATTATGAGGTCGCCCTCATACTTGTCGATGATACCGCCGTGCTCGACGATCTTTCTCGACATCGCCGAGAGATATTCATTCAGCAGGTGAACGAGATCCTCCGGGGAGAGGCGCTCGGAAATGGTGCTGAATCCGGCGACGTCGGTGAAGAGCACCGACATCCGACGCCGTTCGCCGCCTAACTTGAGATTCTCGGGGTGCTTGATCAGTTCATCGACCACTTCCTTCTGAACATACTGGGAGAACATTCCGCGATAGAGCGCCTTTTCGCGCTGGGTTTGGATGAATCGCCAGACCAAATTGGCTGGATAACCAGTTATCACGGCAAGCAGAAGCGGCACCTGACGCAGCCAAAGACCCCTCTCGACGAAGAGATAGCCTCCCAGCACAAGGATTCCGCCGATAGCAAGTATGGCGATAAGCGCCGACCACCCGGCAGGGAGCCTATGCCCGACAACGCTGATTAATAGCGCAAGGAATAGCATCCCGAGGAGCGTCCAGAGTAGATCGACCGGCCGGATGAAGGTGCCGTCCTGCAGCATTTTCAAGGCGTTGGCGTGAACCTCGACACCCGGCATCCGGTAGTTCGTCCCGGCAGTGAAGGCGGGTGTCAATTTATTATCCTGAAGATCCTCGGCAGAAGCGCCGACCAGGACGATCTTGTCTTTGAAGGGGCTTGCCTGTAACAAGTCTGCCATTCCCGAGGCTTGCAGCGCTTCAGCCTCCTCCGGCGAGAGGCCCGACAGAAGATCATCGAAGTCATAGTTGCCGCGAATGACATCGTAGAAGGAGTAGGTCGGGAAGGTCCGGGCAGGACCGCTGAAGTTGACAAGGCAGGTGTTGATGTCTATGCGCGGAATCGTCCGGTCGCCAAAGACGAAGTCACCGCGACGGGGAAAATGCTGACGTGCAAGGTCGATTCCCCGGTCGAGTGCGTAGATCTTCAAGCCGAACGAGAGAAACGCCGTGTCGCGCACGACGTTGTAGAGGAGATAACGTCGCGTGAAGCCGTCATCGTCAGGGATTTCGTCGATCAGCCCCCACGGTGTTCCAGGAGGCATGATCGAACTATGCGGCGGCTTCAGGCTAACGATTCGTTCCCGCAAACGGCGGTGGGACACCTGATCGGTCTTCGAGCAAAGGACAACGTTCCCCGCCTCGTGAATGGTCGCTTTAAATAGCGAGTCCGATTCCGGGCGGGCGCCTTCGCTTGAGAAGCCGACGTCGAAGGCTACCATCCGCGCCCCCAGTCGGTTCAGTTTAGTCACCAGCATCGCATAGTGCTTGCGGTCAAAGGGAAAGGAGAGGCTGTCGGCAGTCTGCTCGTCGATAACCACCAAAGCGATGTCGGGACTTTCAACCGGCAGGGGTCCGCGCACCTGAAAGAGGCGGTCGTAGAGGCTTAACTCGACGCTAAGGAAAAAGTCGCGCTGCGAGAGCAGCAGTGAAGCCAGCGCCGTCGCGACGGTCAGTATCGCTGCTGATGTGATCGGCGAGCCTTTGACGAAACGAGGCATGGGGTACCAGCGGAAAGTCTGTCAATGGATCATTGTTGACTGACAAATTAAGCGTTTGTGTTCGCTTATGCCATAGTTGAACCAAGTTGCTGTGGGGCGTAACTCAAGCATAGAGATTGACCTATCCCTTGCATTTTGCCGCCCTGCCCTTATATTCAAAGTATCGAAACGAAACGACATAGCCCGGTTAAAGATGTCTCCGCAGTATTAAAGACCGGTTCGACCGGTCAGCGGACTCTGATAGGCTCGCCCACCGCACCGGGACTGGCTATCGGCAAGACGCTTCTCTACCGGCACGACAGTCCTGACGTCGCCCCGCGTCGGCTCGAGCCTGAGGCTACAGGCCGCGAGATCGACCGGTTTCGCCGGGCGCTGGTACTGGCGCGTCGTCAAGTCGCCGGACTCCGCGAGCAACTCTCCCGCGAAGCCGGCGAAAGCGCTGCCTACATCTTCGACGCCCAGCAGATGATCATCGACGACGTCGAGTTCGTCGGCGAGATTGAATCCCGCATCCGAAGTGAAGCAATGAGCGCCGAGTGGGTCGTGGAATCGTCGGCTATGAAGTGGCGGGAGAGGCTGCTGGCGGTCGAAGGGGCTCGTTTTCACCAGCGCGCTCAGGACGTAACCGACATCGGCCGTCGCATCGTCCTTAACCTCCTCGGGCAGGGCGATGGCCGGTCGCTTCCGACCGACGGCCCGGCTATACTGGTAGCCGACGACCTACTGCCCTCGGACGTGGTGCACCTTCTGAAGTCGAACGTCATCGGCGTTGCTATCGATCTTGGCGGCGCGGCATCGCATACGGCGATTCTCACGAAGGCGCTCGAAGTGCCGGCAGTGGTCGGCCTGAAAGACGTCTCCCGGTCTATTTCTCCCGGTGACTCGATCATCGTCAACGGCAACAGCGGTAAGGTGATTGTCCGGCCCGAGACGGCGACCGAGAGTGAATACCAGGCCAAACTCGACCGCTATCTTGAATACCTTGAGAGTCTGAAGGATGCGGTCCGTCTTCCCGCGGAGACTCTGGATGGTCACCCGGTAGCCCTCCGGGCTAACATCGAACTGCCACAGGAGATCGAGTCGGTGGTGAAGCGCGGCGGCGAAGGGGTCGGATTGTTTAGATCTGAATATCTTCTACTTGCACGGCGGCGCATACCGACCGAAGACGAGCAATACGAAGACTATCGCCGGGTTCTCGAAGCCGCCTGGCCGCATCCGGTTACCATCCGGACTTTCGATGTCGGCGGGGACAAGATATTCCCTGAAATGCCGCTGCCGGCTGAAGCAAACCCCTTTATGGGCTGGCGTGCAGTGCGGGTCAGCCTCGACCATCCCGACATACTGAAAGACCAGTTCCGCGCCATCCTTCGTGCGGCGGTTCACGGTCGCGCCCGGATCATGCTCCCGTTCGTAACCGATCCGGCAGAAGTGAGTCGCGCCCGGCAACTGCTCGACGCGGCCCGTCATAGCCTTGCCGCTGATGGAATACCCGACAGCGCGAATGTCGCTTTCGGGGTCATGATCGAACTCCCCTCAGCCGTAATGATGGCGGATGAGATGGCTGCAGCGGCGGATTTCTTCAGCATTGGCACCAACGACTTGACGCAGTTCACATTGGCGGTCGATCGCGGTAATGAACGGGTCGCCGATCGTTATGACCCGCTTCATCCGGCGGTGATCCGGATGATACGCATCACCGTTGAAGCCGCTCGCCGGGCCGGGATTACCACCGGCATCTGCGGTGAACTTGCCGCCAGTCCGACGGCAACGATGCTGCTGGTGGGGCTTGGCCTCGATGAACTTTCGGTCAGTCCCGTAGCGCTTCCCGAGGTGAAAAAACTGATCCGTTCCTTCACTTTCGATGAGGCTCGTGCGATGACCGAGATCGCGCTCACCAAGACCGGCGTTGCAGAACTGCGAGAGTTCTGTTGGGAGACGATGAAGCACCGCTTCGCCAACCTGCCGATATGGTTTGACTGATCATCAAGCATTAGATCAAGCATGCCAGCCTTGAACCCTGGGCCTAAAGCCTTGAGCCTAAAGCCTTGAGCCTAAAGCCTTGAGTCTTGAGCCTATACCCCCCCTTGCCCGACCTTAAATTGACATCGACGGTCAATCGCGCCCTCGTGGTCGATGACGACGCCGAGATTTTGCGCAATCTGGTCGCCTTTCTGGAGAAGATCGGCATCACGGCTTCGCCGGCGCTCGACGGCATTGCGGCGTTGAAAATCTTCGAACGCGAGAAGTTCGACCTCGTTATCACCGACCTTCGTATGCCCAACATGCACGGGCAGGCGCTGGTCCGGGAGATATTCCAGCGACAGGCCGATCAACTCCTAATCGTCACTACCGGCATCGACGACCCGCAATTAGCCCGCGACCTCTTTGCCCGCGGCGTCCGGGCCATTCTCCCCAAGCCCTTTTCATTCGACATGTTCGCTGCGACCGTCGGCGGTCTCCTTGAGCACGAAGCAAATGACCGCCGCCGTCGTGAAATGAGCGTCGGGGCGATGCGCGCTCAGGTTGCCGAGCAGATGAAGAGCGCTGCCAAGACCCTTACCAGCCAACTCGACACTATACAGGAGCATTTTAAGAAGACCGTCCGAGAACTCGAAGAGCAGCAGATGGACCTCGAACGCGACTACCTCGGCTCAGTTCGGATGATGGCGGAATTGCTCGACAACGTAATGGCCAGCGGCTCGAGCCATGTAACCCGCGTCGAAGACCTCTCGCGCCGGATCGGCGAAGCGCTCAACCTGTCGCCCATCGAAATGCGCGACTTAAGCCTCGCATCGCTGCTCCACGACATTGGCAAATTTAGTTGCCCGAGCGGATGATTCACGCCCGCCCCGAGGACCTCGACCCAGCCGATCTGACGCTCTTCAAGAGGCATCCGGTCATCAGCGGGATCGTCGTGAGCGGTGTGCCGGGGCTGGGGAGCGCCGGCCAGATGGTGGAAGACCACCACGAGAACGTCGATGGCTCCGGTTTCCCGGCCGGCAAGAAGGCTATCGACCTGCCGGTTACGAGCCGAATACTCCGCATCGCCGACGGCGTGGACCGATTCCTCGAAGCCAGTCCCGACCCAAAGCGAGCAGCCTGGCAGGTCGCCAAGGATCACCTTCACAACGAATCGGGCAAATCCTACGACGCTCAACTGGCTCGTCTCGCGGTTAAGGCTTTAATGCAGCGCGAGCAAGAAATCGACACCCAAACAGTGATCGACGTCAAGCCCTCGGAACTGCAGCCGGGATTCCGCCTGGCGCAAGACATCTATCAGGAAGGCGACGTCTATCTCCTGCGGCGGGGTGTGGTTCTAACTGCGAGGATGGCGCATCGCCTTCAGACCGAACTGGCGATTATGGGGCGAACAGGCTGGGTGCGGGTCTATGTGCCCAAGGAGATCGCCGAGCGGCTGGCGCCGGGGAGAGCGCCGATTGCGGAATAATGGAGAATTTATCTTGGGGGGCGGGATATAAGCACCTCTAACACGAAGAGCCCCTTTACAGGGGCTCTCGCGTATCGATCGGTATTTGCGATCAGGAGGTCTTCTTGGATGGCTCGACCTTCGGCGCCACCTTTACCTCAGTTGCTCCCTTCGCCTTATGTGCGTCACAGGCTTCAGGCGGGCAGTCGGTGCCGCAGTGAGCGTCAGCCACCGCACTCTTTTCGACCTTGGCGGCTCCATCCGCCGGGCAACAGGCGCTGCCGCCCTTGGCGACTTTGGTCTCCGCCGCCGGAACGGCTTCCGGAGCCTTGACCATCACCTTGGCTTCAGGACCCGGAACTGCAGCAACCGCGGTCCCGGAGGCGCTTGCCTTTTCCATCTTCTTGCCGCCGCAGGCAAACGTGTAGTCAGCCAGCCCGGCTACCAGCCCGATCGCGATCAGGGTTGCGATGTGTTTCTTCATTCCTCTCCTTTCGATTGAACAAGTTTCTTCGATCCTCGCCGCGAGGGTCGTTGAAAATGATACGGATTATCCCCGACAATTGTAGGCATGTTGATTCCTCCTAACCCGCAGTCATCGGCGTCACGAGCGAGACCCGATAGGGATGGACCTCACCTTGCATCACGCCCTTATAGACCGCCGGATCATTTGCCATGATCTTCCTTGCCGATTCGATGTCCGGCGCTTCGAAGATCACGATCCCGAATGCCGCATCGAGGCAGGGTCCGGCAAGTTGGACCATCCCTTCCCTATGCAAACGCTTCAGGTAGTCGAAATGTTCCGTCATCGCGGTCTCCTCCTCGGGCAGCATCACTTCAGCAAAGCCCTCCCGCACCGGGCGAATTAGGTAGAGGAACCGCACTCTACCCCGTTAGGAACCGCCGGAGCACCGTCTGCAGGATGCCGCCGTTGCGATAGTAATCGACCTCCACCTTCGAATCGAGACGGCAAATGGCGGCGAAGGTTTTCGATTCGCCGTCCGGCAGCGCAACCTTTATCATCAAGCGGTCGCCCGGCTTGACGCCCTCTTCGACGGGAATCGTATAGACTTCACTGCCGGTGAGCCCTAATGACTGGGCACTCTCCCCAGGCAGAAACTGCAGCGGCAGGACGCCCATACCGACCAGATTCGACCGGTGGATCCGCTCAAAGGACTGCGCGATGACAGCTTTCACGCCGAGCAGGAAGACACCTTTGGCAGCCCAGTCGCGCGATGACCCCATCCCGTAGTCGTTTCCAGCCAGGACAACGAGCGGTGTGCCCTCGGTCCGGTAACGCACTGAAGCGTCGTAAATCGACATCAGTTCGCCGGACGGGAAGTGCGTCGTCCAACTGCCTTCCCGACTCTGCCCTAACTGATTTCGAAAAGCGACATTGGCAAACGTCCCGCGGGTCATAATCCGGTCGTTGCCGCGCCGGGCGCCGTACTGATTGAATTCACGAATCGCGACGCCTTTATCCTGAAGGAATCGCCCTGCCGGGCTGTCGGGGGCAATGTTTCCCGCCGGGCTGATGTGATCGGTGGTTATGGAATCGCCTGCCAGCACCAACATCCGTGCTCCGGTGATTGGAGCGATTGGCAGCGGAGCCTTCGCGAGGGAGACGAAGAACGGCGGCTCCTGAATATAGGTGCTCGCCTCGCTCCATTCGTAGATCGCGCCGCCCGAGGTTTCTATAGCGTTCCAGGCCGGGTTGGACGACTCGATGCCATCGTAACGCATGCGAAATGCCTCGCGATCCTGCGCCGTCGGCAGAACTGCCTCAATCTCCTCCCGGGTCGGCCAGATGTCATTCAAGAATACCGGCCGGCCGTCGCGACCGATGCCGAGCGGCTCGGTTGCCAGATCGACTTCAACCGATCCGGCGAGGGCATAGGCTACGACCAGCGGAGGCGACGCCAGATAGGCCGCCTTGACGAGCGGGTGCACCCGGCCGGGGAAGTTGCGATTGCCTGAGAGGACGGCCGCCGCAACGACGCCGCTTGCCTTGACCGCATTCGTTACCGGCTCGGGCAGCGGCCCGCTGTTACCTATGCAGGTGGTGCAGCCATAACCGACGACGTCGAATCCGATCTGCGACAGGCTTTCGAGCAGGCCAGCGGCTTTGAGGTAGTCGGTTACGACCCGCGATCCCGGCGCCAGACTGGTCTTGACATAGGGCTTTACGGAGAGTCCGGCGGCGATGGCGTTCTTTGCCAAGAGTCCCGCTGCCAGCATCACCGAGGGGTTCGAGGTATTGGTGCAGGACGTAATCGCAGCAATCACGACGCTGCCATGACGCAGTTCCGATGACGACCCGTTGGATTGCACTGCTGCGGTCACCCCCAAGCGATCCTCATCCAGGCCGAAACCCATTTTCTCGAATGGCGCCACCAGCGACCGCCGGAATGAGTCCTTCAGGTTGTGCATCGAAACGCGATCCTGCGGCCGCTTAGGCCCTGCCAGCGACGGTTCGACCGTCTCCAGATCAAGCGTAAGGACATCCCGGTAGATCGGATCCGGCGAATCGTCAGTCCGGAACAGCATCTGTTCACGGGCATAGCGCTCGACACGGGCGATCAGATCTGCAGGACGGCCCGTCCAGTGCAGGTATTCGAGCGTCATATGATCGATCGGAAAATAGCCGACTGTGGCGCCATATTCGGGCGCCATGTTCGAGATTGTCGCCCGGTCGGGAACCGACATCGCCGAGACACCGGGGCCAAAGAATTCGACGAACTTATCGACGACGCCGCGCTTGCGGAGCATTTCGGTCACCCGCAGCACAAGGTCGGTCGCAGTCGCACCCGGCGGAAGGCTGCCGGTCAGTTTGAACCCGATCACTTCCGGCATTAGGAAATAGAGCGGCTGGCCCAGCATCGCGGCTTCGGCTTCGATCCCGCCGACGCCCCAGCCGAGCACCGAAAGTCCGTTCACCATCGGGGTGTGTGAGTCGGTCCCAACGAGGCTGTCGGGGAAGTAGGTCAATTCGCCGTCCAAAGTCCGGGCCTGGACAACCGACGCGAGGAACTCAAGGTTGACCTGATGGCAGATGCCGGACGACGGAGGCACCACCCGAAAGTTCCCGAACGACGACGCGCCCCATTTCAGAAACTCATAACGCTCCCGATTGCGCTCGAACTCGAGGGCCGCGTTTCGCACTTCGGCGTCGGCGGAGGCGAAGAAATCAACCTGCACCGAATGGTCGATGACCAGATCGACCGGCACCAGAGGGTTGATTCGCGACGGATCGCCTCCCATCCGCGCCATTGCGCTCCGCAGCGCTGCCAGATCGACGACGCAGGGAACGCCGGTGAAGTCCTGCAAAAGCACCCGCGCCGGCATGAAGGGGATCTCCCGCTGCGCTGGTGATGCCGGATCGTAGTGGACGAGCCGTTCGATGTCGTCGCGGGTCACGAGATGGCCATCTTCAGAACGGAGCACGGCTTCGATCAGAATTTTAATCGCATAAGGCAGACGAGAGACATCGGCGACACCGGTCGAAGTGAGGCGGTCGAGACGATAAACGGTTCCGGCTGAGCCGGCAATGTCGATACGGTCCCGGGTTCCAAGTGAGTTATTGACAATGCGAGTCATTAGCGATCTCGAATTGTAGATTAGTGATATGATTCAATATAGATAAGCCCTGTCGACAGGGCAAGTCCACCCTTTTCGAGTGTCGAAAGGTGAATGCAATGCCTATATTGTAGTGCGAGGGTGCAATGGCAGGAATGAATCAATTCCAGAATCTATCAAGAGGACCTGAATAGATGCTCACTTGCTCTCAATGCCCTTCGTGGTCAAAAAGGCAACTTCTTAATGGAACTTATCACCCGTCAACTCTGCCTGACGCAATACGTCGGCACCAAGGATATCCTCTTCGGCGGACAGATGCTGGCCTGGGCTGATATTGCCGCATCGCTCTGGTGCATGCGGATCGCCCGGTCCGACAACATGGTCACCGTCCATATGTCGGACGTGACTTTTGTGGCGCCGGTCCGGGTCGGCGACATCGTCGAGTTCTACGGCGATACCTTTGAGACCGGCAAGACGAGCGTCACTGTCCGCATCATCGTCATGATCCAGGACCCCCGAACCGGCCAGTCCACCGAAGCCTTCCGCTACACCACCACCATGGTCAACATCGACCGCAACCTCCGCCCCAAACTCCTACCACCGGAACTGCAGAATCAAAAGGGTTGATTTAACAGCCGGTCAGGGAGGCGGTAGATCAAGCGACAGCATAGGCGAAGAGCGGGTGGTCTGAACGTAATCCCTGCTACTTTCCGCTGAACTTCGGTTCGCGCTTGGCGAGGAAGGCTTCGAGTCCCTCCTTGCGGTCGGAGGTCGCATAGACGAGGCCGAAGAGGTCGGCTTCGATTGCCAGGCCTTCTGCTAAATCGTGCTCGAGTCCGCGGTTAACTGCTTCGATGACGTAGCCAAGCGCCAGCGGACCTTTCCGAATGAACCCGCCTAACATCCGCTTGACTTCGGAAAGGAACGCCTCGCGGTCGAAGAGGGGGCGGCCCTTCTCATCTTTTTGTACATTTCCTTCGGCGTCCTTGCGCGGGGTATCGACAATGCAGTTGACGAGGCCGATGCGCAAGGCTTCGGCAGCGTCGATGGGGCCTCCTCCCAGAAGCAATTCCAGCGCCCGTCCCTTCCCTACCAGACGCGGCAGGCGCTGCGTCCCGCCAAACCCCGGTATAATGCCGAGCCCGACCTCCGGCTGACCGATTTTCGCATGAACTGCTGCGACGCGCATATGCGCTGCCATCGCGATTTCGCATCCGCCGCCGAGGGCGAATCCGTTGATGGCAGCAAGGACCGGCTTTCGAAGGTTTTCGATCCGGTCCAGCGCCATCTGGCCGAGGAGCGAGAAAGCGCGGGCTTCGTTGACATCCTTGGCTTCCAGTTCGGTGATGTCGGCTCCGGCAACAAACGACTTGTCCCCGGCTCCGATGAGGATTACCCCCTTGACCGCGGCATCGTCCGACAGCGCGTCGAAGCAGTCGGCGATCTCGATAACGGTGGGAGTGTCGAGGGAGTTAAGTTGACGCGGACGATTGACCGTTACGACGCAGATGCCCTGATCGTCGGTCGTGCAGAGGAGATTCTCGTAAGTCATGGCTCTCTATTTCGAAGGGATGATGGCAAACGTCTGGCGCGGCGGGCCGCTGGCTCGGAAGGTGTTGTCGAATGGCGACGGGTCCAGGGGATAAGACCTCCAGTGAGGAGTATATCGCGCTCCAGTCCGGGATTGCCGCCCAGGGAAGACTCACAGCCCGAAGCGAGGTTGGCAAACTGCCAGGATTCAAGGTCGATCACGATCCGGTCTCCGGTCTCTGTTTCAACCAGGCAGTCGTCAGCCGTAAGTGCCGGGAAGCCAAGATTTAGTGCGTTGCGTTGGAAGAGCGCGGCAAACGAGGTCGCTACAACGGCCCGGACATAACTCTCCATCAGCGCCCGGACCGCATTTTCGTTGGCGCTGCCCCGACCAAAGTCCTTGCCGGCTACGATGATTTGGTCGTGACCCGCTTTCAAGGGAAAGTCGGGATCGACTATCGTCAGGCAGAAGCGGCGCAGAATCTCCGGAGTCGGCCGGGTGCAGAACCGCACCGGAAGAATGGCATCGCAATCGATATAATCGCCCAGCCGATATGCCCGCCCGGTGATGAGCCGGGGCGAGGCCGTCATAGATTCTGGATTGGCATTCATGGAGAGTGGTAGATGATCGACTCTTCACCCTGAACGATATGATCGACCTATTATGAACCTGCCCGAAGCGCGGTATCTCACCCGGACGAGATGCTTCACTGCGTTCAGCATGACAGACCAAGAACTATCTGCACCGGGTAAAGACCCTACACCTATTCGTCGATCTCCTCTTCCTCCTGCCATTCGAGGAACTTCCTCCCGGTGGTGTCTTCCACTGCTCGTTTGACGGCGGCGGTGTCGATCTCAACGCGCAACTTGCGTTTGCCGCCGGGACCCGGTTCGCTGCGGTCGCTCGCTTCGACATAGACGATATCTGCAGCATCGAGCGGCGGAGTGAAGATGGCGAAAAGTTCGATCGAACGACGGCTCAGCGACTCGGCTGAATAGATTGCGCCGCGCGGGATATAAACGGCATCGCCGGTAGAGGCGGTGAACGACTCCGGCCCGACATGAATACGGGCTACGCCGCCATGGACATAAAAGACCATATCGGAGCGTTCGTGGCTGCGCGCTGAAATGCGCTCATGAGCCAGCATTACGCCGTAGGACGACGCCGGCGAGCGGCCAAACTCAAGATATCCGTCACTCACGTCCTGCGGTAGCGGCGTGCGGAGTATCCGGTCCCCTATGTCCCAATGCCGGGGCGGTCCGGGGGAGACCCGGGGTGGTGGGGACTCAGCCTTCTTCCCGTCCTGACAGGCACTGACAGCCATCCCCAGCAAACCGGCGATGAGAATCGGACAAACCTTGAACATTGCTCTTCCGAAAGTTGCGAGCGGCCGACTCACTTCAATTCCAAGCCGACGCTGCCAAGGATCTTCACAATCTCCTCTTTCTCCCAGTCTTCACCCAGTTCGCGGATGACCTTGGCCGCGGCGAGCATAGCTTTTCTTCCTTCTTCCGCTTCCTTATTGATGTGCCGGACTTGAATCTTGCCCAGGAAGAGGTTGCACCAGGCTTCGGCGTTGCGGTCCTTCTTGCCTTCGGCAAGTTTCGCTCCGGCACGGAATGCGGCTTGAGCCTCGACGATGTTCCGGGAGATCATCTCCGCCATCCCCAAATCCCAATAAGCCCAGATGAACGGCTCCGATTCCGCCAGTTCGATCCGGAGCGGCAGTTGCCGCCGGGCAGCGTCGAGCAGGATCGCCTTTGCTTTGGGATCGACGTTTTCATCGAATTCGGGCAGGAAGAAGGCTTCGATGTTGTGCAGCATCATCGCCGCCGCGCGCTTGTTGCCGACTCTGAGGGCATACTTGACGCCGAGTTCGCCGATGCGGGCTGATGCGAAGGGATCGTGGCTTATGTTGTTGACGTCGCACTGGGCGTTGACATAGAACTTAGCCCGGCCGGCCGAATCGGAGTGGCTTTCGATAAAGGCGACGATCTGGGCATCGGTTCCGGTCTTGGCGAGCGCAATTGCCTCTGTCACCAGGCTCGAATCGCCCAGGAGCGAGCCTTCGCCTTCGTGTGCCATTGTCTTACCTCCGGCAAGGATGATTTGGATGAGGATTGCAACCGGGATGATGACGTTTCGAGCGATGTGCATGGTCCGGTTCCTTTGCTTTACTTTTCAGTGGCCATAGAACTGCCGCACTGCGTCGATGATGTAATCCTGCTGATCGGTCGTCAGTTCGGGATAGATAGGGAGTGCGAGGGTCGTCCGGGCGGCCCATTCCGAGACCGGGAAGTCGCCCTCACCATAGCCAAGATACTGAAAGCAGGGCTGCAAATGGAAGGGCACCGGGTAGTAGATCGCCGTCGCAATGCCGCAGTTCTTCAGATGAACTTGCAGATCATCGCGCCGGGAGACCGAGATGACGTATTGATTGTAGATGTGATACTCCTGCCGCTGCGCAACCGCCGGCCGGATCACATCCGCGACACCGGCAAACCCTTCATCGTAGTAAGCCGCGCGCGCCTGACGACCGGCATGCCACGTTTCGAGATGCGGCAACTTCACCAGCAGTGCGGCAGCCTGGAGGGTGTCGAGGCGGAAGTTGCCGCCGACGAAGGAGTGATAATACTGCGGCCGGGCGCCATGAACGCGGAGAATGCGCACCTGCTCGGCGAAGGTCTCATCGCTGGTGACGACCATCCCGCCGTCGCCGATTCCGCCGAGGTTCTTGGAGGGGAAGAAACTGAAGCAGCCTGCCAAACCGACCGATCCGACCCGCACCGTCCGGTCCGACGACTCATAGCGCGCACCAATCGCCTGGGCGCCGTCTTCGATCAATGCTGCATCAAACTCGCGAGCGAGGTCAACCAGCGCTGTCAGGTCAACCGATTGTCCGTAAAGATGAACCGGTAGGATCGCCTTCAGGCGGCGGCGCTCGTCAGGAGAGAGGCTTTCGAGGACTTTACGGGCGCTCGCCGGGTCGAGGTTGTAGGTGTCGCGCTCGATGTCGGCAAAGAGTGGACGGGCTCCGAGGCGGCTGACGACGCCGGCCGTGGCAAAGAAGGAGTAAGGTGTCGTCAAGACCAGATCGCCGGGCTTCAGGTCGAGTGCCATAAGTGAAACCAGAAGCGCGTCGGTGCCGCTCGCAACGCCGATTCCGTAACGCGCACCGCAGTAATCTGCCACCTGCTGTTCCAGTTCTGCCACCTGAGGGCCAAGAATATAGCGGGTCGAGTCGACAACATCGGTCAACGCCTTAAGCATGTCGTCTCGAATGGTGGCGAGTTGCGCTTTAAGATCAAGTTGAGGAACGTTCATTGCTATAGACAATTGTAAGCAGATTTATAGAGCCGGCGAAGGTGTTCTATTGTGAATAAGTTAAGACTATGTAGGTTTGCCTTCCAATAGCGGCAGGGCAAGGCATTGGCAGTTGGCATCAAATGGCCTGCCTGGCGAGCGAAATTGGGGGGGGCGGCAATTGCATCGCGAGTCTGCCCGTATTATATTGTAAAGTCGTCATTCCGCCGGCCTCCTCAAATGCCGGAGACGGCACACAGGATCGCTCACCCCAAGCCGATACCGCCATGCACCTCCTTCCTCGATTCACCGTTGTTGCGGCCGTCGCGCCAGTCGTCTTGATACTGGCCGGCCGGCTTGCGGCTGCCGATATGACCCGCATCGAAGACTCGCCGGTTAAGGTCATATCATCCCGCTCAAGTGGGCTAACATTGAGCATGCGCTTGCCCGAAATGTCTGCCCAATTGTTGCCGGGCAGTGCCAAAGTCAACCGTATTGCGATAGAAGGCGTCGAGACGGCGCCGGTTCCGGGTTATCCCGACTTGCCGCGTCTCTCGCAACTGGTCGTGATCCCGCCCGTCGCCCCCGTTTCATTCACCTGGAACTCAGATGCACCGCGACGACTCGATCTGCCGGCTCCGGGCTGGGTGCCTATGTCTGATGCCGAGGGTTGGGAACTGCCGGGAGCAAGGGCGCAACTTCAACTGCGCGACGGTTTCTGGCCGCCGGAAGTTGTTCAGGTGAGCGACCCGGTCATCATGCGCGGCATTCGGATGGTGAATGTTACCATTAGTCCGGTGCAGATAAATCCCGTAACGGGCGAACTGCGGGCTTGGGACAATGTGGAAGTCGATCTTGACTTCACCCGCGGTGGGGTGGTCAATCCGGTAGCCGACCCGCACCGGATCAAGCCTTCGTCTTCAGCGCTCCAACTGGCGCGGAGCATCGTCATCAATCCGGACGACGTCCGGCGGGACGACCTCTCCGAACGCGGCGCTTATGTCTATGTCATCCCACGTTTTAACGGCTTGCCTGATGCGTTGCGGCCGCTCGTAGAATGGCGCCGCCGGCAGGGCTTCCCGACCGCGATCATCGAAGTGGCACCCAACGCCTCCAACGTCGATGTGAAGAACGCTATACAGAATGCCTACAACGATTGGGAGATCCCGCCCGAGTTTATCACCCTGGTAGGCGATGCCGACCTGGCTATGGCTGACTTTATGATCGCCACCTGGGATGTCGGACGGGCTTATATGTGGGAGACCGACTACAAGTATGTCCTATTGGAGGGACAGGACCTCCTCCCCGAAGCAGCCATCGGGCGCATCTCCTGCCGCAGTTTAGCCGAATTGCGCACCATCGTCGAGCGGATCGTCGCCTACGAGTCCGATCCCTACATGGACGACACCAACTGGTATCGGCGCGGCGCGGTAATGGCCAACGACCAGCGCACCGGCTACTCATCCTACTACCTTCAGCAGTGGACCCGGAAGGTGATGCTTGAAGCCGGCTACACTGCCGTCGATACGTTCTACTTTATGCACGACAATCAAGTCTCGGGCAATAACTTCATCCGCAACGCCGTCGATAACGGCATCGCCGTCTTTCACTACCGCGGCTGGGGAGCTTTCAACGGCGACTGGTCCGTCGGCGATGCTCGTAATCTCCGGAATGGTCGAAAGATGCCTTTCTGGCTCCTGCCGACCTGCAATTCGGGTGACTTTGCCGATCATATCCTGACACCTCATGCTTACACCGAGGACTTTCTCTGGGGGCAAAATGGCGGCTGCATCGGCGCGGTAGGGTCGAGTGGTTACACTCACACCAATTACAATAACGTCTTTTCCGGGGGGACGCTCAACTCGATCTACCGCGACCGGCTTTGGACCACCGGCTGGGCGATCACCCGCGGCAAGATAGAACTCTATCGCCACTTCGGACAATTCAACGATGTTCAGGATCCGCAGGTGCAGAATCTGCTGGTCTGGGAGGCTCATGCCTATCAATTGAACCTGATCGGCGACGCCGGAAGCGAGATTTGGACCGATGTGCCGCAGCGGGTCGAGGTTACTCACGTCGAGCGGCTCTCACTCGGCGAGAACTTGCTCGCCGTCCGGGTGGTAAACGCCGGGGGTGAAGTCCCCCGATCCGGGGTTACGGTTACAGTCGTTCAGGACGAGAGCCTTCTAAGAAGCGGCATAACCGATGCCGATGGAAGGATCGTCTTCAGTTTCGCAGTCGGTGAACTGGCTGAAGGCAGTCTGCAACTGACCGCCTGGCAGCACAATATGTTCCCCTATCTGGCCGATGTGCCGGTCGAGCAGTCGGCACGGTTTGTAGGGGCATCGAGCATCCTGGTCGATGACGATAACGCCGGACGGAGCCGCGGCAACGGCGACCGACAGGCGAATCCGGGCGAAATCATTGAACTTCGCACTTTTGTCGGCAACTTCGGATCCGAAGCTGCCCAGGGGCGGCTCGACCTAACTCTTACCCTACTCGAAGGCGACGCCGCCATCACGACCGCTTCGGCGACGATTAATCAGGCTCCAGCGATGGGCGATACAGCCGCGGCGACTTTCGTCTTCACCGTCGGTAATGAGAACTGGGACCAGCGGCGCCTGCTCTTCGACCTTGCGACCACGTCCGGCAACGAAACATGGCATTCGCCGATAGAACTGCAATCTGCTGCACCCAATCTCGAATATGCCCGGCACACTTTCACCCCGAACAATTTCGACCCTGCCGACACCGTTTGGATCGACGTTACACTGCGCAATGTCGGAAGGCTCTCCAGTGCCGCGATGAGCGCGCAACTGCTCTCCCGCACCCCGACTATCGTCGTCCATCAGGCCAATGCCAACGTTGCGCCGGTGCTGATCGACGGCAATGACTCGCTGGCCACCGCTCGGTTTCGTATATATGCGCACAGCCTGACCGTGCCGGGAACGAAGGCGGACATGTATCTTGCTCTCACTTCGCAAACCGGCTTTACCGACACTGCGCACTTCGATTTCACCATCGGAGCGCCGCGCGATTGGACGCCCTTCGGCCCCGATGCTTACGGCTACGTCTGCTTCGACAATACCGATACGCTATGGGACGCGGCGCCGGACTATGACTGGCTCGAGATCGACTCCAGTCTGGGCGGGCCAGGCGTCAACACTGGACTGCGCGACCTCGGCAACGAGCAGGATTTCAGCGTCCTCGTCGATCTCCCGTTCGGTTTCCGTTACTACGGGCGCGACTTCAACCGGATCACCGTCTGCACCAATGGCTGGCTTTCGTTCGGCGACGAATCGCGCAACGCTGACTTTCAGAACAAACGGATTCCCTCCGCCTTTGGACCCCGCGCTCAGGTCTGTGCCTTCTGGGACGACCTGATCAACTACACCAACCAGCAGGGTATGATCGGCGGGATTTTCACCTACTACGATACGACCAACAACCGGTTCATCGTCGAGTGGAGCCGGATGCGGCGCTATGTAGGTATGGAAGGAAACAACATCCGGCAGGGCAGCCTCAACACCTTTCAGGCGCTCCTTTACGATCCTCAGCACTACCCGACCTACACCGGCGATGGCGAGATCGTCTTCCAGTATCGCGATGTTAGCAACGACGCCGACGTCGATCCCGTCGAATTTGACACGCCTTTTGCCACCGTCGGGATTGTCAATTTGAATGGCACCGACGGGATGGAATACACCTATTGGAATCGCTACACAGCAGGAGCCGCACCGCTTCGTCCGGGCCGGGCAATCAAGTTCACTACCAAACTGGTGGTGGTCGTCGGTGCGGTGCGCGGCACTGTAACCGACGCGGCGACCAATGCACCTATCCCGAATGCCCAGATCCGCGGCAGTCGCGGATCGTTCGGAACGACGGACCGTAACGGGCGCTTTCTGATGGAGAACGTCCTGATCGGTGATGACTACAGTTTCACGGCCTGGGCTCCGGGCTACAATGACTCGACTTTGACCGGATTCGACATCGCCGAGGGCGATACGATCAATCTATCGTTCTCGCTCCTGCACCCCGAGTTTGTCGGGTCGGCGGAGGCGTTGCGTGTCGAACTGCGGCCCGATTATTCCACCGATCTTGACTATACCATTGAAAACCGCGGCAACGGGCCGCTTGAGTTCCGCAGCCGGATCGACTACGCCGGAGGCGGCGGCGGTAATTGGGCACGGATGCTCGAGTTCAGCGTAACTGGCCAGACCGGGGACTATCGCATCAACGGTGTCGATTACTTCGCCGGGGCGATATGGATCACCGGCTCGAACGGCAATGAGAATCCCAATTACTTCTACCGCTTCGACCGGCAGGGCCGGTATCTCGGGCGAATCGTCCAGCCGGGACAGTCGGCATACGGTTTCCGCGGGCTCGCTTCAACCGAGACCCGACTCTTCGGCGGCGAAGGGCGCTGGATCGTCGGCGTGAACGCCCAGGGCGAACCGGTCGATTCGGTACCGTCGCCGTTGCAACTAACCCGCGCAATCGCCTACGACCACGAGTCGGACCACTTCTGGGTCGCCAACGGCCGTAACGAGCCTTTGTTGGAGATCGATCGCGAAGGGAACGTCTGGCGCAGCGTGCAGTTGCTGCTCGACATTTATGGCCTCGGCTGGCGGGATGACGATCCCGACGGCTATCCGTTGCACATCTTCAGCCGGGACAAGACCAATCCCAACCTTGAAGTGCCGGAGACCCTGGTCTCTAAGTTTGATCCGGAGTCGGGTGAAGTCAGGACGGTCGTCGTAGCCGAGGGGACGCTCGAAGACCGTGCCGGAGGAATCGAGATATCGAGCCGGTTCGATTCGCAAAAGTGGGTGATGCTGGCGGTCCTCAACAATCCGGGCGGATCGACGGTCTCGATCTACGACATTGCGCCCAACACACGGTGGGTTTCGTTCGAGCCCCGTACGGCCATACTGGCGCCGCGCTCCAACCAGCAAGTGCGGTTCCACTTCACAGCCGATGACCTTCCATTGGGGGAATACTCGCTGCTCGTCCGGTTCACCCATAACGCCGCCGGTTTGGGAACGACGCTGCCGGTAACGCTGACGGTCAGCAATGAGGCAGAAGTGGCGGACGATAGCGCCACACCATTGAAGTTCAGCCTTGACGCGGCTTATCCAAATCCGTTTAACGCCGTTAGCCGGGTGCACTTTCAATTGGAGGAAACCGGAGCGGTTCGACTGGCTATCTACGATCTTACAGGTCGGGAGACGGCGCGCCTTATCGACGGCCGGGTCGAAGCGGGACGCCACACGGTCGCGCTCGATGCGGGGGACTTTCCGGCGGGGGTCTATATCATGAAACTGGAGGCCGGCAATAGGTCTGCGGTGCGCAAGTTGGCGCTCGTGAAGTAGTGGATTACCTCACCTGCGGAGTGAGAGGGGCTGCCTCGACGGGCAGCCCCTCTCACTCCGCTGTGCATCAATGTGGAGGCAGTATTGGTGGCGGAGGCGGTGGGACCGGAGGCGCCGGCATCGCTTCCCGACGCTGCTGGTTAAGTTTATGGGCGTAGAGGAGGGCGACACCGACCAGGACCATTCCAAGCCCAAATCCCCAATGCTCACCATCACCGAAGGTCGAAGCAATCAGGATCGCCAGGCCGATGGCGATGAATATGGCGGGCCACTTATAGGGATTGCGCGCTTTCGGCCGGGTGGGCGATTCCGGAAGTGGCACTCCGTGCTCGATAGCGTGCATCCGCTCAGCGTGTTCCAGATCCCGCAGTCTGAGCCGCGCCTTGATAACGAAGTAAACGATCAGGACCGCCACCGCGAAGAAGGCAAGCGGGACGATCAGTTCGGTCAGATGTGAGAGGAAGTCGCTGGAGTCCATAGTATTCTCCCGTGGTTGGGGGTAATATCGATATATTGCCTATAGGCAACCGGTTTTGCTAACGCGACGCGGTTCGCGAGCGAGCACGGGCGATATAGACGATACCCGTCAGTTCGATGCGCTGGGCAGCGTTATGAAACCGGCCCTGGAACCGGCTGCCTGTCATCAACGCAGAGTGTTGGCGCTCCCGATTCCGGTTGCAGCAGGGTTCACCTTCAAGTTGATGCAGATTGTAATCGGTCTGGTGCGGAGCCATTGTTTGAGTTCCTTGTAGTGTAATCGATTCGGTTCACTCCTATAGACAACCGGGGGCGGTAAAATGTTACAAGCCTCATTGCGGCTTCACCCTCGGCAACAAAAGCGGCACTTCCATAGTCTATAGGAGTGAAAGTCACCATTAACGGACGAGGGAATGGGCGGATTCGACGAGCGTCGGTTTCTGGAGGAGTATCAACTCCGGCCGGAGCGGGCGTTCGGGATGCTGATGGAAGCCTTCCGCGACCGGATATTCCTCTTGTGCCTGCGCGCTTCCGGCAGCCGTCAACAGGCGGAAGATCTGGCGCAGGAGACTTTTATCCGCGTCTGGAAAGGGCTGCCGCGCTTTCGGGGAGACAGTTCGCTTGCGACCTGGATTTACCATATAGCCTGGAACGTCTGCGCGTCTTATATTGAGGAAAAGAGCCGCAGCGCGACAACCGTGGATATTACCGACGAAGCGTTGACGGCCAGCGAGCCAGAACGCCTGTCGGGCGCCGACCCGGGCTACCGGAGCCTGGAAAACCGGCAGTTTGTGGCAATCTTGATGGCGCAACTGCCAAAACAACAGCAGTTGGCGCTGACGCTATACTATTTGCAGGAGTTATCCTACGATGAGATCAGCCGGATCACCAACTGGCCGATGGGAACAGTGAAGGCAACGCTCTTTCGCGCCAAAGAACGGATGCGCGAAGCCGCATTGAAGGAAATGGGACGGGGCTACCGGCCGGTGCCGGTCCCGGCAACCTGACACGAGCCGATAATGATTATCTTGCCAAACTTCATTCGACGTCTATTTTACCCGGGAACGGGGATGACCGGTGGTGTTTCTGCACCGCCGGCGGAATGCGACTGCCAACGGGCGTGCGAGATCATCGATTCGCTCGAGCCGTGCTGCGACGACGACCGAAAGGCATTCGAGCGGCATCTTGCAACTTGTCCGGAATGCCGCGCTGCGAGCGAGATCGAGCCGCTCCTTCGCGGAAGCATTGCTCCGGCGCGATTGCCGTCACCAGGTTCGTCGTTCGAGGCGGACTTGATTGAGACTCTGGAGATCGATCAGCATCCTCGCGAGGTTCGTCGTGAGCGCTGGATAGGGGTAGGCTGGGTGGCGCTGGCAGGACTTGCAGCCCTCGGAATCGGGCTATTCCGGACGGAATTGGTGGTAACATTCGAGCGGATAATGCTGCAGACCGCCGGTCAGGTTCGCATCGCGCGGCTGCTTGGACCACTGCTGGAACAGATCGGCTCGAGCGTTACGTTTACCATGCCGTCGTTGGCGATCTTCCTGACCGGCTTGATGGCGCTGGCAAGCGCAGCGGCAATCGGGGTGGTTTGGAAGAGGTAGGGGTCCGAACTTCGACTGGTCTTTAGGAGTGTCATAGATAGAGAAGGGGCGTGGAGACCAGTTCCACGCCCCTTTGTGTTTCCAAGCGGAAGACTCTACCGCACCAGCGCCACTTTGATCACGGCTTGCTCGGTTCCAGCCGTAAGCCGCACGAGGTAAATCCCCGACGGCAATCCTTCGGCATTCCAAGCCACCCGATGCGTTCCCGACAAGGCCTTGCCGGAGTAGATTTCGGCTGCCTCTCGACCATCCAATGAATGGGCGGTCATACGAACCGGCAGAGCGGTGCGCAGTTCGAAGGCGATCTCGGCGCGCCCGTTGAAGGGATTGGGATAGGCCGAACCGAGCCGGAATCCACCCGGCTGCCAGGGCGCATCGCCGCGCACCGCGAGAACCTCACCCGTGTGAAAGGCCGGTCCCTCATAGATAGAGTCGGTCAGAATCTCGTCGCGGGAGACCCAATGGTAGATCGCTGAGTTGAGGGTGTTGGCCGCACCGGCTTCGTTCTGAATCGGCGTTCCGGGCTGCCGGTCCACCAGATAGAAGAAGTGCAGGAAGTCGTCCACCTTCCAGTTCATCGTCGGGTATTGCTCGGAGAGTGCCTGCCCGAATTCCGGGTTGTTGGTGCGGGTTTCGACGACCCGCGTCGGGTGAAACCAGGTCTGGCCGTTGTCCTGCGAAACCGTTACCGAGATGTCGCCGTTGCACCGGCCATTATTAGCCACATTGGGATCGAAGTCCTCGCGCGGGAAGTAGTTGAAGACGCAGTATAGGTCGCCCTCCTCGTCATAGCCAAGCGAAGGATGGGTCACGTTTGACTTCCAGGCGCCGGGTGTAGGCCAAGCCAGAAGGCTGTCATTCTCGTCCCGGATTTGCTGCGTGAACCAGCCATCCGCAACCGGCGAAAAGGTGCAGTCCTCCTCTGTCCAGTGAAAGAGAATGGCCGCATCGACAGTGATGCCATCGACGGGCGGGCGATCGACGTCGGGGTCATAGACCGGCTTTTCCCACATTCCGCGCGCTTCAAAGACGACATGAACCATATCGTTGGCATCGAAGATCACGTCATAGTTGACGAAGGGCCGAAGGGTGTCGCCGTAAGCCGCATCGCCCTCAAGTTGCGGATCGGGCGGGATGCAGTTGGTGATGTTTAGCGGCTGGTTGAAGTTCCAGTCGCGCCCATTGTCGGCCGTCGCGAGCCAGAGATCGTTGTTCATCTGCCAGGCGAGGAAGCCTTCCCACTCTGGTGGTGCCGGTATGCCAACGCGGTTCTTCGCATAGACGATTGCGGCGCGCTCGCTGTTCGGTGAGATCGCTATCCGATAACTGTTGAGCGCGGTGATCGAGACTTCCTGGGGAAGATTCGGAAACTGCGGCTCCCCGCCGTTCCAATCGGCGGAGGTGTAGGAGATCATCCCGGCGTCGCGACGATTATAGACGACGTGGATGCGGCCGTCCGAGGAAATCACCCCTTGCGGCCAGATTACGGTCTGCTCGCCATAGCGCGGCAGTGTGAAGGTCTGGAACGCGCCCCAGCCCTGCCCGAAGTCGATACAGATTGCGCTGACGATCTCTTGCTGAATACCTTCGACATGGGTAAAGACGACAGCGACCTCTTCATCGTCGGGAGAGAGCCAGATGCTGCCATAGCCCGACCGGCTTCCGCCCGGGACGACCGAGCCGTCGCGGTCGAGCCATTCTCCTTCGCTGTAGTAGTTGTATTTCTGGTGGCGGGTGTTAAGGTCGGCATCGTAGCCGTCCATAAAGGTAACGTGGATGCCGTCGCGCCGGTCGCGGATGATCAGTTTTCCGCAGACGCCGTTGGTCCAGTAGTCGGCGTAGGTCTCGCCGGCCTGACTTGTCTGCCCGATGACGGGGTCGCGACGGGGCAGCGGACGCCAAGGAACAGCAGGTCCCGGCTCGAACCGCCCCAGATCGGAGGGATCGACGATCCGGTAAGCCGGCGCGTCAGCCGGATAGCGCGGGACGCCAGCCTGAACTGCCAAAGCGCAGAAGGCCAGCAACAGTGCAATCGTGAGTGTAACTTTCGTCATTCTAATCCTCTAATGAGACGATGACGGACACGCTCTCGCAGAGATGTTGAGACCGTTGAGTGCTGCTTACTCTAAGGTCTAACAGTGTGTCTGAGAACGATCAAATGTGGTGTCAGGTGTCTCACCTGACACTATCAAGCACTCTTAATGTGGTGTCAGGTGTCACACCTGACACTATCAAGCACTCTTGGTCGCGGTGTAAGTTGTCTAATCCGACACCAACATACCTTTATTAACAATGACTTCCCGTCGGGTGAGGACACCCGACGGCACCCAAGCGCATTTAGATGTGGTGTCAGGTGTCACACCTGACACTATCAAGCACTCTTGGCCGCGGTGTAAGTTGTCTAATCCGACACCAACATACCTTTATTAACAATGATTTCCCGTCGGGTGAGGACACCCGACGACACCCCAGCAATGACTTCCCGTCGGGTGAGGACACCCGACGGCACCCCAGCGCATTTTCGGACAGGCTGTTCAGCCAATAACCTACTTCACCAGCGTAAGTTTGCGCTGTAGTCTCTCCCCGCCGGACTCAAGACGCAAGAGATAGAGTCCGGTCGCCAGATCGCTGCCGTCGAGGATGAGCGAGTGCCTTCCGGCTGGTTGTCGGCCGTTCGCCAGTTCACGCACCAGTCGGCCTTGAAGGTCGTAAAGCGCCAGGTGAACGTCTCCGAAGGTTGCCAGACCATAGGATATGGTCACCCGGGCATTGAAGGGATTCGGGAAAGGCTCATCCAGGGCAAACTGCAGCGGTTGAATCGCCGGACCCACCGGCACGGCGAGAAATCCGTCGGGCAGATCGGTTGTGATCTTGATGGCTCGGCCGGCACGGAGCGAATCGCTGCCCGGCGCATACCGCGCGGCAAAGGTCAGGCCGATTCCGCGCATGTGGTTGTAATCCTGGAAGCCGACCGTCACATAGGTGCCGTCAAAGCCTTGATCGACGACCGATGCCTGATTGTATTGGAAGAGGATGGCGCCGTCGCCGGTGCGCGTCTGATGACGTGCAGGGTCGTAGAGAATCACTTCAAAGGTTTGCGGGTGCTGGACGTTCTGGCTGGCGCGGGCAATGGCGCGGCTCCACTCGATGATGAAGCGGCCCCCGTTGGCATCGTGCCTCACGAAAACGCGGATCGAGTCGCGACGGCCTCCGCCGCCTGCTATGGTATCCCCGACCAAATCCTCCCAGTAGGGTGCAACCATCGAGCGTGGACCGAGCGGACTCGGAATGGGATGGTTGGTGAAGTCGAACTCGCTGTCCATCTTCTTCACTGCGAAGGATATCCAACCATTTGAGCAGACCCAGACCGAATCGTAATTGCGGCCATAATAGCGGAAGGCAAAGGGCAGCCTCAGTCCGGTCGTCGAGTCGTCGGTCAGTTTATGAAGCGTTGCACCGCTGCCCCCAAATGCCGGGTCGAGTTCGATCCAGTCATAGCGAGGCGCCGGTTCGTAAGCCCGGTCGGTGTCGTCATAGACGTAGTAGCCATAGGCGTCGGGACCCATCGGATCGGTTGGCTCCAGATTGCCGAGCGTGATGTTAAAGAATACCAGACCGCGCAATTGGTCGTCGCTGTCGAAGAGTTCGAGGCGCAACTGAACGACCCGGCCATGCTGGGCGCCTTCACGGGCGGTGATCCGGAACGGCAGCGGCGAAGAGTCGATGATCTCGCCGAAGGCGACATCGCCGAAATTGCCGCGATCATTGACAAAGTCCACCGCGCCATCGTGGGAATGCATACGACCATGCAGCCCGGATATAGCCTGATGCCCTTTATTGGCGATGCTGACGATGAGGTTGCGGGTCGTTCCCGGCAGTAGATATTGCGCGTCCTCAAACCGGTGCCCGGCATACTCCAGTTGCGGTCCGGCGGCAGGAATGCGGATCAGGAGCGGATAATCGTTGCCGGCTCCGTCGGAGACGATGAGCCTGAATATGACCTGGGATCCGGGCCAGACATGCGGAGCAACGGATAGCCGGAACGGCGATCCGCCGCCGGCCGTCGCTCCAGGGGCGATATCCCCAAAAGCAGCGGTTGCGGACATAACCTCAATATCGGTGCCGTCCTGCAGCGTCGCAGTAACTCCCGATGCCGCTTCGGATCCGAAATTGCGCAGCGTCATCATCAGTTCGACCGGCTCCCCCGTGGTGAGCCCATCGCCACCGAGGCGGTTGCGAACGGTTATCGATTCAAGCCCCACCATTCGCGCCGCGTTGACGACCGGAACCGATGCCATATAAGGGGTTGCTTGATGAGCAATGGCTGAAATGTGCAGCGAGTCAGGGCTGGTGAGTTTGAGCGGCGCCAATGCCAGGCCGTTGTCGTCGGTAAGCACCGAGAGGTCGGTTTCGCCGGTCTTGAGCAAGGTCAGCAAGGCTCCCTTCACCGGCGAACCGTCGGCACGACGGACAATGAAGCGACCTTCCGTCTGGCCAACGTTGTAGGACTGGGAATGCACGACTTGCAGCGGTCGCGGCGCGTCGAGATAGTAGGCGACGTCGGGATCCCCGAGAATATTATAGACTGAGTAGTAAAACTCGACGTAATTCTCAGGCCAGCCGCGGTGCCGGTAGTTGGGGTTGTTGCGCCAGATTTCAAACTTGCCCCGCAGGACGAGCGCGCCCATCGTTCGGATGTCGTTGTTGAGCAACCCTGAATAGTATCCGCCCAGAAGCGGATTGTTGAAGCGGGTGTTGGTATGCAGGTCAGACGGACCGAAGAAGGAGAGCGCTGCCGCCGGCCGACGACGTGTCCCCCGGGTTATTGCATACTCGCCGAAGCAGGGGTTGGTCTCGTTACTGCCAAAGTCACCCGTGTTGCAGACGAAGAAGGTGAAGATGGGGAGCAACGGACCGTTGTCGAGTTGGTCGAGATTGACCTTGTAGAACTGAGGATAGTGCGTCCCGCGTGCATCCGCCCAGCCGCGATAGGCGACGATGTTGACTCCGCGGTTGATCGACTCAACGATAGGCCCGGGATTGACGTCATCACCGGCTCTACGGAAGTAGAAGTCCTGAACGTTCCAGCCGCGTTCGCGGAGTCGCGATCCAAGCCATTCACAAGTCTCAACCGGGCTTAAGACCCGCCGTCCGCCGTCGCCGAAGTTGCCCGCAAAGAGCGTCGCCCGCTTGAATGCCGCCTGCGGGAAGGTATGGGCAATCGTCTCATGGGCAACTATGCGCGAAAAATAGATTGTCGCCTCAGATGTCGAGAGCGAATCGACCGATACCCGGCCGACGAAGAGGTCGGGATAGTAGTCGTCGCCCGTCATCAGTGAGTAAGGCAGGTCGGTTACATCGACCTCTTGTTGATTCCTGTCGGGATGGCGGATGCTGTAGGAAGGCATGCTCATCGAAGGCGCATTCACATCGCCGAGCAGGAGAACCACTTCTGGCGGTCGCTCCCAGCGATCGTAGGCATCCTGAATATAGTTGCGTATCTCGTCAGCAGTAATGCCGGGATAATACATCGGATTGACGACGACGTCGAAGCCCTTCTTACGCTTCCATTTGGCGAATTCGATAGTGGCAGCCGAGAGGGAGCGATTGGTGATAATGATGTAACTGCCGCGATGAACCGGATTGCCGCCCGGCATGATACCCGGAAGACTGCCGGGATTGAGCAGTAGAACGCGGAACAGTTCGTCGAAAGTGGGTGACCAGAGGCATGCCGGATCGGGAGTCGCAACCCCCGAAGGACGGGTCGGAACGAACTCAAAGTCCACCGCGATCTCTTCAGCCGCCTGAAGGGTGCGACTGCCGGCATCATAACGCACCGGCCGGATTACCACCGGGGCCACGCGGAGCCAGCGCATCCAGCCGGCTTCGCCGACTTCGACCATCGGCTGCGGTCCAGCATCGCGCAGTTCGCGTTCACCGGCGCGGTCGCGCGCAAGTATCGGCTCAACATCGATCGACCGCTCCCGAACGATGCGCACTTCCGCACGTGTCTCATAGCCGTCCGGCACTGCAATCAGGCGAAATATAACCGGGAGTGCCGGGCCGTCGCTCTCGAAATCGGGCAATGCTCCACCGAGATCGACCCGGAGCCGCGGCTCGCCATCGGGATCGGCAATGGCGATTTCCGGTGCCGCGAAGCGCATTTGGGTGGTCAGGCCGGCAGGTCCTTCACGAACCACCTGAACCGAGATGGCCGCGTCGCCACCGGCCGGGATGGCTTCGACAAAGCCAGTCGGGACCAGTGATCCGAATAGGATGCTGAGCAGGATGATGATGACGGTCATGGCGCCTCCGGAAATGCGGGGTGAGCGAAAGTGCCTCCGGCGAAGAGGTAATCTATAGAGTAATCAATAAAGAGCACGGTGTCAAGTGCAATCGGGCAGCCTGGTCTGCCAAACTCACACCTAAATGTATGCCATAATGACACATATTCTGCCAGCAAGTGCCCTGTCGGCATAGCGACTGGTATCTATATGATTGTATTTACTAATAATGTGGTTTTGGCACGGCGGTTGCGAATAGCAAGAATCGAAAGCAGCAGTCACAGGACTGCCATCAAAAACCAACATCATGGAGGTATGATATGACACTCGTTCGATGCACCCCCCGCCCCTGGAGCCGGGCAGCAGACTTCAGTCCGCTGCAGCGCCAGATGGTTCGACTCTTCGATGACTTCTTCGGCAACGATTCCGGCGAAAGCGACGCGCACTGGTCACCCCGGGTCGATGTCGTCGAGCACGAGGACCGGTTCGAGGTAACCGCCGAACTGCCGGGCCTGACCCGCGACGAAGTGAAGGTCGAACTGCAGAACAACGTCCTGACTCTGTCCGGCGAAAAGCGCTTGGACACGGAGCGCAAAGACCGCGGCCTCTACCTGACCGAGCGCGCCTTCGGCACTTTCCGCCGCAGTTTCCAGTTCCCCGGTCAGATCGATGCCGGCAAGATCGACGCCGAATACCGGAACGGGCTGTTGGTCGTGACCCTGCCGAAGTCTGAGGAGTCTCGGTCGCGGCAAATCGAAGTCAAGGTTCACTAAGCGGGGCTCAAGGCTCAAGGCTCAAGGCTATAGGCTCAAGGCTCAGGCAAAGCGGACGCCGCCAGTAGGGGTATGGAGACTTCCATCCACCAACGGGCGGCGTCGCCGCTCCAGTCCATAAAGTGATACGCACGCCATCCTGCTTGAGATTTGCCTGCGCATCATTGCTACCTATATTTGAATGAGACATTAAGGCTCATGGATCTGACTAAATTCACCGAACGGGCTCGCGAAGCCCTCGTCTCCGCTCAGAACCTCGCTCTCGAGAGCGGTCATCCGCAGGTTGAGGCGGAGCATTTGCTGCTGGCGCTGGTAGCAGACAGTAACACATTTGCGGTGCGGTTGCTCCAGCGGCTCGAGGTGCCGGTAATGGAGTTTAGGGAAGCCCTCGAGGAGGCATCGCGTCGAATTCCCCGGGTAACAGGGCCTGGTGTCGAGGCGGGACGTATCTATCTATCAAAGACGGTACAGGAGGTTCTGACTGCGGCACTCACCGAAGCGAAACGGATGGAAGATGAGTTTGCCGGAGTCGAGCATTTGCTTCTGGCTATGTCCGGAATCGGGGAGCGCGAGCGGGCGGGAAGCCTGCTGAAGCGCTTTGGCATCACCCGTGAGGCGATCTTAAGAGCCCTTTCAACGGTTCGCGGTCGGCAACGGATCACCACAGATCGGCCCGAAGGCACCTATGAGGCGCTTGCCAGGTATGGACGGGATCTGGTCGAACTGGCGCGAGCCGGCAAACTGGATCCGGTCATTGGCCGCGAGGAAGAAATCCGGCGCGTCATCCGCATCCTCTCGCGACGAACTAAAAACAACCCGGTCCTAATAGGCGAGCCGGGAACCGGAAAGACGGCGGTCGTCGAGGGACTGGCGCAGCGCATTGTCCGCGGCGATGTGCCGGAGTCGTTGCGCGACCGGCAGGTTTGGGCGCTCGACCTGGCTTCCCTCATTGCCGGAGCCAAATATCGAGGTGAATTCGAAGAACGACTTAAAGCTGTCCTAAAGGAAATCGAAGCCTCGAGCGGCCGGATCATCCTCTTCATTGACGAACTTCACAACGTCATCGGCGCCGGTCGCACCGAAGGCTCGCTCGACGCCGGCAACATCATGAAGCCGCTCCTGGCGCGTGGTGAACTCCATTGCATCGGCGCTACGACGCTCGACGAGTATCGCGAACACATTGAAAAGGATCCTGCTTTCGAGCGGCGGTTTCAGACTGTCCTGGTCGAGCCACCGTCGGTTGAGGAAGCAATTTCAATCCTTCGCGGGCTACGGGAGCGATTTGAGGTGCATCATGGCGTCAGCATCCGCGATGCAGCGCTTGTGGCCGCAGTGAAATTGTCGGATCGCTATATTCAAGGCCGGTTCCTGCCCGATAAGGCAATCGACCTCGTCGATGAAGCCGCGGCAATGATCCGCACCGAGATCGACTCGCTGCCCCAGAACCTCGACGACATTACCCGTCGCAGCCGGCAACTCGAAGTGGAGCGGACGGCTCTGGCACGTGAGAAGGACGACGCCTCCCGGTCGCGGCTCAAGGAAATTCAGGACGAACTGGCAGGCCTTAAAGTCGTTGAGGAGTCGTTAAAGACGGGATACGACCTTGAGCGCGATATTATCGGCCGTCGCAGGAAATTAAGGGAGGAGATTGAAGCCGCGAAACTGGCTGTCGAACGTGCCGAGCGGGACTATGATCTGGACCGGGCAGCCGAACTTAAGTATGGACACCTTATAGGACTTGAGAAGGCGCTGCGAGAATGTGAAGGTGAACTCGAGGCCTTGCCGGGCGAGCGGCTGCTAAAGGAGGAAGTCACCGAACGGGAGATCGCCCGGATCGTCGCTCTCTGGACCGGAATACCGGCGGCGAGACTGCTGGAAGTCGAACGGGAAAAACTGCTCCGCCTCGCCGACGATTTGCACCGGCGGGTCGTTGGTCAGGATGAGGCGGTCGATACAGTGGCCGATGCCGTCCTCAGAGCGCGATCCGGCATCAAAGATCCGAAACGCCCGATCGGGACGTTTCTCTTTCTCGGGCCCACCGGTGTCGGCAAGACCGAACTGGCGCGTGCCCTTGCCGAAGCGCTCTTCGACAGCGAAGAGCAACTGGTGCGGATCGATATGTCGGAGTATCAGGAGCGGCATACCGTCGCGCGGCTTATTGGCGCGCCTCCCGGATACGTCGGATATGAGGAAGGCGGTCAATTGACCGAGACGATCCGGCGCAAACCCTACGCCGTCGTGCTGCTTGACGAAATCGAAAAGGCGCACCACGACGTCTTTGCGCTGCTGCTTCAACTGCTCGACGACGGCCGGCTCACCGACGGTCACGGGCGGACAGTTGACTTTCGCAATACGGTGGTGATCATGACCTCGAACCTCGGCGGGGCGGATAGCACCCAACCTGATACGAAACAGAGGGTGATGGTATCGGTGCGGATGCACTTTTCGCCGGAGTTTCTCAACCGCATCGACGGGATGTTGTTCTTTGAGCCGCTTACACCGGAACAGTTGGAGAAGATCGTCGAACTACAGGTTGAGGGGCTCTCCAAGCGGCTGGCGGAAATGGGGATCAGCCTGGAGTTGACACCTGCGGCACGGGCATTGGTGGCTCGTGAAGCCTACGATCCGCAATATGGCGCGAGACCGCTCAAACGCTACCTTCAGCGAACTATCGAAACGCCGCTCAGCCGTATGATCATCTCTGGTGAGGTGCGGGAAGGCTCGAAGGTTTTGGTAGAAGTGGGGAAGGATAGGTTGGTCATCACTACAACCTCGTCTTGAGGCGGCGGTAGATGGTGAGGGCTTTGCTTGGAGGCGGGACGAAGCAGCCCTCCAGGTTCTATGACAAGACTGTTCTATGACGGGATGACGATTGAGGAACCTTTCAAAGCCCCGCAAATGGCTACCGCCAGCGCATCCGAGGCGTCTTCTGCCACGTTGGTCATATCGAGCGCAAGCAACTTTCCCACCATATACCGGACCTGCTCCTTAGCCGCACCACCGCGGCCGGCAACAGCCTGCTTGACCGTATTCGCCGGATATTCGACGACCCTGGAGTGCTCCAACGTCGCTGATGCAAGCAGTGCAACGCCGCGGGCATGACCCATACGCAGCGCGGCTCTTGGGTCCCGGGCGACGAAAATCTCCTCGACGGCAATCAACTCCGGGCGATGCCTCTCCAACACGCTGAGAAGTTCAAAGTAGATGCGTCGCAAACGGACGGCCAAGTCTCCGGCACCAGAGTGAATAACCCCCCATTCGAGGGGGGTTATGCGACTGCCTTGCCGGGCGACGACGCCCCAGCCGGTGGCGGTGAGTCCGGGATCTATACCGAAGACGATCAGAGCGCCGCCATAAGTTCATCCGGAATGTCGAAGTTCGACCAGACCTTTTGCACGTCGTCGTGCTCGTCGAGGATCTCCATCAACTTGATTACTGACCGTGCCTGCTCGCTCGAGACCGGGACGTAATTCTGCGGAATTTGCGCCAGTTCGGCGGACTCCGGGGTCAATCCGGAAGCCTCCAGTGCAGCACGAACAGTTTCGAGTCTATCGGGTGGGGTCGTCACCTGAAACTCGTCCCCAACCTGTTCGATGTCCTCCGCGCCGGCGTCGAGGGCTGAGAGCATCAGGCTCTCTTCATCGGTCTGCGATGACGGGATAGTGATGAGCCCGCGCCGCTGAAACATCCAGCCGACCGAGCCCGATTCACCCATATTACCGCCATGCTTGCTGATAAGGTGCCGGATTTCGCTCACGGTCCGGTTGCGATTGTCGGTCATCACTTCGATCAGGAGCGCAGTTCCGCCCGGCCCGTAGGCTTCGTAGGTTACTTCTTCATAACTGACGCCCGGCAGTTCACCGGTGCCCTTCTTGATGGCACGATCGATATTGATCGACGGCATATTGGCGGCTTTGGCAGCGGCAACGGCGGTCCGCAGACGTGGATTGGCCCCCGGCTCGCCGCCGCCGAGCCGGGCAGCAATAGTCAGTTCCTTGATGATCTTGGAGAAGACGCGACCGCGCGCGCTGTCGTTCTTCTCTTTGTCCCGTCTGATGGTGGCCCATTTGGAGTGGCCGGACATACGAATTCCCTGAATCTATAAACTTGCGACCTTACCCAATTCGCTATGCCGGAGCAAGAACCGACTGGTGCGATGTGGTAAACCAGTTGCGAATGAAGGCAATCGGCTCACTGACCGGAGTGCCGGGCCCAAAGAGGCGATCGATGCCGTGCTTTTCCAGTTCGTCGATCTCTTCGGGAGGAATAATACCGCCGCCGATTAGAAGCACGTCGTCCAGTCCGGCTTCATTCATCAACCGGCGCACCTTGGGAAAAATCGTCATATGCGCGCCGGAAAGGATGGAGAGAGCGATTACATCGGCATCCTCCTGCAAAGCGGCTTCGACGATCATCTCGGGCGTCTGGCGCAGTCCGAGGTAGATCACTTCCATTCCGGCGTCACGAAAGGCTGCAGCGAGCACTTTGGCGCCGCGATCGTGGCCGTCAAGACCGGGTTTGGCGATGATAACGCGAATCTTGCGTCCGGGCTCCGGGGTGGTCATTCCGCTCAATGAATATGGCGATTCGGGTTAAAGCATAAATATAGGCACCGGGCGGCTTCAAAGTCAAGCCGATATAGTCCAAAGCGACGGCGTTGGCATTGCCGGGTCTTGGAACGGGCGTTGAACTCTATAAAGAGCGCAGCCCGCTTCAGTCAAGAAACGGGCTGCCTGTAAAGCACCGTAAATATCAACCGGCATCAAGTGCCGTTATGACCCGTCGCAAGAACGGGCCGGCTTCGGCATCGCGCATAAAGTAGAGCGGGAAGCCAAAGGTCGCGGTGCGCCAGACGTTGACCGGCGAGTTATTGAGAATAACTGCAGCCTTACCGGCCGGTGTTGTTCCGGCGGACCAGACCGCGAGGGTATCGGTGCGGTGCGCAGCCTCCAATGCCCAGCAGAAATCAACACCGGTCCAGCGTGCCGGAATCTTGTCCCGATCAAGTGTGATTGTGGGATAGTCTCCAAAACCGGTTGCTTCGACGAATATCCGGTCATTGGCGCGCCTGGCATACCTGATGCGAAGATAACGCGAGGCAAAGCCCGCGGGGAAGGCAGCGGAATCGACATCGGTGAAGTTACCTACGACGTCCCAGCCGGTCAGAATCAGCCGGCCGCCGCGGTCCAAATACTCACCCAGCACCCGGCGGTTCTCAGCATTGTCCTTTAGATCTTTGACGGTCTTATCTTCGGCATGCCAGATGACGATCCGTTTATCGAACAGGTCCTTGGGCGAAATGTATTTAGTCTCTCCGACGCGATGGGTTACGTAGTCGAACTCGGTTACCGCCCAGCCGTCATCGGAAGTCCAAATCGTGTCCGCGCGCGACGAGTCACCGCCCAGGATATTGCGATAGAAGCGATCGACCTGCCGGTCGTCTGGACTGCCAAGACTTCCATTGCCGTCTCGAGTCTCGTCCACGATGGCCATCTTGCGGCCGCTGAAATCGGCCTGGACAATGGTCAGCGAATAGGTGGAAGGCGAGCTTTCGGCGCCGGTGTAGTCACGACAAATGGCTTCGAAGCGGTAGTTGCCGGGGGCTAAATCCTCAATGTCAACCGATCCTCCACCCCAGGATGACCATGGGACATCGCTCTGACCCTCCCGCAGGAAACGGTAGCGATAGCCCTGAATGGAACCGTAGTAGGTCACAGCCGATCCATTTATCTCGAAGTGCGTCGTGGTGTTGGGTGAGTGGAAGATCGAACCGTCCGGATAGTAGCGGGCGCTGCCATAGGTCGAATTGATGCGTGAAATCGCCGGTCGAAAGGTGTCGCTGACGGTAAAGGTGCGTAGCACCGGTTCGCTCACTGCATTGCCCCAGTCGCGGGCGCGAACCTCGATGGTGTTGCTGCCGAGACCCAGCAGAAGGTGATCGACAACGACGGTTTCGCCGGCGTCTATGGAACCGACGATGACCGCGTCGCCGACCTTGCAGAACTGGAACTTGGACTGCTCGATCCAGTTCGTGACCGGCTGTCCGTTCACCCAGAGACGATACCAGAGGCCGGAATAATTAGTGTCCGAGGCATCGACGCTGAAGGCAATACCCCGCCCCGTCGTCGCTCCCGATGCAAATGGTGCAGCCAGCGAGTTAATGCGGGGGATGCCGTTTACAGCCCGGAACTGTCGCTCAGCGGGATTGCTGCGCAAGCCTTCGTTGTCCACCGACCAGACCTTTATGGTATGCGATGCAGGTAATGTTCGGACGTGTGTGGTGTCGGTCGTATCCGGATCGCTGGAGATGAAGGCGATAGCGCTGTCCCCACGGGTTGTGAAGGCAGTCGGACCGTCGTCAACTTGAAGGTAGTAGCCGGTTACATATCCGTCTTCATCGGAACCGAACCACTGAACCCGGAACATCGGCGTTGGCGAGAGATAGTGGTCGTGGATCGCATTGGTGTCGGGGGCAACGGTAATGCGAACGGTGGGCGCCTTGTTCGACTTGGGGTCCCCCGGTGTCTTTGGTTCGCACGCCGTTAGGGATAGGATCAGCGTGGACACCAGTGGCAGAACCAGAAATCTGACAATCTGGAGCGGCCGCAGTTTCTGTGGAATTTGCTTCATAATCGATTCTCAGCCGCTTTAGAAATTGATGCCGAGTGAGAAGCGGTGCGGAGTCTCCGCGAATCCGCTTGCGGCTTCACCCAGCCGACCTGACTCGAGGTAGGCATAGTCGAGGTTGACGGTGGACCCGCCCGGAATCGGAACGCAGAGGCCGAAACCGGCAGTCCAATGCTCCTCATCGTAGCCATAACTGTTGGCGAGTCTGAACTTATAACCGGCGCGCAGGGCGATCATACGAAGATACCAGGCCTCGACGCCGATGTTGAGTCGCTCGCGGTTGTCGTTGGGATGACTCATCTCGACCGCTACGCTCGCGTCGAATTGCTCCGGTCGATCCACTTCGGTCATTTCGAAAAAGTTGAAAGCCAGGCCGATGCGGTAAATGGTCGGCGGAGGGGCTGCGCTGAAATTGTTGGAGGCGGGTGTGCTTCGCGCTCTTCGCCCCTGGTCGAGGTAATCGTAATAACTCCCCGAGTACTTCACATCGGGGCCAAAGTTCTGTATCGCCATCCCGAGTTTCAGCGTCCGAAGAGAAGTCTCGTAGAGGGTCCCGAAGTCTCCCAATAGACCGGTGTAGTTTTCACCCTTGATACCCGATACGACCATCCGCAAGTTGGCGCCGTAGATGAACCGATCGGTCAATCTTCCGGCGTAGGACGCCCCGCCGATGACATCGTAGGCGATGAAGTTCTCGCCGGTCCCATCGGGCTGGAATATAGTCCGGACAGGCATATCGCCGGTATTCATCGCAATGAGATGAACACCGACCACTCCGATCCGCCCCAGATTGCGAGCGACTGCTGCGGTGTTGAACTGGATATCGGCAGGCATATTGATCTGGGTGAATGCCGCCGAAGTCCCCTTTAAATGGTAAAGCCCGGCTGGATTCCAGAAGATCGACTGGATGTCATCGGCCATGGCGCAGTATGCGTCGCCCATACCGGCGGCACGAACGCTGGTGGTAACCTTAAGCGTCGTAAGACTGGTAGTCCCAACCTTTTGAACTTCCCGGCCGAGCGATGCGGTGGCAACTGTTAGAGCGAGGAAGGCCGCAACAACTCCCCTGATCCGGTCGAAAGCGCCGGCTGAAAAGGTGAATGAGGTTCGTTTCATTGCCCTTACCCGGGAATGGTCTGGTAAACGAGATAGAGCGTCACCGTGAGCCTGGTGTCGGTGGCGGGCTGCCCAAACCGGATATGCAGACGGTGATCGGTGCCGGGGGTGAGACGCCCCAACCAGTCGGTGATGGGGAAGAGTTCCGGAAGGCCGTCCGGGTTCGTCGGTCGGGACGGCTTACCGGAGGGAATAAAGGTCTGGTCGGCAACCCAGAAGCGACTCAAACTCAAGCGCATCGTTTTGCCGATCACACCGTAAGCGTTGGGCTCGGCGTTGTAATAGCCCTGTCCCCAAACGGCGGTCTCGCCGGCATTCAACTGCGCCGGGACCGAGGCGTCGGTCAGAATAATGGCACGCGGCATAAGGTCCGTCGCGTCATTGTCGAGCCGGACCTTGACGCTGTAGCGGTCGTCCAGACGGGTGTCGAGTGAGTCGATCACCGGCTGCAGACCAGCCTTAAGTCCTTCGTTGACACCGCGCAAAGCCCTCAGACTATCCAGGGCGAGCGAGTCTTCGCGGGTCTTCAGCGAATCGGGCTTCAGTTCGATGTCGAGGATCGCGCCGCTAAGCCTTAGAATGATCTGGTTGAGCGAGTCTGAGTCGGCATTCAGATCGTTGTAGAGGATCAGTCCGGCATCGGCTTTGAGCAGCCCGGTGATATAGAGCCGGGCATCGACAACCTGTCCGCGAGGCCGAAACGACGGCGACAGCAGCGCTCCGTTGGCAACTACGCTGTCCAGCAGGACGATTGTCTCGGAGTAAGAGGGGGTTCCCGGTACCAGCGGCACCTTCCGGTCGTCCGAGCAGCCTGCGAAATAGAGTGCAATGGCCGCCAGTGATAGCAAGGCGAGGATCTTCCGATGCCCCGCCGAGATGTTTGGCATGGGGATGGTCACGGTCGATTCTCCTTACTTCAAAACTACGAACTTGTCGATCTTCGTCTGCCCGGAGCCTTCGATCCAGCGGCGACCTCCGCTGTAGTAGAAGCGGCCGGACTCGACGACATAGAGATAGACGCCGCTCACGATCTCCTGCTGGTACTTGTTGCGCATATCCCATACCAGTTGGTCCGATCCGCCCGGTGGATGTTCCAGGGTGATGATGTGATCACCGGCGAGGGAATAGACGTCGATGCGGGCACCGGTGGGGGGGAGGTTCATGAAGTAGAGTTTGCGCGGATAGCGCTTGACGCCGGAGGCATCGAGCGCGCCGCTCGACTCAAGTTGATGCCCGCCTTGATAGGGATTGGGGACGACGATGACCCGTTCGAGGTCTTCGCCGTAGGGCCAGGTTGAGAGGGTGTTAGTTGCCGCGGCTTCAAGGTAGGATCGACCGACCGGGGTGATCAGAACCCCTGCACCCGATACGCCCTTGTCGAAAGCGCGGACGATGTAAAAATAGTTCCAGCCGCGCAAGACGTCGCGGTCCTCGAGCCAGTAGTTGCCGCGCAGGACGACATGGGCGCTGTCGGTGCCGGCAAAGACGGTGTCGAGGGTGCCGGTCCATCCGAGTCCGGCGTCTCCGAAACGGATGGAGTCGTAAGGCATCCCGAGGTTGAGATTTTCGCGGCGGAACTCCGGATCGAATTCGTCGTTAGGGTTGATCTTATCAAACTGCGTCAGGGTGAACCAGTTGACCGCATCGCTCGAGCGCTGGATCACGTAACCTTCGAAGTCGAAATCCTTCGAAATGGGATCCTGAGAAGTCTCGGCGTTGCTCTCCCAAGTGATGCGAATGCGATCGGTTGAAGGCTGGAGGCTGAAACGCGGCTGATCGGGGGCTTGCGGGCCTTGAAAGTCGTTGTCATAAATGGCCTGGGCCCATTGGGCGTTGCGGCGCAGGTCTTCCAGCCGGGTTCCGGCAATGAAAGCCACCGTAACCGGCAGGGACTCGCCGGGCCGCAAGACCCAGGAGCCTTCCTTGGGACCGAAGCCCAACAGGTAGCGCCAGTCGCTAAGGAATGACGCCGGCGGCATGATGACGCCGTTGGGACCGGGATTCAGGAGGTTGTATTTGTCGATGTTGGTCTCGGGGTCGCCGCCGCCAAGCCGCTCAAAATTGCTGAACGATATCTTCAGCGAGTCGAGCGGTTTGGGCGTCCGGACGATCTTCATTGCAAAGAGGCCCGGACCGAAACCGTCGGCATCGGTGGTGTCGTCGCCCTGGACCATCATCAGGTTGGGAGCGTCATAGAAGTTCCAGTCGTCGGCAGAGGCGGCGTCGCCGGACTCGCCCTTGGCGACAATGTCCGCGTCGGCGAAGAGCCCGACATAGACCTCGGTCAGTGGCAGTTCGCCGATATTCCGGACAACCAGATCGACGAGGATGAACTCTGAGGCATAGGCTTCGCCCCACGCATAAGTGCGCTGGGTGACGAGGATGTTGAGCGGCGTATGACCGTCGGGGTCGGAACTTTGCACCTGTCCGACGTAGCGGTCATCATAGACGGTGAAGTATTCCTGGGTGCCACGCGCATCTCCGTCCTCATCGAGTTTTTCATCGCCGTCATCGTTGTAAGCCCCATGAACGAAGGCTTCGTCCATCAGGTCGTTCGTCCTGTCGCCGGCGGGGTCTTCATCGATTCGGCCGTCGTTGTCATCATCGACGCCTTTAGCACCTCGCACGGTGGCGCGGCCATTGACGAGTTCGCTAATGGCAGATAGCGGATAGAAACTGTTGAGATAAGGCGCGACCGACGAGAGGAAGGGTGCGAATTCATTCGTCCCGTTATCGCCGTCGGTGCCGGTGGAGACAAATTTCTGGCCGTTTACGATAGCGCCGACCCAGATACCGGAACTGAAAAGGAAGTCGTTGCCACTGCCGAGGGGGAATTCGAAGCCGTAGTAGCCCGGCACCCCGTCCGGGTTGCCCTGTTCGCCCCAGTTGGAGAGCGACATCCGGACATTGCCTACGTCGTGCACCATGAGCGACCGCTTGCCGACATCGACTTGGGCACCCTCTTTGAAGCGAACCGGGCCGCGGTCCGATGTGCGGCGCGCCTGTAATTGCGGCGCGGTCATGGCGACTGCCAGTAAGGCTGCACCGAGCAGGGCGCAGCCGCGCCCGCTACGAAATGTGATGTTCCTGTTCATCCCAAATCCAGTTAGAAATCGACGCCCAGACCGAGGCGGATGAACCTCGGATTGTCGAACGCGTCCTGATTAGGCCCGGCATAGGGATTCAGGACGAAATTAGGGGAGACGGTGTCATTGACCCAGCCGGGCTGACCGGTGTAATCGTCGAAAGCATTCGGCGATCCAGCCCGGCCATAATTGTCATCGACCGGTAGGATGTTGCGTCGGTCAAGGACGTTGAAGACCTGAAGCCATAACGCACCGCGATAGGATCCTACGATCGGGATCCGCTTAATGATGTTGAAATCGACGCTGTTGGTCCAGGGCGTCCGCTCGGACATATATTTGCCTTCGATGCGGGTGCCGGAGGCGTCGGTCGGCGTGTAGGGCAGGCCGCTGCGGATGTTCCATAGGACATTGAAGTCCCAGCCACCGGGCACGAACGGACTGCCAAACGGGCGATCCTCCGGGCCATAGGAGAGGCCGTAGTTAACCACAATCCCATGGCGCTGGTCCCAACCGGCGGGAAGAGCCTGAGGCGGCTCGACGTAGTTCTCGCGGATAGCCTGGGTGCCGATGTTATAGGAGTTTTTGGCATTCACCCAGGAGAGCGTATAAGTCAGCCGCCCCGAGACGTTCGAGCCATATTCCTTGGAGAAGTTGAACTCCAGACCACGAACAAAGGCGTAGTCCTGATTGTCGTAAATGGCGAAGTTCTGGCCGATGAGCGGCTGACCGAACTTTTCCGGATACCAATACTTACCCTCGCGGGCGTTGATCCAGTTCTTCACATCCTTGAGGAATCCGGTAATGTCGATCAAGTAGTCGGCATAAGGGTTGTAGGTGATGCCAACCTCGAATGCGACGGTCTTTTCCGGATTAAGGTCGGGATTGCCGATGAGTGGAGTCCCGCCGGTTTGCTCCTGATTGACGCCGAGGTAAAGGTTGTCCCAGACCGGACGCTGATAAAAGTGTCCGTAATGGGCGTGTAGATAGGACTTTTCGGAGATGGCAAACGACGCCCCCAGACGCGGCGACAGGTTGGCTTTGATCCACTTGGGGACGGAGAACGGAACGTAGTTGGGGTTCCACCGGGCGTTCGTGGTGTCGAAGGCCATTACATGGCGCACCTCCTTGCCCGGCATGTAGAAGTCGAGCCGGAGACCCAAGGTGAGCGTAATGTCTTTGAACTCCATCTTGTCCTGGGCATACGCTGCGCCATCCCGGGGATGGACAGTGTAGATGTCGGTGTAGATACCCCGCCCCCGGTTGTCTATAGTCGGATAGGGCAGGCTGTTCTTGTTAAGTTCGTATTCGTTATAGTCGAATCCGGCGCGCAACTGATGGTTGCGGTGCATCTGGTTGGTGATCTGGAACTTCAGACCATTGACATAGGACCTTTCGCTTAGCCAGTAAGGCACCGGCTGTCCGACATCGTCTTCGGTGCCATCGCCGGAGAGGAGGAACCCCCGGTATGCGAAGTAGTTGTTGGCCTGGTTGCCGCGATCCCACATCCCGTTGCCGTTGCGGTCGATAAACGGCTCGCCGATGTCGTAGCGGCCATTATACTTGCCCTCCGCGTCGGGTTGGTCGATGTGGGTCTCGGCGAATTCGCCATACGCTGCAGGGCTCTTGTTACCGGCGGCCAGAACTCTTGCAGCCTGATACCGCGATAACTTGATCGAGTAGAACGTTCGCTGCGATAGGGTATGGCTCCAGGTCAGAAGTATTTGACGGTCGTCGATGGATCGGGTCGGGAGGTGGTCGGGAGCGTTGTATTCGAACAGTTGGAGATCCTCGTCGATGCGGCCGTCGAGGTCATCGTCGCGACCATTCAGAATCTCCTCATCGATACGGCCGTCGCGGTCGTCATCTGCCCCGAAAACATAGGTATAGGTCGAGTCGTTGGCGGTCCAGGCTTGAAGCGCGGTGTTGATATCGTTCTGGGAGTAGTCATAGGGAAATTTCCGGCTCTGGCGCATCAAATAAATGTTATACCAGTTGTTAGTGGTGCGATAGGCGCCTTTCAACTTCATCGCCGGGTTGATATGATAGGTCAGTGCCAGACCACCGTTGACAAAGGTCTGCTCGCGATTTTGATCGAGACCCAGTCCTCCGGACATATCATGCCGATACCACTCTGACGAGTGAATCCAGAGGCCGTTGGAGGTCGCGTTGCGCCCAATCATGTCGAAGGAGGTGAAGAAGGTGAGGTAGCCGGGAATCTTCAAATCCAGCGCCGGGAAAAGCCGCGAGGTGATCGGCTCGGGACCGCCGAGTGACAATTCGAAGTAGTCGTAATTCAAATAGGAGGCATGTTCCTGGGTCGTCAGATTTAACGTCCGGCCATCCGGAGTGGTGAATCTAGTGGTCTGGAACTTGGTCTCCTGCCGCTCAGATAGGTCGTCGAAGACGTAGCGCGCCTGGCCGTGGTATTCCTTCGAGCCTTCCCGGGTTACGACGTTAACTACTGCGGACTGCGCATTGCCAAATTCGGCATCGAAACCGCCGGTGAGCGCCATCATCTCGGCTACTGCCGGGTTGCCGATGTTCAACATCCGCAAATTGCGCAGCGGGTCTTTGACTTCCATCCCATCGATAAGGTAGGCGACTTCACCTCGCCGGCCACCGCGAATATGGATGTTTTGGTCGGATCCGACGGCACCGCCGACCTGAGCCAGCGCGCCGACGTAGTTGGCAACCGGCATATGGTAGATTTCGTCGCCGGTGGCAATCCGGGTCGAGGATGTTACATCCGGGCGGATAACCTTGCGGGGAGCCTTGACTATCACCTCTTGCCCTTCGATGACGGTCGGCTCGAGTTGAAAGTCGAGCGTCGTCGTCAGGTCGGCGAAGACCATCACGTCCTGTTGCGTTACAGCAACATAGCCGACGGAACTGGCCGTTATGGAGTAACGTCCCGGCGGGAGGTTGATGATGAAGAATTGGCCTTCGAGGTCAGATGAAGCGCCAAAGTCGGTGTTGACGACGACGACGTTGGCATTTGCCACCGGTTCACCGGTCCGGGCATCGAGGATGGTGCCCGTGACCTTGCCGGTGATGCCGGCCTGAAGCCCGGCAGCGGAGAGCAGGATACTGAGGAGCGCTATCTGCGGGATCGCCCAGCTCAAGCGACGCAATCGGTTCATGGAATACCTCACTTGCCGGCTTATTCAGCCGGCTAATGGCAGCCGCAATGATCGTCCGACAAGACTATCATGTGGATGAAAGTCCCAACGAATCGCTTGCAGTCAGTGCTGTGCGATGTCTGTAAGATTAAGGAAGGTCTGCGCAGGACTGCGAACGATCCGGATGCAGGGCGGGAGGGATTTGTTATCTCCCCCCCACCCTGCCGAAAACAGGTCGGCTCGATACGAGCCGAACGACCTTCCTTAACGAAGAATAGTCAGTTTACCGGAAAGTGTGACGCCGGCTGAGGTCTTCATCGTGTAGATGTAGAGCCCCGTCGGGACGCCTGTTGCTTTCCAGGAAACCGAGTGATGACCTGCAACCTGACGGCCGTCGTAGAGTGTCTCCACCAATCGCCCGTTGGTGTCCCATATCTGCAGCGTGACCTTCTGGGAACGATTCAGCGTGTAGGGAATCACCGTCTCGCTGTTGAACGGGTTCGGGTAGTTTACGCCGAGCGTGGTCTCGCTCGGAATGAAGACCGGGTTGGTGACGCCCTGCCACTCCCGCCCGACAATGATCAGGCCCTCCAATCCAAATCCGAGATTGCCGACGCCATCCCGAGCAAAGACGAAGAACCAGACCGAGTCGCCGTCGGCGAGAGCCATTCCGTTCATCGAATCGGACGGCATCGTGTAGTAGTAGGTCCCGTTGTCGTCGTCATCGACCATTCCGGAGTCGGCCTCGGCAAAGTCCCACTCTTCAGCGCCGACCTTGAGCCAGTTGACATCGGTATAGTCAATGCCGCTCTCGTCGTTCAATTCGGCGGTAACGATCCAGGGCTCGCCGCGGCGGACGCTGGAAAGCGTCATATCCGAAATCGACGGAGCATCAAAGTCGGTGGCGCCGTACTGTCCGCAGAAGGCGACAAAGACATTGTCACTCTGTCCGGCCAGAATGATGTTCTGGGCAATGTAACCGCCGCGCAGACCGTCGTCGAAGGACCAGAGTTCCTGCGGGCCTTGCCAGTTTGCTCCACCGTCGTCCGAGACATTGATCTGGTACCCTTCGGGGGTGAACTGACCCCAGACGT
>Ga0194120_10001107_pt1 | contig 49935 bp, 50 predicted proteins | sample TA2MahCa65mmetaG_FD_148642 | JGI IMG/M metagenome (GOLD analysis project Ga0194120, IMG submission 148642) | Freshwater microbial communities from Lake Tanganyika, Tanzania - TA2015019 Mahale Deep Cast 65m | ecosystem: Environmental > Aquatic > Freshwater > Lake | place: Tanzania: Lake... | reverse complement strand
CGCGACCGGCATGGCCGCGACCGCGGCCGGCGCGCGCACCACGCGCAGCCGCCGGTCCTTGTCGCCGACCTCGATCTCGGTCAGCCCGGTCTCGGTCAACAGCGCCGCCAATTCGCGGATCAGGGCTCGGTCGATGTCGCTCTTGCTCACTGGCCGTCTCCGCCGATCAGTCCGTTCATGGCGCGCAGCGCCAGCAGATAGCCCTCGCCGCCCAGCCCGCAGATCACGCCCTTGGCCACCAGGCTGATGTGCGAGTGATGGCGGAAGGATTCGCGCCGGAAGATGTTGGACAAATGCACCTCGATCACCGGCAACGCCACCGCCGCCAGCGCGTCCGCCAGCGCCACCGAGGTGTGCGAGTAGCCGCCGAGATTGGCGACGATGCCGCTGACGCGGCCGCGCGCGGCATGGATCCAGTCGATCAATTCGCCTTCGTGGTTGGACTGACGGAAGTCGACCGTCAGCCCAAGCGCCTTGGCTTCGGCCTTGAGGCGCTTGCCGATCGCGGCCAGCGTTTCGCTGCCGTAGATCGCCGGCTCGCGCGTACCCAACAGATTCAGGTTGGGGCCGTTGAGGACCAGGATCAGTCTCGCCATGGCCGGGGCTATACACCATGGCGAGGCGCGCGCGCAATCGACCGCGGCGGCGGCAAATGCTATCGGTAGTGCGGGGCGATTCGACGGATGAGCGCGGACGAAGACGACGCGGTGCGCGCGGCGCAGCTTCGGGCGGCGGCGGCGGAATGGTCGCGCGCCACCTATCTGGCCAATCTCAGCCATGAGCTGCGCTCGCCGTTGAACGCCATCCTCGGCTTCGCCGAGATCATCTCCGAACAGATGCTGGGACCCGAGGCCAACGGCGAGTACCGCGACTTCGCCGCCGACATCGCCAAGAGCGGCAAACAGCTCCTGGCCCTGCTCAACGACGTCATCGACCTCTCCAAGCTCGACGTCGGCCGGCGCGAACTGGCCGACAGCGAAATCGTCCTGGGAGACGTGGTCGACGAAGCCATCGGCCTCTTGGCCGAACAAGCGCGCACCCGCCATGTCCGCATCCGCAACGATCTCGACGGCGCTGGCCCCACCCTGCGCGCCGAGCGCCGCGCCCTCAAGCAGATCCTGTTCAACCTGCTCAACAACGCCATCCGCTTCACCCGCTCCGACGGCAAGGTGACGATCGGCGTCGTCGCCCGCCCCGACGGCGGCATCGGCCTGCGCGTCGCCGACACCGGCATCGGTATCCCCGCCGACCGCATGACCACCGTGTTCGAGCCGTTCCGCGCCGGCGAGCCCCTGACCGCGCGCACCCCGCGCCAGGGTACCGGGCTGGGACTCGCCGTCAGCCGCGCGCTGGCGCGCTTGCACGGCGGCGACATCGAACTGGAAAGTCGGCCCGGCCGCGGCACCACGGTGACGCTGTGCTTGCCGCGTCAGCGGGTTCTCGACGGCAAGACCTGAGCGGCGCTATCCTGGCGCTTGGGGCAGGGAGGCCGAGCATGCTGCGCGGAATCGTGCTGGCGGGTCTGTTGGCGGCGTTCGCCCATCAATCGGTCGCCGAAGCCGGCTGCCTGCCGGTCGCCGGCCGCCAACCCTCGCTGTGGCGCGCCAGCTATGGCGTCGACGGCGACGTGCCGCGCCACCACATCGGTCTCAGCTTTCTCGGCCATGCCAGCTTCCTGATCAAGACCGCCGAAGGCATCACCGCCGTCACCGACTACAGCGGCCACAACCGTCCGCCGCGCACGCCGACGGTGGTGACCATGAACAACGCCCACTCGACCCACTACACCGACCATCCCGACCCCGGCATCCGCCATGTGCTGCGCGGTTGGAATCCGCGCGGCGGCATGGCCGGCCACAATCTGCAGGTGGGCGATCTGCACATCCACAACGTGCCGACCAACGTGCGCGACTTCGCCGGCGGCATCCGCCGCCACGGCAATTCGATCTTCGTCTTCCACAGCGCCGACATCTGCATCGCCCATCTCGGTCACCTGCATCACTTGCTGTCCGAGGTTCACCTGACCGAACTCGGCAAGATCGACGTCGTGCTGACGCCGGTCGACGGCGCCTTCACCCTGGGCCAGGTCGACATCGCCGACGTCATCGAGCAGATCAAGCCCAGGCTGGTGATCCCGATGCATTATTTCACCGAATACACCTTGGCGCGTTTTGTCGAAGTGATGCGGCGGCGCTATCCGGTCGCGACCCATCCCGGTCCCAGCATCTTGTTGTCGCGCGCGACTCTGCCCGCGACCACCGAGGTGCTGATCCTGCCCGACCTATGACCCGCCGGCTTGCGGCACTGGCGGTGGCGCTGGCGATCCTGCTGGGAAGCGGCGCGCGGGGCGACGCCCCGCTGGCGCCCGATCCTGCCCGCCATGCCGATGCCGTGGTGCAGGTCTATCACGCCCGCACCTGGGGCTGGCGCGGCGCGTTGGCCACCCATCCTTGGATCGCGGTCAAGGAAAAGGACGCCGCGATCTACACCCGCTACGAGGTGATCGGCTGGCGCATGCGCTATGGCGGCGAAGCGCTGTCGATCAGCCATCGCGCCCCGGACGCGCCCTGGGCCGGAAACGCGGCTTCGCTTTTGGTCGACCTGCGCGGCGAGGCCGCCGCCGCGGCCATTCCGCGCATCAAGGACGCGGTGGCGCGCTATCCCTACAAGGACCGCTATCAGACCTGGCCCGGCCCCAATTCCAACACCTTCGTCGCCTGGGTCGGGCGCGAGGTGCCGGAACTGGGCCTCGATTTGCCGCCGACCGCGATCGGAAAGGACTTCCTGCCCGAGGGCGCGGTCTTGGCCAAACCGGTCGGCGGGCCCGGGCTGCAGCTCTCGCTGTTCGGCCTTGCCGGCGTCACGCTGGGGCTCGAGGAAGGGGTCGAGATAAACCTGCTCGGTTTGGTCTTCGGGGTCGACCTCAACGCCCCCGGAATCAAATTGCCGTTCCTGGGCCGGATCGGATTTTGAAATACGAAAACGTATAGCTCGTATACGAACTATACGAATTCTTTTGGAAGGCGAAAACTCCATCCTGAGCGGCGTCGCAACCTCGACTGCAAGAGGAGATCGCCATGAGCGTCGTCGGCATCGACCGCATCGTCAGCCCCGGCATCCGGACCGTCATCGCCATCGCCAGCCGTCTGGCGCCCTTGACCTTGGGCCGTTGGGCGGGCCGCCGCTTCGTCACGCCCACGCGGCGACGCCCCCTGCCCTCCCTGTTCGACGCCCAAGCCGACATCATCGTTCTGCCCGCGCCCAAGGCGGTGACGGCCTATGCTTGGGGCAGCGGGCCGGCCGTGCTGCTGGCCCATGGCTGGGAAGGCGATCACCAGGATCTGAACGCCTTCGTCGCACCCCTGGTCGATGCCGGCTATCGGGTGGTGGCGCTGGATTGGCCGGGCCATGGCCGCTCGGCCGGCAGCGGCCCGGCGCCGGTCACCGCCATGGCGCGCGCCATGCAGGCGCTTCAGCGCAAGGTCGGGCCGTTCCGGGCGGCGATCGCGCATTCGCTGGGCGGCATCGCCTTGGCCTTGGCGATGGGCGAAGGCCTTGCGGTCGGACGGGCGGCCTTCATCGCCACCCCGGCGCACCCGATCGATGTCAAGACGCGGGTCGCGCGCGCCTTGGGCCTGGGCGCGCGGGCCGAGGCGGCGATGACGGCGGAAATCTCGCGCCTTGCCGGGCTGCCGATCGAGTGGGTCGGGTTCGCCAACCTGGCGCGGCATTTCCGCCTGCCCAGCTTGCTGGTCCATGCCAGCGACGACCGCATGGTGCCGATCTCGGATATGCGGGCGCTGGTCGATGCCATGCCGGACGCAGCGGTCCATGTCGGCACCGGGCTTGGCCACAAGCGGATCCTGTCGGATCCGACGGTGGTCGCGCGCGTGGTCGATTTCGTCCGCTTGGGCGAGCGCCCGGCCCTGGCCGATCGCGCCGCCTAATTCAAGCCAGCCACTCGAAGCGGAACCCGCCCCCTTTGGCGCCGCGCACGCGGCCGCCATGGGGCGCGGAAAAATGCGCCGGCAGCAAAATGGTGTCGCTGTCGCAGATCGAACCCAGCAGCCGGCTCCGGCTTTCGGCCGAGCGCCTGGGATCGCTGCAGAACCGGCTCGACCAGTCGGGCCGGTAGATCTGCAGCGGGTGGTGCATCATGTCGCCCGAGAACACCGCCGCCTGGCCTTGCGAGCGCAGTTGGCCGAAGATCGTGCCCGGGGTGTGTCCCGGCGCCTCGCGGATGGTCATGACGTCGTCCAGCTGGTAGCCGTCGTCGACCAGCACCATCTGCCCGGCCTCGGCCACCGGCCTTACCGAATCCTCGAAGATCGGCGCGTCGCGCTTGGCTTCCTCGGCGCCGTTGTCGGGATTCCAGTAGTCGAACTCGCGCCGCGCGAACAGGTACTTGGCCTTGGGGAAGGTCGGCACCCAGCGCCCGTCGCGCAGCCGCGTGTTCCAGCCGACATGATCGACGTGCAGATGCGTGCACATCACCCAGTCGACCTCGTCCGGCGCCACGCCGGCGCCGATCAGGCGTTCCAGCCAATTGGTCTGGCGGCGATGGAAGGCCTTGAAGCCGGGCGCGAAGGACCGGTCCTTGTGGTTGCCGCAGCAGGTGTCGACCAGGATGGTGTGGCGCCCGGTGCGGATGACGAAGCTGTGGATGCTCATCACCAACAGCCGGCGCTCGAGATGGAAATGCGCCGGCACCAGCCAGTCGCGGTGCCGATCGACGATCTCGGGCGCGAAATCGGGCAACAATCCGTCGGGCGTGAACAGCGGCCCCGCGCTTTCCTCGACCCGCAAGATGCTGGCCGTACCGACTTGCGCGACCCGCGCCATCATCCCTCCCCCATCACGGCAAGCGCCAAGACTTGAGAAAATCCCACATCGCCTTGGTGCCGTCGAGCGCGTCGGAATAGGCGCCGAGGATCAAGGTCAGACGGCTGGGCACGCCGCCCGGCCATTGATGGCCGAGATCGGCCACCACCAGATAGCGCACGGCCACGCCGTCGCGGCAGGACGGCCATTCGGTCAGCGTCACCTTGTCGGTCAGCGGCCGCTCGGTCGCGGGCGCACAGCCGTTCAGCCGCGCCCACAGCTCGGGCCCGGCCGCCATCGGCGGCACTTCGGTCTCGGGCCCCCAGGGCAGCTTCCGCTTGCCGCCTAGAAGCGGCGCCAGCGGATCGATCGCACCTGCGATCTGGATCACCGGGACGGGACGCGCCGGCTTTCCGTCCTCGGGCGCGCGTCCTGCCAAAACGCCGATGGCGGCGATGCGATCGGCCCGCGCCAGCGCCAAATGCTGGGCCATGCGCGAACCCGAAGAAAAGCCGGTGGCGTAGACCCGCTGCCGATCGATCGGCCATCGATCCGCGGCCATATCGATCGCCGCGATCAGGAATCCGACATCGTCAGCCGGCGGGCGCGGGTTCTGCGTCACGCCGCCGTCATCGCCCCAAAAGCGCGGGTTGAACGCCGCATTGGCCGGCAGGTCGGGTCGCGCCGCCAAGGCATTGGCCGCCAGCACGACGATGCCCTCGGCCTCCGCCAGATCGACCCATTTGTAGTCGGCCAGCGCCTGTGAGGCACCACCGCCCGCCCCGTGCAACAGCAGGACCAACGGCGCCGGCGTCGGCAGACGCTTCGGCACATGCACCAGGAATTCGCGGCCATAACCCAGATGCCGGATCTCGACCGACTCGGCGGCCAACGCCGATCCGAACGCCATGGCTGCAAGCAGGACCGACAGACGCCACATGGTGACAGTCTCCTCGCCAGCCATCATAGTCCAGGAATGCCGCCGGCCGATCCCGCGATTTTCCGTCTCTTGAGGGAATGCGCCGCAGAGCCAGGTCATGGCTTCATCATTGGCGTGCCGGGCGCGGTGGCGGAATTCGAACGCGACCCCGATGAAGGCATGGTCGAACCGACGGATGTCGGCATCAGGATCGTCACCCCGAGGGGCGCCTTGATCGCGGCGCTCACCGCCGATTGCCGCGCCTTCGAAAGAGTGCGTTCGATCGTCTTCGCCCTGCCCGATCGTAGCGACGCCGGCCCGCGCCACCGCGCCCTGACCGAACGCGGGCCGGATCGCGCCGCGGCGCGGGCGCAGGACCGCGATGCGATCCTGTTCGACCTCGGCCTGGGTTCGGTGCCGATCGCGGCCGCGATTCGCAGCGCCGATCCCGAGCTGGTCGCGGCCCTGCGGGCGGGCTGCGGCACCGACCTGTTCGTGCCGCGGGCGATGGCGCTGTTGGGCGCCGTCGCCGCCGCCAGCCCGCAGCGGGTCTTCGAGTCCGGCCTCGGACGGATCGAGGTCTATACGCCGATCCCGCCGCCCAAGGGCCGCACCAATCCCGGGCCGCACACCCATTTGCTGCCCCAATTCTTCGGCCGCCGGGCGCCGCCGCATCCCGACGATCCGATCCTGCCCGCCGGATGGCACGCGGCGCTGAGCGTTTTCCGCCCCCGCTTTACAGCGCACGAAAACTGACCTATGGCAGTGGCGACGGTTCCGCGACAGCGGATCAAAAGGGAATTGGGGCCGGCCGTGCCGGACCCCGAGCTGCCCCCGCAACTGTGAGCGGCGAGCCGAGCGTCCTTGATGCGCCACTGGGAAACCGGGAAGGCCGGATGCGAGGCGGCGACCCGCGAGCCAGGAGACCTGCCGTCACCGTGGACTTCACGGGCGCGTCGGACGGGGTGTGCCGGCGACGTCATGGTCTCTTGGCGCCAATGCCCGGAGGCAGTCCCGTGAAGTCGTCAAGGACCCGGTGGGGTCCGCGTCAGGGACTGTCCTCATGTTCAAACCCGTCTTGCGCGGGCTCGCCGTGGCGAGCCTGTTTCCCGCTATCGCCCAGGCCCAGCCCGTACCGCAGGCGCCCGAGGTGGTGGTGACCGCCGACCGCATCGCCGTGCCGAGCGAGCGCGTCTCCGCCTCGGTCACCGTCATCACCGCCGAGCAGATGGAACGGCGCCAGCAGCGCGACATCGTCGAGGCGCTGCGCGACGTGCCCGGCCTGACCGTGGTCCGCGCCGGCCACACCGGCGCGCAGACTTCGGTGTTCGTGCGCGGCAGCAATTCCAACCATGTGCTGGTGCTGATCGACGGCCAGCGCGCCAACGATCCTTCGCAGCCCGCCGGCGCATTCGATTTCGCCCATCTCGTCACCGACGGCATCGAACGCATCGAGGTGCTGCGCGGCCCGGCGTCGACGCTCTACGGTTCCGACGCGCTGGCCGGCGTGATCAACATCGTCACCAAGAAGGGCAAGGGCACGCCGGCGACGACGCTGCGCGGCGAGGTCGGCTCGCGCAACACCTTCCGCGAAAGCGTCAATACCCAGGGCTCGCACGACAAGCTCAACTTCAATCTCACCGCCGCCCGGCTCGATACCGACAACGGTACCGCCACGCCCAACCGCCGTCGCGCCGGCCGCGGTGCCGAGAAGGATCCCTATCGCAACACCACCCTCAATGGCCGCCTGGGCGTCGATCCCAACGAGGACGTATCGCTGAGTTGGTTCTTCCGCACGGTCGCCGCCAGCGGCGAGAACGATTCCTCGGCCGAGGACCCCAACTCCTATATCGAGACCCGGCAATCCAACAACCGCTTGCAGGGCGACTGGCTGTCCTTCGACGGGGCGTGGAAGCAGACGCTGGCGGCTTCGCAGATCGAGATCGGCCGCCGCGGCTTCAACGGGCCCGACCAGTTCTCGACCAGCTACACCAACTCCAAGAACCACGGCCGGCGGCGCAAGCTGGAATGGACCCATGAGATCGATCCGACCGACGGCCTGCGCCTGGCCACCGGCCTGGAAGGCGAGCGCGAGAGCTTCGTCAACCGCTCCTCGTCCAACTTCGGCAATGCCGACAACGAGGCCGGCAACTCGACCCTGGGCGCCTATGTCTCGGGACACATGGAATGGGCCGAGCGCTGGTTCCTGACGCTGGGTGTGCGGCGCGAGGACAACGAGCGCTTCGGTCAGCATTCGACCCACAACGCCAGCCTGGCTTATCTCGTGCCCGGCACCGACACTAAGCTCAAGGCGCTTTACGGCACCGGCTTCAAGGCGCCGGCCCTCTACCAGCTCTTCGGCGTCAGCGGCAACTTCCGCGGCAATCCCGACCTGCTGCCCGAGGAAAGCGAAAGCCGGGAAATCGGCTTCGAGCAGAAGGCGTTCGAGCGGCGGCTGACCTTCGGCGCCAGCTATTTCGAGACCGACTTCAAGAACCTCATCGCCTCGGTCAACAACACCAACCGCAACGTCACCCGCGCCGAGGCCTTCGGCGTCGAAAGCTTCGCCTCGGCCAAGGCGACCGAACGCCTGACGCTGCGTCTCGACTACAGCTTCGTCGAGACCGAGGACAAGTCCAACGGCCAGCTGCAAGTGCGCCGGCCGCTGCATCGCGCCGCGGTTTCGGGCGAATGGGAGATGGACGACGACTGGCTGTTCGGCGCCGGCGCGATCTACAACGGCAAGCGCGCGGACAGCGATGCCGATACCTTCGGGCGGGTCTATAGCGGGGGCTATACCGTCATGTTCGCTACCGCGCGCTATCGCGTCACCCCGGATTTCGACCTCTACGGTCGGGTGGAGAACGCGCTCGACCGCCGCTACGAGGAGCCGAGCGGAACGCAGCAGCCGGGGCGCGGCGTCTTGCTGGGTGCGCGGGCCAAGTTCTGATGCGCTGGCTGGCCGGCATCGCCTTTGCCCTAGCGGCGTCGTTCGCCGCCGAGGCGAGGCCCGCGCGCGTGGTATCGATCAACCTCTGCACCGATCAGTTGGCCGTGCTGCTGGCCCATCCCAACCAGTTGCTTTCAGTGTCATGGTTGGCACGAGACCGCGCTTTGTCGCCGGTTCATGACCGACTGGCCGGAATCGCCATCAACCATGCCCAGGTCGAGGACGTTCTGCCCTTGCGACCGGATCTGGTGCTGGCCGGGCGATTCGCCGCGAGGCAGACGCAGGCCGTATTGGCGCGGCTTGGCTTTCGGGTCATCGCCCTGGACATACCGACCAGTCTCGACCAGGCGCTTGCGGCGGTCGAAAGCGTCGGCCGCGCGCTCGACAATTTCCCGGCGGCCGAAGCTTTGGTCCATGACTTGAGAGCGCGGCTGGCGGCGCTTCCGCCCCTGCCGCCCGATCCGCCGCTGGCCGCGGTTTTGGAGCCGCGCGGCGTCACGGTCGGGCCCGGCACCCTGTTCGACGACGTGCTGCGGCGCGCGGGCTATTCCAACCTGGCCGCGCGGCTGGGGCTGGGCGCGTATGGCGAGCTGCCGCTGGAAATCGTCATCAAGCACCGCCCCGCGGCCTTGATCGTGACCGCGGGCGAGCGCCCCGTGCCCTCCCTGGCCGAGGCGGCGCTGGCGCATGGCGCGCTGTCGGGAATGAGGCGGATCGAGGTGCCTTCGGCGCTGACCGGTTGCGGCGGGCCGTTCAGCGTCGATCTGGCCGAGCGCTTGGCGCGAGCCCGGTCATGAGAACCGTGATCGCGCTGACGCTGGTTCTGGCGTTGGCTCTGGTCTCGCTGCTGGTCGGCCGCGCCGGCCTTCCGCCGACCGAGATTTGGCAGGGGCTGACCGGCGACGGCGATATGCCGGCGGCGGTCATCGTCCGCGAACTGCGGCTGCCGCGCACCATCCTGGCGCTGGCGATCGGCGCCGGCCTTGGACTGGCGGGCGCGGTGCTGCAGGGCCTGTTGCGCAATCCGCTGGCCGAACCCGGCATCGTCGGCGTGTCGGGCTTGGCCGCGCTGGGCGCGGTGATCGCCTTCTACAGCGGCTGGTCGCAGGCCTTCGCGCTGGCCTTGCCGCTGGGGGGGATGCTGGGCGCGGCGCTGGCGGCGATCCTGGTGCTGGTGCTGGCGGGGCGCGCGGCCTCGGTGGTGACGCTGATCCTGGCCGGCGTCGCGGTCAACAGCCTGGCCGGCGCCCTGACCGCGCTGGCGCTGTCGCTGTCGCCCAATCCCTTCGCGCTCTACGAAATCATGTTCTGGCTGATGGGCTCGCTGTCGGATCGGGAATGGCGCCATGTCTGGCTGGCCTTGCCGCCGATGGCGATCGGCTGGGCGGTGCTGGCGACGACGCGGCGCGGCCTCGCGGCGCTGACCTTGGGCGAGGCCAGCGCCCGCAGCCTGGGCATCGATCTCGGACGGCTGAAGCTGGCCGCCGTGCTGGGCACGGCGCTTGCGGTCGGAGCCGGCGTCGCCGTCGCCGGCGCGATCGGCTTCGTCGGCCTGGTGGTGCCGCATTTGCTGCGGCCGCTGGTCGGCCACCGCCCCGAGGCGCTGTTGCTGCCAAGCGCGCTGGGCGGGGCGTTGCTGACGCTGGCCGCGGACATCGCCGTGCGCCTGACCGGACCCGGGCCCGAACTGCGCATCGGCGTGCTGACGGCGCTGATCGGCGCGCCGTTTTTCCTTTTAATGGTGCTGCGGCGGCGCGAGGCCTGGCGATGATTTTGGCGGCGCAAGAGCTCGGTTTTCGGCGCGACGGGTTCGGCCTGAGCGCGAGTTTGACCGTCGGCCCGGGCGAGTTGGTCGGGCTGATCGGACCCAACGGCGCCGGCAAATCGACCTTGCTGGAACTGCTGGCCGGCCTGATCGCGCCCGATGCGGGAGCGGTCACCCTGGACGGACGCGCCTTGCCGCCGCCGGCCGAGCGCGCGCGGCTGATCGCCTACTTGCCGCAGCGCGGCGATGCGGCCTGGCCCTTGCGCGTGCGTGACATCGTCGCGCTTGGCCGCATTCCCCATGGCGACGACGGAACCGCGGCGGTCGAACGCGCCTTGGCGCGCTGCGATCTCGGCGGCCTGGCCGAGCGGCGCTTCGATCGGCTTTCGGGCGGCGAGCGCTCGCGCGCGTTGTTGGCGCGGGCGCTGGCTGTCGAGGCGCCGATCCTGCTGGCCGACGAGCCGACCGCGGCGCTGGATCCGGCCCAGGCGATGACGACGATGGAGCTGCTGGCGGCAGGAGTGCGGCAGGGTGCGGCGGCGGTGGCGGCGCTGCACGACTTGGCGCTGGCGGCGCGCTATTGCCCGCGGCTGGTGCTGATGGATCGCGGACGGATCGTCGCCGACGGTCCGGCCGAGATCGTTCTGAATCGCGACAACCTGGCCCAAGTCTACGGCCTTGCGGTCGAGGCACCGATCGCCCTGCCCTGGCGGCGGCTTGACTCGGGCCCGGGCCTCGCCGAAGCTCGCTGACGTAGCGACAACGCGATCCGGGGGGACGCCATGCGCAGCACGCGACGCAGCATCATTCAGGGGGCAACCGCGGGCTTGGCGCTGGCGCCGTTCGCCAGCTGGAGCCAAGCGGCCAAGCCGATCCGCATCGGCGTGCTCTACGACCTGTCGGGGCCATTCGCGGCCGCAGGCTCGGTCCCCGGCTCGATCGGCACCCAGATCGCCATCGACCTGATCAACGAACGCGGCGGCGTCGCCGGCAAACACCGAGTCGTAGCTGTCTCGGCCGATGCCCAATCCAAGGCCGATGTCGCCATCAACGAAGCCGAGCGGCTGCTGGGGCAGGAAAACGTCGATTTCCTGCTCGGGGTCTATTCCTCGGCCCATGCTGTGCCGCTGGCGGCCAAGGTCGACGCCCAGAAGAAGGTGTTCTGGGTCACCATCGCCGTCGCCTCGGCCGTGTTCAAGGGCCGCAACCTGCAATACACCTTCCGCCCGCAGGTCCATTCCGACCAGTTCGGCGAGGCCTCGACCACCTTCATCGCCGAAAACGCCAAGGCCAAGCTGGGCATGGATGCCAAGGACGTCAAGGTGGCGATCATCTACGAGGACGGTCCCTACGGCACCGGCGTCGCCAGTTCCAACGAGTCCGGCGCCAAGGCCCGCGGCCTGCAAATCGTGCTCAAGGAAGGTTATGCCGCCAACGCGCCCGATCTGTCGGCGCTGGTCACCAAGCTTAGGCGCGCCCGGCCCGACGTCATCCTGCATACCGGCTACAATCCCGACATCACTTTGTTCCTGCGCCAGTCGCGCGAGGGCGGGCTGCGCTTCAAGGCGCTGATCGGCCACGGCGCCGGCTATGGCCAGATCGACAAGCTGGTCGAGGCCTTCGGCAAGGACGTCGATCACTTCTACAACGTCGATCCGGTGGCGGCGCAGCTGCTGGATGCCAAGACGCTGGCGCCGGGCTTGGGCGACCTGACCAAGATCATGGTCGATCGCTACAAGGCCAAGACCGGCGCCAAGGAAGTGCCGCCGCACACCTCGATGGGTTTCAACAATACCTGGATCCTGCTCGACAAGGTGCTGCCGCTGGCGATCTCCAAACATGGCGGCTGGGACGCCGAGGCCATCCGCAAGGCGGCGCTGGAGATCGACATTCCGGCCGGCGGCACCATCCAGGGCTATGGCGTCAAGTTCTTCCCCTCGGGCCATGCCATGGCGGGGCAGAACGAGCGCTCCTCGCCGGTGGTGATGCAATACGTCGGCGGCGAGACCAAGATCGCCTGGCCGAGCGCGATCAAGACCATCGACCCGGTGCTGCCGCTGCCGGCCAGCTCGCCCTACGCGCTGCGCTAGGCATTGCTCGAAGTCACCGGTCTCTCCAAGAGCTTCGGAGGATTCCTGGCGGTCAGCCAGGTTTCCTTCGCGCTCGCGCGCGGCGAGATCCTGGGCCTGATCGGTCCCAACGGCTCGGGCAAGAGCACCACCTTCAACCTGATCGCCGGCACCTATCCGCCGAGCGAAGGCCGCATCCTGTTCGAAGGGCATGACATCGGCGGCCTCGGCGCCGATCGCATCTGCCATCTCGGTATCGGCCGCACCTTCCAGATTCCGCGCCCGTTTCGCAAGCTGAGCCTCTGCGACAACGTCGCAGTCGCGGCCTATTACGGCCGCAACCAGGCGATTGCGCGCGAGGAGGCACGGGCCGAGGCGCGGCGGGTATTGGCGCTGGTCGGATTGCCGAGCGACCAGGACGCCATGGCCGATGGGTTGGGCGCAGCCGGGCTGAAAAAGCTCGAACTGGCGCGGGCGCTGGCGACGCAGCCCAAATTGCTGCTGGCCGACGAGAGCCTGGGCGGACTCGATGCCGGCGAGATGGATCAGGCGGCGGAGCTGCTGCGGCGCATTCGCGGCGAGATGGGCATCACCATCATCTGGGTCGAGCACATCATGGGCGTGCTGATGAAGGTGGTCGACCGGGTTATCGTGCTCGACCACGGCGAAAAGATCGCCGAGGGCAAGCCGGCCGAGGTGGCGCGCGATCCGCGCGTGATCGAAGTCTATCTCGGAAGCGCGGGACATGGCTGAACCCCAGCCGATGTTGGCGCTGGACGGGGTCTCGGCCGCCTATGGCGGTTTCCAGGCGCTGTTCGGGGTATCGCTGACGGTCGCCCCCGGCGAGGCGATCGGCGTGGTCGGACCCAACGGCGCCGGCAAGACCACGCTGATGCGGGTGATCTCGGGCCTGATCCCGCCGCGCCAGGGCCGCATCGCCTTCGAGGGCCAGCAGGTCGGCGGCTGGCCGGCGCATCGCATCGTCGCCGGCGGCATCGCCCACGTGCCCGAGAACCGCCGGCTGTTCCCGGCGTTGAGCGTCGCCGACAATCTGCGCATGGGCGCCTTCGTGCCGGCGGCGCGGGGCCGTTACGCCGAGCGCCTGGCCTGGGTCTACGAGCTGTTTCCGCGGCTCAAGGAGCGCCAGCATCAGCTGGCCGGCACGCTGTCGGGCGGCGAGCAGCAGATGTGCGCCATCGGCCGGGCCCTGATGTCGGGGCCGCGGCTGTTGTTGATGGACGAGCCTTCGGCTGGGCTGGCGCCGGTGGTGGTCGAGCAGGTGTTCGCGCTGGTGCGGCGCATCCGCGCCGAGGGCTTCACCGTCTTGATCGTCGAGCAGAACGTTCGCCAGATGCTGGAGCTGGTCGATCGCGCCTATCTGTTGGACGTCGGTCGCATCCGCATGTCGGGCACGGCGGCCGAGCTGCGCGCCAATCCCGACATCCAACGCGCCTATCTCGGGATGTGACGATGGACATCTTCCTGCTCGAGGCGATCGTCAACGGCATCCTGCTGGGCGGGGTGCTGGCGCTGCTGGCGTTGGGGCTCAATTTGATCTTCGGCGTGATCGACGTGGTGTGGATCGCCTATGCCGAGCTGGTGATGATCGGCATGTACGCGATCTACTGGCTGCACGTGTTCTACGGCTGGCCGCTGCTGGCGGCCTGCGCGGTGGCGATCCTGGGCGTGGCCCTGGCCGGCGTGCTGGTGCATCGCCTGATCATCGCGCCGATCCTCGACACCGCGCCGATCAACCAGCTGCTGGCCACCGGCGGGCTGCTGTTCTTCCTGCAAAGCCTGGCGACGCTTCTGTTCGGCACCAATTTCCGCAACATCGGCCTCAAGCTGCCGATCATCGAGATCGGCGACATGTTCCTCTCCTATGCCCGGCTGATGGCGTTCGTCGTCGCCGTGCTGGGCGCGATCCTGCTGTGGCTGTTCCTGTCGCGCACCTTCACCGGCACCGCCATCCGCGCCATCGCCCAGGACCGCCAGATCATGGGCCTGATGGGCGTCGAGCCGAAACGGGTCTACCTGATCGTCAGCGCGCTGGGCGGTGGACTAGCCGGGCTGGCGGCGTGCCTTCTGGTGCTGCAATACGACGTCCACCCCTACATCGGCCTCAGCTTCGGCCCGATCACCTTCATGATCTGCGTGTTGGGCGGATTGGGCAATCTGTTGGGCGGCTTCGTCGCCGCCTTCATCATGGCCCAGATCATTTCGGTCGGCGGGTTCTTCTTCTCGATCGAGATGAGCTACGTGCTGGCTTTCGTCTTTTTCATCGTGCTGATGTTCGTCAAGCCGCAAGGGCTGTTCAGCAAATGAGCGATCGCGGCCGGTTTCTGCCCCTGGGCGCGGCGGCGCTGGCACTGGCATTGGTGCCGCTGTTCGGCCCGCCCAGCTACGTCATGCACATGGCGGTGCAGATCCTGCTGTGGAGCTTCATCTACACCGCCTGGTCGATCATGGGGCGCTTCGGGCTGGTGTCGCTGGGCCATGGCGCCTTCCTCGGCATCGGCATGTACGTTCCGGCGCTGTTGTGGAATCTCTACGGCGTGACGCCTTGGCTGGGCATCCCGCTCGGCGTCCTGCTGGCGGTGCTGTCGGCGTTGGTGATCGGCTGGCCCTGTTTCCGGCTCAAAGTGGTGGGGCATTACTTCGCGCTGGTGACGCTGGCGCTGACCGAGGTGGCGCGTCTGTCGATCATCGCCGCGCGCGACATCACCGGCGGATCGCTCGGCATGACGCCGAAGCCGGTGCCGGGCGGCCACAGTTGGTGGGCGCTGCAATTCGTCGACAAGGCCTATTTCTTCTGGATCGGCCTGGGGCTGTGGCTGTTCGGGCTGTGGGCATGGCGGGCGGTCGATCGCAGCATGCGCAATCCGGCGCTGGAGGCGATCGCCGAGGACGAGACCGCCGCCGCCGCCATCGGCATCGGCGTCACCCGGCTCAAGCTCGAGGTGACGCTGATCTCGGCGGCGCTGACCGCGCTCGGCGGCGCCGCCATGGGTCAATACCTGCAATACCTCAACCCCGAGACCCATGCCGGCATCGGCATTTCGCTGCAGATCGTGTTCGCCGCCATCGCCGGCGGCATGTACGCCATGCTCGGGCCGACCGTGGGCGCGGTGCTGACGCTGGTGCTGACCGAAGCGCTGCGCATCGCTTTCGGCACCACCTTGATCGGCGCCGCCAACACCATCTACGGCGTGCTGCTGATCCTGTTCATCATTTTCATGCCGCGCGGCATCGTCGGCCTGATCGAAGAACGCCTGCGGGCGCGAGGGGCCAAGGCATGACTTTGCGCGTCGGCATGATCGGCCTGGGCGGCATCGGCAAATACGTGCTGGATTTCGCCCGCCATGGCGCCCTGCCCGGCATCGAGCTGGTGGCGATCCTGGTCAAGCGCCCGCGCGAGGAGGCCGGACCGCCGCCGATCACCGCCGATGCCGAGCGCTTTTTCGCCGCGCGGCCCGAGGCGGTGCTGGAGGGCGCCGGCCATCAGGCGGTGCGCGACCATGCCGTGCGCTGTCTCGAATCCGGCGCCGATTTCCTGGCCACCTCGGTCGGCGCCTTCGCCGACGATGCGCTGCTGGATCGCTGTCTTGCCGCCGCGCGGCGTTCGGGCAAGCGCCTGATCCTGCCATCGGCCGGGATCGGCGCGCTCGACATCCTGGCCGGGGTCGCGGTCGGCGGGCTCGATGCCGTCACCATCACCGTGCGCAAGGCGCCCTTGGCCTGGAAGGGAACGCCGGGCGAGACGTTGGTCGATCTGGATCGGCTGGATCGGCCGCATGTGCTCTACGACGGGCCGGTGCGCCAGGGCGCCAAGCTCTACCCCCAGAACATCAACATCTCGGCGGCGACGGCGCTGGCCGGCATCGGCCTCGACCGCACGCGGGTGGTGGTGGTGGCCGATCCGACCGTCACCGCCCATGTCTGCGAAATCGAGGCCCAGGGCGCCTTCGGCAAGTTCAGCTTTCGCGAGGACGTGCTGCCGACGCCCGAGAATCCCAAGACCGGGCGCAACGTCGCCATGTCGGTGGTCAAGACCCTGCGCCAGCTCGCCAGCCCGTTGGTGATCGGCGCCTGATCCTAAACCACGTTGCGTTCGATCAGCGGTCGACCGAGGCGCAATCTTTCGTAGCCCAGCGGCGACAAATCGAGACTGACATAGCGGCCATGGACGATGAGTTCGGCTAGGCCGCGGCCCACCGCCGGCGACTGTTGAAGTCCATGCCCCGAAAATCCGTTAGCGAGATAGAAATTCGCCGGCTCGCCGGCGCCGCCGACGAAGGCGTTGTGGTCGAACAGGCACATGTCGTAATGGCCGGCCCAGGCGCGACCCGGACGGATCGCCTCGAAGGCCGGTACTCGCGCCGCCAAAACCGGCCACACCGCCTCGTCGAAGAATCCGTGATCGACTTCGAAATCGACCGCATCGGGATCGTTGTCGGGCGGCGGGGCGGTGCCGCAGATATAGCCGTCGCTTTCGGGACGCACCCAAACGCCGCTGGGGTCGATCAACAGGGGAAAGCCGAGCAATTCGTCGCGGCACTTGAAGGTAAACACCATCCGCTTCTTGGCATGGACCGGCAGTTCGATCCCGGCCCGCGCCGCCAGGGCGCGGCCGCCGGTTCCGGCACAATTGACCACAGCCCCGCAGCCGATGCGGCTGCCATCGGCCAAAACGACGGCGGCGACGCGGTTCCCGGCCCGCACCACGTCGACCACCTCGCCCGCGCGATATGCGACCCCCAGCGCGCGTGCCTTGGCGCGGAAGGCCATCATCAGCCCGTAACCATCGAACCAGCCCTCGCCGCTCCGGCCCCAGCAGCCGGCCGAGACTCCCTCTGTCGCCAGCCAGGGAAAGCGCGCGCCGAGGTCGGCCGGCTCGTGCCACAGGATGTCGGCGCCAATCTCGGTCTGCAGCGCATGATTCTCGGCCAGGACCGAACGCCCCTCCGACGTGGCCAGGAACAGATAGCCGTCCTCGCGCGGCGCCAGCGAGGGCCGTTGGCCCTCGACCGCCAGCAGATCGTCGGCTCGGCGCAGGAACGAGATGCCATAAAGCGAAATCGCGACATTGATCCGGGTCGAGAATTGCTGACGGATCGAACTGGCGGAAAGCGCCGAGGCACAGAACCGATAGCTCGGGTCCTTCTCGACCACCAGCACGCGGCCGCGAAAGGCCGGATCGGCCGCCAGGTGATAAGCCACCGAGCTGCCCATCGCCGCCCCGCCGGCGATCACCACATCGAAGCTTTCGGCCATGTCGAGTAATGCTTTTCCGCCGGACGCGACTTGGCTAAGGTTAGATCACAACGCGCGCCTGCGCGATGCCAAACCTGGGGGAAACCATGTCCAAACGCCCGCTCGCAACCCGCCGTCATGTCCTGGCCGCCGGCACCGCCGCGGCCGCCTTGATGGGCTTTCCGGCCCTGCTGGGCGCCCAGGCGCGCACGGTCAAGATCGGCGTGCTGCACCCCGTCACCGGTGGCCTGTCCTATAGCGGCATCCAGGGGCGCCACGGCGCCCAGATCGCGATCGACGAGATCAACGCCGCCGGCGGCCTCAAGGGCCTGGGCGGCGCCAAGATCGAGCCGGTGCTGGCCGATGCGCCTTCGGGTCCGGCCGGCGTGGCCGAAGTCGCCAAGCTGAACGAGGCCGGCGTGGTCGCGATCCAGGGTCCCTTCGCTTCCGGCATCGCGCTGCCGACCACGCAGGAAGCGGCGCGCTTCGGCATCCCCTTCCTGGTCGATGTCGGCGTGGTCGATCAGATCGTGCAGCGCGGCCTGACCAACACCTTCCGCTTCGGCCCGGGCTTCGGCAAGATCACCGGCGGCGCGCTGGACAATCTGGCGGCGATCAACGACGCCGCCGGCAAGCCGGCCAAGACCGTGTTCCTGGTCCACGAGGACGGCGCCTTCGGCGGCGGCATGGCCAAGCTGATGGCAACCGAACTGCCCAAGCGCGGCTTCGAGGTGGTCGGCACCGAAGCCCACCCCACCCCGCATCGCGACTTCACCAACATCGTGCTCAAGATCAAGAGCGCGAATCCGGACCTGGTGATTCCGTCCAACTACCTGAACGAATTCGTGCTGTTCGCGCGCACGCTGCGCCAGCAGCGGGTCAACCCCAAGGCGGTCTACGCCGTGTTGGGCGGCGGCGCCTCGAACATCAAGTTCGTCAAGGAGCACAACGCCGACGCCCAGCACATCATGGACGTCAATCACTGGTTCGATCCGCGCAAGCCGCAATCCCAGGCCTTCCAGCGCGCGGTCGAGGCCAAGGGCGTCGACCTGACCTACGAGGTGATGCTGAACCACGCCTGCATGCACGTCCTGGCCGAAGCCATCGACCGCGCCGGTTCGACCGACCGCGCCAAGGTGACTGCTGCCTTGGCCGCCTCGACCTTCGATCGGCACATCATGCCCTACGGCCCGACCAAGTTCGTCAACGGCCAGAACGAGGGCGCCCAAGCGGTCAACACCCAGATCGTCGGTCAGCGCATCGAGGTGATCTTCCCGCGCGCCTTCGCCTCGGCCCAGCCGGTGTTCCCGGTGCCGCCCAAGAGCTGATCGCGGACATCCGCCGCCCAGGCGGCGCATGGGCGAGCTTGGGATCGTCGTACCCGCCGTCTTGGCCGGGCTGACCACCGGGGCGATCTACGCCCTGGTGGCGCTCGGCCTGACGCTGATCTACGGCGTCTTGCACATCATCAACTTCGCCCATGGCAGCCTGTTGATGCTGGCGCTTTACGCCGCCTTTTTCCTCAAGACGCTGTGGGGGATCGATCCCTACGCCGCGGTGTTCGTGCTGGGGCCGGCCTTCTTCGCGCTGGGCTACGTCCTGCAGCGCGGCGTGATCTGGCCCGCCAGCCACGGCCAGGATTCGATGATCCTGATGGTGACGCTGGGGCTGTCGATCGTGATCGACAACCTGGCGCTGGCGCTGTGGACCTCGAGCACGCGCACGGTCGACCTGCCCTACGCCTTCGCGGTGATCGATCTCAAGCTGGCGCTGATCCCGCTGCCGCGGGCGGTGGCGTTCGTGGCGGCGCTGGCGGCGGCGGGCCTGCTGTGGCTGTTCCTCGCCCGCACCGATCTCGGCCGCGCCATCCGCGCCGTCGCCAAGGAGCGGCTGGGTGCGCAACTGGTCGGGATCGACGTCCGCCATGTCTACGCCATGTGCTTCGGCCTGGGCACGGCCTGCGTCGCGGTCGCCGCCTGTCTCTTGCTGCCGACCTTCTACGTCACGCCCCAGGTCGGCCATGCCTTCGTGCTGGTGGCTTTCACCACGGTGGTGCTGGGCGGCATGGGCAGCATGGAGGGCGCGCTGATCGGCGGGCTGGTGCTGGGCGTGGTCGAGACGCTGTGCGGCCTGTTCCTGGGCGAGAGCCTGGGCCAGATCGGCATATTCGCCATTTTCATCTTGATCCTGCTGTTCCGGCCGACCGGACTGTTCGGCGGGAAAAGCGCATGAATCCGCGCCTCGTCGTCCTCTGGACGGTCGGCCTCCTGGTCGCGCTGGCGCTGCCGCATGCGGTGGCGTCGAACGCCTGGCTGAATTTCTGGATCAACACCCTGATGTTCGCGGCGCTGGGCATCGCCTGGAACGTGCTGGGCGGCTATGGCGGCCAGTCGAGTTTCGGGCACGCGGTATTCTTCGGCACCGGCGCCTATGGCACCGCCGTTTTGCAGATCAAGTTGGGCGTGCCGGCCCTGCTGGCGGCGCCGGCGGCGATCGGCCTCGGCGCCCTGGTCGGGCTGTTCATCGGCGGAGTCAGTTTTCGCTACGGCCTGCGCGGCTCCTATTTCGCGCTGGTGACGCTGGCTTTCGCCGAGGTGTTCCGCATTCTGGTGTCGTCCTTCGCCTTCACCGGCGCCGGTTTCGGCATGTTGATTCCGCTCGACCAGCGTCCGATCAATCTCCAATTCCCAAGCCGCTTCGCGTTTTATTACGCCGCACTGGCCTTGGTCGGGATCGGCCTCGCCGCCTCGGCCATGATCGAGCGCTCGCGCTTCGGCGCCTATCTGGTGGCGATCCGCGAGAACGAGGAGGCCGCCAAGGCGCTGGGCATCGACGTGTTCCGCATCAAGCTGGGCGCGATCGTGCTGTCGGCGGCGCTGGCGGCAGCGGTGGGCGTGTTCTACGCCCAGTATCTCTTGTTCGTCGACGCCGGCAGCGCCTTCGGCCCGGCGATCTCGGTCGAGGCGCTGCTGGGTCCGATCGTCGGCGGCGCCGGCACCATGCTGGGACCGCTCTTGGGCGCGATCGCGCTGCACGGCTTGGGCGAGGCGGCCAAGGCGGCGATGGGGCCGCAGCCGGGGCTGAACCTGATCCTGCAAGGCCTGCTGCTGATCCTGATGCTGCGCTTCCTGCCCGAGGGGCTGATCGGCGCGATCCGCCGCTGGCGCGGCCATGCTTGAGGTGCGCGGGTTGACGCATCGCTTCGGCGGCCTGGTGGCGGTGTCCGAGGTCGATCTCGACCTGCCGCAAGGCCGCATCGCGGCGCTGATCGGTCCCAACGGCGCCGGCAAGACCACGCTGTTCGCGGCCATCGCCGGTTTTCTCAGACCCGAGCGCGGCCAGATTCGCTTCGAAGGCCGCGACATCGCCGGCTTGCCGCCCCACGAGATCTGCCGGCTGGGCATGACTCGCACCTTCCAGATCGTCCAGCCCTTCGCCGGGCTGAGCGTGCGCGAGAACATCGCCGTCGGCGCGCACCTGCACCACCGCGACCGCGGTGCGGCCCTCGACCGCGCCGCCGCCATCGCCGAGCGGGTCGGGATGGCGGCGTTGCTGGACCGGCCTGCGGCGACGCTGCCCGTGGCCGGCCGCAAGCGCCTCGAACTGGCCCGCGCGCTCGCCACCGAGCCGCGGCTCCTGCTGCTCGACGAGGTCATGGCCGGGCTCAACCCGACCGAGATCAACGACATCGTCGCCACCATCCGCGCCATCCGGGAGGGCGGCGTCACCGTGCTGATGATCGAGCACGTCATGCAGGCGGTGATGAGCCTGGCCGAGGACGTCTATGTCCTCAACCAGGGCCGCATCATCGCCCATGGCGCGCCTTCCGCCATCGCCGCCGATGCCAAGGTGATCGAGGCCTATCTCGGCCACGGCGCCGCCGCGCGCCTGGCCGGAGCGGCGGCATGAACGCGCTGCTGGAGGTCGAGAATCTGGTCGCCGGCTACGGCCAGACCGAGATCCTGCGCTCGGTCTCGGTGGCGGTGGCGGAAGGCGAGATCGTCTCGCTGCTGGGTTCGAACGGCGCCGGCAAGACCACCTTCAACCATGCCGTCGCCGGCACCTTGGCGCCGCGTGGGGGCCTGATGCGGTTCGCGGGCAAGGATCGTACCGGCGCGCCGACGACGCAAATGGTCGCGGAAGGGCTGATCCAGGTGCCCGAGGGCCGGCGGGTGTTTCCCAATCTGTCGGTGCGCGAAAACCTGTGGCTCGGCGGCTATCGCCGCGGCTCGGCCCGGCGCACGGACAATCTTGCACGCGTGGTCGGAATCTTTCCCCGCCTGGGCGAGCGCCTGACGCAACTGGCCGGAACGCTGTCGGGCGGCGAACAGCAGATGCTGGCGATCGGCCGTGGGCTGATGGCCGAGCCGCGGCTTCTGATCTTGGACGAGCCGTCGCTGGGGCTCTCGCCGCTCTTGGTGGAAGAGATGTTCGGCCTGATCCGCGGCCTCAACGCCGAGGGCCTGGCCATTCTCCTGGTCGAGCAGAACGTGGTGCAGTCGCTGGAAATCGCCGCCCGCGCCTATGTGATGGAGAACGGCGCCATCGTCGCTTCGGGTTCGGCCGCGGCCCTGCGCGACGATCCGGCCCTGAAGAAGGCCTATTTGGGCATGTGACCATGGCGCGCGACCGCTTCGCCTCGTCCTTTCCGCTTGTCATCGTCGGCGCCGGCGCTTGCGGGCTGGTGGCGGCGCTGACGGCGCGCGAGGCCGGGATAGAGGTACTGGCGATCGAGCGCGATCCGGTGCCGGCGGGCTCGACCGCCCTGTCCTCGGGTCAGATTCCGGCCTGCGGCACCCGCGCCCAGCGCGCCGCGGGCATCGCCGACTCGGTCGGGATGATGGCCGACGACATCCAGGCCAAGGCCAAGGGCCGCAACCACCGCGCCTTGGTCGAGGCGATTTGCGCCGAGTCCGGCCCGACGGTCGATTGGCTGACCGATGCCCATGGCGTCGCCCTGACGCTGGTCGAGGGCTTCCGCTATCCCGGCCACAGCCGCCAGCGCATGCACGCCCCGCCGGCCCGCACCGGGGCCGAACTGATGGCGATGCTGCGCGAGGCGGCCGCGCGCGCCGGGATCGAACTCTTGTGTTCGGCTCGCGTCACCGAATTGGCGGCCGATGGCGCGGGGCGGGTCGAAGGCCTGTGCATCGAACGCCCCGACGGCAGCGCGGAGTGGATCGGCTGCGATTGGTTGATCCTGGCCTGCAACGGTTTCGGTGGCGATCGCGAACTGGTCCGACGCTACATCCCGGAAATGGCGGATGCGCTTTACTTCGGCCATCCCGGCAATACCGGCGACGCGCTGCACTGGGGAGAGGCGCTGGGTGCCGCGGTCGAGCACATGGGCGCCTATCAGGGCCATGGCTCGGTCGCCACGCCGCACAACATCCTGGTGACCTGGGCGCTGATGATGGAAGGCGGCATCCAGGTCAATCTGCGCGGCGAGCGTTTTTCCAACGAGCATGGCGGCTATTCCGAGCAGTCGGTCCATGTCCTGAATCAGCCCGAGGGCGTGGCATGGAATATCTACGACGCGCGCTGTCACGCCGCCGCGCTGCAATTCGAGGACTACCAGAAGGCGATCCAGGCCGGCGCGATCAAAACCGCCGCCGATTTGTCCGAACTGGCTCGCCTCACCCACCTGCCCGAGGCCCAATTGCGCGCGACCCTCGACGGCTGTCGCGGCAAGGATCGCTTTGGCCGCGACTTCGGCGCCAAGCCGCCGCTGGCGCCGCCCTATCACGCCGTCAAGGTCACCGGCGCCCTGTTCCACACCCAGGGCGGCCTCAAGATCGATCCGCAGGCGCGGGTGCTGCGTGCCGACGGATGCCCGCTCCCCAACCTGCTGGCCGGCGGCGGTGCCGCGGCCGGGATTTCGGGCGAGACGGTCGACGGCTATCTCTCGGGCAATGGCCTTTTGAGCGCGGTCGGGTTGGGACGCATCGCCGGCAAGACCGTTGCGGGCATGGCGGCAATTCGGCAAGCTGGCTGAAGCGGAGGAGATTCCCCTATGACCAAGATCGTGCGCGCGCTGCTGGCGGCGGCTTTGGGTGCGGCAATGGCCGCGCCTGCGGCATTGGCCCAGGACCAACTCACCATCATGGCGCCGGCGGCGCCGGGCGGCGGCTGGGACGGCACGGCGCGCGCCATGCAGGAGGTGCTGCAAGCCACCGGCATCGTCAAATCGGTCCAGGTCGAAAACGTGGCCGGCGCCGGCGGCACCCGCGGCATCGCCCAGTTCGTGCGCCGTTCGGGCGATTCCAAGCAATGGATGGTCTCGGGGCTGGTGATGGTCGGCGCGGTGATCGCCAACAAATCGCCGATCGGCCTCAACGACGTCACGCCGATCGCGCGCCTGACTTCGGAATGGCAGGCCATCGCCGTCACGCCCGAATCCAAGATCAAGACCATGCAGGATCTGGCGGCGGCGCTGCGCGCCAACGTCGCGGCGGTGTCCTGGGGCGGCGGTTCGGCCGGCGGCACCGACCACATCACCGCGGCGCTGCTGGCCAAGGCGGCGGGCGCCGATGCCGCGCGCATCAACTACGTCGCCCATTCCGGCGGCGGCGAGTCGCTGGCGGCGATCCTGGGCAATCACGTCACCCTCGGCGTCAACAGCGCCTCCGAGTTCATGCCGCTGGTCGAGGCCAAGAAGCTTCGCATCATCGGCGTCTCCAGCGCCGCGCGCATTCCGGGAATCGACGCGCCGACCTTCAAGGAGACCGGGCTCGACGTCGTCATCGGCAATTGGCGCGCCATCATGGCGGCGCCCAAGCTGAAGGATTCCGACCGCGACGCCGTCGCCCAGCTGGTCGACCGCATGGTCAAGTCCGATGCCTGGAAGGCCAAGCTCAAGGAGCGCGGTTGGGAGAACAACTACCTGCCCGGCCCGGCCTTCGCCAAGTTCATCGCCGACGAGCAGAAGCAGGTCGGCGAAATCCTGGCCGCGGTCGGCATCGGCAAGTAGCGCCGGCGCAGGGGCGGCGGCGATTAGCGCCGCTGGCAAGCTGGCGGCCTTCGCCGCGGCGCTGGGCCTGGCCGGGGCGCTGCTCGGTTGGCACGCGTTTTCGATCCCGGTGCGCGTGGTCGACCCGTTGCTGGGGCCAAGGCTGTTTCCGCTGGTGGTAATGTTTGGCTTGACCGCGCTTGGCGGGTTGGTGGCGTGGTCGGCGCTGAGCGGTCGCGCCGCAATCGCCGAGGAGCCGCGCGCATCCGACGCCTTGCGGTCCATCGGATGGATCCTGGGGGGGCTGTTGGCTTTTGCCGCGCTGGTCGAGACCGCGGGTTTCGTGGTCGGCGCCGGGGTCCTGTTCGCGGCTGTCGCCCGCGGTTTCGGCGCGATGCGCCTGGGGCGCAATTTGGCCGTCGGCTTGGTCATCGCGGGAATCGTCTTCGTCTGCTTCGTCTACGGCCTCGGCCTCAATTTGCCCGGACCGGCGTTCTGATCGATGGAGGCGCTGCAGTCCCTCGCCGGCGGCTTCGGCGTCGCCCTCAACCCGGTCAATCTGATGTGGTCCTTCGTCGGCGTGCTGTGCGGCACGCTGATCGGCATTTTGCCGGGGATCGGACCGGCGCTGACCATCGCGCTGTTGCTGCCGGTGACCTACAAGCTCGACCCGGTGGCCTCGTTCGTGATCTTCGGCGGCATCTATTACGGCGCCATGTTCGGCTCCTCGACCACCGCCATCCTGGTCAACACTCCGGGCGAGACCGGATCGCTGGTCACCACCATCGACGGCCATCGCATGGCGCGCAAGGGCCGCGCGCCCGCCGCCCTCGCCACGGCTGCCATCGGCTCCTTCGTCGCCGGCGTGATCGGCACGGCGATGCTGGCGCTGGTCGCGCCCGAAGTGGTCAAGCTGGCGCTGCTGTTCGGGCCGGCGGACTATTTCGCGCTGATGTGCGTGGCCTTCGTCGCCGTGTCCTCGCTGCTGGGCTCGTCGCTGTTGCGCGGGCTGCTGGCGCTGTTCATAGGCTTGGCGCTGGGCCTGGTCGGCATCGACCAGCAGACCGGCGCCGCCCGCTTCGCCTTCGGTCAGCTCGACCTGCTCGATGGCATCGGCATCACCGTGGTCGTGGTCGGGCTGTTTGCGGTCGGCGAGGCGCTCTACCAGGCAACGTTGCCGCGCGCGGGCGGATCGACCGTGACGCCGCTCGACGGGCCGGCGCGCATGACCGCGGCCGAATGGTCGCGCTCCTGGAAGCCGTGGCTGCGCGGCACCGCGATCGGCTTTCCGCTCGGCGCCGTTCCCGCCGGCGGCACCGAGCTTCCGACTTTCATCTCCTATCAGACCGAAAAGCGGCTTTCGCCGCGGCCCGAGGAATTCGGCGACGGCGCGATCGAGGGCGTCGCCGGACCCGAGGCCGCCAACAACGCCGCCGTCGCCGGCGTGCTGGTGCCGCTGCTGACCCTGGGTATTCCGACCTCCGCCACGGCCGCGATCATGCTGGCGGCGTTCCAGCAATACGGCCTCCAGCCCGGCCCGCTGCTGTTCGGCACGCGGCCCGATCTGGTGTGGGGGCTGATCGCCAGCCTGTTCATCGGCAACGCCATGCTGTTGGTGTTGAACTTGCCGCTGGCCGGGCTGTGGGCGCGGTTGCTCTATATCCCCGCGCCCTGGCTGCACGGCGGCATCCTGCTGTTCGCGGCGTTGGGGGTCTATGGCGTCAACCGCTCGCTGTTCGATGTCGGCGTGATGACCGCCTGCGGCGTGCTGGGCCTGATCATGCGGCGCCTCGACGTGCCCTTGGCGCCGGTGATCGTCGGCATGATCCTCGGCCCCATGGCCGAGGTCCAGTTCCGCCGCGCCGTGCAGATCGCCCAGGGCGATCTGTGGGTGTTCGTGACGCGGCCGATCTCGCTAAGCCTGTTGCTGATCGCGCTCGCCCTGCTGATCGGCCCGGTGCTGTGGCGTCGGGCGCGAGCCAACGCCGGGAGCAAAGCATGAGCTATCGCAGCGCCTTTCGGCCCGGCCTGTTCCGGGATCGGATCGCCATCGTCACCGGCGGCGGCAGCGGCATCGGCCGCTGCATTGCCCACGAGCTGGCGGCGCTTGGCGCCAAACTGGCGCTGTTGGGCCGGCGCCAAGAGCGCCTCGACAAGGTTGCGGCCGAAATCGAAACCGACGGCGGCGCGGCGCGGGGCTTCGCCTGCGACATCCGCGAGGAGGACCAAGTCGCGGCCGCGGTCAAGGCCGTGCTCGCGGCTTTCGGCCGGCTCGATTGCCTGGTCAACAATGCCGGCGGCCAGTTCGCGGCGCCGCTGGAGGCCATCAGCCTGCGCGGCTGGGAGGCGGTGGTGCGCAACAACCTGACCGGCGCCTTTCTGATGAGCCGCGAGGCGCAGCGGCAATGGATGGGCGAGCATGGCGGCGCCATCGTCAACATCGTCGCCGATTTCTGGAACGGCATGCCGAGCATGGCCCATTCCGGCGCCGCCCGCGCCGGCGTCGTCAACCTGACCGAGACCGCGGCCAGCGAGTGGGCGCGGTTCAACATCCGGGTCAACGCCGTGGCGCCGGGCTGGATCGAGTCCTCGGGCCTGGAAAGCTATCCGGTCGAGAACCGCGGCCGGATGAAGGCGCTGCGCCAGGCGGTGCCGCTCAAGCGCTTCGGCGACGAATCCGAGGTGGCGGCGGCGGTGACGTTCCTATTGTCCGAGGCGGCCGGCTTCGTCACCGGCGTGACGCTGCGGGTCGATGGCGGCGTGCCCAACCACCGCCATACCTTTCCCGTGCCCGAGCACGAACCGGCGCCGCGCTTCCGCGGCTTCCCGGGCGCGACCAAATTGGATTGGCTGGAATAGAAACTACTGGAGCGACACGGCCTCGCCCAGGCGGTAGAACAGGCCGCTGGGATCGTCCTTGAGCAGCGCGAAGCGACCCTTCACCGTCACCGGATCGAAGGTGAACTTGACGCCCTTGGGCGCCAGCACCTCGACCATCAGGTTGGCGCCGCCGGGCAGACAGAACGGGCAGTGCGAGGGATAGGCCGAGAGCAGGAATTGGCGCTGCCGCTCGGACTGATCGAGCGGCAGCATGAATCCGAACAGGGTGACTTCCTTGCCGTCCAGCGCCAGGATCTTGTCGCTGAACTTCGGCACCATGCGATCGCCTTCGGTGGGCACTTCTTCGACCGCCTCCAGCACGCTCCACGACAAGGCGCCCGCCTTTTCGACGACGCGGTCGGCCGAGGCCGGCAGCGTCGCCTGCGACTGGCTGAATGCCATGGCGAAAGGCGCCAACGCCAGCAGCGCCATGGCGGCAAGAGCGGATTTCATGGCCCTAGAGTTAGGACTCCGGCACCGTCGGCGCAAGCCCCTACCCCTCCGACAGAGTCCGCGCCACGTCCTGGCGATAGACTCGCCAAGCCGGCCACAGCCCCGCGGCCGGTCCCAGCGCCATCGCCAAGACGGCAATCCACCCCTCTTCGGCGATCGGCATCCAGGGATCGAGCGCGGCGCCGGGCGCTTGCCAGGCGATCGCCGCCAGCGCGCCGTGGCCGAACGCCAGTCCCAGCACGGCGCCGATCGCGGCCAGGGCGAAACTCTCGCCCAGGATCAACCGCATCACCCGCCCGGGAGAGGCGCCCAGGGCGCGCATCACGGCGATGTCGGTCTTGCGCTCGTCCAGCGCCGCCACCAGCGCCGCCAGCATCGCCAGAGCGCCCGCCGCCAGCAGCACCGCCGCCAATCCGCGCAGCGCGTCCAGCCCGCCACCCATCAGCGCCGCAAGCCGGGCGATCTCGAACGCCGGCGAGGCTGCCTGCATGCGGCTGGCGGTATTGATCTGGCGCGGCAAAGAGGCCGCCGCCAGCGGGGTGCGGTAGCCGATCAAAAGCGCCGTGATTTCGCGCTCGGGCGCCGGTCCTTGATGCGCCGCATGCACGTCCCACACGCTTTCGATCGGCGTCAACGCCAGCCGGTCCAACACCGTCCCGGTCGGCGCCAGCACGCCCACGACCTCGTAGGGATGATCGTGATGCGCGGGCCCGCCCTCGGCCATGCCGTGCGCGCCAATGAACTGATCGCCGGGACCGGCCCGCAGTTTCCGGGCGGCCTCGGCGCCGAGCACGGCCTCCATGCTCGACCCGAACATCCGCCCCGAGGCCATGGGCCCGCCGTAATGCGCGATCAAGTCCGGTGTGGTGCCGACGATGCGAAAGCCGCCGACGGAATCGCCTAGCGCCAGCGGAATGGCGAAACGCACCAAGGCGTGGCGCTGCAGGGTCTCGGCCTCGCCGAGGGCGATATTCCCGGTCGGCACGTCGGCATGGAACACCGCCGACAGGATCAACTGCAGCGGACTGCCCTTGGCGCCGACCACCAGATCGATGCCGCGGGCATCGCGCGCCGCGCGCGCCGTCAACTGTTCCGCCAGGCCCAAGGCGGCGGTCGCGATCGCCACGCCCAACGCGGTCAACAGCACGGTCAGCGCCGCCGCCAACCGCTTGTGCCGCCAATAGGCGTATCCGACCTCGAACAGCGTCATGACAGCGTCAACGCCTTGGCGAAATGGGGCGCGATGCGCGCGTCATGGGTGGCCACCACCAGCGCCGCCCCGACCTCGGCGGCCTGTTCGATCAGCATGGTGGCGACCAGGTCGGTGTTGACGTCGTCGAGACTGGCGGTCGGCTCGTCGGCCAAGAGCAGCTTCGGCCGGTTGATCAGCGCCCGCGCTAGCGCCACCCGCTGCATCTCGCCCCGGCTGAGTTGGGCCGGGCGATCGTCGCCGCGCCGACCGAGGCCCAGCCGAGCCAGCCGTTGCTCGATCGCCGCCGACGCCGACGGCAGGCCCGCCATCAGCGGCGCCAACGACAGATTCTGGCGCAAGGTCAGGCTGGGCACGAGATGCAGGTTCTGGAAGACGATGCCGATGGCGGCGCCTCTCAACGCGTCGCGCTGACGGTCGCTCAAGGCGCCGATGTCCTGACCGTCGATCTCGACCCGACCGGCCGAAGGCCGCAACAGCCCGGCAAGAACGTGCAGCAAGGTCGACTTGCCGCTGCCCGAGGCGCCGCGCACCAGCCAGGCTTCGCCCCTGTCCACCTGCCAGCGGTCGATCGCCAGCACCTGACGGCTGCCGAAGGCATGCCGCAATCCGTCCACGCGCACCATGGGATCATCAAGAGGCCGCGGTCCCCTTGTCAAGCGCCCACATAGCCCCTAGGCTGCCGGCTCCAGAAAAGATCGGAATTGGACATGTCCCGCTGGCTCGCCGTCGCCATCCTGCCTTTGATCGTCGGCTGCACCCAAGGCACTTTCGAGAGCCAGTTGACCGCCTCCTGGCGACCCATTGCCATGGCGTTCCACGAGTTCGGCAAGTGGACCGAGTCTCCGATCAAGGAATTCCTCGACATGGAGCGATCGCAATGACCCGCATCACCCGCCGCGCCGCCCTTTCCGGCCTTGCCGCCGCGTCCGGCGCGTTGACGTTCGGCGCCTCGCACGCCCAGCCCAAGTCGCTGACCCTGGGGACCGCCTCGATCGGCGGCACCTATTTCATCTATGGCGGCGTGGTCGCCACGTTGCTGACCGAGAAGCTGGGGATCAACACCTCGACCCAGCAGACCCAGGGCCCCAACCAGAACCTGATCCTGGTCAGCGACAAGCGGGTCGAGCTGAGCATGACCACCATGGGCATCGCCCTGCAGGCCTGGAACGGCGACGGCGAATGGACCAAGGGCCGCAAGTACCGCGAGGTGCGCGCGCTGTTTCCGATGTACGACACGCCGTTCCATTTCATCACCACCGAGAAGACCGGCATCGCCTCGGTTGCCCAGCTCAACAAGAAGACGGTCGGCGTCGGGCCGCGCGCCGGCACTCCCGGCACCTATTTCCCGCTGATGTTCAAGGCGCTGGGGCTCGACGTCACCATCCGCAACGGCTCGGGCTCGGACATGGCCAGCCAGTTGGGCGACGGCCTGATCGACTGCTTCGCCTTCGCCGCCGGCGTGCCGATCGCCGCCTTCAGCGAAATCGAGGCGCAGCGGCCGGCGCGGTTCTTCACCTTCACCGATGCCGAGATCGCGACCTTGAAAAAGGCGATGCCCGAGCTTTCGGACTCGCTGATTCCCAAGGGCACCTACAAGGCCCAGACGGCCGATCACAAGACCATCGGCGTCTACAATTTCGGGATTTGCCACAAGGATTTCGACGCCGATCTGGCCTACCAGGTCACCAAGACCATCCTCGACAACAACGCCGTCATGGTGAAGGGCCACGCGGCCGCGGTCGAAACCATCGCCGCCAATTGGAGCCGCAATACCTTCCTGCCCTTCCACCCCGGTGCCGTGCGCTACTACAAGGAGAAGGGGTTCAACATCCCTTCGGGCCTGGTGGGTTGAGCCGATCCCGACACCCGGGGCATGACCGATCGGTCTCGATCCACAGGGCACAAGGCAGATCGTGAATCATGCCGCGGTCCCCGGCTCTGGAGTGCGATTCGCGTCTTGAACGCAATCGGACCTGCGCTTCCATTCCGGTCGATCGCGCTCCGGCGCCGGGTTTCGTAATCGCGGGTTGGTGACGTGAACCGGCCGACCGGCCCGTTTTCGGGACTGGCGATCGTCGACTTGACACGGGTCTTGGCCGGCCCGTTCTGCACACTGATGCTGGCCGAACTCGGGGCGCGGGTGATCAAGGTCGAGCCGCCCGAAGGCGACGATGCGCGCGCTTTCGGTCCCTTCGTCGGCGGCCAATCGAGCTATTTCGTTTCGCTCAATCGCGGCAAGGAATCGATCGCGCTCGATCTCAAGGCCGCCGACGATCGCCGCATATTCGATGCCCTGCTGGCGCGCGCCGACGCGCTGGTGGAGAATTTCCGCCCCGGCGTGATGGACAAGCTGGGTTACGGCTGGCCCTCGTTGCAGGCGCGGTTCCCGCGCCTGATCTATGCCGCGATTTCGGGATTCGGCCAGACCGGGCCGCTGCGCCAGCGCGCCGCCTACGACATGGTCGCCCAGGCCATGAGCGGGGTGATGAGCCTGACCGGCCATCCCGGCGGACCGCCGGTGCGGGCCGGGGTCCCGATCGGCGATCTCGGCGCGGGTCTGTTCATGGCGCTGGGTCTGTCGAGCGCGCTTTACCATCGCGAGCGCACCGGCCAGGCCAGCATGATCGACGTCGCCATGCTGGACGGCCAGATCGCTTTGCTTGAAAACGCCGTCGTCCGCTACGCCGCGACCGGGACAGTGCCCGGGCCGTTGGGCGCGCGGCATCCGACCATCGCGCCGTTCTCGGCCTTCGCCGCCGCCGACGGCTACATCGTCATCGCCGCCGGCAATGACGATCTGTTCCGCCGGCTGTCGTCGGCTATCGGTCGACCCGAGTTGACGAAGGATGCGCGCTTTGCCTCCAATGCCCTGCGCGTCGATCATGTCGATGCCCTGACCGTCGAAATCGAACGCAGCCTCGCCAACCGCACGGTCGATGCCTGGTTTTCCGCGATCGACGCCGCCGGCGTGCCATGCTCCCGGGTCAACGACATCGCCCAGGCCCTGGCCGAACCTCAAGTCAAGGCACGAAACATGGCGGTCAGCCTGGACGATCCGACGGCCCACGGTCTGGTGCTGGCGGGAAATCCGATCAAGCTGTCGGCTTTCGCGGACAGCACGACCCGTCCGCCGGCGCCGGGGCTTGACCAAAATCGCGCCGCAATCCTGCGAGAATTCGGACTAGGGCATGATCGATCTGTCTTGAACCATAGAGTTCAAGACAGATCGTGAATCATGCCCTCGTATCCTGCTCTGGGCCGCGATTCACGGTTCATAGGGAATCGCGGCCGTGATTCCCTATGAACCGATCGCGGTCTAGTCGTTTCCCAGTAGCGGCTTCCCGGCTGGCATGTGCATAATGCCCGCGGATGGGGTCAGCGTCCGACATGTCAAGAAAAGCCGGCGTTTTCGGGTACTCGTTGGCGGCGGCGGTCGCCGTTTTGGCGATTCTGCAATGGCTCGGCTCGACTTCGGGCGCAGCTTGGCTGGCGATCTGGTTGGCGCTAGCTCTGGCGGTCTTGGCCGCGACTGTCTACGCAAGCCATCGCCTTGAGGGCACGCCGCGGGCCACGACCGGAGAGGCCCGCTTGGTGGCGGCGTTGGACCAGGTTTCGGACGCCTATCTGGTGTTCGATGCCGACGACAAGCTGGTGGCCGCCAATCGCCAATTCGCCCAGATGTTCGATCCCGACGCCGCGCCCGGGCGGATCGGCATCACCTTTCGGGAGATGTGCACCACCATCGTCAATGGCGATTCACGTTACAAGGACGATGCGTCGCGCCGCGCGGCGATCGAACGCCGCATGCAGCTTCATCGCAATCCCGGGCCGCCTTTCGAGTACCATCGCGTCGGCGGCGGCTGGCTTCGCATCACCGAACGGCGCCTGGCCGACGGCGGCACCGTCATCACCTATACCGACATCACCGAGGCCAAGCGTCGCGAAGCCGAAATAGCCGCCAGCGACCAGCGTTTCCGCGCCTTCGCCGACATTGCCTCGGACTGGCTGTGGGAGACCGATGCCAAGCATCGCTACACTTTCTTTTCCCCCAACGCCGAGGTCATTTTGGGGCGCCCCAATCGCGACCGGATCGGACAGTCGCGGGAAGAATTCCTCCGGCGCCATTGGAAGACCCAGTCCGCCGAGGAAGCCGAGCTGTTCCGGCGCCATCTCGACGATCTCGCCGCGCACAGGCCGTTCCGCAATCTGGTCCACAGCTATTTTCGCGCCGACGGCCAGGTCCGCATGGTCTCGGTCAGCGCCAACCCGGTACGCTCGCCGAGCGGGGAATTCCGCGGCTATCGCGGCGTCGGGCACGACGTCACCGAACTGGTTGCCCTGACCAAGCAGGCCGAAACCGCCCATCAGCGCCTGGTACAGGCGATCGAGACATTGGACGACGCCTTCGCGCTCTACGACGCCGGCGATCGCCTGGTGACGTTCAACCGCCGCTTCCGCGAAATGGCCGGACCGGAACTGGGCGCATCGGTCCGCGAAGGGCGCAGTTTCGAGGAGATCCTGCGAGACGCCGTCGTGCTGGGAATCTACCCGCAGGCCGACGGCCGCGAGGAGCAGTTCGTCCTCGAGCGCGTCGCCGCCCATCGCGCCGGCCGGGGCCAATTCGTCGAGCGCTTCGCCAACAAGCTCTGGCTGCGCATCGACGAGCGCCGCACGCCCGACGGCGGCATGGTCTGGATCGGAACCGATGTCAGCGCGTTGGTGGAACGTGAGGCCGAACTCGCGCGCCAATCCAAGATCCAGCGCGCCCTGCTCGACAACATCGATCTCGGCATTTCGCTGATCGACAGCAACCTGCAAGTCATCGCCTACAACGAGCGCCTGCGCGCCTTGCTCGATTTTCCGACCGATCTGCTCAAGGTCGGCATGCCGCTCGAGGACTTGTTCCGCTTCAACGCCGCCCGCGGCGAATATGGACCGGGCGACTCCGAGCACCAAGTGGCGCTGCGCTTGGCGCTGGCCCGGCTGATGCAGCCGCATGCCTTTGAGCGTACGCGACCCGACGGCACGGTGCTCGAGATCCGCGGCCAGCCGCTGCCCGGCGGCGGCTTCGTCACCACCTATACCGACGTCACCCATTTCAAGCGGGCCGAGTCCGAGCTGCGCTCGGCGCGCGAGCAGGCCGAAAGCGCCAGCCACTCGAAGTCGATGTTCCTTGCCAACATGAGCCACGAACTGCGCACGCCGCTCAATGCCGTGATCGGCTTTGCCGAGATCATCCAGGGCGAGGTCGTGGGCCCGTTGGGCAGCCCGGCCTACAAGGAGTACGCCAACGACATCGTCGCCAGCGCGCGCCATCTCGGCCACGTCATCGGCTCGATCCTCGATCTCAGCAAGATCGAGGCGGGTCGCATGAAGCTCGAAGAGACCGTGATTTCGCTCGACGAGGCGGCGGATGCGGCGACGCGCCTGCTGCGCAGCCGCGCCACCGAAGGCCGCATTCGGTTGGAGACCAGGATTCCGGCTTCCCCGCCGCGACTCCTGGCCGATTCCCGCGCCCTGCAGCAAATGCTGGTCAATCTTCTGGCCAATGCGGTCAAGTTCACGCCGGTCGGCGGCGACGTCATCCTCTCGGTCGAACTTGCCGCCGACGGCGGTTTGGTCTGGTCGGTCCGCGATACCGGGATCGGCATCGATGCGGAGGATCAGGCCCGCATCTTCGAACCCTTCACCCAGGTCGAAAGCTCGCTCACCCGCCGGCATGACGGCACCGGTCTCGGCCTGCCGCTGGTGCGCGCCCTGATCGAACTGCATGGCGGCCAAGTCAGGCTCGAAAGCCAACGCGGGCGCGGCACGCAAGTGACGCTGCATTTCCCGCCGGAACGGACCATCCGGTCCGAGGCCCGGGCCGTCAAGGCCTCCTGATCCGGACCGCGATCGGCTTGCATGGAACCGCGGACGCCGTTCGATGCGAACCGCGAAGCGCGGTCCAAGGCGGGATGCGAGGCCTTGCGTCGGGATCGCTCTTGAACCCTACGGTTCAAGACATACCGACCATGCCCTAACGCGATTTCGGCAAGGCGAAGATCTGGCCGGGATAGATCAGATCGGGATCGCGGATCTGATCGCGATTGGCCTGATAGATGAAGGTGTAGGTCGTGCCCTGGCCGTAGACCGCGCGCGCAATGCGCCACAGGCTGTTGCCGGGCTGGACCACGATCTGGCCCTCGAGCACGAATTGCTGGCCTGGCAGGGCGCGGCTGAACGGCACTTCGATGCGGGCATTGACCTCGCCGCCGGGCGCCAGTTGATCGACCCGCAGGATGACGCGGCCCTCGGCCAAGGGCGCCTTGGGCCGCATCGACCAAGCACCTTGAGAATCGGCTTGGCCGACGGCGATTTCCTTGTTGTCGGCATAGCCGCGCAATAGCGCGTTGGGGGCGGCGCGGCCGGACAGCATGACGTTGCCCTGGCCGTCGTGGTCGATGGTGTCGATCGCCAGCCCCTTGGCCGCCGATGCATCGCCTTTGGCCGGCGGCGCCTGCAGCAGGCGCGATCCCGTCCGGCCGTCCTGGGGCAGCAGCACGGCGATCGCCGGCTCGCGCTCGCTTTCAGGCTTGGTCTCGTCGCGCGCCGGCACCACGACGACGACATGGCCGTCGGACAGGATCGTGCTGCCGTCGGCGCGGCGCGCGACCAGCGACAACTGTCGCGTTCCGGGATCGAGCGGACGCTCGGGCAGCAGCACCCATTCGCCGCGCCGGTCGGCCGGCAATTCGCCCAGCACTTTGTCGCCGTCCTTGACGGTGACGGTCGAGTTGAGCGGCGCGCGCCCGGCCAGCACCGCCTTGCCGTCCGCGCTGACCCGGACGACATCGAAGCTCGGCCGCTCGACCGTCGCCGCCTGGCGTTCGCTGTTGGGCGCGGTGGTCGCCGGCGCGGTAGCGGTCGGGGCGGCGCGCGGATTGAACGTGCCCGGCTGCTGGCTGCCCGGGCCGATGCGCCAGCCATAGATCATCGCCGCCGCGGTCAATGACAGCATTCCCAGCCCGGCCAAGAACAGCACCAGCGGATGACGCAACAAGGCCCAATCCAATTCGGTTCGGGGCAGACGGCTGGAGGGTAGTACGTCTCGCCGCGAGTGGGCAAGCCGCGCTATTTGGCGGTGCCGCTCGGGACCTTGTTGACGACCGCGGGCAGCGCCTTGAAATAGGCCGCGATCGCCTTGTGATCGGCCTCGGTCAGGTATTTGAGGCTGTGCTGGACGGCCTCTTCCATCGTGCCCTGGATGTTGTCGAAATCGGGCTTGGTGCCGGTCTTGAGCAGTTCGACGATGTCGCCCACGCTCCAATCGCCGATGCCGGTGGCCTTGTCGGGGGTGATGTTGGGCGCGCGCTCGCCTTCCGGTCCGTCGCGCGTACCCGCCATCCAGCGTCCCATATCCATGCCGCCCATGGCGTTGCGGGGGGTGTGGCATTCGCCGCAATGGGTCAGCGCTTCGACCAGATAGGCGCCGCGATTCCATTCCGCGCCGCGCGCCGGCTGGGCCCGGTAGGCGCCGGAGGAAAAGAACATCAGCTTCCAACCGCCCTGGAGAAGCCGCATCGAAAACGGCCAAGCGACGTCATGCAGCCGGTTGGGCCGGCTGACCGCCGGCTGCGACTTGAGATAGGCCCAGAGCCGCCCGATATCGTCGTCGGTCATGCGGCTGTAGGTGGTGTAGGGGAAGACCGGGAAATAATGCGCGCCGTCGGGTCGCACGCCTTCGCGCATGGCGCGCTTGAAGTCGGCGACCGTCCAGCGGCCGATGCCGGTATCGGGGTCGGGCGTGATGTTGGGGCTGTAGAAGATTCCGAACGGGGTCTTGAGCGGACGCCCGCCGGCCAAGGGCGGTCCGCCGCCCTTGATGTCGGTATGACAGGCCCAACAGCCGCCGGCGCGAAACAGATACTCGCCGCTGTCCTGGGCCAGCGCCCAGCCGCCGGACATCAAAAGCGTCAGGGCGGCCGCGATGCGGCCGCCCCACGCCGTCAGTCGATAGAGACTACTTGGCTTCGGCACGGAACGGGGTGTGGCACCCACCGCAGGACCGGCCGACATTGCCGAACTGCGCCGCCATGGCGTCCTTGCCGGTTGCGGCCACGCGCACCAGCGCATCGGCCTGCTGGGTCAAAGCGCCCGCCGCGTCCTTGAACTTGGCCGAATCCGTCCAGATCTCGGCCTTGGCGCGCCCGCCGGTCGAGCCGGACGGGAACCAGCCTACGATCTGGGTCGAGTGGCCGCGGACCAGCGTCGCAAGCTGGGTCGCCCGCCCGGCATCATAGGGATCTTCGCCCTTGGCCATCTTCGACAACCCGCCCATGGCACCGCCGATTTCCTTCATCTTGGCGACTCGCATCTCGACGATGTTCTGGGCCGAGGCCGCCACGGATCCGAACGCGACCAGCGCCGAGGCCACCAGCAACTTCTTGAAAAGAGTCATGTTTTCGTTCCCTCCGCAAAAGGATTGCAAACCCGATTGACGCACTCTAAACACCCGCCGACAGCCGATTATTCCAAAGTCGACCACCCAGCGACAAGACAATTCGACGTGAGCGCCTCCAATCCCATCCGTTCCGTGTGCGTATATTGCGGCTCGCGCATGGGCGAGAATCCGGCCTTTCGAGCCGCCGCGGTCGAATTGGGCCGCGGCCTGGCGCGGGCCGGGATCACCATGGTCTATGGCGGGGGCGGCATCGGGTTGATGGGGGTGTGCGCCGACGCCGCCCTGGCCGCCGGCGGCAAGGTGGTCGGCATCATTCCGCACCACCTCTACGCCCGCGAGGTCAAGCACGACGCCATCACCGAACTGCACGTGGTCGACGACATGCACCAGCGCAAGCGGCTGATGTTCGACAAGTCCGATGCCTTCGCCGTGCTGCCGGGCGGCATCGGCACGCTGGACGAGATGTGCGAGGTCATCACCTGGCGCCAGCTCGGCCAGCACGACAAGCCGATCCTGGTGATCGACACGGCCGATTATTGGCGCCCGTTCCGCGACCTCATCCGCCACGTTATCCGGACCGAGTTTGCCGACAACGCCCTGACCCAGTTGTTCACGGTGGTACCCGATGTCGCAGCCGCGCTCGACGCCTTTTCGCGGGGCACGCCGCGGTGATAGGCTGAAACCGCAACCCAGAGGACGACAATGGCGAAAATCAAGGTCAAGAACCCGGTGGTCGAGCTCGACGGCGACGAGATGACCCGGATCATCTGGAAGTTCATCAAGGACAAGCTGATCCTGCCCTATCTCGACGTCGAACTGAAATATTACGATCTCGGGGTCGAGTACCGCGACCAGACCTCCGACCAGGTGACGATCGACGCCGCCAATGCCATCCGCCAATACGGCGTCGGCGTGAAGTGCGCCACCATCACCCCCGACGAAGCCCGGGTGAAGGAATTCAACCTCAAGCAAATGTGGAAGTCGCCCAACGGCACCATCCGCAACATCCTGGGCGGCACCATCTTCCGCGAGCCGATCGTGTGCAAGAACGTGCCGCGGCTGATCCCGGGCTGGACCGATCCGATCGTGGTCGGCCGCCATGCCTTCGGCGACCAATACCGCGCCACCGACTTCGTGGTTCCCGGCAAGGGCAAGCTGACCATCACTTTCACTCCGGCCGATGGCGGCCAAGCCGTTACCCGCGAGGTGTTCAACTTCCCCGGCGGCGGCGTCGCCATGGCGATGTACAACCTCGACGATTCGATCCGCGATTTCGCCCGCGCCTCGCTCAACTACGGCCTCTCGCGCGGCTGGCCGGTCTATCTCTCGACCAAGAACACCATCCTCAAGGCCTATGACGGGCGCTTCCGGGATCTCTTCCAGGAGGTGTTCGACAAGGAGTTCGCTGCCAAGTTCAAGGCCGCCGGCATCGTCTACGAGCACCGCCTGATCGACGACATGGTGGCCTCGGCGCTGAAATGGCCCGGCAAGTTCGTGTGGGCGTGCAAGAACTACGACGGCGACGTCCAGTCCGACCAGGTAGCGCAAGGCTTCGGCTCGCTCGGCTTGATGACCTCGGTGCTGATGACGCCCGACGGCCAGACGGTCGAGGCCGAGGCCGCTCACGGCACGGTGACGCGGCACTACCGCGAGCACCAGAAGGGCAAGGAGACCTCGACCAATCCGATCGCCTCGATCTTCGCCTGGTCCGGCGGCCTCAAGCACCGCGCCAAGCTGGACGGCAACGGCGATCTCAAGACCTTCGCCGAATCGCTCGAGCGGGTCTGCGTCGACACCGTCGAGGCCGGCCATATGACCAAGGACCTGGCGATCCTGATCGGGCCCAATCAGAAATGGATGAACACCACCACCTTCCTCGACAAGCTTAACGAGAACTTGCGCAAGAAGATGGGCGGCTGAAGCCGCGCCGCCGCCTAGACCGCGATCGGTTCATAGGGAATCACGGCCGCGATTCCCCATGAACCGCGGATCGCGGTCCAGAGCAGGATACGATGGCATGATCCGCGATCTGTCTTGAACTCTATGGTTCAAGACAGATTGATCGTGCCCCGGCCCGAGACCGAGACAAAGCGACCGACCGCCCCCGTCCTGAACCTTGCGGCTCAGGACGGGACGGTTGCGCCACAACGCCCCAGGGAACCGTATCCGGCGGCCTCAGGCCGCCTTGATCTCGATCTTCTTGGTCTTGGCGACCTGTTCGGCCGATTTGGGCAGGGTGACCGTCAACACGCCCTTGTCGAAGTGGGCCGCGACCTTGGCTCCATCGATGTCGCGCGGCACTTCGAAGGCGCGGGTGAAGGCGCCATAGGCGCGTTCGACCACGTGCCAGGACTTGTCCTTGCCCTTCTCTTCCTTCTCGACCTTCTTCTCGCCCGAGACGATCAGCATGTCGTCCTTCAGCTCGACCGTGACGTCCTTCTGGTCGACGCCGGGCAGTTCGACCGCGACCTCGTAGGCCTTGTCGGTCTCCTTGACGTCGACCCGCGGGACGATGGTCGCCTTGGCGCCATTGCCGCCCCACACCGACGGCAGCGCGCCGAAGCCGCGGCCGAAATCTCCGAACATGCGATCCATCTCGCGCCGCATCGCGCCGAACGGATCGGGATCGTTGGCGGCCGGCACGCCGGCGCGGCCAAACGGAATCAGCGAGCGGAAATCCATGATGCGCCCTCCTTCATTGCCTTGTCGGCAATGATCTAGGAAGGCCGGCGCGGAAAAGAAGGGAGTCGGATCAAGTCGCGCGTGCGGCGGCTTGTCGCATCGCCGCCAGCGCCTGTTCGGCGGCGCCGGCATTGGGTCCGCCGGCCTGGGCGAAATCCGGCCGGCCGCCGCCACCCTTGCCGCCCAGCGCCTCGGCGCCGACCCGCGCCAATTCGACCGCGCTCAGCTTGGCCGTCAGATCGGCGGTGACACCGGTCGCCAGCGCCGCCTTGTCGTCGTTGATCGCCACCAGCGCGATCACGCCCGAACCCAGTTTCTTCTTGAGGTCGTCGACCATGCCGCGCAGATCCTTGGCCGGCACGCCATCGAGCCGTCGGCCGACGAACTTGATCGACCCCGCCATCTCGGCTTCGGCGGCGTCCTTGGCGCCGCCCGAAACCAGCGCGCGGCGGGCCTCGGACAATTCGCGTTCCAACCGCTTGCGGTCCTCGATCAGCGCGGCAAGGCGGTCGGGCAGTTCCCCCGGATTGGCGCGCAGCAGATCGGCCGCGCGCCGCAGCAAGGCGCCTTCGCCGACCAGATGCGCCCGCGCCGCCTCGCCGGTCAGCGCCTCGATGCGCCGCACGCCGGCCGAGACCGCGCCCTCGGAAACGATGGCGAACAGGCCGATGTCGCCGGTGCGCCGGACATGGGTGCCGCCGCAAAGCTCGGTCGAGTAGACCCCGGCCTCGCCCTCGCCCATCGACACCACCCGCACCTCGTCGCCGTATTTCTCGCCGAACAGCGCCATGGCGCCGGCCTTGACCGCGGCCTCGGGCGTCATCAGATGCGTCGCGGTCTCGGCGTTCTGGCGGATCATGGCGTTGACCTCGGCCTCGATCGCGGCACGCTCGTCGTCGCCCAGCGGCTTGTTGTGGCTGATGTCGAAACGCAGCCGATCGGGCGCCACCAGCGAGCCCTTCTGGGTGACATGCTCGCCCAGCCGCCGCCGCAGCGCGGCGTGCAAGAGATGCGTCGCCGAATGATTGGCCCGAAGCGCCGAACGGCGGGCGTCGTCGACCGCCACCGCCACCGCCTCGCCGACCGCGATGCTGCCGGTCTCGACCGTGCCGACATGGACATGCAGATCGCCCAGCAGCTTGCGGGTGTCGGCGAAGGCGACGCGGCCGCCGCCGGCGGCGGCCATCCGGCCGCTATCGCCCATCTGGCCGCCGGACTCGCCATAGGCCGGGGTCTGATTGAGGACGATCTGGACCTTGGCGCCGGCGGCGGCCCTCTCGGCCGGCTTGCCGTCGACCAGCAGGGCCTCGATCCGCGCCTCGGCCTGTTCGACCGAATAGCCGAGGAATTCGGTCGCGCCGGCCTTGTCGCGCACCGCGAACCATTCGGCCTCGGTGGCCTGCTCGCCCGATCCGGCCCAGGCCTTGCGCGCCTCGGCGCGCTGGCGCGCCATCGCCCGGTTGAAGCCCTCGCTGTCGACGGCGATGCGCTTGGCCTTGAGCGCGTCCTGGGTCAGGTCGAGCGGGAAGCCATAGGTGTCGTAGAGCTTGAACGCGACCTCGCCCGGCAGCGCCGCGCCGCCCGGAAGCCGCGCCAGTTCGTCGTCCAAGAGCCGCAAGCCGCGCTCGAGGGTGACGCGGAAGCGCTCCTCTTCCAGCTTCAGGGTCTCCGCGATCAGCGCTTGGGCGCGGCCGAGTTCGCCGAAGGTGGCGCCCATCACCTCGACCAGCTTGCCGACCAGGCGGTGCAGATGCGGTTCCTTGGTGCCGATCATGTGGGCGTGCCGCATGGCGCGGCGCATGATGCGGCGAAGCACGTAACCGCGCCCCTCGTTCGAGGGCAGCACGCCGTCGGCGATCAGGAAGCACGCGGCGCGCAGATGGTCGGCGATGACGCGATGGCTGATCTTGTGCGGACCGTCGGCTTCGGTCGAGGAGGCATGGGCCGAAGCCTCGATCAGCGATCGCAGCAGGTCGGTGTCGTAATTGTCTTGCTTGCCCTGCAGCACGGCGGCGATGCGTTCCAGGCCCATGCCGGTGTCGATCGAGGGCCGCGGCAGCGGCACGCGCTCGCCGGGCCGCAACTGCTCGAACTGCATGAACACCAGGTTCCAGACCTCGACGAAGCGGTCGCCGTCGGCCTCGGCCGAGCCGGGCGGGCCGCCGGCGATCTTGTCGCCGTGGTCGAAGAAGATCTCGGAGCACGGGCCGCACGGGCCGGTATCGCCCATCTGCCAGAAATTGTCCGAGGTCGGAATGCGGACGATGCGGCTGTCGGGCAGGCCGGCGATGCGCTTCCACAGCCCGAAGGCCTCGTCGTCCTCGGCGTAGACGGTGGCGGTCAGGCGCTGCTTGGGCAGGCCGTATTCGCGCGTCACCAAGTTCCAGGCCAGCTCGACCGCGCGCTCCTTGAAATAATCGCCGAAGGAGAAATTGCCCAGCATCTCGAAGAAGGTGTGGTGGCGCGCGGTATAGCCGACATTGTCGAGATCGTTGTGCTTGCCGCCGGCGCGGACGCATTTCTGCGAGGTGGCGGCACGGACATAGTCGCGCTTTTCCTGGCCGGTGAAGACGTTCTTGAACTGCACCATGCCGGCATTGGTGAACAAGAGCGTCGGATCGTTGTGCGGCACCAAGGGCGAGGACGCGATCACGGCGTGGCCATGACGGGCGAAAAAGTCGAGAAAGGCCTTGCGAATGGCGCTGCCGGACTGCATCGCGGATACTCCCTTGCCGCCAAAGCCTTGGCGGAGCACGGGTTTTAGCGGCCGCGGCCCGGTGCTGTAAAGCGCCGGCGGGCCGATCCGAAACGGCTCGACCGCGATCGGTTTGCATGGAATCAGAGACTCTATTCCATGCAAACCGCGGATCGCGGTCCAGAGCGGGATGCGAAGGCATGATCCGCGATCTGTCTTGAACCCTATGGTTCAAGACAGATCGATCATGCCCTAGCGAGACGGGACGCCGAGTTCTCCCGACCCGGCCGGCGGCCGATCAGTCCTCGGTGCCGGTGGCCTCGGTGGCGATGGCGGCGACGATCAGGCCGGCATTCTTGCGGACTTCGGCCTCGATCGCGGCGGCGGTGTCCTTGTGCTCCTTGAGGAACAGCTTGGCGGCCTCGCGGCCCTGGCCGATGCGGGTGCCGTCGTAAGAGTACCAGGCGCCCGACTTCTCGACCACGCCGGCCTTGACGCCGAGATCGACCAGCTCGCCGGTCTTGGAAATGCCCTCGCCGTACATGACGTCGAACTCGACCTGCTTGAAGGGCGGGGCCATCTTGTTCTTGACAATCTTGACCCGGGTCTGGTTGCCGACCGGTTCGTCGCGGTCCTTGATCGTGCCGATGCGGCGGATTTCCATCCGCACCGAGGCGTAGAACTTGAGCGCGTTGCCGCCGGTGGTGGTCTCGGGATTGCCGTAGGCGATGCCGATCTTGAGCCGGATCTGGTTGATGAAGATCACCAGGCAGCGCGACTTCGAGATCGAGGCGGTCAGCTTGCGCAGCGCCTGGCTCATCAGCCGCGCCTGCAGGCCGGGCAGCGAATCGCCCATCTCGCCCTCGAGCTCGGCCTGCGGCACCAGCGCCGCCACCGAGTCGATCACCAGCACCTCGATCGCGCCCGAACGCACCAGCGTGTCGGCGATCTCCAGCGCCTGTTCGCCGGTATCGGGCTGGCTGATCAGCAGATCGTCGATGTTGACGCCCAGCTTCTTGGCATAGCTGGGATCGAGCGCGTGCTCGGCGTCGATGAAGGCGCAGGCGCCGCCGCCCTTTTGCGCCTCGGCGACGACGTGCAGCGCCAGCGTGGTCTTGCCCGAGCTTTCCGGGCCGTAGATCTCGACCACCCGGCCGCGCGGCACGCCGCCGATGCCGAGCGCGATGTCGAGGCCGAGCGAGCCGGTCGAGATCGCCTCGGCCTCCATCGCGCTCGAGCGCTGGCCGAGCCGCATCACCGAGCCTTTGCCGAAGGCGCGCTCGATATGCGAAATCGCCGCTTCGAGCGCCTTGTTCTTGTCCATCCCGTCCCTCTCGAACCGCACCACTTCGGCCATCGTTGCCTCCTTATTTCATGGCGCCAATGCCATCGCAACGGGCCTAGTGTAATCCCTGGCAAAGGTTCGTCAAGTGTTTGTTTTTGCTAAGATTTTTAGGAACAAATTAGACAATTATCACATGGGGTTCTAGTTTAAGCCCCCTCCGTTCAGGGTGCCAATACCAAGCTGCGATGAGCGTGACTCATCGCAGCTTGGAACGGCCATTGAGGCCGCGCGCCTTTCGGCGCGTGAGCCAAGGGCGCGGATGCGCCCGCCCGGCGCCTGAGGGTGCGTTGACTGGTCACGGTCAACGCGGATTGGTATAAGCCCCCCTCAGGACCTCGTCGACCCGGGCGACCAGGGCCTTCAGGGCAAATGGCTTGGCCAGAAAATGCACCTCCGCGCCCTGGCCGAGTTCGGCCCGAATCGAATCTTCGGCCAAGCCCGACATCACGATCACCTTCACCCCCGGGCGATGGCGCAAGGTACGGCGAACCAGCTCGGCGCCATCGACGATCGGCATGCGGGCATCGGTCAGCAACAGATCGATCGCCTGCGCCCGGTCGTCGATCACCAGGCTGGCGGCCTCGCCGTCCTCGCATTCGATCACGTCGTGGCCGGCTCCGCGCAAGGCGCGCGCGGCGAAGCTTCGCACCGGCGTCTCGTCCTCGGCCAACAAAATGCGGGCATGGATCGGCGGCGGCGGCGCTTCGGGCGCGGCGGCCGCCTCGGTCTCGCCCGCCGCCGTCGGTCCGACCCGCGGCCAATAGATCGTCATGGTCGTGCCCTGGCCCAAGCGGCTTTCGACCCCGATCCAGCCGCCGCCCTGGCGGACGATGCCGTGCGCGACCGCCAGGCCGAGCCCACTGCCGGTGCCGACCGGCTTGGTGGTGAAGAAGGGCTCGAACAGCCGGGCGCGATGGTCGGGATCGACGCCGCGGCCATGGTCGGTCAGCGCCACCGCGACATAGTCGCCGGCCGGCAGCACGCCAGGCGACAAGTCGCGCTCGCTCTCGACCTGGCGGCGCTCGACTTTCAATTCGACCCGTCCGCCCGCCGGCATGGCCTCGCCGGCATTGCGCGCGAGGCCGATCATGACCTGCTCGAACTGGTCGGGGTCGATCCGCGCCAGCCCGCTTTCCTGGCCCAGCTCCAGCGCCAATTCGGCCCTCTCGCCCAGCGCCGAACGCAAGGCTTGCGACATGCGGTCGATGCAGGCCGCGGGCGAAACCAGCTTGGGTTTGGCCGTCTGCAGCCCGGCGAACGCCAGCAATTGCCGCACCAGTCCGGCCATCCGCTCGGCCGCGCTCCGGATCTGGTCGATTTCCGCGCCGCCAGCGGCGCCGGCGCCCCGCCCCGCGCGCAGCAGATCGCAATGGCCGACGATCGCCGCCAACAGATTGTTGAAGTCATGGGCGATGCCGCCGGCCATGCGGCCAAGCGCCAGCATCGTCGTCTCGTGCGCGGCCTCCCCGCCACCCTCGACCCGCTCGGACAGCACCGATTCCCAGGCGCGTTCGGCCGAAAGATCGGAGATCAGCGCCAAGCGCCGCGCGAACTCGCCGCGAAGAGAAGGAAACGTGACCAGGGCCGGAAAGCGCTCGCCGTCGGCGCGGCGGAAGGACACGGTCCGGCTGGCGGAGTCGGGATCGGCATCGTCTTCGCCGGCGGCCGCGGCCACATCCGCCCAGGCAACTCCGCGCAGCGCCAGCTCGGCGCGGCTCGTTCCCAGCCACGACTCGAGCGCCCGATTGGCGCCGACGATCCGATCGGCCTCGTCCAATTCGGCGACGCCGATCGGCATGGCATCGAGCAATTCGGTCAGCCGCGCCGCGCGACCTTGCAGCGCGTCCTCGGCCAGACGCCGCTCGGTGACGTCGACCGCGCGCCACAGCAGGCGCGGCGGCCGCCCGCCTGCCGGCGCGACCGCAACCTGCAGCCGGCCTTCGATGCCGCCGCGGCTGCGCGCGACCTCGAGGCTGCCGGACCGACCCAAGGCGGCGTCCTGGGCCAAGGCTTCGAGCCGCGCTTGCAACGCCGCATCGCCCGCGGCCAGCGCCGTCAGCCCCTCGCCCACCAGCTCGCGCCAGCGCCCGCCCTGCCGGAATACGGCCCCCTTGGGGCTGGCCAACAGCCAGGCTTCGCCGGTGGCCTCGAACAGGTCGAAATCGGGCTTGGCCGGCGCGCGCCTGCCGGCCAGCAGCGCACCCAACGCCGCGCCCAGCGCCACCAGGCCCAGCCCGATCAGCCCAAGCTCGAGCGTCTCCACCGCGCGCGCCTCAGCCAGTCGGGCGCTGCGGCAGCGCCTTGCCCTTGAGCTGGAAGACGAAGGTGATGATTTCGGCCACGGCCTGATAGTGCTCCGGCCGGATCTCCTCGTCGACCTCGACGCCGGCATGCAGCGCGCGCGCCAGCGGCGGGTTCTCGATCACCGGCACGTCGTTTTCCTGCGCGATCTGGCGGATGCGCACCGCCAGCAGATCGGCGCCCTTGGCGATGCATTTCGGCGCCGCCATCGCATCGGGCTCGTAGGCCAGCGCGACCGCGAAGTGGGTCGGGTTGGTCACCACCACGTCGGCCTTGGGCACGGCGGCCATCATGCGGGCGCGGGCGCGCTGCATGCGCAAGGACCGCAGGCGCCCCTTGATCTCGGGGCTGCCCTCGGTCTCCTTGTGCTCGTCCTTGATCTCCTGCTTGGTCATGCGCAGCGATCGCATGTATTCCCATTTCTGGTAGACGAAATCGGCCAGGGCGATGATGAACAGGATCGCCAACACCGCGATCAGCGCCTTCATCACCAGTTTGCGGATCAGCTCCAGCACTTGGATCGGTTCGATGCCGACCGCGGTCGAGAGCTTGATCACCTCGGGCCGCAGCACCACGAACATCACCACGCCGACCACCACCAGCTTGATCAGGTTCTTGACGAACTCGGTCAGCGTGTGCAGCGAGAACAGCCGCTTGAAGCCGGCCATGGGCGACAACCGGGCGATGTCGGGCGCGAGCTTTTCGGTCGAGAGCGTGATCGGGTGCTGCAGCACGTGCGAGAGCACCGCCGCCACCGCCAATGCCACGAAGATCGGCAGCACGAACAGGGCGCTCCAGCCGAACAGTTCGCCCAACCCGGTGACGATGTCGCCGATGCGACCCTCGATGCGCACCGCGCCGTCGAGATATGAGGCCATGTGCCGCGCCAGCCCGCTGGCGGCAAAGCCGCCGAACGTCACCAGGGTGAGGGCGAAGGTGCCGAGCATGATCCAGGTCGAGATTTCCTGGGATTGCGCGACTTGGCCCTTGTCCTCCGCCTCCGAGACCCGTTTGCCGGTGGGTTCTTCGGTTTTGGAGTCTTGGTCTTGGTCGTCGGCCATGGCCCGGGCTCAGCGCGGCATCATGAATTCGGCCATGCGCGCCTCGAAGCTGGCCGCGAACCAGGCCAGCATCGCCGGCATCGCCGCCATCAGCGCGGCGATCGCCAGCAGCGTCTGCACCGGCGTCAGCACGAAGAACACCTGCATGCTGGGCATCATGCGGTTGACCAGGCCCATCGCCGTGTTGATGACCACGCCATAGACCAGGAACGGCGCCGAGATCTGGATCGCCAGCACGAAGGCATAGGACATCAACCGCGTCACCAGATCGGCGAAATCGCCGGTCGGCGGCAGGCCGGTAGGCGGAAAGACCAGGTAGCTGTCGGCCGCCGCCCGCAGCAGCAGGTGATGGGTGTCGGTGGCGAACACCACCGCCACCGCCGCCAGGTTCATCATCACCCCGATCTCGGTGCCCTGCGTGCCCGAGGTCGGGTCGAACGACGAGCCGATCGCCAGGCCCGACATGTTGGAGACGATGGTGCCGGCGGTCTGCATGGCCGAAAGCAGAAAGCGCGTCGCCAGACCGATCCCCAGCCCGACCGCGATCTCGGCACCGAGCGACAGCGCCAGCTCGACCGGCTTGGCCGGAAGCGGCGGCAAGGCGGCGCCCACGGTCGGCGCGATCACCGCCGCCACCATCAGCGCCAGCGCGAGGCGGATGCGGGCGGGGATGTAGTCCTCGCCGACGCCCGGCAGCAGCATGATCACCGCGCCGATGCGGGCAAACGCGATCAGATAGGCGAACACCGTCCCCGGCAAGAGTTCGAGCAGCAGCGCGATCACGGCCGGCGCCCGCCTCAGGGCAAGCCGACGATCTGATCGGCGATGCGATTCATGAAATCGGTCAGGGTGGCGATCATGAACGGCAGGAACAACAGCAAGGCGCCGAACATGGCGACGATCTTGGGCACGAAGGTCAGGGTCATTTCCTGGATCTGGGTCAGGGCCTGGACGATCGAGATCAAGAGACCGATCGCCATCGCCACCAGCAGAAGCGGCCCGGCCACGATCAAGAGCGTCAACAGCCCGTCGCGCACCACATCGACCACCATCTCGGGAGTCATCGCCGCCTCCGGCCCCGAACGCCGTCAGATCGGCATGCGGATGATGTCCTGATAGGCCTGGATCATGCGGTCGCGCAGCGTGACCGCGGTTTGCAGCGTGACTTCGGCCGCGGTCACCGCCGCCACCACTTCGGACAGGTCGGCGGTCTTGGCGACGCCGTTCATCGCCGCGGTCTCGCCCGCCTTGGAACGCTGGATGGCCTGCTGCGCGGTCTCGGCCAAGGCGTCGAGAAAGCCCTTGCCGCCGGCGGCCCCGGCCGCGCCCGCCGCCGCCCCGCCCGCGACCTGTGCCGGCCGGCTCAGCGCCAGGCCGGTTCCGATCCGCATGTCGGCCATGGTTCTCTCTCCCCGCCGCGTCTCAGTTGCGCAGCATGTCGATGGTGCGGTTCATCATCGCCTTGGCATTCTCGATCACCGCCAGATTGGCCTCGTAGCTGCGCGTCGCCTCGCGCAGGTCCATCGCCTCGATCAGCGAGTTGACGTTGGGGTATTTGACGTAGCCGGCGGCATCGGCGGCGGGATGGCCGGGCTCGAAACGCCGCGGGAAATCGCCCTGATCGCTGCCGATGCGCTTGACCCGCACGGTGCGGGCGTCGATCGTCTTGTCCAGCACGTTGGCGAAGGTGATGGTCTTGCGCCGATAGGGATCGGCATTGGGCGAGATCGGCGCCGAGCTGGCATTGGCGATGTTCTCGGACAGGACGCGCATGCGCTCGGACTGCGCGCGCAGGCCCGAGGACGATATCTTGACGGTCTTCATCAGCTCGGACATGGCATCCTCGCTCAGCCGCCGCGACCCAGCGCGGTTTTGATCATGGTCAGGTGCTTGGTGTAGAGGTTGGCCGAGGCCTGATAGTCGTGCGTGGTCTCGCCGACCTTGAGCATCTGTTCCTCGAGCACGACGCGATTGCCCGAGGGCGTGGTCTCGTAGGGCCTGCGCTCCTCGCCGGCGGCGAATTTCTCGGGCGGACGGGCCGAGATGTGCTTGCCGTCGGTGGTCGCCATGTTCAGCCGGCTCGAGGCCTCGGCGGTGAATTTCTTGAAGTCGAAGGGCTTGAGATCCTTCGGCCGA
>Ga0194120_10001104_pt1 | contig 49966 bp, 37 predicted proteins | sample TA2MahCa65mmetaG_FD_148642 | JGI IMG/M metagenome (GOLD analysis project Ga0194120, IMG submission 148642) | Freshwater microbial communities from Lake Tanganyika, Tanzania - TA2015019 Mahale Deep Cast 65m | ecosystem: Environmental > Aquatic > Freshwater > Lake | place: Tanzania: Lake... | reverse complement strand
TGGTCGCGCTTACCCGCGACTGGTGTCGCTGAAGATGCCCTTGAGCACGAAAATGACATTGGCGGGACGTTCGCAGAGACGCCGCATGAAATACGGATACCACTGCCTGCCGAACGGCACGTAGACCCGCACGCGGTAGCCGTCCTTGACCAGCGGCATCTGCAGGTCGCGGCGGATGCCGTAGAGCATCTGGAACTCGAAGCGATCGCTCACATAGCCCTGGCGCGTCGCGTAGGCCGTGGTGGCGTCGATCATCCTCGGATCGTGCGTCGCGAAGGCCGGATAGGTGCCTTCGTCCAGCAGCGTCTGCATCAGCTCGACGAACGCGCCATCGACCTCCGACTTCTGCGGGTAGGCCACCGCCTTCGGTTCCTGGCAGGCGCCCTTCACCAGCCGGACGCGCACGCCCATCGTGTTCAGCCGCTGAATGTCCTCGGCTGCCATGCCCTGCTTCGAGGCCAGAAGTTACAGTGTGGCGATTTGCGCGAGGGTATGAAAAAAGGCCTTGGACGTTGCGTCTGACATCAGTGCGTGTGACTCGGAGGCGAAAGCAAATGGTTGAGCGACCGGGCGTAATAGCGGAGCACGTTGCGCTCGCGCACGCGATAGCGGTCCTGCTCGACGACGATGATGTTGCGCGTCACCAGCGGTTCGGTGGCCTCGTTCAGCACCGCGTCCGCCGATGTCACCGCCAGGTTGGCGTTGACCGACCGTAGCGTCTCGAGCACGTCTTCGATGCGTGCCTTGAGGTCCGCGCGCGTGACGGACGGCTTCATGGCCGCGGCCAGGACCGCCGTCGGCAGCACTTTGTACTGCTTGCCGATCTCGTTACGGATGTGGCGGGTGAGGTCCATCACGCCTTTCTTGTTTTCAGGATCGATGCCATCCAGCGGGATCGGCTTGCCGAACGTCACGAATGCCCGGCTGCGATAGCCAATCGCATACCGCACCAGCTCCGCGATTTCGCGGCTGAACGCCTTCTGGCTGCGCTTGACCCGCTGTTTGGCGATCACGTGATCTTCGAGCACCAGGTCGTAGGCCACCGACACCGGGACCAGCGTGAGCCCAGGCAACTGGGCATCCAGCGCCGCGTTGAGCAACCCGGTCTTCGCCGGCTTCAGCTCGCCGCTGTAGCTGCGGCCGCCTTCCGGGTAGAAGAACAAGTCGTGCTTGTGCAGCAGCTCGCTGACGTAGGCCTTGAGCGTAATCAGGTAGGCCGGGTCCTTGGTGTTGCGGCGAATCGGCAAGGCGCCGGTGACGTGCTTGTGAATCAGGCCGAGCGGTCCGCCGAACAGGTTGATGCCGGCGGCAATGATCGGCGGCCGGATCCCCGCATCGTCCAGCACCAGCGGCTCGACGAGATAGTCGATGTGGCTGCGGTGGTTCGACGCGTAGACGACACGCCCCCGCTTGACGGCGTCGACTGCGAGCTGCTGGTTCTCGCCGTGGCGTTCAATCTTGCGAAGGATTGGCAGCAGCGGATACTCCAGCGCCCGATACAGCTCGTAGCGCTGCGTGGTCTGCAGCTCATCGAGATACTGCATCACGCGGGTGCGCGCGGCATCGCCCGTCAGGCCATGACTGCCTTCGAGAAACCGGGCGACATCTTCCCGGGCCAGGACCGCTTCAGCAATAGTGTCGGGGCGCATCTACACCTGATCACCGCGCGGCGCGCGGCACGGCAACACACCGCCATCGCGAGGCGCAGCCTCGTTATCTTACTCGCCCCAGATCGCATCCGCCAAGCACGCCGGGGTGAGGCCTGTGCCGACCTCGCTCACTCCCGGGCTTCCCAGAAACAGAGCGCCAGTCCGCCGATGACGGTGATGGCGAAGAAGATGTTCGACAGGCCGTGCAGGCGATCGAACGTGACGCGCAGTGGATTCGATGCCGCCAGCTCGGAGACCGGCCCGACGACTTGCGCCTGGATGGCGTTGACCTGCGGGATGACCCAGAAGCCGGTGGCCAGCATCATCAGCAGCATCACGCCGATGATGCCGACGCGCACGCTGTACCTGACCGGTCGCGCGCCGAGCAGCCGGTGGAGCGTCAGCGTGACGAACATCACGGCGGCCATGGCGTACGACAGCCACGTCAGGCGGAGCAGGACGTCGCCGAACACCTGTCCGGCAAGCACGCGGCCCTGCGTGTCGTGCCAGGCCTGCAGCACGCCGAACACCGATGGTGCCACCAGCGCGCCGGCGACCAGCAAACCGCCGACCCACAACACCAGCGCCACGACGTAGAGGTAGCGCAGCAGGAACATCTCGCCATTTTACTGATAAACTTTGCGGGCCATTCACTACCGCGGTCCGGTATTCAACAGTCATCGCTGTTCTCGCGCATGAGCCTTTGGGGGATGCACTTTGAGTGATCTACACGTTGCCGTTTCGGAGTCGTTGTCCGGCCTGTCGCGCGCGCAGGGCGCCCGCAACGCCGAGCTCCTGCGGCAGTCGCCGACGCTTGGCGCAGCCCTCACCTCCACGGTGCTGCCGTTCACGGTCGACCTGTCGAAGCCGGACCTGACCGCCGCCGCCGACGCCGCGCTGGCGGGCCTCGAAAAAACCGCAGCGCGCATCGCCATCGAGTCGCTGGTGTCGCTGGCGAAAGACGGCGACATCGATCATCTCGGCGGCGGCCTCGAACTGATCGGCCCGCTGCTGATGACGCTCGGCGTCACCGATTACCAGGGCCGGCAGTTCGCAATCGAGCACGGCCACACCAGCATCGGGTATTACAGCGCGCTGGCGGCGCTGGGCTTCCTGCCGCGCGAGCGCGTCATCGATCACTTCCGGCGAAGCCTCGACATGGCCGGCCACGTGCTGTGGGTGCCCGGCGGCACGCCGCTCGGGTCAGGCCGCCTCGGCGTGATGGTGCCGGTGGCGACCGGCTGGTCGATCGGCCTGCGATCGAAACACGGCCAGGACGCGTTGGTGGTGTGCCACACCGGCGATGCCGGCTGGGTGTCGGGCCAGGCGATGAACGGCTTCATTACTGCGAGCATCCAGAAAGCGCCGGTGGTGTTCGTGATGCATCGCAATCACATCCAGCTCTCGGGCACGACCGCCCGCATCATGGACCGCGATCCTCGGCCCATCATCGCCAGCCTCGGCGTCGAGATTCTCGAAATCGAGTCGCTGCACAACCGGCAGGATCTGTTCCGCGCCTACGCGCACGCCGCCGCGGCGGCGCGAGCCGGCACGCCGACGTTGATCTATCCCGTCGGCAACGCCGTGACGATCGCGGATTTCGCGGCGCAGCACGGCATTTCCGATAGCGCCACGCACTTCTGCGCCAGGCACAACGTGAGCCTGGACACCCGCGTCACGGTGCCGGGATCGCTCATGAGCTATCGCGACGACCACGCGATGCTCGAGTGCCTGTTCTACGTCAACGAACTGCCCGGCGGTGAAGCGCACCACGATGGCGGCATGAAGGGCCGCGATGGCGCCAGGACCCTCGCCAATCCCATGCTGGCGCTGTCGTCCGCCGAGCACGATGCGGTGGAGCAGCTGCGCCGATCCGCGCCGCGCGTGGTCGAGCAGAAGGCCAGGCCTGCTGCCGGAACGCCGAACCTGGTCGTGACGCCGAACGACATCCGTGACGTCGCGCTGCCAGGCACCGACAAGACGGCCAGCGTCCGCGCCGGCACCGAAGCCGCCTACGTTGCCATCGCGAGGAAGTTTCCAGAGCAGTGCTTCTTCGTGTCGTGCGACCTGAATCCGTCCACCAAGTTGGGCAAGGCCGCGGCCCTCGTGCCGAAGACGCACCGGATCGAGATGAGCATCCAGGAGCAGGCCGCGACGTTGGTGAACGACGGCCTCGCCTTCGTTGATGGTCGGCAGTTCAACGCGTTTGCCACCTTCTCGGCGTTCATGGAAGGCATTGCGCGCGAGGGCTTCGAATTCTGGCGCTACCAGCGCAACCTGAATGGCGTCAACGAAGGCCTGAACGTGCTGATGCATCTCGCGCACGTCGGCGCGTGCACCGGCCGCGATCACTTCTCGGGCTGGAGCCTGGACTGGGTCAACCTCGCGCTCGGCTACCTGCCGTACCTGCATCGCTTCTACGCGCCGGCCGACGCGCGCGCCGGCTTCATTGCGATTCTCGACGCCGCGGCGCACTACGGCGGACACATCGCCGCGATTCCGCGCGACAACCTGCCGGTGCTGACCAGACAGGGTTCGCACGAGCCGCTCTGGCAGGCATCGGATGGGTGGACACCGACCACCGTCGCGCGCAAGCATGCCGGCGCCCGAAACGTGATTCTCGCCTTGGGCGCGCCCGCCTTCGTCGCGGTAAACGCCGCCGACCGGGCCAGCCAGGCCGGCACGCCGACCGATGCGATTGTGGTCAACGGCCTGCCGCTGCCTGAAACGTGCTTCGCCGAGATCGCATCCTATCAACGGGTCCTCACGATCGAGGACGGCTTGATTGGCTCGCCCTCGTCGGGGTTGCGGGGATTCGCCGGCCTGGTGGCATCGAGCCTGCGGGGGCACGCCGACCTCCATCACTTCGGCATCGTCGATCCGTCCGTGGCGCCGTCGGAGCACTACGTCAAGGTCTGGGAACACTTCGGCATGACCGAGGCGGACCTGCTGCGCGTCCTCACAGCGAAGTGAACAGATGACACGACACCTCGCCAGCCTGCTGGCACTCGCAAGCGTGGTCGGACTGACCGTGACCCACGCCCAGCCGAACGCCGCCGGTGTGCAGGAGCCGGCGTGGTCGCCGGACGGCAAGCGCATCGCGGTGTCGTACCTCGATCGCATCTGGACGATGACGGCCGACGGCAAGCAGGCACGGCCCATCGAGCACGCGCTCACATCCGCCCACCTTCGCCAAGGCTCCGGTGGGCCAGCCAGCCTTCAGGACCGCGTCGACACCGTCATTGAACGGGAGCCGGCGTGGGCGCCGGACGGCACGCGGCTCGCGTACGCGCTCGACCGCGGGACCGGCTTTGACATTGTGGTCGTCGGCCTCAACAACGGCGTCGCCGCCGGCGAACCCGTGGCCGTGACGACCATGGTCGGCGATGAACGATGGCCGTCGTGGACCGCGGACGGCCGGCTGGTGTTTGCACATCGTGGTGCGCCGCCATCGGGCAGGAGTGGTGATCCCAGCCTGCAGTACGACCTGTACATGTCCCGGCCGGTGGCGGGCTCGACCGCGTGGCAGGCGCCGATACCGCTGACCGAGACGACGGACAGCGAGACGTTCCCGCGCGTGTCGCCCGATGGCACGAAGGTCGCCTTCATCTCGGAGCGTGACTCCGACGACGATCTGGATCTGTGGTGGATGCCGGTGCCGCCGGCGCTGATCGCCAAGCCGATCCCACTCGGCGCGCGTCCTCCCAAGCCGGTATCCGCGTCGGTGCAGTCGGCCAGCAACGAGGGCCGGCCGCTTCGCTCGAACCGTGTGACGCGCGTACGCGGCCACGAATCGTATCCGTCGTGGGCGCCGGATAACACCCGCATCGCCTTCTATGCGGTGCGCGAAGGCATGGGATCGGTGTGGGTGGCGACTGCCGAACCGCCACGGCCCGATGCGAACGAGGATCCGCTGCCGCGCTCCAAACCCGCCGCGCAACCGCAGTTGGTGTCGCGCAAGGGCGGCGCGCCGGTCTGGTCGCCCGACGGCAAGACGCTGCTCGTGTCCGGCCTGCCTGACCCGCAACCGGTCTATAACGGCAACCCGCTCCGAGACGACGGGGATGCGCCGCCACTGTTCGCGCTGAACAGCGCCTTCCAGTTGTGGAGGGTGGCCGCGCCGCTGCCGGTTCACGAAGAGGGTGGCGCCGTCACCGCCGAGATCGCACCGTCGCCGGCGCTCTACACCGCGATGTTCGATCGCGTGTGGAACACGCTGAAGTCGATGTACTACGGGTCGGGTTCCTCGTCCGAGCAGTGGGCCGGCGCGCGCCACCAGTACCGCAGCCGAGCCGCTGCCGCGAAAACCGACGGCGAGTTCGAAGGCATCGTCGATGAAATGGTGGCGGTGCAGCCGCTGATCAAGCCGGTGGTCACGACCAACGGCGCGGTGGTGGTCTCCGGCCATCCGCTGGCGTCCGAGGCCGGCCGCCTGGCGCTCGAGAAGGGCGGCAACGTGGTCGACGCGATGATCGCGGTGTCGTTCGCGCTGGGCGTGGTGGAGCCGGAAGCGTCCGGCATTGGCGGCGATGGCGCGGCGGTGCTGTATCTGAAAGGCATGAAGCGCCCGACTGTCGTCGAGTACAAGGACATGACGCCGATCAAGGCGACCGCCGACAACCCGCGGTTGATGCAGGACGGTCGGGTGGTGGCCGACGGTCCGGCCGCCGCCAACATTCCCGGCGTCGTTGCGGGCCTCGACCATCTCTATCGCCACTACGGCAGCGGCAAGGTGAAGTGGGAAGACCTCGTGGCACCTGCGATCTCGCTGGCGGACGAGGGCTTCATCCTCGACGAGAGCCTGCCGTCGAGCATTGCCGAGGGACGCCGCTTTTTGGAGAAGTGGCCCGAGGCCGCGAAAATCTACCTGCCGGACGGCAAGGTGCCGCGCCCGGGTGATCGGTTCTTCAACAAGGATTACGCCACCACGCTCCGCTCGATTCAGCAGGGTGGCGCCGACGCGTTCTACAGGGGCGACATCGCGAAGAAGATCGCCGCCGACATGGCCGACAACGGCGGCATCATCACCTATGCCGACATGGCGCAGTACCGCGCCATGGAGCGGACGCCGATTGCCGGGCAGTATCGCGGTCACACCTTGTATGCGGGCGGTCCGCCGCTCTCCACCGGGATCCAGTTGTTCGAGTCGCTGCACGTGCTCGACCACTACCAGCCCAGGGCGGGTGCGCGCGCGACCAACGATGCCGACTATTTCCACTACCTGATGGAAGCCTGGAAGGTGCGCGACCCGCTGCGCCGCGTGGCCGATCCCGAGCGGTGGCCGGTGGACTACGAGCAGCACCTGACCGTCGCGCACGCCAAGGCGCTGTTTGCGAAGATCGATCCGAAGAAGGCGATGCGCTACGAGCGCACGCCGCCGGATGAGACGCCGACCCCGACGGCGCCGACGCCTCGCATCAGCACCGGCACCACGTCGTTTGCGGTGGCGGACGCCGAGGGCAACATGATCGCCGTCACGCAGACACTCAGCACCTGGGGCGGCACCTTCTATGTGTCCAGGGGCCTGGGCTTCCTGTACAACAACCACCTGCGATCGAGCCGGCTGCAGGCGGGCGCCTATGGCAGCCTCGTGCCGCTGATGCGATCGACCACGGCCGCGGTGCCCACGCTGGTCTTCGAGAAGAAGGCCTCGGGTGAAGAGGTGCCGCGTCTGGCGGTGGGCTGCGCCGGCAACGCGTGGATCCCGGTGTCGGTCTACAACATCATCACCGGCGTCATCGACGGCAAGATGGAGGCGCAGGCCGCCATTGAAGCGGCGCGATTCCTGCCCGGCCGCGATCCCGCCGATCCGCTCGACAACGGCGAACGCATTGAGATCGAGGATCGCTTCCCGCGCTTGCTGTTGCAGCAGCTGATCGACCGCGGCCACAAGTTCCAGAAAATCGGCCGCAAGGGCGAAGTCCGCTACGGCTACGCCGCGGCAATCACGGTGGATGTGGCCAATCGCACGGTGCAGGGCGGCGCCGAGCCGAGGCGATCGCACGCCGCCGTGGCGTTCCACAAACCGTCAACCACCACCTCTCAACAGCCATGATTGATCCCGGAAAGAAAGCCCCATCGTTCTCGCTGCCCGATCAGGCAGGGAAGCTGCACTCGCTCGCGGACTACGCCGGCCGGCCGGTGGTCCTCTACTTCTATCCCAAGGACGACACGCCCGGCTGCACCAAGGAGTCGTGCGCATTCCAGGACAACCTGCCGAAGTTCAAGAAGAGCAAGGCCGCGGTCGTTGGCGTCAGCGTGCTCGACTCCGCCAGCAAGGCGAAGTTCGCCGCCAAGTACGGCCTCACGTTCGCGCTGCTCGCCGACGACGATCACTCGATGATGGAGCAGTACGGCGTGTGGCAGGAAAAGTCGATGTACGGCAAGAAGTACATGGGCGTGGCGCGCACGACGTATCTGATCGGCGGTGACGGCAAGGTCGTGAAGCGCTGGGACGGCGTGAAGGTGGATGGCCACGCCGAGGAAGTCCTTGCCGCAGTCCAGGAGCTCTGAGCTTCGGCTCCACGTCGCGGGCATGGATTGCGCCGACGAAGCGGCGCTGATCCGGCGCGCGCTGGCCAGGCCGGGCATTGAAGCGCTCAACTTCGATCTGGTTGGGCGCCGCGTCGACGTCACCTTCAATCCCGATCTGACCTCCGCGGCGGCGCTCACCGCTGCGGTTGCCGCCACCGGCCTTGCAGCGCATGCGCACGAAGCCGGCGACGTGGTCGGCGACGACCATCCCGCGCACCATCATCATCACGACACGGCGCAGTGGTGGGCGGCGGCCAGCGGCGCGGTGCTGATGGCCGGCTGGCTGGTCGACGGCTTCCACGCCGACAGCTGGGTTGAGGCGGTGTTCGGCTTCCACAACGAGCATGGCGGGCATTCGCATTATCCCTATGCGGCCGTGGCCTATGGTGTGTCGGCGGCAACCGGCCTGTGGCCGATGCTTCCGCGTGCCATCACGTCGCTGCGCTTCGGCCGCCTCGACATGCACGTGCTGGTGTGTCTGTCGGCAATCGGCGCCGCCGCGGTCGGACAGTGGGCGGAGGCGGCGGCCGTGGCGTTTCTGTTCGCGATCGCGCATTTGCTGGAAGCGTGGAGCATCGATCGCGCGCGGCATGCGGTGGCCGCGCTGGTGGGTCACGAACCCGGCTGGAGCGACGACCGTGGTCACGAGTCCGCACCGGTCGAGCGATGGGTCGAGCGGTTCGCCGCAATCTACACGCCGGTGGTGACCCTCGCGGCGTTCGCGGTGGTGCTGATCCCACCGGTCATCGATGGCCAGTGGGGCGTGTGGTTCTATCGCGGCCTGATCTTCCTGGTGCTCGCATGTCCCTGTGCCCTGGTGATTTCCACCCCGGTCACCGTCGTCGCCGCGCTCACGTCGGCGGCACGGCGCGGGGTTTTGTGCAAGGGCGGCGGCCCGCTCGAACGGATCGCGACGGCGAAGGCGCCGACCATGCAGGCGATGCGGGAGACAGGCGTGGCGGTGCAGTGCCGGACTTCGCCGGAGCCGCTGGACAGGGTTGAAGTGGTCCTCACCTGCGATCGCGAGGAGGACATCGAGTTCCTGGTCACGCACGCCAAGCGCGCGCTGCGGGTGATCCGCCAGAACGTGACGATCGCGCTGGCGACGAAGTTCGCCTTCCTGGTATTCGCGGTGTTCGGTGCGGCGCCGCTGTGGCTGGCGGTGCTTGCGGATACTGGCACGACGGTGGTGGTGACGCTGAACGGACTGCGGCTGCTCCGCGCGTAGGCTGGCGGGCTAGCAGGCTAGCAGGCTAGCAGGCTAGCGGGCTAGCGGGCTAGCAGGCTAGCGGGCTAGCCCGATAGAGGGGCGCTATTGCTGTTGCGGCCGGCGCTTGCCGCGCGGGCCGGCTTCCTGGCGCTCCTTCAGCTTCGCAAGCTGCTCCGACGTCAGGACCTGCATCGATTCGCTGCGGACCTTGGCATTGAGGATCATCACCTCGGCGTTGGCGGCTGCAATCGCCGCGCTCCTGGCGCGAATGGCCGCCTCGTCGATGGTGTCGCCTTGGCTCAGCGCCCGCATGCCTTTATGCGCGGCGCGCACCTTCGCGCCGGCGGCTTTGAATTCCGCCTGGTGCGACTCGGCGATCTTCTTCAGCTGTTCACACTGATCGTCCGTGAGATCGAGACCGCGGAAGCGGAAGCCTGGTCCGCCGGGACCGTGCATCCCCATGCCGGGTCCGCTGGAGCAGCAGCGAGAAGATGCCCTGAAGCAGGTCGGTGTGATCGGCCAGCACGCCGAACAGCCCGGCCCGATTGATCCGCAGCAGCCTGGCATCGGTGTGGGCCGTCACCGTCACATCGAGCGGCAGACCGGCCAGGGTTTCGTACATCCCGATCACGTCGCCGGTCGTCGCCGTGCCGGACTGCGTGGCGCCCTCCACCGAGAGCGAGCCCGAGAGCACGACCAGAATCGCGGCCTCCGCTCCCTTCACGATCGCGTGCTGATCCTTCGCGACGCGGGTGTCTCGTGCGATCGCCGACAGCTTCCACAACTGGGTGGCCGTGGCATGCGCGAGCAGCGGGCTCGATTGCAGCAGCAGCGCGCGGTCGATGGCGCGAAGCTCCGCGGAGGCGTTGATGTTGGGCGGGTGTGCCGCAGCGCCGTGCGCGAAGGTGGACGGCAGCGTGCCGTGGAGCAGCGTGTGGCCCTTGACCAGGTCGTGGGTGGCGATCAGCATCCGGAAAATGCCTTCCGCCAGCTCGACGTTCTCCGCCAGCAGCGCCAAAAACTCATCGGCCGTCAGCGACAGCGCGATCGCGCGCTCGGTGGCCGTGACCGTGTAGGGCATGGGCGACCCTTCCAGCAACTGTTCGAAACCAAGCGCGGCCGGAGCCGCGATGTCGCGCGTCGAGGCCGGCGTCGCGCGGCCGTGGCCGGCCGAAACGTCTGCGCGAAGGCGGCCATCGAGCAGGAACTGGATCGAGTGCACGACCTCGCCCCGTTCGTACACGGCGCGGCCCTTCTCGTAGCGCACCTGCCGGCCGAGCCGCGCCAAGCGGAACAACTCGTCGATCTGCGTGAAGTCGAACAATGGCACACGACGCAGACGATCCGCCAGCTCCACGGCCGGCAGCGCTTCCTGCCACAACGCCTTGCGCCGCTCGGCCTTGACGCGATTGGCCGCCAGCGCCCAGGACGCCGCTTCGAACACGTGCTGATCGCGGACGTCGCGATGAGCGAGCACGTGCTCGAGGTCGTCGGCCAGCGACCACACACCGCGGTCTTCCACCAGCAGCACCGCGGCCGAGGCAATCGATTCGTCCTCGTCGTGCAACAACTGCGCAATCGTGTCTTCCACATCGCGCGTGCGCGTCTTGTAGATGACGTTGCCCTTGCGGATGCGCTCGGCTGCGGGCAGGTCATCGACCAGCAGCATGACGCGCCTGCGCACCTCGCCTTCCAGCAGGTTGTCGAGATACTCGACGGCGCGTGACCGCACCTTGACGTCGGCATCGTCGATGGCGAACCGGACGGCGGCAATGTCCGACGGCGGATACATCAGCGCCAGCAGGGTGAACGTGCGATTGATGGCGCGGCCGCGCTTCTCGGAGAGCGCCCGCGCCAACAGGCAGTCGGCGTCGAGGCCGCCGGCGTCGAACAGGTTGTAGTGCAGCGTCAGCGCATTGAAGGCGCGCCCGGCTTCCACGAGCACGTGCTTCGAAATGGCCGCCGGATCGATGCCCAGGTCCGGCTGATCGACGTGCAGCTGGTCGAGCGCGGTGACCGCCTTGAAGCGCAGGAAACCGTCGGGGTCGTCCAGCGCCTTCAGCAATGCCTCCACCGACGCCGGGAACGGCAGCAGGGCGAGCGTGGCGGGGACGTGGCGCCGGACCCAGATGTCCTCGTCACGATCGTGCATGAAGTAGGTCAGCGGCGCGATCACCGGCTCGCCGTAGCTCACGAGGACGGCGCGCGCCGAGGATTTCAGCCGGCGGTTCCGGAGCAGCGACACCAGCGGCGCGACGAACAGGAAGTCGCCGCCGCCAAGCGTGCCTGCGCTCTCGATCGCCGCTCTCGCCACGTCGACATTGGCGTCGTACATCAGCGGCACCAGTTGCGGCCGGAATGCCGGATGTTTCACATCGCCGAGCGCGCGCGCCACCTGCAGCCGTGCCGGCGCGCCCTGGTCGCGCACGTCGCTGGCGTAGCGCCGCAGCGTCTGCTCCGCGATCTCGACGTCCTTGCGATTCCTGCTGGACGCGAGCGCAGCTGCGGCCACGATCGCCAGCGCCGGATCGGCACCGGCGATGAACGGCCGCATCACGTCGGCCGCCTCGCCGCCGCGCAGCGCCGCAAGCGCCGACACCGCGGCAGTGCGAACGGCGCTGTCGCGGTCCGTCAGCGCCCGCTCCACGCCGGGCACCCAGCGGTCGGCCATGGACGGCCCCACCGACTCGGCCACCCGCAACGCCCGCGCCCGTACGCCCGCATCGTCGTGCGCCAGCAGCAACGGCGTCACGAGGTGACGTTTGTCCATCGCGTCGAGCAGGTCGATCGCGTAGATCGCGCGCCGCGGCTCCGGATGCGCCAGCTCGCTGACCAGCGTTTCCACGGACGAGGGATCGGGATCCTTGCAGCGCAGCGTCGAGGGCTCCACGATCTGTTGCTCGATGCTCTTGCGGAACGAGCGCATGTACTCACGCCGCGCCGCGAAGGCGGTCACGACCCACAGGCCGACCAGAACCAGGCTGACGTAGCTGAGCTGCTGCCAGTCGAGGCCTAGACCCCAGTCCTTGATGCAGATCAGCAGCATCACCGCGGCCGCGCCCTTCGCGAACCGGTCCATCGTCACATCCACGAACGGCTTGGCGCGGTACTTCAGGTCGGCCGGCAGCGGCAGGAACAGCACTTCGCGGGACGTCTTGTCGATCGTGTAGCGGATCGAGGTGTCGACAATGCGGCCCACGCTGGGCGCCCACAGGGCGCGGTTGAACAGAATCAGGAACGCGGCGCCGCCCATGCTGACCGGCAGCATCAGCAGCGCGAAGCCGATGCCGAGCAGGCGGTGGATGCGGCTGGTGAGCGTAACCTGGATCACGAAGCCGATCAGCGACAGGTAGACGATCAGCTGACCGAGGAACGCGGCGATCGCGTCCTTGTTCTGCTCGCCCGCGGCCTCGGCGACTGCCATGTTGACCTGCTGATCGACGATGTTGGAGGCCATCGCGCCGAAGGCGATCACCAGCGAGATGATCTGCAGGTGGCGTGACGACCGCAGCAGGCGGATCGCTTCGCTGCCGCTGACGCCTTCCTCCTCGGTCCGGGTTGCGTCCGAGGTGCCGGCGGACTTCTCCCGCCGGACGATGGCGATGACGATCGCGAGGCAGCCGAGCATCACCATCGCCGAAATCAGGATCATCGTCCGCGACCCGACGGTGCGTACCAGGTAGGCGGTCAGCCCGGCCCCCATGGCGCCGCCGAGGCTCGCGCCGCCGCCGATGAAGCCGAAGATGCGCTTGGCCTGCCGCGGATCGTAGACGTCGTTGGCCAGCGTCCAGAACTGGCTGATCAGCAGGATCGACAGGATTTGCGACGCGATGTAGAACGCCACCGCCACCCAATCGGCGCCCACCATCGTGAACAGCAGCCAGAACAGAATGAGGATGCCGGCGAGACCGACCTGCGTGACCGGAATCAGCCAGCGGCGTGGCACCGGCGACAGCAGCCGGGTGTAGCCCTGCATGATCGCGCCGATCGCCACGCCGATCGTGAACGTCAGGTAGGGCAGGTCATCGGCCCCGAAGCTGGCGATGAACTCCGACCGCGTGATCGGCTTGATGATGTTGTAGCTCGTCATCGCCAGGAACGAGTACAGGAACATCAACAACGCCGTCGTGGACTCGCCGTCGCGCAGTTGCACGATTGGGCGCAGCAGGCTGGCGGTCAACGACCGGCGTTCGGACATGGGCTGAGTGTGAGAATCTTATCCCGTGTTGAGTGTGGCGGAACGGGCATTGGGGCTGAACGGCACCGAGCTCCGCCGCGCCTTCCCGATCTTTCTGTATCTGTTCCTGACGATGGCGTCGAGCGTGGCGAGCAAGGCGGCGCGCGACGCGCTGTTTCTCGATCGCTATCGCGCGATCGACCTGCCGTACGTGGACATCGCCATCGCCGCGCTGGTCGGCCTTGCTGCCGGCCTCTACATCTGGTTCGGCCACCGCACCAACCTCCGCAACCTGCAGGTCGGCAGCCTGATCGTCTTCGCGCTGAGCGCACTGCTGTTCTGGTGGTGGGCGGCGGTCGCCGAGCAGGAGTCCGGCCCGCGGTTCGATCGCACTGTGACCATCGAGGAGCGCATCGGCGCGGCGACCAGGCTGCTGGGCTCGTCACTGAACGACCGTGAAGAGGCCATCGAAGTGATGGCGATCAGCCTCGATCCCTGGCTGCGGGCGTGCGCGGCCTATGCCACGGGCGAGATGCGGCTGAAGCGGTTCGCGCCGATGCTCGATGCGTGGGCGGAGGATCCGGAAGCGTTGCTGCGCGCCACCGCCATCGACGCCCGCGAGAAGCTGAGACACGCCGTCGCGGCGGATGCCGGCGTGGAAGCGCTATGAAGTGAGAAGGGAGAAGTGAGAAGCTTCTGACTTCTCCCTTCTCACTTCACTTCAGCAGCGCTTCGGCGGCGGGGGAGTCCGGCCACCGGGGAGTCGGGCGCGCCACGTAGCCGGCGTGCGCCAGCCGGCCCTGGAACAGCGCAATCTGTGACGCGGCGAACTGCAGCCTGACGATCACCCGCAGCACGATGTAGAGCTGGCCCATCCCGAAGGCGATCGCGTTCGGCGACGCGGCGCCCGGTGCCAGCAGGTAGTAGCCGCCGAGCACGAGCAGGAACAGGAACACGTTCAGCTTGTAGAGCGCCCACACCGCGATCGGCTGGCGGCGCATGAAACGCCAGCCCGCCACGATCGCGCCGATCATGCTGCGCCGATCCTCCACGACGGCCCGCACCTTCGCGTAGTCGAACAGGACGTTGAAGAACAACACCGGCAGGGCGAACACGAAGTAGAGCCCGAGCCGGATAAAGAACGCGGTCCGCTCCACCGTCACCTCGGCGATCAGCGACGGGTAGAGATCGTCGAACAGCCACCCGTGGAACGTGCTGAACAGGACCCAGTAGACCGCGCCGGCGATGATGCCGAGGCGCACGAATCGCCCGAAGTACACGCCGCACGCCGAGCAGAACGCCGCCGCGCCGATCGCACGGTCGCGCGCGAGGCGATCCAGCAGGCCGCCGGCGAGGAACAGCGACATCAGCACCTGCATCGCGGCCGCGATCGCGATCACCGTCGGCAGGGACCGGACGTCGGCGAAGGTGCTGAGATTCTCGAGAACGGCGGCGAAACCGAGGATGGCGGGCACGAAGCTGGTGCCGACGCCGGACGTCTGCGCCAGGAACTCATTCCACCAGTCAAAGTTGACGCCCTCGGCCGCCGATTGGGCCGCCATGCTCGCGCCGAGATGCGTGCGGATTTGCTGCTGCAGCAGGACCGCCAGCGGCAACGCCAGCAGCACCGTGGACAACCACACGCCAATCACCAGCCACGGCGCGCGCGTGACGCGGTTCAGTCCGTCGATGAAGGCGCCGCCAACCGCCCCGCCGGAGGCGGGGCCAAGAGACGCTGTTCCTGACGAGGCGGCGCCTCCGGGCCTTTTCAGAGCAGGCAGAGCCTCGTCAGGCCTCATACGAAGAAGGCCGCGTTCATCAGCAGGTCCTGCAGCCACACCATCCACCGCAGCGACCACTTGGTGGCGGCGGCATCGCCCCTGGGCTCGAGCGTGCGGCTGTTGTTCGTATTGTTGGTGTCGAGCAGCAGGTGCCGCTCCGGATCGATCTGCGCCGACACGGCCTCGACCGGGCGGTCGAACTCCAGCACCGCCCAGCGGCCCCGGCCGTCCCATTGCTGCCGGGCCTGCTCGCCGTTCCTGAAGGTCACCAGCACGTCGACCGGGAACTGCCCGGCGGCCAGCCGCCGCACGGTGACCGACGTGCGGAACTGGCCTTCGACCTGCGGTTCCTGGAACGTGAGCCCGTTGGGCGATTCCATCAGGCCGCGCGCCTCGATCGGCTCGCTGACGACCCGCTCAATCGCGTAGTCGAAGGTATTCGAGCTGCGATACACCTGCTCGATGAAGAACGCGTGGTCCTGGCCGGTCACCTCGTTCAGCACCGCGAAGAAGTCGTCCGGTGTCGGGTGCTGGAACTTGAATCGCGTGAAGAACACCGACAGCACGCGCTGCATCACCTCCCAGGTGTGCATGCGCTCCAGCGTGTGCAGCATCAGCGCCGCCTTGTGGTACGAGATGTTCTGGTGCGTGGCGGGCCACAACCCCGCGGTCGGCACCGACAGGGAATCGCGATCCGGATTGCGGCGGAAGGTGTTCAGGTAGTTGGTGTCGGTGGCGCGCTGCAGCGGGATGTCGCGATACTGCCAGGGAATGAAGTCGCCGAAGAACCGCTGCACCAGGTAGTTGGGCTGGAACGCGACGAACTGCAGCCGCGAGTCGCTGTACTCGGTGAGGCCTTCGTCGAGCCAGGCGTGCTGGACTTCGTTGTTGGCCACCATCCCGTACCACCATTGGTGGCCGGCCTCGTGCAGCACCACGTATTCGGGATCGTTGCTGTGGCGCGGCGACAGCCAGCGCGTGCCGGCAGTGAACAGCGTCGGATACTCCATGCCTCCCGAGTCGCTCTGGAACACCGGATCCACAATCGTCAGCGCCGGATACGGATAGCGGCCATACCACTCGCCAAAGTACTTCAGAGCCGCCGCCGCCGCGGCAAAGTGCCGATCGGCCAGGTGCCGGTGTTCCGGCTGGATGAGCAGCCGGATGGTCACCGGTGCGCCGCCCGGCGCTTCGTAGTCCTGCCGCAGGTCGATGAAGTCGGGACTCGTGGTCCACGCGAAGTCGTGCACATCGCCCTGCGTGTAGCGATGGGTGGTGGTGCCGTTACCGTTGTCGGTGCGTGACTGCTCGACGCCCGTCGCGCCGACGATCCAGCCGCGTGGCACCGTCATGCGCACGTCGTAGAAGCCGAAGTCGGCGAAGAACTCCGAGTTGGCAAAGAACTGGTGCGCCATCCAGCCGCCGCTGCCGAACGCCCCGAGCTTGGGGAACCACTGCGAGACGAAGAAGTAGTTGCCGATCGCCCCGGTGCGATCGAAGTTCTTCGGGAAGCGCCCCGTCCACTCGACTCGCAGGCGCAGCACCTGGCCGGGCTGCACGGCGTCTTGCAGGAACGCCGCGGCCAGCGAACGATCGTCTGTGTTCTGATCGTCGGGCGAGGCAAACTGCAGGGCCTTCGTCAGGTCCGTCTCGCTGCCATCGTCATGCACCCGGGCGATGCGGGTGACGTTGGTGTAACCGAAGTCGTCGGCGGGCCGATTGGCGAAGGGCGTGTCGCCGATGAGGCGGCGCTGCTTCAGCCACGTGGAATTGGTGTTGCGGAATGCGTTCCAGAACAGGTGCAGGCGGAACGAGTAGGCGGCAATCTGCCCGGGGTTGCGCCAGGTAATCAGTTCCTTGCCGGTCAGGGTGCGGGTGGCCGGGTCCAGGGAGACGTCAATGTCGTAGGAGGCAACCCGCCGGTCCGGGCCGGCGTCCTGGGCAGAGGGTCTTGCCGTCGTGTGCAGCAGCACGGACAACATCGCCCCGATTGCCGCCGCGTCCCGCAGCCCGTGTTGGCGGAGTCGTTTACTGTCGGTCACGACGGTAAATCGTAACCTGATTCACGCACCCGTCTCGCAGCCCATCTATATATAATTATCAATTCGTATGGCGATTCGAGTCGTGATCTACGGGTTGGGTCCGATTGGTGCCGCGGTGGCGCGCCAGCTGGCCACGCGGCAGGGCTTCCAGATTGTCGGCGCGGTCGATATCGATCACGCCAAGATTGGCCTCGACCTTGGTGATGTCGTCGGTCTGAGCAAGAAGCTGAAGGTCCGCGTCACCAACGATGTGAACGGCGCGATCAAGAGCGGCAAACCCGACGTGGCGGTGCTCTGCACGAGCTCGTCGCTCAACAAGGTCATGCCGCAGATCGAAGGCCTCCTCAAGAAGAAGGTCGCGATCGTGTCCACGACCGAGGAGCTGTCGTACCCGGTTGGCAAGAACCGCGCGCTGGCGAAGAAGATCGATGCGCTGGCGAAGAAGGCCAAGGTCGCGGTGGTCGGTACGGGCGTCAACCCCGGCTTCGCCATGGATGCGCTGCCGATCACGCTGACCGGCATCTGCGAGCGCGTGGACAGCATCCGCGTCGATCGCGTTCAGGACGCGCGGTCACGCCGCCTGCCGTTCCAGCAGAAGATCGGCTCGGGCCTCACTACCGAGCAGTTCGCTCGGAAGGTCAAGGATGGCAGCGTGCGTCACGTCGGCCTGGCCGAGAGCGTGACGATGATTGCCGATGCGATGGGGTGGAAGCTGGACAAGGTCACCGACGAGATCCAGCCGAAGATTGCCGACGAGGCCGTCGAGAGCGAGCTGATTGCCGTCGATCCCGGCTACGTGTGCGGCATCATTCAGGACGGCATCGGCTACGTGAAGGGCAAGGCCGTCATCACCCTGCACATGGAGGCCTACCTCGGCGCGCCGGAGTCGTTCGACGCCGTCACCATCGAAGGCCACCCGCGCGTCGCCTCGAAGGTGAGTGGCGGACTGCACGGCGATGTGGCCACCGCGTCGATTACCGTCAACAGCGTACCGAAGGTGCTGCGCGTCGCGCCGGGCCTCCGGACCATGGCGGACATGCCGATCCCGAGCTGGTTCGGCGGTCGGTAGCGGCAGGCTGTAGGGCCGTCAGTAATAAGATAGGGACGTGCACGCACGTCTGCTCCTGGTCGCCGCGGCCCTGACGCTGTCGTGCACCGTCGCGGTGACCGTCGGCCAACAGCGCCGCACCGGCGCGTTCGATCAGTCCGTCAATCACCCGGCGATCAAATACCTCGTCGCCGACACCTCCACCGCCGTCGATCGCCTGAATGCGAAGCTGCGCGACGGCTCAGCCAGGCTCGCCTTCGACGAGAAGACCGGCTACCTCCGGAGCATCCTCGAGCTGCTGAACGTGCCGGTCGAGTCGCAGACGCTGGTCTACACGCAGACCAGCCTGCAGGCGCAGAACATCCGCATGGACAATCCGCGCGCGATCTATTTCAACGACGAGGTGTCGGTGGGATACGTCCGCGGCGCGGGGTTGATTGAAGTGACCGCGCAGGATCCGGCAATGGGCACGGTGTTCTACTCGATTCACCAGGCGCCGGTCGCCCCGACCTCCGCCGAGGCTTCGGCAGGTGGGCGGGCGGCGCTCGGCCGCGATTCGCAGTGCCTGCGCTGCCACCTGTCGTGGGACACGCTCGGGGTGCCGGGACTCACCGTGTTGACGACCTTCCCGCGCAAGAGCGTGGATGACTACGCCAACGGCGGCGTGGTCGATCACTACCGGCCGATCGAAGAGCGCTGGGGCGGCTGGTACGTGACCGGCAGGAAGGTGCCGGCGCGGCACATGGGCAACCTGCCGCTGATCATGCCGGCCGCGAGCAGCGCGAGCCCGAGAAAGATCGGTGTTTCCCTCGAGGGGCAGTTCAACCTCGACGGCTATCTCACGCCGTACAGCGACGTCGTCGCCCTGATGGTGCTCGAGCACCAGGCGCACGTCAGCAACCTGATCACGCGTGCCACCTGGGAGGCGCGGCTCGGCGAGCCGCTGCGCATTGCCGACTCCGCCGACACCCTTGCCGACTACCTGCTGTTTGTCGATGAGGCCGCACTACCGGGCCCGATCGAAGGATCGTCCGGATTTACCGAGCAGTTCGTCGCGGCCGGCCGGAAGGACGCGCGCGGCCGTTCACTGCGCGAGCTCGACGCGCAGACGCGGCTGCAGAAGTATCCGCTGAGCTACATGATCTACTCGGAGGCGTTTCGCGCCATGCCGGAGGCGGCGAAGCGGCTGGTGATGGGGAAGATCCAGCGCGTGCTGTCGGGCGAGATTGCCGATGCCAAATACGCGCACCTGACGCCGGCGGTGCGCGCCGCTATTCGGGAGATTTTGCAGCAGACCCTGTAGCGATCGGCAGCGCGATCGTCCAGACGTATTCGGATAGCCGTTGCGCTCGGACTCGTCGATCACCTGACCGCCCAGCTTGCGCATGGCCCCGACGCCGCGCACGTTGCGGATCTGCGTCTTGCCGATCAGCACCTTGATGCCCCGCTGCGTGAACAGGAAGTCGACGTAGAGGGCGATGGCGACCTGGAAGACGCCGGTGCCCCGCAGGTGCTTACGCCCTCCGAAGGCGAATGCGAGCAACATCAAGGCACTTGCAACGCCCCACATTCGAGCTGTCCACCGCAAGAAAGACTCAGGTCTCATCACGAGCTTGGGAATCTTGGACTCATCAGCAAAGACGCGCCGAAGCGCCTAACGCCGGGCCGCTCAGCCGCGAGCGGCGGTTTAGGGTTGCGCGACGGAGTCTGACCAACTCTACGCTCTGTCAGGTCGTGCGGAACGTTCTCGTCAAGCAGGACGCCCACTGGTATCGAGTCTATGCCCGAACGTGGCCTCGGAGGGTCGGAGCACCAGCACCACCCTGGTTGTTTCGGTGTCAATGCTGGTAGGCAACGCGGAACAGTCACACTCGTCGCGGAGCCACGTCGCCAGCGAGCGCGTCGCCGCGTGCCCCGGCGACACGATCGCTGTCAGTTGTCCAAAGGAAGCGTCACAGTGGTCAACCGATATTCAGCCGCTGCCGCTTGAGGTAGAGGCCCTTCCGGGAGAGGCCGAGCAGCTTCGCGGCCTCGTCCAGCCGGCCGTCGGTCATTGACAATGCGCGCTGAATGGCGGCACGCTCGATGTGCTCGACTGCGGCTGACAGCGGCTGGTCGATGCGCGTCACGACTTCGTTGAAGAGCCGCGGCGATCGATTGGCCGGCAATGTCCGCCGGCTCTCGCCAATATCGTCTGACAGGTGGGCCGGCATGATCACCGAGCCCGGCTCCGCCGTCGCCACCAAACGTCGGACCTCGTTGGCGAGCTGTCTGACGTTGCCCGGCCAGCCATAGAGCACCAGGTAGTCGAGCGTCTCATCGGCGATGCGGAGCATCGGCTTGTTCAGCTCGCCTCCGAATTTCTGCAGGAAGTGTTCGACCAGTGCTGGAATCTCTTCCCGCCGCTCACGAAGCGGCGGAACGTTGATGCGCACGACATCCAATCGGTAGAACAGGTCTTCACGGAAGCGGCCCGCGGCGACCAGTTGATCCAGGTTGACGTTGGTGGCGGCGACGATGCGTACGTCAACGTGTAGTGGTTTGTTTTCGCCAAGCGGGAAGACCTCGCCAGCCTCGAGGAATCGGAGCAGCTTGGGCTGGGTCTCGATGGCCATGTCGCCGATCTCGTCGAGGAACAGCGTCCCGCCCGCGGCGGCCCGAATCAGGCCTTGCGAGTCGCTTTGTGCCCCGGTGAAGGCGCCGCGTTTGTGGCCGAACAGCTGACTGTCGATCAGGTCTCGCGGAACGGTGCTGCAGTTGAAGGGCAGGAAGGTTCGGGAGCGACGAGCAGAGCAGTTGTGGACGGCCCGCGCGAACAACTCCTTGCCGACGCCGGTTTCGCCGGTAATCAGAACGTTGACCGTCGAATCTGCGATCTGGCGGATGCTGCCTATCAGTTCCCTCATTCGGTCTGACGAGAAGATGAGGCCGAGTTGCTGTTCCGATGATTCTGCTGGCCAGACGGTCATGAACTCCCGATCAATCTGTCTTGCCTTGGCGAGCGATGCTGTCATTTGGGCGAGACGCTGAATCGAAAGGAGTGCAAACGCCGAGGCAACCGTTCGTTCGGGCTGCAAGAGAAGCTCGTAAGACCTGTGTGAATCGCACCGGGAATCTCGGAGGAGGAGTTAATTGAGTCAGACCACTGCGACCTGCTCATAGTACTGCGCTTCGTATTCCGCGGGCGGCACCTACCCGATCGGCTCCAGGAGCGGCCGCGTGTTGAACCAGTCGACCCAGGTCAGCGTCGCTGGTCTACGCTCTGCGCGAAGCGCTGGTGGATGTCGAGGCAGAAGGCCTGTCGGTGCGTTGGGCTCGCCACGAGCGCCATCACCTCGCGTTCGTGAAGGCGCTCGATCGCATTGGATTGTCGATGTTCCCCGCGCCCGGTGAGCGTCTGTGGACGTTGAACGCCATCAAAGTGCCCTACGGCGCAGACGAGGCGGCGGTGCGGAGGGAACTGCTGCCGCAGTGCAACATCGAGATCGGCGCGGGCCTCGGACCGCTGGTCGGCAAGGTGTTCCGTGTCGGATTGATGGGGACGAGTTCGTCTCAAGAACTGGTCGATCTGCTGACGAATTCGCTCGAAAAGGCCCTGAATTCGGTGGCATGACCGTTGCTGTGAGCCGGGTATGCCGCATACCAGCCGCCACCCGGCCGAAGGCCGCATCCGAGCAGTCGTTCTGGCGCTCGCGCTTGCGGGCGCGACGGCGTGTGCCATCAACCCCGTGAGCGGCAAGCGGCAAGTGTCCTTGCTGAGCGAGGCCGAAGAGCTCGCCATCGGCCAGCAGCAGGATGCCGAGATCCGCCGCGAAATGGGCGTGTACGACGATCCCGACCTCCAGCGCTACGTGAACGAGATCGGCCATGAACTGGCGCGCCGGTCGCATCGTCCCAACCTGCCGTGGAGCTTCACGATCGTCGACAGCCCGGCCATCAACGCCTTCGCGCTGCCCGGCGGCTACATCTACCTGACACGCGGCTTGATGGCCTACCTCGACGACGAGTCGGAGCTGGCCGGCGTGATCGGCCACGAGATTGGTCACGTGACGGCGCGTCACGCGGCGCAGGCCTACACGCGGCAGGCGCAGGCCAACATCGGCCTCACCATCCTCAGCATCTTCGTGCCGAGCACGGCGCCGTTCACCGACCTGGGCGCGACCGGCCTGAGCGTGTTGTTTCTGAAACACGGGCGTGAGCAGGAGCTGGAGGCCGATCGGCTCGGCGTCGAGTACGGATCGGGCGCCGGCTACGATCCCGCCGGCGTGCCGCGCTTCCTCACCACGCTGGCGCGGGTGTCGGCCCTCAGCGAGCGCGGGGTGCCGAACTGGCTGTCCACCCATCCCGATCCGGGATCGCGCGTGGCGAAGGCGGAGCCGGTGGCGGGGAAGTTCGTCTCCGACGAAGCCAAGCGCGTCAATCGCGATCAATACCTGGATCGCATCCGCGGCCTGCTCTACGGCGACAGCCCCAAGGACGGCATCGTGCGCGGCAGCGAGTTCCTGCATCCGCTGCTGCGGATTGGCGTGACGTTCCCCGAAGGCTGGGAGCTGACCAACACGCCGCAGGCGGTGATGGCGCAGGAGCCCGGCACCGAGCACTTCATGGTGCTGCAGGAAGTTGAGCAGCCAGCGACGCTACGCGGTCAGCAGACGCGCTCGATCGGCGACGTGGCGGTGGCGGCGATGCGCCGCGCCGGCTACCGCGTCGTGGACGGCAGCATGCAACGTATCAACGGCAACGACGCGCACGTCGGCGTGTATCGCGGCGAGGCCAAGGGGACCGGCAAGGTGTTGATGCGCGCCGCCCACATTGCGATTGGCCGCCAGTTGTATGTGGTGGCGGGCTTCGCGCCGGAACCGGCATTCGCCGGCGTCGATCGCGAGATCAAGCCGGCGGTCGAGACCTTCCGGCACCTGACGGCGCAAGAGGCGTCGCGCATCCAGCCGAACCGCATCGACTTCTACACGGTCCGCCAGGGAGACTCGTGGCAGTCCATCGCCGCGCGGCAGGGTAAGGGCTACGTCAAGGCGACGACGCTGGCGATCATGAACGATCGGGATGTCAGCACGCAGCCGGCGCCGGGAGACCGGGTCAAGATTGTCGTGGCTGGCTGATTCGACGCGCGCCCGGCAAGACCTTGAGTGATCGCGTCACGCCGCGTCTGCACGCTGACGATACAATCGGTGGGTGGTCGCCAAACGGACGAAGCGCTCGATCTGGCAAGGGATCGCCAAAAGCGTCGCCGTGGCCGCGCTGCTCGGCTTCTCGTGGCTCGCCTATACCTACCTGACGCTGCCCGACGTCCGTCCGCTCGCCAAAGAGAACCCGAAAACCACCGCCTTCATGGAGATTCGCAAAGCGGAGGCGCGTGCCGCAGGACGAAACAAGTTCGCCATTCGGCAGACGTGGATTCCCTATCAACGCATCTCTCCGTTGTTGCGCCGGGCGGTGATTTCCACTGAGGACGCCGCCTTCTTCGACCACGACGGTATTGACCTCGCCGAGATCAAGGCGTCGCTCGAGAAGAACTGGGAGGAAGGGCAGTTCCTGCGCGGCGGCAGCACTATTACGCAGCAACTGGCGAAGAACCTGTACCTGTCGGAGACGCGCAACCCCTTGCGCAAGGTCACCGAGCTGATGATTGCCCGGCGGCTCGAGGCTGCGCTCACCAAGCAGCGCATCTTCGAGATCTACCTGAACATGATTGAGTGGGGCGACGGCATATTCGGCTGCGAAGCGGCGGCCCGCACCTACTACGGCAAGTCGTGCGCGGACCTGGAGATTACCGAGGCGGCGATGATGGCCGGAGCGATCATCAACCCTCGCCTACACAGCCCAGCCAAACCCACCCGGCGCCTGTTGCGTCGTCAACAGATCATCCTGCGGCGGATGCAGTACCAGCCGCCGCCTGCGGGGAATCAGTCGGCGCCCGCTAACCCATCGCCAGGCTCCGTCCAGACGGGCACATCTAGCTCACCCGCTTCGCGCCAATGAACCGGCTGGCCCAGTACTGCTGCGCGAGACTTTCCACGCGCACCACGCCACGCTCGCTCGGCGCGTGCACGAACTGATCGCCGCCAATCACAATGCCGACGTGTGACGCGCCCGGGGCGACAGTGCTGAAGAACACCAGGTCGCCGGGCTCGAGCCGACTGCGCGCGATGGTCTTTCCGACCTTGAACTGCTCGCGCACCTCCCGCGGCATGGGCACGCCGTGCTGCGCGTAGACATAGCGAACGAAGCCGCTGCAATCGAAGCCGTTCGGATCGATGCCGCCGTTCTTGTACGGCGCTCCACGCAATGACATCGCGGTGCCCGAGAGTGCATCGCCGTCGGCATTGCCGCTGCGCGGCCCGACTGCCGGCGTTCGCCCTGGGGGCGGCACGACCGGTGGAGCGGTAGGGTCGGTGGGCGCCGGAGTCGCGACCGGAACGGGCCTGCCTCCCGGCACCGGGAACGGGTGAGGGGTATAGACCATCCCCGAACGCGCACATGCCGCAAGGCTCGAGGCCGCGAGCACGATGACGACAAGCCTGCCGTGTCCGCCGCAGCGCAGCGCGCGAGGGTGAGTCATCGGCTCCTAGTATCGGACGGCGGTGCCGAATTGTGTAGTCCCGCGTGATCCATGGCACAATGTTGCGTAAATGGAGCAAACGCTCCTCCTCAACGCGACCTACGAGCCGCTGAAAGTCGTTAACTGGCAGAAGGCGGTGACGTTGTGGTGTCAGGGGAAGGTCGAGATCATCGCGCATCACGACCGCGAGGTGCGTGCTGTCTCGTTTTCCTTCAGGCTGCCGTCCGTCATCCGGCTGTTACGGTACGTCCGGATAAGAAAGCGCTTCGATTATGTGCCGTTCTCTCGCGCCAACATTTACGCGAGAGACGAATTCACCTGCCAGTACTGCGCCGACGTCTTCCCAACCCCAGAGCTCACCTTCGATCACGTGATACCGGTGTCGCAGGGCGGGCGCAAGGATTGGGAAAACATTGTCACGTGCTGCGTGTCGTGCAACCGGCGCAAGGGCGGACGTACGCCTGAAGAAGCCCGCATGAGGCTGGTCCGGCCACCGCGACGCCCGATGTCGGCGCCGGCCATCCGCATCACGATCGGGCTGCGCAGCGCACCGGAAAGCTGGCGCGACTACCTGTACTGGAACCTCGAACTCGACGAAGACGACGGATAGACAGGTCTCCGGACCTCCAGGCTTTCGGGCCTCCAGTCAGTCGCACACGCAGGATAGACAGCCATTGCCGGTACTCACCAGTCTTGAACCCGTTCGCATTGTCGAGGGTGGACGGCTATGGCTTCGCGGCGATGGCTTTCCACAACCGGAATCCACCAGCGATCTCGTGACCATTGGCGGCGTGTCCGCGCGCATGTCGTTTGTGGCGACGGATCGCATGGCGGTGGTGGTGCCCTCCGGCCTTGACGGCGGCGAAACTCCCGTCAAGGTGGCGTGGCTGCCCGGCGCGACCCTGTATGCGTGGGTCGGGACGCTGCTGGCGACCGGACTGCACCAGGTCGACAACCCGGTGTTCGGTCCCGACGGCTGCCTGTACGTGACCTACAGCGGCACGCGCGGGCAGGAAGCCGCCGTGTCGATTTTCCGGGTGACGAGCGACGGCGCCCGCGAACCGTTCGTGCATGGGCTGGTGAATCCCACCTCGATGGCGATTGGTCCCGACGGCCTGCTCTACGTCTCGAGCCGATTCGAAGGGCGGGTCTATCGCGTGTTCGACGACGGCCGCTACGAGGTGGCGGCCTCCGATCTCGGCATTGCGTGCGGGTTGGCGTTCGATGCCGCGGGATCGCTCTACGTTGGCGATCGCGCCGGCAGCATCTTCCGCATCCAGCGAGACGGGCGCACCGAAACGTTTGCGAGCATTCCATCCAGTGTCGCGGCGTTTCACCTGGCGATGTCGCCTACGGGCATGCTCTACGTCTCGGCGCCGACGCTGTCGTCGTACGACTCGGTGCGCCGCATCGATCCGGATGGCCGGGTCGAAACGCTCGCGCTGCCGTTCGGCCGGCCGCAGGGGCTCGCATTCGATCGGCACGGCGTCCTGCACGTCGTCGAGGCGCTGGCCGGGTCAAGCGGGGTGTACGCGATTCGAGCCGACCGGGAGCGCGAACTGGTGGCCGCCGGCGCCGGACTGGTGGGCGTGGCGTTCAGGGCCGATGGCGCCATGGCGATTGCGTCGAACGACTCGGTGTTTACGTTCCCGCCTCCGGCATGACCGCTTTCTTCACGAACACGCTGCTGGTATTGGCGGCGATCTCGCTTGGCTTGCGCACCACGTCACTGCTGACCCGCCGAGTGCACCCCGCCGGCCGCCTGATGCTGTCGCTGGTGATTGGCGCGATCTTCATCGTCACGACGCTGCAGTTGAGCGAGCGCTACCAGGTTTACGACATGGGGCTCGGACTGCTCGTGTCGCTGTCGCCGGTCGGCGTCTTCGACCTTGCGAAGTGGTGGTATCGCTGGGGGAACTGACTACCGTGCCCTCGTACCGCACCATCTCGCATGCCGACGCCCGGCAACTGATTGCGGATCGAGCCCCGACGGTCGTCGATGTGCGTACGCCAGGCGAGTACGCCACGCTCGGTCATATTCCGGGTGCGTGGTTACTGCCGGTGGATCTCATCGCGTCGGCGCCGGCGGTCGTCGAAGATCGGTCGGCGCCGGTGCTGGTGTACTGCGAGCACGGCGTGCGTAGCCGCCACGCGTCCGAGCTGCTCGTGGCGGCGGGATTCACCGAGGTGCTGAACCTGGCGGGCGGGCTGGCGTCGTGGACGGGTGCGCGCGACTTCGGTGAAGGCGCGGTGCGCGGACCGTCAGCGTGGTTGCTCGAGAACGCCGATCTGTTGCCGCGCGGCGGCCGCGTGCTGGACGTGGCGTGCGGACGCGGTCGGCACGCGCTGTTGCTGGCCGGTGCCGGCTTTGCGGTGCGCGCCATTGACCGCGATGCCGATACCATGGGCCGCCTCCGCGAAGTGGCGTCCCGTCTGCAACTGCACCTCGACACGGCGGTGGTCGATCTGGAGGTCGACCCGCCGCCCAGCCTGGGAGCGAGTGAGTACGACGTGGTGCTGGCCTTCAACTACCTGCATCGTCCGCTGATGCCGGCGATCCGCGAAGCGGTGAAACCTGGCGGCGTGATGTTCTACGAGACGTTCACGGCCCGGCAAGCCGAGCGCGGCCACCCCCGCAACCCCGCGTTCCTGCTGAACGACGGGGAGCTGCCCGGATTGCTGGCACCGCTCGTCCCGCTGCGTCAGCGGGAAGGCGAGTTCGGCGGCCGGTGGATCGCGTCGATCGTCGCCGAGCGCCCGAAGTAGAATTCCACCGCCAACCTTATGAGCCAACTCTTCCAGCGCAAGCCGATGGCCGATCTGGTCGTCGACGAGGCCGACACGTCGCGATCGCTCAAGCGCGTGTTGGGCGCCGGCGACCTCATCATGCTGGCGATCGGCGCGGTGATCGGCGCCGGCATCTTCGGTGCGATCGGCACCGCCGCTGCCGGACAAATCGGCCCCAACGGCGAAATCATCCGCCACGCCGCCGGACCGGCCCTGATCTTCTCTTTCATCCTGCTCGGCGGCGCCTGCGCGCTCGCCGGCCTCTGCTACGCGGAGCTGGCGTCGATGATTCCGCAGGCCGGTGGCGCCTATGCGTATTCGTACGCCGCGCTCGGCGAACTGGTGGCGTGGATCATCGGCTGGGACCTGATTCTCGAATACGCGATCGGCAACATCGCCGTGGCCATCTCATGGGCCGACTATTTCACGACGCTGATGCGCAGCTTCGGGGTCGAATTCCCGGTCTACCTGACCACGGCCTATCGCACGGCACTGCTCAGCTCGAACCCGGATGTCCATGGGCTGCTGCAGACCGCGCCGAGCATCATCGGGATTCCGATTCTCCTGAACATACCGGCCTTGCTGATTTGCCTGTTCGTCACCTGGCTGCTGCTGCGCGGCGCCCGCGAGAGCGCGAGAGCCAACGCGATTATGGTGGTCATCAAGCTGGCGGTGCTCGCGCTGTTCATCGGCGTCGGCGTCATGAACATCAATCCGGCCAACTACACGCCGTTTGCGCCGAATGGCTTCACCGGCATTCACCAGGGCGCGGCGATCGTGTTCTTCGCCTACATCGGCTTCGATGCGATTTCGACCGCGGCCGAAGAGACCTACGACCCGAAACGCAACCTGCCGATGGGGATCCTGGGCGGTCTGGCGATCTGCACGCTGATCTACGTCATTGTCGGCGCCGTGATTACCGGCATGGTGCCGTACACCGAGCTGGCGGTGGCGGACCCGCTGGCCCGCGCGCTGGAAATGGTCGGCTACACCCGCGTCGGCGCAATCGTCGCGTTTGGCGCCACGGTCTCGATGGCGGCCGTGCTGCTGGTCTTCACGTACGGCCAGCCGCGCATTTTCTTCGCGATGGCACGCGACGGCCTGCTCCCGAAGTGGGTGGCGCGCGTGGACCCCAAGACGCGCATTCCGTGGGAAGCGACGCTGGCCACGGGCGTGATCACCGGCCTGGCGGCGATGGTGGGTGATGCTGCGGAGACCTACGACCTGACGAACATCGGGACACTGTTCGCGTTCGCCCTGGTGTGCAGCGGCGTACTCGTGCTGCGCATCGTCGAACCCGACCGTGAACGGCCGTTCAAAGTGCCGTTTGTCTGGATCATCGCGCCGCTCGGCATCGCAGCCTGCCTGTTCATCATGGTCGGCCTGCCCGCGCAGGCATGGCGGGTGTTCGGATGGTGGCTGCTGATCGGCTTATCCATTTACGCGGTGTACGGCTACCGCCACAGCAAGCTGCGAATAGGCCAATAGGCCAAGGGGAGTGCCATTGGCCTATTGGCCCGTAGGCCCGTAGGCCCGTCGGCCCGTTCGCCTGTACAATTGGGGATTGCGGTGTCGACCAGAAACCGCGCAGTGCCCCAAGCATGCCGCACAACCTGATCTCCGTCCGTGGCGCGCGTGTCCACAACCTCAAGGACATCGACGTCGACATCCCGCGCGACAAGCTGGTGGTCATCACGGGCCTGTCCGGTTCGGGCAAGTCGTCGCTGGCGTTCGACACGCTGTACGCCGAGGGACAGCGCCGCTACGTTGAGTCGCTCTCCGCGTACGCCCGGCAGTTCCTCGAACAGATGGAGAAGCCGGATGTCGACTTGATCGAAGGGTTGTCGCCGGCGATCTCGATTGAACAGAAAACCACCGGGTCGAATCCGCGCTCCACGGTCGGCACCGTCACCGAAATCTACGACTACCTCCGCCTGCTGTTCGCCAACGTCGGCGTGCCGCATTGCCCGAACTGCGGGCGTGAAATCGCCTCCCAGTCGCTCGATCGCATCGTCGACCTGGTCATGACGTATCCGCAGGATACGCGCATCAACGTGATGGCGCCGATCGTGCGCGGCCGCAAGGGCGAGTTCAAGAAGGAGCTGCAGGCGCTGCGCACGCGCGGCTTCACCAAGGCCCGGATCGACGGCCAGATGCGCTCGCTCGAAGAAGACATCGCGCTCGATCGGCGGCGCAATCACAGCATCGAGATCCTGATCGACCGGCTGATCGTGCGCAGCGGCATTGAGCGGCGGCTGAGCGAATCCGTCGAAGTCGCGTTGCAGATGGCCGACGATGTGGTGGTCATCAATTCGCTGGATGCCGGCGACCGCCTGTTCTCGCGCAAGCTGGCGTGCGTGGTGTGCGGCATCAGCGTGCCGGAAATGTCGCCGCGCGCCTTCTCGTTCAACTCGCCGCACGGTGCGTGCCAGTCGTGCCAGGGCTTGGGCGCGACCTGGGACTTCGATCCGCGGCGCATTGTGCCGGACGAATCGCTGTCGCTGGCCGCCGGCGCGATCGCGCCGTGGGGCAAGGACGGAGCCGCGCAGGAAGCGGTCGCCAAGATCACTGCCTACTTCGGGATCGACGCGAAGACCCCGTTCGGGAAATTGCCGAAGAAGCATCGGGACGTGATTCTCAGCGGTCCGGGAGCCGGCAACCGGGAGCCGGGAGCGGAAGCCGGCCGCGCCGTGAAGAAGCCCGTGGCCAAGGCGAAGCCCTCTACCAAGGCCAAGCTGCGGCAGCCCGATCCGTTCGGCCACGACTTCGAAGGTGTGATCCCGAACCTGCGCCGCCGCTTCGAAGAGGGCTCGTGGGCCGTGCAGGAAGAGCTCGACCCCTATCGCGCGCTTCGTGAGTGCCCGGTCTGCAACGGCAATCGCCTGCGTCAGGAGAGTCTGGTCGTCACGCTGAAGGGCAAGACGATGGTGGATTACGTGAATCTGCCAATCTCTGAGGCGCTGGTGCTGTTCGACGGGCTGGAGCTGCACGATCGGGAAGCCATCATCGCGATGCGCATCCTCAAGGAGATCCGCGACCGCCTGCGCTTCCTCAACGACGTCGGCGTCGGCTACCTGACGCTGGCGCGGTCGGCGGCTACGCTGTCCGGCGGCGAAGGTCAGCGCATTCGACTCGCGACGCAGATCGGCTCGAACCTCACGGGAGTCCTGTACGTCCTCGACGAACCGTCAATCGGCCTGCATCAACGCGACAACCGCAAGCTATTGACGACGCTCGGCCGGCTGCGCGATCTCGGCAACACGGTGGTGGTGGTCGAGCACGATGAAGAAACCATCCGCACGGCCGATTACGTCGTCGACCTTGGCCCCGGTGCGGGCGATCTTGGCGGGGAAGTGATCTTCCAGGGACCACCGGCCGAATTGATCGGCAACACCGGGCCCCACGCCGGGCAGCCAGGCGTGGAAGGTAACGGCCATGGGTCGCTCACCGGCGCCTACCTTGGCAGACGGAACGCGATCGAAACCCCGAAGGCGCGCCGCAAGGACGCCAGGGGCGAGATCGTGATTCGCGGCGCGCGCGCGAACAACCTGAAGGGCGTGGATGTCAAGATTCCACTCGGCCGCCTGGTTGCGGTGACAGGCGTCAGTGGATCCGGCAAGAGTACGCTCGTCAATGACATCCTCTACAAGTCGCTGGCGCGTGAGTTCTACCGCGCCGCGGACGAACCGGGTGCCCACGACCGCATCGAAGGCATTGAACTGATAGACAAGGTGATTGAGATCGATCAGTCACCCATTGGCCGCACGCCGCGGTCGAATCCTGCCACCTATACCAGCCTGTTCACGTTCATCCGTGAGCTGTTCGCGATGGTGCCGGAGGCGCGCACGCGCGGCTTCAAGCCCGGCCGGTTCTCGTTCAACGTCAAGGGCGGGCGCTGCGAGGCGTGCCAGGGCGACGGCATGATTGCCATCGAAATGCACTTCCTGCCGAACGTCTACGTGACCTGCGAGCAGTGCAAGGGCCGCCGCTACAACCGCGAGACGCTGGAGATCAAGTATCGCGGCAAGTCGATCGCCGACGTGCTCGACCTGACGGTCGATCAGGCGCTGCCGCTGCTTGAGAACTTCCCGCCGATCGCAACGAAGCTGCGCACGCTGCAGAGCGTCGGCCTCGGCTACATAACGCTCGGGCAGTCGGCGACGACCCTGAGCGGTGGAGAAGCGCAGCGCGTCAAGCTGTCGCGCGAATTGTCGAAGCGCGGCACCGGACGGACGCTCTACATCCTTGATGAGCCGACCACCGGCCTGCACTTCGAGGATGTGCGGAAGCTGCTGGACGTGTTGATGCGGCTGGTGGACCAGGGCAACACCGTCGTGGTCATTGAGCACAACCTCGATGTGATCAAGTCGGCGGACTGGCTGATCGATCTCGGACCCGAAGGCGGCGAAGGCGGCGGCAAGGTCGTGGCTCAGGGAACGCCGGAGCAGGTAGCCAAGGCCAAGGCCTCGGCCACCGGCCAGTTTCTGGCTGAAATCCTCAAGTGACGACGTTCGGGCGACGTTCGGGGGCTGGCCCCAAATGTCGCCTGCGATACGACATTTGGGGCCAGCCCCCGGATGGCGCCCGGATGGCGCATGAGGTAAATCAGACACAGTTGGGGCCTTTGCCTCTGTGGTTAGTCAAACACAGCTGCGGGGTCTGACAGATTGTGAATTTTCGTGTAAGTGTTGCAATACCAAGACTTATCGCGATTGCTCAAAAAGAGGATACCGGGCATCGCGTTTGCTAGTAGGTTGGGCACGCATTAGTCGAATGGATTTACAGCGAACACTCAGACGGCAGATCTCATGCGCTGGCATCGGGCTGCACTCGGGCCAGAAGGTGACCCTCACCCTCAAGCCTGCGGCCGCCGATACCGGCATTCGCTTCCGCCGCACCGATCTGGGCGTTGAGATCCCGGCTCACGTGCAGCAGGTCTCGCGCGTGCAGCACGCCACCGTGCTGGGTCGCGCCGGCGCGACGGTCGACACCGTGGAGCACCTGCTGGCGGCGCTGGTGTCAGCCGGCATCGACAACGTCATCATCGAACTCAGTCACCGCGAAGTGCCGATCATGGACGGCAGCAGCGCGCCGTTCCTGTACCTGCTGCAGGAAGCCGGCATCAAGAAGCTGGCGACCCACCGCAACTACCTGAAGATTCTCAAGCCGGTGCAGATTGCGGCCGGCGACAAGCGGATCGGGATTTACCCCTCGGATCACTTCAAGGTCAGCTACACCATCAGCTTCGATCACCCGATGCTGCGGCACCAGTCGCGCACGGAGCGGATCACCGAATCGTCATTCGCCGACAACATCGCCGCGGCGCGCACCTTCGGCTTCCTGAAGGAAGTGGAGTGGCTGCGCCAGAACGGCCTGGCGCTCGGCGGCTCGCTCGAGAACGCCATCGTGATTGGCGACACCGGCGTGCTGAACGCGCTGCGGTTCGAAGACGAATTCGTCCGTCACAAGATTCTCGACGTCGTCGGCGATCTGGCGCTGGTGGGGCACCCGATCGTCGGTCACGTCGTTGCCCATCGGGCCGGCCACGCGCTGCACACGCAGCTGGCGTCGGCGATCCTCGAGGACCAGGAAGCCTGGTGCCTGGCCAAGGCGCCAACGGCGGTGCCCGAAAACGGATTCGAACCCGTCGGCGCCACCGGCGCGGTTCGCGCTCAGTAGCCGACTCAACCTCCAACGTGAACGCTTTGGCCTCGGGACACCACCGAGGCCAATTTTTTGCCTCCTCAGCGATGCTGCGAGTCGGTCGCCACCTTCGGCCGGGCGGCCTCGTCTTCCAGTGACTTGAGCACGTCCCGCCAGGCGAACTTCTTGCCCATCCCGCGCACGTAATAGTCCATCCACGCCATTTCGCTGACCGACTTCACGTACTGATTGCGCGGGTCGGGAATGCCGTGCGTATCGCCAGGATACATATAGAGCTCGGTGGGCACGCCGAGCTGCTTCAGCGCCATGTGCAGCTCGACCGACTGCGGGCTCGGCACGCGCGGATCGCCCTCGACGACGTGAATCATGGTGGGCGTCCTGGCGTTCTTGATGTACTTCAGCGGCGACTGGTTCCAGTAGGCGTCGAAGTCGTCGTAAGGCAGCTTGTTGCCGAGATAGAACTGCCGGTTGCGCTGGACATCGCTCTGCGCGTACATCGAGATCCAGTTCATCGTGCCTGCGCCCGTGCTGATGGCCTTGAAGCGATCGGTGTGCGTCAGAATCCAGTTCGACCAGTGCCCGCCCGCGCTCCAGCCGAGCGCGCCCATCCGCTCCGGATCGGCAATGCCCTGGGCGATCAGGTAATCCACGCCGGCGATGATGTCGTCGTAGCCCGGCGCCATGTAGTTGCCGACGATGTCGGTCTTGTGCTTGACGCCGTAGTTCGTGGAACCGCGGTAGTTGGGACGGAGCACCGCGTATCCGGCGCCGGCGTAGACCTGCGACCCATACCCGCCGTTGAATGACAGGATGTCCGCCGACGCCGGGCCTCCGTGAATCGCGACAATCAGCGGGTAACGCTGGCCGGCTTTGTAGCCGACCGGCTTCACGAGCACGCCGCCCACCATGGTGCCGTCCTTCGACTTCCAGGTGATCTCCTCCTGCAGCCCGAGCGCCAGGCCGCGCACCTGGGGATTCGGGTCGGTCAACTGCCGCCACGACTTGCGGGTGCTCACGTCGGCAATCGTGTCGACGGTGAAGACGGTGGCCGGCGTGGTGCCGTCGGAGTAGCTGATCAGGAGTAGGCCGGTCCTGGCGTCTTCGGCGACCGCGACGCTGGCCTTCTCTTCGGTGAGCGGCCGCACCGTGTTGTAGCGCACGTCAAGCGAGACGATCTGGCTGGTGGCCTTGATGCCCTCGTTGAAGTAGATCGTCGAGCCGTCCTTCGCCCAGAAGCCGATCGAGACGTCGCCGTCGAACGATTCGCCCAGCTTGCGGAACGGCCGGCCTCGGTCGGCAATCGCGCGGACATAGACGCGGTTGTTGCTCATGCCGTAGTTCACGAGATCGTCCGGGCCAGAGAACGCCACCTGCGTGCTGTCGGGGGAGAAGCTGAGGTTGCTCTCGCCGACTTCCTGGTTGTTGGTCAGCCGCTCGATCGATCCGGTCGCCGCTTCGAGCAGATAGAGATCGGAGTAGAGGTGCTCCTGGGTGATGCCGCGCTGGTAGCGATTCGGTGACAGTCCCCTGAAGCCGACCCACTTGCTGTCTTTCGAAATCGTGAAGTCATCGGCGGAATAAGCGCCGTTGGTGAGCCTGGTCGTGCTCCTGGACGCCGTATCGAGCGCCCACAGGCTCGACACCGGAGTCTCAGGATTGCGGATGTTGACCGTGAACTTCTTGTCGCGCCGGCTCTTCTCGTCGTCGTCGATGGAGTCTGGCGTGACGAAGTAGATTCGCTTGCCGTCGGCCGCCCACCGCCACGTGCGCACGCCGGTCGGATGCTTGGTGATCTGCTCGGCAGCCGCGGTGTCGGGGAGGTTCCCCGGCAGCGAGAACAACTGTTCCTCACCGCTCTTGCCGGAGCGGAACATCAACCTTCGGCCGTCCTCGCTGAATGCGAAGTCCGAGACGCCGTCCTTGGCGTCAGAGACGCGGCGGGCCTCGCCGCCGTCCGGGCGCATCACGTACAGCTGATTGCGCGATGCAGCGCTGTCCGGTGCTTCGCGATTCGAAAGAAAGACGAAGAAGCTGCCGTCGTTCGCCCACCGTGGCGAGATTTCGTTCTTTTCCTTGGTGAACGTCATCTGCCTGGTGGACGCCACGCCCTGCTGGAGCGACACCAGGTAGAGGTCGGTCTGCCGCTTCGCCTCCTTCCAATCGGGCGTGGACAGCGTATAGAGCAGCCACTTGCCGTCAGGACTCGGCGTCTCGTTGGCGACCTGGCGCATCTGCTGCATGTCCAGGAAGGTCATCGGGCGCGGCGCTTGGGCGGTCACCAGGGTCGATGCGCAAAGCGCGATCAATACGGCCAATCGTAAAACTCTCATGCAAGCCTCCGGAACTCAGACACATCCACGCGAGTCGAATGCGATGCGATTATACGGCTATACTCGCTCACCGAAACGCGGAGGGTGTCGTGCGAATAGTGACCGGATTGACTGCGATATCGCTGATGCTGGCCATCGCCACCTCTCAGCCGGCCGCCCAGACCGGCAAGGGATTGCGGGTGCTGATCTCGGTCGACATGGAAATGGTCGAGGCCGAAGCCATCGGCACGTTCATTACGACTTACCGGCCGGACATGACGCCGTAGCGTGCGCCACCTCGCATTCGTCACCACGCGGCTGGCGCTCGTGGTGACCGGCGCGCAGCGACCAGACCGCCATTCACATGACCAATCAGTCGTTGACGGCGTTTCTCGAACGGTTCCGCCACGAACTTGCGATGTTTCTGAACTGGACGGGCGAACAGGCTGTCACGGTTTCGCCAGTCGTCGGCGCCGTCAATTTCGGCGGCCTTGGCGTTGCGCTGGTGATGCTGCGGAAGCTCGCGCGCGCGCCGTAACAGCGCGCCGCCGCCGCGCCGGCCGCCGCGCTGATCTTCGCTTGTGTAGCGGCGATGATGATTCCCGCCGGTCGTCATCTTCCCATTGATGCCGCACCCGCATTCATCCAGAACCTGGTGCATTCGCGCTACTTGCTGGCTGCATCGGTTATGGCGGTAATCTCAGCTGTCGCCGTCGGGCGATCGACCGAATCAACGACGGTTGCTTCTGCTTGACTCGCGGCCCCGACGGGCGTAGTAATGCAATCCTGGAGGTGGACATGCTTAATCCACCGGACCATTGCCGCGCGTGACCGGGGAACCTAGGCCGCGGCCACGCGCCAGGAACTAGGGACTAGCACTACCAAAACCTTTGTCCCGGTGGCACCCGGGACGCGCGATGTTTGCGCAATTGAAACGCCCGACGCCCTGAGGAGGCTCGGGCGTTTCGCCTTTTAGTGGGTGACGCGGGCCTGACGCACCAAGTCGGGAGGTCTGAGGGTGTCAACCGAACGCGGTCGTCGAAGTCGGAGAGAAGAGCCCACCAGGCTCCCCCCTCCGCCCTGCGCATCCTCAGAATTCGTAACGCAACGCGAACTGCATGCAGCGGCCGGCCTGGGCGTCGCAGGTCGCCAGCGTGCCGTTGTAGCGGCCGAAGCCCGCCACATCCGGCGTCACCTGTAGCTGCCCGACATCGAACTTCGGCGTGTTGGTGAGGTTGAACACATCCCACCGGAAGCGCAGGCGGTGATCCGAGATACCTACCGACCACGCCTTGCTGATGCTGGTATCGATGGTGAAGAAGCCGTCGCCGCGCAGCAGGTTGCGGATGCCGGCCTCTCCGGGCAGTTGACGGCGGAAGAACGTCAGGGCCTCGGTGGCGTTGACGAACGGACTCGGCCGGCCGTCGACCGCGTTGCGCGTGGTCGTGGTCTCCGGCAGCCGGTTCGGATCGACCAGCATGGCGTTGCCGGTGAGGTTCCAGTTGGTGGCCCAGCACGATCGGCAGTTGGCGACGTTGAACGGGAAGCCGCTGCTCCAGCGCATCAGTCCGGCGATGGACCAATCGCCGATCACGCCGTTGACGAAGCCGTTGGCGTTGCCGCCCCAGCGTTTGCCGCGCCCGAACGGGAGTTCGGCCAGCCCGTTCATGTTGACCTGATGGCGCACGTCGAAGTCCGACGTGCCGAAGTTGAGCTCCGGGTCGAACGAGTTGATCAGGAACCCCGAGCTGCCGCCGTTCGAGAAGTTGCCGAACGCGCTGCCGCGCTCGACCTGCGAGCCCATGTCTACCGACTTCGACAGCGTGTAGTTGACGTCGAGCAGTGTCCCGCCGGCGTAACGCTTGCGCAGGCTCAGCAGCATGGCGTGGTAATTGGATCGGCCGATCGAGCTGATCGCGGCGAGGGAATCGTACTGCTCGGCGAAATAGGCGTACGGTCCAAAGACGCTGCACGCCGGATCGCAGGACGTATCCATGTCGTAAAGCGCCGTGATCCAATCGGGACCGTTCTGCATGAAGGCCCGCGTGATCGCCTGCGTGGCGGTCAGCCCCCCGCCGGCAGCCGCCGGGAACAGGTTTTCCCAGTAGGGAACGGCCGGCAGGCCGGTATAGGCGCTCGCGGGTGAATTGCCGCGGATGCCGGCCGCCTGCGCGGCGTTGATGATGCGCTGCGCCGCGGTGAAGTAGTCGGTCCCGCTTCTCGAGTCAGTCAGATTGAGTGGCATCGCCAGGTCGCGGCGAATCAGGAGATCGCGGCCAAAGCGACCCAGGTAGCCCACTTCCACCTGATAGTTGCGGCCCAGGTCCCTGCCGATGACCGCGCTCAACGTGTGCGCGGATGGCGTGACCATCTGATCGTCGATGCTCTGCGTGATGATTCCTCTTCGGATCGGCGGCGTCTGCGGGAAGCCGCCCGGCGGCGCCGCGGGAACGGTGGGCGGCAGTGTCTTGTTGTTGACAAACCGTACTGCGGGGTTCTCTTCGTACGGCGCGCCGAACGGGCTGCTGATCGTCGTGGACATTCCGAAGGCAAAGCCCTCGTCGAAGTTGGTGGCCAGCCCGAGGCCGACGCGGTCGAAGACCTTGGTGTAGCCGCCGCGAATCGTCAGCGCGCCATCTCCCGTCAGTGCTCTGAGGAAGCCACGCTCGGCCGTGGGATTCCAGGCCACCGCTACGCGAGGCGCGAAGTTGTTCTTGTCCCAGCTGTAGAACCCCGGTCGGTTGTTGGCGGGGCCGGCCAGATCGAAGGTGACGATCCGGCTGCGCGTCGAAGGGACGCCCTGCGCCATGTTGGTCACGCGATCGTCGAACCACTGCCCCATGCTGATCGAGGGCGCCACCTGTAACCCATCCACCTCGTACGGCGGCGAGTAGAGGCCGTAGCGAACACCACCAGTGATCGTCAGGTTCGGCCGAATCTGCCAGCTGTCCTGCAGATAGAACTCGTACTCGTCGGACGCGATGGTCCTGGCAACCGGGCTGCCTGGGGCTTGCGGCACGCCGTTGCGGTCGTAGTTTGCCCGCTGCGTGGCTTGCGAAACGACGCCAAGCAGGTTGAGCCAGGCGTCGGCGTAGCCGGCCTGTCCAGCCGACAACACCGCCGGCAACTCGCCGCACCGCGGCACGGTGCAGAACGAGCTGCCCGGCATGTTGCGCCGTCCGATACCGGCTACCCACGAGGGATTGATGGTGGCGCTCAAGAAGGCGCTTTGGAAACGCTCCTTCGGCACAGTACTGAAGCGGACGTTGGTCCCGACCTTGAATGTATGGTTCCCCTGGAACCACTGCAGGTCGTTCACAAAATTGTGCGTGTTCGGCTTGCGTGTATCGGTGAACGTCGAGCCGAGCGAGTCGAAGGGATCGATGAAGCGGAACGTCACGTAGTTGCTGGTCGTGCGTCCCTGGTTCGCCTCGTCGATGCGCGTCAACCCGTAGCGGAAACTGTTTGACAGACGCGATGTGAGCACCGAATCAAGACCCAGGGCCACGCCAAAATTCTTGAACTGCCGCTGTCGCCGCGAATCTCCTCCTGGGAACTGCGCCGGGTCGTTGATGGTGTCGTTCTGGCGGCCGAATCGCCCGAACAGCTTGTGATTTCCCGTCTCAGTCAGGGTGTAGTCGACGCGGCTGATTAGTGTGTAGAACTGGTTCTCGATCGGCGACGCGAAGCGGAACGAGTCGATGTTGTTCGGGCGTTGGCCCGGCTCGTTGGGCGACGGGTACTGACTGAAATACTGCGACGCCGCGCGGCTGGGGCCGATGCGCAGCGGGTCGAGCGCCGCCACGTCGGCCGGGGTCATGCCGTACCAGCCGGTGGGCACGGTGTGGGTATTGCTGAAGCCGCGAACCGATCCGCCGGGGCACAGCGCCGCCACCGCACACTGGTACATCAGCACGCCGTCGCGGAATGAGTTTGACGGCACACCACGCACGACCGGGCTCTCGCTCTGCTCCTGCAGGCGCTCGAGGTTGCCGAAGAAGAACAGGCGGTTGCGCTGAATCGGCCCGCCGACAGCGCCGCCGTAAATGTCCTTGTCGAGCTTGGGCGCCTCGCTGGCCTTGCCGGACCTGAGCTGCGCCAACTTGAGGAAATACTCGTTGCTCGAGGTCGCGGTCCGGCGGAACGTCCAGTAGCCGGACCCGGTGAACTGATTGGTGCCGCTTCGTGTGACGAGCGAAACCTGGGGCCCGCTCGAGCGGCCCGCGTCGGCGTTGAAATTCGAGGTGCTGACCCTGAATTCCTGCAGCGCCTCCTGCGTCATGCGAACCGCGGACGTAAAGGCCGTCTGGTTCTGCACATCGTTGACGTCCACGCCATCAAGGGTCACGTTCTGCTGGTCGGCACGCGCGCCGGCCGCCGCTCCGAACCGCGGGTCAACGGTAGCCGGGTTCTGCACCGGGACGAACACCACGCCCGGTTGCAGGCTGAGCAGCTGCACAACGTTCTGCGCCTCGATCGGCAGGCTGCGAATCTGCTCAGACGAAATCGCGTTACCGAGGCTGGCGTCCGTGGTGTTCAGGGTAATGGTGCTGGAGACCACCGACACGGTCTCGGTCACGCCGCCCAGCTCCAGGACCGCGTTCTGGCGGACCGTGGAGTCGACCAGCAGCGGGATGTTCTCGGTGATCGTCGTCTTGAAACCGCTGAGCTCGACCTTCAGGTCGTATCGACCGGGCTGCCTGTTGACAAACCGGAACGCGCCGCGCTCGTCCGACGTGATGGTCTGCGACACTCCCGTCTGCCGGTGGGTGAGCGTGACGGTCGCTCCCGGGACCACCTGTTTCTGCTGGTCGGTGATTTCGCCGACCAGCGTCGCCGTGCCCGCCTGCGCAAACGCGGCATCGGGCACGGCCCCCAGCAATCCAATGACAACGACAACAGCCAGTCTACTCAACGCTCCCATACCCCCCCCCTCCACGACTTACAACCTGTCCGCTATTGCTGGACGGCAATTGTCATGCGACTTTAGGCCTTCAGTCCTGGCTGGTGTGATTTCAGCCCGATGCTGACAGTAGTTAAAGCACTGCGGGGATATAGTCAAGCGGGAAACAGGGTGACGTCGAAAACCTCACGAAGACTCGCGGCGGCCACGGCGGTGCTGGGGCTGGCGTCGGAAATCGCCATCGGTGCCCAGCAGCCGGTCTTCCGCTCCCGCGTCGACCTCGTGACCGTCGACGCCACCGTCACCGGCCCCGACGGCCGGGCGGTGAACGGCCTCGACGCCAGCGACTTCAGGCTTCACGTGGATGGCCAGACGCGGCGCGTGGTTTCAGCGCAATACGTCGAGTTCGATCGCCCGGAATCGGGCTCCGCCCTGCGCGACGCTCAACACTTCACGTCAAACGAGATCGATGACGGCCGGCTCATCATCATAGCCGTCGATCAGGCCCATATCCGCCAGCTCGAGGGCCGGAGTGCCCTGCGCGCGGCCGCCGGCTTTCTCGATCTGCTCGACCCGCGCGACCGCGTGGCGGTCACCTCGCTCACTCGCACCACCGACCTGGTCTTTACTCGCGACCATGCCGCGCTCAAAGCACGGCTGGAACGGCTCACCGGGCAGGGTGACCCGGTGTTTCTGCAGTTCAATCTCGGCCTGCTCGAGGCCACCGAGATTGCCGACGGCAGCCGGACCCGGCTGGCCGACGCGGTGTTGCGTGAATGCGGCCGCTCGCTGACCGACTATGTCAGCGTGGCGCGGGCGTCCGACGACGCCGTGGGGCGCGATGCGTGTCCCGAACAGCTGGAGCAGGAGGCGCGCGCTCTCTCGCAGCACGCGCGGACCCAGGCCCGCATCTCGTTGGCCGCGCTGGAAGGACTGATCATCGGATTGCGCGATGTCGAAGGCCCGAAGGCCGTAATCCTGTTGTCGGAGGGCATGGTCATCGATCCCCGGCTGCTCGATCTGGCGGACCTCGCTGCCAAGGCGCACGAAGCCCGGGTCTCGATTCACGCGCTGCATCTCGACGTCCCGCTCTTCGAGGCTGCCCAGCAACGCGTGTCGCCCACGGCGCTGCGCGACGTCGACCTGCGCGGCGACGGGCTGTCACGCCTGGCCGGCGCCAGCCGTGGCGCCGTCTACCGCCTGGTCGGCGGCGACCCGGGACCGTTTCGCCGCATCGCCACCGAGCTGGCCGGCTATTACCTGCTGGCATTCGAGGCCGGCGACCGTGATCGCGATGGTGCGGCGCATCGCATTTCGGTCGATGTGGCTCGCCGCGGCCACCTCGTCCGGGCGCGCTCCGTGTTCCGGCTGCCGCGGGCGGCGGCGACGCTCGCCTCGCGTGAAGAGGCGTTGATCGCACTGTTGCGCCGTATCCGGCCTGCGGTTGAACTGCCGGTGCGCGTGGCCACCTCCACGCATCTCGATGCGGTGGCCGGCCGGCTGCGAGTGGTCGTCAGCATGGAAGCGGATTCGGCGCCGGGCGCGGCGGAGGTACTGATGGGCTACGTGCTCATCGACGCCAACGGGGTTATCGCCGCCAGCGGCGCGCACCAGGCCAGCGAAGGGCGCCATGCCTTCAGCGCGGTGGTCCCCGAGGGCCGGTATACCCTGCGTGTCGCCGGCATCGACGCCTTGCGGCGCACCGGTCTGGTGGAGCGCCCGTTTGTGGCCGCAACCACCAACACCGCCGGCCTGCGGATCAGCAGCCTGATCCTCGCGCCGGCCGGTGCCGCCAACGCTGCGCTGCGCCCCATCGTCTATCGCACGTCCGAGAGCCAACTGACGGCGTATGTCGAGATCGTCGGCGCGGAGGGCGCCGCGCCGCCGGCGGTGCAGGTCAGGTTCGAGGTCGTGGCCGAGAGCACCGAGACGCCGCTGGTCGCGAGAGTGGCCCACGCCGTGCGCGCCGACGGGCTGGGCACCGCCCGGGCCGAACTGAGTCTGGCGGGAGTGGCGCCCGGCTCCTATCAGGTCCGTGCCCTGCTCGTGAAGGACGGCCAGACCGTGGCTGAGGTCGTCCGCCCGTTCGCCTATTCGCCGAGGTAAGGCGTCCGCACCTTTCGCGATAGGATCGGCGCACCATGATCCATCGATACCTCTTCCTCCTCGTCATCCTTGCCGTTGCCGCCGCCCGGCCGCTGGCCCAGGGTGCTCCCGACGCCGCGCTGATTCAACGGGCCAGGGCGATTCACGATCGGGTGATCACGCTCGATACCCACGCCGACATCAATCCCGACAATTTCACGCGCCAGAGAAACTACACGCAGCGTCTCGAGACCCAGGTCAACCTGCCCAAGATGAAGGAAGGCGGCCTCGACGCCGCGTTCTTTATCGTCTACGTTGGCCAGGGACCACAAACCGACCAGGGATACGCCGCCGCCTACAAGCAGGCGGTCGCAAAGTTCGATGCGATTCATCACCTCACCAAGGAACTCGCGCCCAACGAGGTCGAGCTGGCGCTGGCGGCAGACGATGTGCGGCGGATCGCGAAGTCGGGCAAGAAGGTCGCGTTGATCGGCATCGAGAACGCGTATCCGCTCGGCACCGATATCACGCGCGTGAAGGAGTTCTACGACCGCGGCGGCCGCTACATGTCGCTGGCGCACAACGGCCACAGCCAGCTCGCCGACTCCAACACCGGTGAGCGCGACGGCCAGTGGCAGCACAACGGACTCAGCGAGCTGGGCCGGCAGGCGATTGCCGAGATGAACCGCTGGGGCATCATGGTCGATGTCTCTCATCCGTCGAAGGCCGCCAACATGCAGGCGATGGCGCTGTCGAAGGCGCCGGTGATTGCCTCGCACTCGGCGGCCCGCGCCCTGGCCAATCACAGCCGCAACATGGATGACGAACAGCTGCTGGCCCTGCAGAAGAACGGCGGTGTGATCCAGACCGTGGCGTTTGCCAGCTACGTGAAGGTGTCCAGGCCCGATTCGCCGGAGCGGACCGCGGCGATTGTCGCGCTGCGCAAGGAGTTCGGCCTGCCGGCGCCCGGCCAGGGCGGCGGACCCGGCACCGGCGGCGTGATGAGCCGGCTGACACCCCAGCAGCGCGAGCAGTACATCGCCCGCATGGCCGAGATCGACAAGCAGACACCGGGCGACCCGCGCGCCACCGTGGCGGATTTCGTCAATCACATCGATTACCTGGTGAAGAAGATCGGCCTCGATCACGTCGGCATCTCGTCGGACTTCGACGGCGGCGGTGGCGTGACGGGCTGGAACGGCGCCGAGGAGACCTTCAACGTGACGCTGGAACTCGTTCGCCGCGGCTACACCGAAGAGCAGATCGGCAAGATGTGGAGTGGCAACCTGCTGCGCGTGATGGAGAACGTCAGGAAGGTGGCGCAGCAGATCCAGCAGGGTCAGAAGTAACACGTGATTCAGACCGCGCTCAGCCGGGATCTCCAGGAGGCGATCGACTTCCATCGAGCCGTGCTGGCGGAAGGCTCGAAGGCGCTCGTGGGCTACGACACCGCCAAGGCCGTAGCCAACGTCGTCCTGCTCTCGGAAATCCCGACGACCTACGACAAGCGGACCGAGCGCCAGGTCAACGCCGGCAACCTGCTGCTGCGCGGAGTACCCGGCGTCGGCAAGACCTTCTTCGGCGTCATTCTGTCCGCGATCAGCGACGCGAAGTTCGCTCGCCTGCAGGGACGCGCCGATCTGCAGCCGACCGAGGTGGTCGGCTTCCAGATGATCAATCCGTCCACCGGCCAGCTGGTCACCGAGTTCGGGCCGATGGCGTCGGCGGAAGTGATCCTGCTCGATGAAATCAACCGCATTCCGTTGAAGTCGCAGAGCGCGTTCCTGGAGGCGCTCCAGGACCGCACCATCACGGTCGGCAAGAGCACCTACGACCTGCCGTCGTTCAGCTTCGCCATTGCGACGATGAACCCGGTGGAGCTCGGACAGGGCACGTTCCCGCTGTCGGAAGCCGCGACCGATCGCTTCGCGGTGATGGTGAACATTGGCTACCTCCCGCCCGAAGAAGAGGAGAAGCTGGTCAGCTTCGACTTCAAGCAGGTGCGCCTCAACCCGCTGCTGTCCAAGCAGCGCATCATCGAGCTGCGCGCGACGATCAACGAACAGGTGTTCCTCCACGATCGCCTGGGCCGCTACATCCAGCGGCTGGTCGCCGCGACGCGCCCCTACAATACCGACACCGACTGGCGTCAGCACTCGCCGTCGGACCTGGTTGAAAGCGGCGTGGATCTCGGTGCCTCGCCGCGCGCCATCATTTGCTGGAGCCGGCTGGCCAAGGTCTGGGCGTTGCTGCAGCGCGGCCGCGCCGACGTGTACCCGGAAGACATCCAGGATCTGGCGCCGTTTGTCCTCGGCCACCGCATCTGGCTCGGCCCCCATGCCGCGGCGCACGGCCTCACCGCCGAGCGCGTCATCGCCGACGTCATCGATCAGGTGCCGATTCCATGAGCGGGATTCTCGGCGGGCTCCGGGTTGCGAACTGCCGGCCGCGGGCTACCGGCACCGGACTTCAGGTCTTCTTGGTGTGTGTGCTGGTCGCAACCGGCGGCGGGGCCGCTCGGGCGCAGCATGAGGAGCATCGCTCACCGGCATCCGGAGCCCGTCGCCCGAAGCCCGAAGCCCGGATTCCCGACCTCGGCTGGGAACCGATTCGATGCTGGCGGCAGGCGTCGTCCGGGGCCGTCTCGATTGGCGAGACGTTCACCGTGGTGCTGACCTGCGCGGTCTACGAAGGTGACAACGCGCAGGTCGTGCCGGACGAGTCGAGGCTCGGCGTGGCCGCCATCCAGATGGCGCCGTTCGAGATTCTCGGCGGCACACATCCGCCCGATGTGCGTCGCGGCACGCGGCGCTTCTTTCAATACGACTATCAGCTGCGCATCATCAGCCCCGATGCGATTGGGCAGGACATCAATATCCCGCCCCTGACGATCTCGTACCGCGTGCACAGCCGCGTCGGCGCGGCCGCCACGCTTGAAGGGCGCGACCTCTCGTACCTGATGCCGATGATGCCGATCAAGGTGTTGTCGCTGGTGCCGGCGGAGGCGACAGACATTCGCGACGCCTCCGAGGCACGCCTCGCGGCCGTTGAGACGCTGCGTTTTCGATCCAACGTCTTCCAGGTCATGGCGCTGACATTTGGCGCCCTGGCTGCCGTCATGGTGGTGCTGGCGCTGATTCCGCTGGCGCGTTCGACGGCGACTGTGGCGGCCAGCGAGCGCGATCGCATTCCCGACCGCGCCATCCTGGCGGAGACGGTGCGCGCGCTCAGCCAACTTCAGTCTCAGGCCGTCCGCGATGGCTGGAGCTCCGACGCGGCGGGTCGCGCCCTGGCGCTGACACGTATTGTTGCTGCCGCCGCGATCGAGCAGCCGATCAGCGTAAAGCCGCTGGCGAACGGCGCCGCGACGCCGGATGGACGGTTGCGCGTCGCGCACGGCGCGATACGCAAGATCGTCGGCACTGCATCCAGTGCCGTCACGGCAGACGAGGTGAATCGCGTCCGCCGCGCGCGCGGCAGCACGTTTTCCACGACTCGTCAGCAGCAGCTGGAGACTCTCGAAGCCGGCCTGTCGTCAATGACCGCGGTGTTGTACGGACGGGACGCCTCACGAGCCCCCGGCACGTGTGATGACGTGGTGCGGCAGGCGATCGCGGCAGCGCAGGAGGTCGGTGCCGAGCGCAGCTGGTTCAATCGTCTGCGCCGAGGCTCCGGCGGTCGCTGAGGCATGGGCGAAGGGCTCACGGCGCTCGCGGCCAGTCTCGCCGGCGAATGGCAGGCCATCGATTTTGCGACTCTGCAGTACTGGCGCCGCGATGTCGCGCAGCTGGCATTGATGGGATTGGCTGCCGCCGCCCTGCTCGTGTTGCTGGCGCGATCCGCCATCCAGCGGCGCGCCGGCCGCCACTACGTGGTGCTTCCCGCCTTACTCCGCGGGATGGCCTCGTCGTCTCGTCTCTCCTGGGCGAGGCACATCCCGGTGCTGCTGTTTGCCGCGGGACTGCCGTTCGCGCTGCTGGCGGTGGCCGATCCGTACTCGTCGCTGGTGGCCGAGAACGTCACGTATCCAGGCCGCCGCATCAGCATCATGATCGATGCCTCGGACAGCATGCAGACGTCGTTCAAGGCCGCCACCTTGAACACCCGCAATGAAGTGCAGCCGGCGTTCTTCACGACCGTCGCGGCGGCGCAGCGGTTCGTCGAGCTTCGGCGCAAGGGCAAGTACCGCGACCTGATGGCGCTGGTGGAGTTTGGCAGCCGCGCCTACGTCATCACGCCGTTCACGAGCGACTACGACAACCTGCTGCTCAGCATGGCGTTGATCGGCGACCCGGTGGAGTTCTCCGCGTTCCCCGAGTCCGGCACCGTGATTGCCAGCGCGCTGCAAGAGAGCATCGAGATCTTCAAGGCGTTCGACTTCCTGCAGGCGTCGGGCAACCTGATGGTGATCTTCACCGACGGCGAAGACACCACGTCGATCGTGCACGGCCGCAGCCTCGACGACATCCTGAAGAGCGCCATCGACAACAAGATCCCGCTGTACTTCGTGCGCACCAACTACGACAAGGAGTTTGGCGACGGCATTCCCGACGCCAAGTGGCGCGAAGCCGTCGAGCGCACGGGCGGCCGCTACTACGTGGCCAAGAACGAAGCCACGCTGCTGGCCGCCGTCGAAGACATCGATCGCGTTGCGGTGGGCGCGATTTCGGCCCGGCAGTACACCAGCCAGCAGCCGCGCTTCACGCTGTTCGCGCTGGCTGCCTTTGCATTGTGGACGGGCGCGGCCGGCTTGAAGGTCGGCACGCCGTGGTTTGGACGAATCCCATGAAGACAACCTTCACACGCCTATTGATTGCCGGCGTCCTGGCGGTGGCCGGATGGCTCAGCTGGTCGGAGTCGCAACTTGCCGCCGAGGTCGCTGACGCGCGCCAAGCCGTGGCGACGTTCGACTACGACGACGCGGACAGCTGGTTACCGCGCGCCGCGCTGTCGGATTACCTGCCGGGAGAGCGGCGGCGATTGTCCGACGACATTCGCATTGTCAAGGCCGGCGTGGCGTACTGGTTGGGACGCTACGACGCCGTCACGGCCGACACCAACCAACAGGCGGCCGATGCGGACGTGCTGCTGGCAACCGCGAACGCCGCCTTCCGGCTGAACCAGCGCGATCCCGGAGCGGGGACCGCCGCGGCGCAGCGCCTCGATGGCGTGCTGCAGGCCTACGCGGCGGCCTTGAAAGCGGCGCCCCGCCATGTGGAGGCCGCCTACAACTACGAGTTCGTCGCTCGCCTGCGCGACGCCGTCGCGCGCTCGCAGGGCAAGGTGGCGCAGCCGCCGGTTGCCGGCGGGCCGGTGATGTCGGGCGATCTTCCCGGCGGCGCCACCATCCACGGCAGCCCGGGTGCGCCTCCGCCCGACGCCAAGACGGAGGAACTGAAGACGATCGCCCCGATGGAGTACGGCGATCGCGAAGCGCAGCCGCTGCCGACGCCAGGCGGCAGGCGCGAGCGAAAGGGATGAACAACCTTCTCCTCCGCGAGAGCTTCGGAGGACAAGTCGGGTTCGGGGCGCCCCACTACCTGTGGCTCCTCGCCCTGCCGGCCGCCTTCCTGGTGCTCTGGCTGTGGCGCTTCGGGCGCCGCATGGCCGACCTGCGCCGGCTGCGCGATCGGCGATCGGTCCCGGTCCGCGAGCGGTTCGCGCTCGGAGGCGATCTGTGGTGCTGGCTGTTCCTGATCGTGTCGGCGGCCTGCTTCGCAACCGCCATTGCCCGTCCGCGAGGTCTCACCACCGTCGTCAACCGCGCCGGCCTCGACATCGTCATTCTCCAGGACGGATCGGCATCGATGCATGTCGGCGACGTGACTGGGTCGGCCTCGGCTCGTCCCGATCCGGGCGAGCTGTGGCGAGAGACCGGCTCGCCTGGCGTGGCCGCGAGCCGGTGGCAGCGCTCAATGGACTTCTTGCGGCTGCTGGGCGATGCCCTCAGCTGGAACGACGACCGCATGGCGCTGACCGTATTCGCGCACATCGCCACGCCGCAGATCCGGTTGACCAGTGATCCGAACACGGTGTTTTTCTTTCTCGACCACCTGCACGCCACGTCGCCGTTCAGACTCGAAGACGACACCACCTGGGACACGAATCTCGAGCAGGGCATCGCCTGGGGATTGCGCCTGCTCGAGAAGGATCGCGAGCTGCACGGGCCGTCGATCAACGGGAAGCTGTTCGTGATGATCTCGGATGGCGAGTCGTGGAGCGGCGAAGTGGCGCGATCGATCGAGCGCGCCACGCGCGAACACGTGCCGCTGCACGTGATTGGTGTCGGCACCCTTGGCGGCGGCGAGTTACCCCAGACCACCGTCAACGGTGTCGTCGAACCGTCACCGGGCCGATCGCGGCTGGACCGGGCATCGTTGCAGCGCATCGCCGCCGCCGGCGGCGGACAGTATTTCGAGCTCGATCGCGATCAGGATCGCGACATCGCCAACGCGATCATCGACACCGGACGCCGCCAGGCGCCGACCACCACCGAGGAGGGCACGACGGAAGAGTTGTATTGGCGCTTCCTGGCGGCCGGACTGGCACTGGCCGCGGTCGGCTCTTTGTTCCTGCGCGAAGGAACCGAGCTGTGGATTCAGTTCGGCGCGACCGCGGTGACCGGGGCTGCTATCTGGACGTTGATTGCGATTTGATCAGGCCGTCGGGCGGTCGGGTCGTCGGGCCGTCAGTCGACTCGTTCCCAGATCAGTGTCGACGTCGAGGTCTGGCCGGCCATCGCGCGCTGTGGCGTACGCAGGGTGATGCGATTGCCGGTCATGGTGAAGGTGCGCATGACGTTGGTGCCGACATAGTCGGGGATCGACGAGATTTCGATGTGATGCGTCACCGAACCGTGCTTCGGGTCGAGGGTGTAGCGTCCGGCGTAGCCGAAGAAGCCCCTGAATGCCGCCCGTTCCTCTTCGAGCGTGCCTCGCCAGGCGTCGCCTGAGGCAAACTTCGCTGGATTCGGCCTCATGAACTGCACCGACATGCGTCCGCTGGGCAGGTAGATCAGCAAACCCACTGCATCCTCGCCGAGGGGATAGGTCGTCACGCCTTGCGGCGTCGTGGTGTCATACGACACCAGCTTCCAGCTGCCGACGACCGAAACCTGCTGCGCGTCGACGCCGCTCATTGACAGAGCCAGAACCAGGAAAGCTGCTGCGAGCATGCGACTCATGATGGGTGCGAATACTA
>Ga0194120_10001100_pt1:45000-50040 | contig 50040 bp, 36 predicted proteins | sample TA2MahCa65mmetaG_FD_148642 | JGI IMG/M metagenome (GOLD analysis project Ga0194120, IMG submission 148642) | Freshwater microbial communities from Lake Tanganyika, Tanzania - TA2015019 Mahale Deep Cast 65m | ecosystem: Environmental > Aquatic > Freshwater > Lake | place: Tanzania... | reverse complement strand
GATCGACGGGTTTCGGGACGTCTATCCTTGGGTGTCCCTCACCAGGACTTCGCCCACCCTCTTCCGAGGCAAGCGGGGTAGGGGCAGCGCCCGCTGTTCGTTGGGGCAGCGGATTTGTTAAGGTGCTCCTGGCAAGAGTGAGTGACATTTCGGGAGGGATCGTCTCATGCGACAACGAATTCTGATCGTGGCGGCGGGGTTGGCGGTGCTTTGCTTGGGTCGTCCCGCCGAGGCGATGAAAAAGAAGAAGGATCCAAAGATCGTGGCGGCGGTCGGGCGAGCGCTCGATTATCTGGCTCGTGAGCAGCGTCGACAGGGCTATTGGGAAGCAAATCAAAGTCAGTACCGAGTCGCGATGACCGCGCTGGCCGGCAACGCGATGCTGGCAGAAGGGTCAACGACGACGCGTGGAAAGTATTCCAAGAACATCCGACTGGCAGTCGATTATCTGCTCGACATGGCGCAGCCGCAGGGGCTGATCGGCTTCAAGGACGACTATCACTACACCTACGGGCACGGATTCTCGATGCTGTTTCTCTCGCAGGTCTTCGGCGAGGAAGAGGACGCCGAGCGTCGCGCCGACTTGAAGCGAGTGCTCATCAAGGCGGTCGAGTTTTCCGCTCAAGCTCAAACCGAGCGGGGTGGCTGGGGCTATGTCTCGGCGAAGGATCAGCCGAACTTCGATGAAGGCTCGACCTGCATCACCCAGGTGCAAGGACTGCGAGCTTGCCGCAATGCCGGTATCCCCGTCCCGAAAGAGATCATCGAGAAGGCGAAAAAGTACATCCAGGATTGCACGACCCCGGAAGGAGGCGTGCAGTACAGCATCCGTGGCGGGGGCGCTCGGCCACCAATCACGGCCGCCGCGTGTGCCGCAATGTTCAACGCCGGCGAGTACGGCGAATCCGACCACGTCAAGAAGATGCTCGAATTCTGCAAGCAAAACGTCTGGCCGGGCAAGGCCGGGACGAACCAGCTCTTCGGACATTGGCACTACGCTCACTACTACTACGCGCAGGTCGTCTACCGGCTTGGCGACGAAGAGTGGAACAAGTACTTCGCGGACATCAGCAAAGAGATTCTCAGCAAGCAATCGGCAAACGGTGCTTGGAAGGACGGCCACGTCGGCGAGGTCTACAACACCGCGATGAATACGACGATCTTGCAGCTCGACAACGGATTCCTGCCGATCTACCAGCGTTGAGACTTGCGGCGAATTTGGCGGGAGTCTGACCTCCCAAGGCACTGTCCGGACGGTGGTGCTTGTAGCCGGGTCGCCGATTCGAACTCAGTACGCAACGTGGGCCAGGTTGTCAAACTCTTCTGCGTTGAGGAACTCATCTCAGAAGCGGCTATTGAATGATTGCGCCGATCCGTTCTCCCATGGGGCTCCCGGCGGGATGTAGAGCGTCTAGACCTTGGCATTCGTCAGCCACGATTGAATGGCGTTCGCGATGAACTCCGGGCCGTTGTCGCGGTGGATGTTCTTGGGGCCGCCGCGGATCACGAACAAGTCCCGCAGCACATCCTGCACGTCGTCGGCACGGAAGCGATGACCGACTTCCAATGCCAAACACTTCCTCGTGTATTCGTCCACGAATGTCAGCCACCCGAGGCTTCTTCCACGTGTCGTGCGATCGAAGGCAAAGTCCCAGGCCTACACCTGCTCTTTACAGGTAGCTCGATGCCAAACGCTTCACATCCCCGATCGCCCACTTTTACGCTGGCTCCGCGGTGCGTTGAGTCTCTCTTGTTTCCACAGCCGATGCACACGTTTGACGTGCGCGCTCCAACCTTTGCGACGCAACAACTTCGTGATCCGTCGATATCCGAAACGCGGACGCTCGGGAACCAACTCCAACATCTGCCTTAGCAGATGACGTTCTTCGTCGACCTCAATCGGCTCGTACCGCTGAGTCAATCGCGGTTGACCAATTGGCCTGCATGCCCGTCGCTCGCTGACCGCGAACGTCCGGCACACAGGCTTCACGGCGTCACGCCGGCGAGCAGGGATTACCAGTTTCCCGAACGGACTTCCTTCAAGATCTGAATGTCGAACGCCTGCTTCGCCACGAGTTTCTTCAGCAAAGAATTCTCTTGCTCAAGTTGCTTGAGCCGCTCGGCCTCCGCGACCTTCATCCTGCCGTATTGATTTTGCCAGCGATGATACGTTTCTTCGCTGATCCCCAATTACGGCAATACCGCCCCGACGGTCTTTCCCGCCGACAACGGGTTGCTCTACAGGTTCTTCAGCACTTCTGCGACTTTGGTCTCAAACAGCGCCTGCCATTCAGGAGCCAGGATGCAGTCGCTGTCTTCTTGAGCTCCTCCAACGTTGAGAAGCTGCTCGGCGGTCGGCGAGTAATAGATGTAGCCGTTGGTGTAGCCCGACACGAACGTCAGCTTATGCGGCGAGCGCTCCTTGATTCCTAAACCAATCTGCACGCTCAGTTCACCGGGAAACGTGATCAGCGCGAAATCGCCGATCCGCAGGCCGACGACTTCGACGTCGATCGTGCGCTTGCCCGCCTTGATGTTCTGAGCCTGGTGCATTTTCAGCAATGCGAGGTTTGTCTGTGTGCGAGTCAATTGCTCCATCGTGTGAATGTTGTCGATGTACTGCTGCATGTTGCGGCGGTTCTCTTCGTCAAGCTTGCTGAGGTCGATGCGGCCGAGGTGCTTCTCCAGCAGATATTTGTGTGAGTAGTAGGATGGGAAGTCCTCGTCGAGCTTGTACTTCACGATCAGTGGCAGAAACGTTTTGAGATTCAGACTGGTTCCCTTCAGCGACTGAAGTTGCTTGAGTTGCTCGGCTTCCAGCGAGTCGATGCGCTCGGCGAGATCGGCTCGCGGCAGCGTGAGCGTTTCGTTGATAACTCGTAGCCGCGAGTCGTCCTGGCTGGCGATCTTTCGCAATGCCTTCAATGTGCTGAGGCCCAGCATGTTTCCCAAAGTTTCGGCATTGCGCGGAGTGTTGACGTCCTTGTAGGTGATGGGGTTGATGTCGCCGCCGCAGCCTTGCAGGAACAGCGCGATCGTTCCGTCGCTCAAATTATCTTCGATCACCTGCGATGCAAAACCGGACATGTCCGCCGTGTTACCCTTGTTAGGAACGCCCTGGATCGGATGGCACGCGAACTGATAGACGACTGCCAGCGTCCGCCCATCAGTGCGGTCGAGCCGTAAGATTCCAATGTCAGGATCAATTGGACCGATCTCGGCGACTTCCTCGTCAGGGGGCAGCGCGTACGCATGCCGGACATCCAGCTCTTTGCCGTTCTTCAACTTGAGCCGGCGATTCTCCGACACACGATCTTCGTGACCGCGGCCCACTCCGACATGTACGGGGACCATGTTCTGCGCTGCGGTCTTTACTGCTTGTACAGTCCGCTCATCGACATCCGCGCAGACGATGCCGTGGCAATGGCTGGCATTCACCAGGACATTCGCGGGCCCGATGCCCAGTTCTTTTTCGATCCGCGCACGAACCTTGGGCAGATAGTCGTTCTTGATGTGCCCGATCTCTCCGATCGCCACAGCATCGACGGAGATGATCACCGCGGTCGTGTCGTCGCTCTTGACGACGAGCGCCTTGGCCCACAAGCGATCGTTCACCGGGCCGGCATCAACATTGGTGATATCAACCTTAGCGACTCCGGCCGAAAGCGGTGCCGCCCCGGCGACGCTCCAAGAGAATAAACTGACAAGCAGAAGAGTTGCGGTGAATCTCGCTCGGATCATGATCATGACCTCATCCTTTGTGATGCACGCGGTTCGCGTGCGATGGTGTTTTCTGGCAGACGACGTACTCGCGATGCCTCGAACGCGGGCCGTGTACGCCATAATGACGCGCTGCTGCACCGGCACGATATCAAATATGGTGGGCTCCATTACAAGCGTCTTGGCGACTTCGGCATCCGATGCGGGGAGCTTGAAAAGTCGTTCGGTGATCGCCGAACCCCAACCGCAACCCCGTTCCTCAACTCAAGGGAGTCCCCTCAACAACCCAGCGCCACCACATTCAGCCGATCAGCGCCGCCATTTTCAACCGTCGTCAACGCGCCGTGCGACACACGGAATACGAATACGTTTGGGTCATCGCCGCCGCCAGCCCGTAGTCCGGTCAAGCCGAAGCGACCCGCTCGCCGATCCTGAACACGGCCATCGTCAATTATTTTCCGGATCAGTTCGCGCACCCCAACGTGCTCACGACCTGACGGTGCCCAACAATCTGACGCTGCTCCGACGGCCACCGCACTCACCGGCATCGAGAACCTCTGGCACTACCTCCGCAGCCACTGCTGGTCCAACCGAACCTATCGCGACTACGACGAACTCATCGAGGTCGCGGAGGAATCCTGGTGCCAATACTGCCTCGACACCGAACTGATCAAATCCGTCTGCGCCAACAACTACATCCCAACGCGCAGTTAGATTCGGCGATCCGTATCAGAGGCTCATCCACAACATTCGACAGTAGCTCACCAGCATCCTGCCAAGCCGATTTCTCAAATCGTTATTCACCAACGATCGCGCGTCACCCAGTATCGCGCAATCGCCCTGCTGGTGTCATGATTCCCTATTGATAGACGCGAGTGGTCCCGACTGGACAAAAAAAAGGCTCTCCCGAAGGAGAGCCTTAAAAGACCCCGGCGATAACCTACTTTCACACCTTTCGGCACTATCATCGGCCCTGGCGGCTTAACTGTCGTGTTCGGAATGGGAACGAGTGTTTCCCAACCAGGTAAAGTCACCGGAGAAAGTCTTAGACGTCAGTTTCCCAACGGTCTAAGAGGGTGGTTGTGAATTCTACTCTTCGCAATCTCGCAAAAAGCCAAGGACAAAAATGGTCAAGCGTTCGTCCATTAGTACCGGTTGGCTAAGACGGTTACCCGCCTTACACGTCCGGCCTATCAACCTGATCGTCTTTCAGGGGACTTCAGACCTTGCGGTCAACGAGACCTTATCTTGGGAGCGGCTTCGCGCTTAGATGCTTTCAGCGCTTATCCGTACCGCACGTTGGCTACCCTGCCGTGCCAC
>Ga0194120_10001100_pt1:0-42500 | contig 50040 bp, 36 predicted proteins | sample TA2MahCa65mmetaG_FD_148642 | JGI IMG/M metagenome (GOLD analysis project Ga0194120, IMG submission 148642) | Freshwater microbial communities from Lake Tanganyika, Tanzania - TA2015019 Mahale Deep Cast 65m | ecosystem: Environmental > Aquatic > Freshwater > Lake | place: Tanzania: Lake... | reverse complement strand
CTTCGCCGCGTTGGCTCAGGAATTTCGGGATCAACGCTTGTTTGACAGCTACCCCGAACTTATCGCAGCCTTCCACGCCTTTCAGAGCCGCTTGGTGCCAAGACATCCTCCATACGCCCTTAATTGCTTGACCACTTTTATCTTTGGCTTCTCGCGATTTACATCGCGTCCGCCGTTCAAGCTTATTCACCTTGGACGCTCGCGCTCCATTTGGAGCGCATTGAGATTGTGTATTGCAGATTTCACAACCACCGAATTGTCAAAGAGCTACGTCTAATTCTGCAGCCGCATTTTTAGCCGGCCGCAAAAAGCGAGCGGGGATGTTATTGGCATCCTCGCTGGGGGTCAACCGATCGGCCCGAGTTTTTGAAAATCGGGAAAAATCGGTTCATTGCCACTGGAGACGACCGGGATCGAACCGGCAACCCCTAGCTTGCAAAGCTAGTGCTCTCCCAATTGAGCTACGTCCCCGGACCGTCACCATGCTCGCGGACGAGACCAAGGCTATTTCCTACGGACAGGAGCGAGTGGGCGTAATTGGATTCGAACCAATGACCTCAGCTTTATCAGAGCTGCGCTCTAGCCAACTGAGCTATACGCCCGAATGCACAAGGCTGATGATTTTGTCGTCTGGTGATCTTAGTGTCCAGCCTCCACTCCGTCGAATCATTGCAACGTTTGACACCGCACAAACAGTTGCAACTCTTGTGAGTCGTATCGGGTGCGGGTAACAAAGCTCAAAGATTGTCGTTGCGAATTTGCGAATCCGCAGATTTTACGAGGATCGATGCCAACTGGTAATTGAAGCCAACGTTTTGTGTTGGCACTTTGTATTTCACGAATTGAAGTCGTTGATTGCAACGCCTTGTGCCTCTCTAACTTGGGGTCGTCTTTTCGACGTTCCATCTCCGCCATGGTCGAGCCCGCCGAGTCCTACGAACAGGCAATTCGATTCCTGTTTGATCGAATCAATTTCGAGCGAACTCCTGCTGGGAGTGAACAGGATTTTAGGCTTGGCCGAATGCGCAAGCTGTTAGAGCTTCTCGACAGCCCTCAGAAACGCTTGCCAACAGTCCATATCGCTGGAACAAAGGGTAAGGGTTCGACGGCGATCATGCTGGCAGAGATGCTGACTTCGGCAGGCTTCCTTGTTGGGCTTTATACTTCGCCACACGTGGACGCTTTTGAAGAACGGATGTTGGTTGGGGGCCAGCGTCCGACGCCGGTTCAAATCGTCGAACTCGTGCGCCGCGTTCAAGTCGCTGTCAGTCAATGTGAAACGTCTGCGTCCCCCTTCAGTCCCACGTTCTTCGAAGTGACGACCGCTCTCGCCTGGATGTACTTCGAAGCGCAGCGGGCCGAGATTGTCATTTTGGAAGTCGGTCTCGGCGGACGGTTAGATTCAACCAACGTTTGCTCGCCGATTACCTCTGTCATCACGACGATCAGTCGAGACCACACGCAATTGCTCGGCAGCACTCTGGCTCAGATTGCCGGCGAAAAGGCTGGAATCATCAAGGAAGGGATTCCAGTCATTAGCGGAGTGCAGTCCAAGGAGGCACTAGAGGTGATCGTGAGGCGATGCCGCGAGCAACGGGCTGATCTTTGGCAACTTGGCCTGGATTTCAGTTTTAAGCACTCTCCTCAAGGTTGTTTCAAGTCGACGGGCATTGGTCCGGAATATTCGATGACCAACTTTGGCGCGGTTGACGTTGAAACGCCGCATTCACAGTGGCCGACAATGCCACTCTCACTGGCCGGTGAGCACCAGGCACACAACGCGGCGGTTGCGTTGGCGACAATTGACAAACTCCGGCAATTGGGGTGGAGCGTATCACGGGAAGCAGCTCAGGTTGGACTCGCGCGGGTACGTTGGCCAATGCGGATCGAAGTCGTGGCTCGAAATCCAACGGTCATTGTCGATGCCGGGCACAATTGGGAGTCGATTTCTGCACTTGGCAAGACAATCGAAGCGTCATTTCTACCGTCGTTGTCTCCAGTGGCTCGTTGCGTCTTGATTCTTGCGGCGACGAAAGACAAGGACGTGTTTGGGATCAGTCGACAGTTGTTACCTCGTTTTGATGCCATCATCCTGACGCAATATTTCAAGAATCCTCGCGCGGTTTCCGCAGGATCATTGTTGCGATTGATTCAATCCATCAGCGACGTGCCGTGCCATGTGGCTTCGACTCCCGCGGAGGCTTGGCAAATTGCTCGACGAATTACCACCTCGAAAGATTTGATTTGCGTGACGGGATCGTTCTTCATTGCCGCCGAAATGCGAGACTTGATTCTTCGAGACGATCAACGCGCGGATCATTCCGGGGCGAACTCGATGGATTCGTCCTTATGATCACCGAAATCCGATCTTTAGTTTGACCTACTGTGGCGGTTTTGACGCGTGCGACGTGACCACCATAAGAGAGTCGAAGACTCGATGGGAGTAGACATGGCGGCGGACATTGGACGCTGGATTGAACAGGCTCGCGCAGGGGACAATGCCACGCTCGGGCAACTGCTTCAGTCGTATCACAATTACCTGCGATTGCTGGCGAGGATTGAGATCGGCCGACGGCTGCAAGGTAAGGTTGATGCGTCCGACGTGGTGCAGGAAACGTTTCTTGAGGCGCATCGCCACTTCCCCAACTTTCATGGACATGCCGAAGGTCAGTTCGCACAGTGGTTGCGGACAATCTTGGCGACAACACTGTCGAATATTGTGCGGCGGTATTTGGGGACGCAGGCACGCGATCTACGATTGGAGCGGCAATTAGCCGACGATCTGGATCAATCGACCTGCGCCCTCGGACGGATGCTCGCCGATCCGCATAGCTCACCGAGCCAACAAGTGATGCGCGGCGAGCAAAGCCTGCTGGTCGCTGAAGCGATGTCTCGATTGTCGGAGGACTATCAAACGGTGCTCGTGCTGCGACACCTGGAGGGGCTGACATTTCCGCAAGTTGCCCAGCGCATGAGTCGCAGCGTGGATAGTGTCGAAAAGTTGTGGCTGCGCGGCCTGACAAAACTGAAAAAAGAATTCAACGAGGCGAAGTCATGAGCGCCCATCAAGACGACATCACGAATGACGATCCGCGAATCCTGCAAGCTTCGCGCGAATATCTCGCCGAACTGGAGGCGGGACACAAACCGGATCGTAAAGTCTTTCTTGCACGGTTTCCGGAGTTGGCTGATCAGCTCTCCGAATGCTTCGACGGGATCGAATTGGCCCAGTCGTTACGGCCTGCAGTTCCGATACCGCAATTGCAGTCCGAATTCACCGCCAGTCCTCTCGGAGACTTTCAGATTTTGAACGAGATCGGGCGTGGCGGCATGGGGATCGTCTACGAAGCGATTCAGCTTTCGCTCGGACGTCGTGTCGCGCTCAAAGTGTTGCCGTTTGCAGCCGCGCTTGATGCCAAGCAATTGCAGCGTTTCAAGAACGAGGCGACTGCCGCGGCTCAGTTGCATCACACAAACATCGTGCCGGTGTACGCAGTCGGGTGTGAACGCGGCGTCCATTTCTACGCGATGCAACTCATCGAGGGACGGTCGTTGTCGGCGTTGATTCGAGAATTGCGTGGCGACTCGCCGAACGATCCGAGTTCCTCGTCGCTTGCCACGACGGCTGCCTATCACGCCAGCGCGACTGTTGTGAAATCCTATGCGACAAGCGGCACGCAGCATTCGGGACGCAGCCGTGAGAGCTTTCGGACTTCGGCTCGTATTGCGGCCCAAGTTGCCGACGCACTGGAGTACGCTCACGAGGCTGGAATCGTGCATCGCGATATTAAACCGGCCAATTTGCTGCTCGATACCAAGGGAGCCGTCTGGATCACCGATTTTGGTTTGGCCCAAATTGTTGCCGATGTCGGCGTGACGCAGACCGGTGATCTGGTTGGCACGTTGCGGTACATGAGTCCCGAGCAGGCATCGGGGCGGAGAATTCCGGTTGATCATCGCGCCGATGTGTATTCGCTCGGTGCGACGTTGTACGAAATGTTGTCGCTGAAGCCTATTTTTTCCGGCTCGGATCGTCCGATGTTGTTGCTGCAAATTCTGAACGAAGATCCCCGTCCATTGCGGCAGGTTGACCGCGCGATTCCGATAGAGTTGGAAACGATCGTGTTCAAAGCGACCGCGAAAAGTCCGGCGGAGCGTTACATGACTGCCGGCGAGATGGCGGCCGATCTGCGGCGATATCTCAATGAAATCCCGATTTTGGCTCGGCGGCCGACGCTGTTAGACCGCACCCGCAAATGGATGCGGCGGCATCCGTCGTCCGTTGGTGCGGCCGTGCTGATGTTGGTCAGCGGAGTGATCGGGTTGATGGTCACAACTGCAATGGTAGCTCGCGAACAGGCCGCAACCGCGTTCCGCGCAGTCGAGGCCGAAGCCCGCTTCGAATTAGCTCGCCGAGCCGCCGACGAAATGATTCACGTCGCCGAAGAAGAGTTGTCGGACAATCCATTCCAGGAAGGCTTGCGCAAAAGGCTGCTCGAAGCTGCGCTTGAATACTATCAGGAATTCATCAAGCAACGGGAAGCGAAGCCGGAAGCGCAGGCGGAACTGGCGATCGAACGTGATCGTGTGAAGACGATCCTGGACGATTTGGCGGTTCTGCGAGCCGATCGTCAAAACTACCTGCTGAGAGATACGGGCGTACTTGACGATTTGGAGGCCACGCCTGAACAACGCGTACAGCTTGCGAAAATGAATGCGCGCCCCGAAGAGTCGCGAGGTGGGCCTCGCGAGATGCCGACACAAGAGCAACGCCAGCGATCACTCGTGATCGCCCGCGAACACGAAACCGCGCTGTCGGTAATCCTGACTACCGAACAGCGGCAACGTCTGGGGCAGATCGCGCTGCAATGTCAGGGCACACGAGCACTCCGCGAACTGGATGTAGCCAGAACTCTGAAGCTCAACGCCAATCAGAAAGAGCGAATGCGAGCCATCGAAGCCGAGGCTTTTCGTGGCTTCCACGAGTTGATCCGCAATCAGTCGACAAAACCAGAAACATTGGTGGCCTATGCCCAAGAGGCTTTGCAACGGATGCTGGCGGTGCTGACGCCGGATCAACTGCAACAGTGGCGAACCATGACGGGCAAACCGTATCAAGGTCCGTTGAACAAATTCTTTATCCCTGGAAGTCAAGGCCGTGCCACTGGCGGAACGCCTCGGGGATAAGCGGCGCTCGGGCAAGAGTTTTTGACAAAAGCGCGAGACCAGCACGACGGCCTGGTGTTTGTATATTTGACTCAAGGTGAGCAAACGTCGGATGAGCACTCTTGCCCGTCCATTTTCGACGCGGGCAAGAGTGCCCATAGCCGAAGGAAAAATTCATGCGTTGGCGAACTCGGCTATGTCTGGCCACTTGCGGCCTGTTGATTGCCACGACCGCTCTGGCTCAAGGCTTTCGCGGACTTGGACAGGGTGGTCCACCTAGACCAGGATTCGGTGGCCCAGGAGGCGATTCGATCGGATCGGTCATGCTGATCGGAATCCCCGAAGTACAACACGAGCTCAAACTGTCCGATGAGCAAAAGACAAGAATCGCCGACGTCATTGGAAAAATCCAGGAGCAATCTCGCACGGTCTTCGGAGGATTCAACTTTCAAGAAGCCTTCACGCTGGAAGAGAGCGAACGTGACAAGCGGTTCGCGAAGATGCGAACTCAGATGGAAGGGATCACCAAGCAGGCCGAAGAACAACTCGCCAAGATTCTCGACAAGTCACAAGCCAGTCGATTTTCTGAACTCCAATTACAACGCGGCGGCGTTGGCTCGCTGTTGCGCGAGGAGATCGGCAAGCAACTCAAGCTCAGCGAAGCGCAGCGCGATAAACTCCGCAAACTGATCGAGCAGAATCCACCGTTCTTCGCACCGCCCGAACAGCGCAAGAAAGCGGAAGCCGACGTCGTCGCGGTGCTCGACCCGAAGCAGCAAGGACAATGGGAGAAGCTCAAGGGAGCGGACTTCGCGTTTCCTGAACCAAACTTCGGCTTCGGTCCTCCGGGTGGCCCTGGCGCATTCGGACCACCAGGTGGCGGCGGGCCGGGTGGTCCCGTCGGGCCGATGCCAGGCAATCGAAAACTGGTCAAACAGTTCGATAAGGACGAAGACGGTCGCTTGAACAAGGAGGAGCGTCAGGCCGCTCGCGACTCGATGAAGTCCGAAGCCGGCCGACGCGGTGGTTTCGGTCCTCCGGGTGGTCCCGGCGGACGTGGTCCCTTTGGCCCGCGCTCGGAACCGGGCAAACCCGGCCCGCGCGTTTCGCCCGATGATGTTTCTCCCAGCGACGCGCCTCTGTACGACCCGCAAGTCTTGCGAACAATCTTCATCGACTTCGAGGACAACGATTGGGAAGCGGAACTCGCCGACTTCAACAACACAGACGTCGAAGTCCCGGCCACTCTGACTGTCGACGGCCAAAAGTATCCGAACGTCGGCGTTCACTTCCGAGGTATGTCGTCGTTCATGGCGGTACCGGTCGGCTCGAAGCGGTCGCTCAATCTATCGCTCGACTTCGTCGACTCGACGCAACGGCTGCTCGGCTACAAAACGCTGAACCTGTTGAATGCGCACGAGGACGATTCATTCCTCAGTTCAGTGCTGTATTCACACATCGCCCGGCAGCACATTCCCGCTCCGAAGGCGAACTTCATGAAGGTTGTCATCAACGGCGAGAGCTGGGGCGTCTATGCCAACCTGCAGCAATTCAACAAGGAATACCTCGCCGAGAATTTTCCATCGGCCAAAGGAACGCGCTGGAAAGTCTCCGGATCGCCGGGCGGCGGCGGCGGCTTGGAATACCTTGGCGACAACGTCGAGGACTACCGACGCCGCTACGACATGAAGTCCGGCGACGACAATAAGGCTTGGAAGCGGATCATCAAACTCTGCAAGACGCTCAACGAGACTCCGGCCGACGAACTCGAAGCCGCGCTCGAACCGCTGGTCGACATTGATGGGCTGCTGTGGTTCCTGGCACTCGACAACGCGCTGATCAACTGCGACGGCTATTGGATTCGAGCCAGCGACTACAGCATCTTCCTGGATGCGAAAGGGAAATTTCACTTTTTGCCGCACGACATGAACGAAGCCTTCCGCGCCCCGATGGGACCGGGCCCCGGTGGCCCCGGTGGAGCACGAGGTGGTCCTCCCGGCCGAGGCGGTTTCGGCGGTCGGCCGGGCGAGGGACGTCCCGATGGACCGCGCGGGGAAGAACGCAGTCCTGAAGAACGACGACCCAACGGTGATCGTCCGAATGATCCCCGTCCGGGTGACAACGCTCGCCCCGGTGGCCTCGCGTTTGATCTCGATCCGCTGATCGGACTCGACGACGCTCGTAAGCCGCTCCGCAGCAAAGTGCTCGCTGTACCGAGCCTTCGAACGCGCTACCTGCAGCATGTCCGTACGATTGCCGAGGAATCGCTCGACTGGAAGAATCTTGGCCCGGTCGTCGCGCAGTACCGATCGCTGATCGAGAAGGAAATCGAGGCCGACACTCGCAAGCTCGGCTCGTTTGCTGATTTCCAAAAGGCGACCGCCGATGTTGCCGCCAAAGAATCGAACGACAAGCCGGACGCCGAACCGACACGACGCTTTGGCCCACCCCGTCACTCGGTCAGCCTGCGAGCGTTCGCCGACCAACGTCGCGAGTTCCTGCTCAAACATCCTGCGGTCAAGTCCGCCATCGCCAAGTGATATTTCGTTGCGACAGCAGTCGTGAGAAGATATTCACATTGACGCGGTCAAGTCCGACATCGCGAGTAAATCCAGATCCCTCAAAGAGGAGATCCCTGTTTCCGAATACCTGCCGTCCTGATCCGCCGCACTCTGAGTCTCATGGAGCGGAGCGAGCTCTCGGAGCAGTTGCGAGAAACGTCTTGCCACAAGACGGCGTAGTGGGCGACACCAATGATGTCAGCCGAGTTCTTCCTCCCGAATTGACGCCACTCCCCGTATCGCCGTCCCTCGTCAGTCCCCGCGGTGCCAGCGAAATGAAGTTTGTCGTGGATGCAAACATTGCAGACGCGATCGCGGCTTGGGCAAAGCAACATCTTGCGGCGGACCCGCATGGTGGCGAAAGCGAAGAGGGATATCGCGTCAACAGCCTGTATCTCGACACGTTAAACTTCGACACCTATCGCCGTTGTCCCAGATTTCGTCGACGCAAATTTCGTCTGCGACGCTACGGAAACGAATCGACGATCTGGCTGGAACTGAAACGCAAACGCAACGGACTGGTACGCAAGCGTCGAGTCTCCGTCGCGGAAACCGATTGGACTCACCAAATCACGCAACCTGCCGATCCGGAATGGGAGGGAGCTTGGTTTCGTCGACGGCTCGACCAACGCCAACTGCGGCCCGTGTGCCGCGTGACGTATTGTCGGACAGCTTACGTCGGAACATCTGCCACCGGCCCGCTTCGACTGACGATCGACCGCGAACTGTTCGCCACAGACGCGACCGACTGGCACGTTCCGACTGGTCCTCTGACTGGCGAGCCACTGTTGAACAGCCAACGAATCGTGGAACTCAAATTTCGCGACGTACTCCCTAATTCTTTTCGTGGCCTGATTCAAGATTTGCGATTGGCACCCAGATCATTTTCAAAGTACCGTGAGAGCGTCGCGGCCTGCATTGCGCTGTCGCGTTTGACGGGTGTATGCGACTAAACGGCGGCGCGCAAGGATAAAATAATGCCCGATTGGCTACGACGAAGTTTTGACGCCACCCCGATCGGCCCGTGGCAAACGTTGCTTATCCGTCTGGTCGCCGCACTCCTGTTAGGAAGCGTAGTCGTCGGCATCCACCGAGCCACACGCGGCCGCACTTCGGACCACTCGACTACTTTCTCCGCCACCCTCGTGATGCTCTGCGTGCTGATCGCGATGGTGACACAGGTGATCGGCGAGAACGTCGCGTGGGCATTCAGCCTGGCCGGAGTCCTGTCGATCGTTCGCTTCCGGACCGTCCTGCGTGATACCAAAGACACGGCGTTCGTGATCTTTGCCGTCGTCGTTGGCATGTCGATCGGAGCGGGACAGCCCGCGATCGCGCTGATCGGATTGGCAACGGTCGGTATTGCTGCGGCGGTTTATCGAGACCGCCCGCGCGAAGCGGCAGTGGTCCTTCACCAAAAACTTCTGATCGTGAAACTGTCGTGGTCGCCTGAATTGGAGACTCAACTTCGCGACGCGTTGTCGAAGTATGTGACGGATGTGCAATCGCTCGCCGCCAGCACGATCCGGCAAGGCTCGGCGATGGAATTGCACTACCGAGTCAACCTGCCCCTTACAGCATCACTGCCGCAACTGATCGCCGACCTGAATCGCCTTGAAGGGATTCTGGCAATTGAAATCCGTTCCGAACACACGGCCGACTGATGTCTTACTTTGCGGCGTGTGGTGTGGAACTCTCGTATAGCTTTGCCAATTCCACCAGCAGCGGCTCAATCAGTCCGAGATACTCTTCTTCGGGTAATTCGGTCTTTCGCAACCGCAAATCAGCCAGTTCCTGTTCCAGCTGATCGCGTCGCTCGCGATGTTTGGCCGATAGCTGTTCCTCGCGATCGCTCCGGATTAGGTGCCATCGTGCTGCGCGAGCACCATCCACCGCGACTCCGCTCTTCGCCGATTTCGTCGCTCGGATTCCTTGAAACCAATCGGCTGGCGTGCCGAGCTTGTCACCGTTGTCATCGAGCAGCGCATGCTCGGTCATCAAGCGTCCGTTGCCGGAGTAGAACTCACTGACACGCGATGACGCCAGCAGGAAGGCTTCCAGCAACGATGTTTGCTCATCCTTGTCGAGGTCAGCCTGCGGATCGCTGATCGCGGACGACAGGTAATCGCCGAATCGAGCGAAGTTGTATTCATGCCCGCTCTTCGTCGCTGAAACGACGACTCGGTTTGGGGCAGAGAGTTCATTCACAAACGGCCCGCTGCTGCTCGCACAATTGATGACCGCGATCGGGCGCACAATCGGCTTGAGCCATTCCGCCAGTTCACCAGCAGCGACATCCGGCCCACGCAAATTGAACCGCGCGACCTTGCCATCAAACGTCCCGTGCCCAATCAGGATCAACCAAAGCGGTGCCATCTGTATTCGTTGCGGGTCTTCCGATCCCGCCGCTTCCGCCAGACGATTCTTCAATCGCTCGCGATCCGCCTCCGAGCCAACATTGTCCAATCCAATCAGAGCATCCTCCGCACCCCCTAGTTTCGCTGCATCGCTCCAACGACCGGCCCATCGACGGAACTGCTGCCCATACTCTGCCGAACCCTCCGCGCCGACGACGATCAGCACCATCGGTCGAGACTCATTGGCGAAGGTCCAATTTCCAAATCCCAATGTCCAAGTCATGACTAATGACCAAATCCCAAACATCAACAACAGACGTCTGGCTGAGAACCCACACCGCTGCGCGCTGGGTCTTGGAGCTTGAACATTCCTTGGGCATTGGATTTTGGACATTGGAGTTTCCACAACCTACGGCATTCCTCGCCAGCGGCGCAGCCCCCATTCGCCGATCAGGCATCCGACCGCCAGCAGAAATACCGACGACTGATGCCACAGTGGGTACGTCCACGTTTCGACGATTGGAATCTTGCGGTTTGGGAGACTGCCAACAAACTGATCGAGGTCTTCGGCTTCGATTATTTCGCCACCGGTGTCCTTGGCGAGTTGAACCAGCAGCGAACGATTGACCGCGAGCGTCCGAAACTCTTCCGTCTGCGGCTCAGCGGTCCAGCCGATCTCACGCTGTCCGACTTCGCTGCCGTCCGCCGCAGTGACGGTGATCGTCGCTCGGTACGCGCCGGGAGCACGCGGAGCGAATGTCGCTTCGTACTGTCCGGGGGAACGATCGCTGCTCTCGGCCACGAGTTCAACTTTGCGATCGTCTGGCGTTTGTACTCGCAGCGCGACGTGAGCGTTGTCGAGCGGTTCAAACTGGACGTCGCGCGCCCGTATCAGCACTTGTACCGATGGCAGAGGCCCGGCAAACGTGCGGCGCGTTTCGACTTCGACGCGGCCCGGCACATCGGAAACCAGCCAGCGCACCGTTTGCCGCCAGGATTTTTCGAGATCGCTCTGGGTGTGATCGGTTCGTTTAAGATTCCATCGCCACAGATCGCCGACCAACAGTGCCGACGTGCGGCCTCGGCCAAACGGTTGCACGACTAGCGCGGGGCGTTCGGTTCCGTCAGACGCAGTCACCTGAGCGAGCACCGATGCACCCGGCTTGATCGCTCGCACGCTGTTGAGACTTTTGAATTCCGGCATCGTTGCAAGCCGCTTCTGTTCGTCTGGCTCGTTCGTCCGCATGCGGACCCACGGCTGCAACCAGCCTTCGCGTGTCAGCAGCAGCCGATACCCCGCGTCGATCGTGGCTGGGTCGGCTCGATCCAAGTAGACCGGCAACATCTCGCCGATGCCCGCTCGCTGGTATCCCCCTTCGACGAACGACTCCTTGCCCCCGAGCATCAACAATCCGCCACCGCGCCGGCTGACGAACTGCTGCAACAGCGACATCTGGTCCTGCGTAAAGAACGCCGCCTCGATGTCGTCCAGCACTACGGCGTGAAAGCGAAATAGCTCGTCTGAATTCTTGGGAAAGCCGCCGATGAGCTCTTCCTTGTTCTCGGTTCCCAGCCGCAGCAGTACCGGCTGGTCGTATTGCTCCGCCTGTTCGTCCTTGTTGCCGAAGCCACGAAACAGCGGATTGGTCCGCTCACCCGAGCGGCTGAGAAACGTGAACTTCGGCTCCTTCTTGGCGATCCGCACGAGTCCGACCAGTTTGACTTCGTCGTCCTCGTCAAGGGCTCGCCGAAGAAACTTGAACTCCCAATTCGGCCGGCCGCCGACGTACAGCACTCGGAACGGCCCGCCCCCACGATCGACCGTCACCAGCCGCCGATTGTTGGCCAGCGTCGCCTCCTTGGAGTTCGAGTCGCTCTCGCTCAGCTTTTCCTCGCCGGCCAAGTACGCCTGCACGGTGTAAAAGCTCAACCCCGACTTCTCCGGGCGCAGCAAGAATCGCTGCACCGACGGCTCGCCATCGACAATCTTCTCGACCTTGCGCCGCTCGATCTCTTCCCCCGCTGCGTTGAGCAACCGCACGCCGAGTTCTTTGTCGGCAACCGCTCTCCCATCGAGCGTCGCGGTGATCGTCACCGGTGCTGCCTCAAAATTCGTCTGGCTCACCGCGACATGCGAGACCGACAAATCGACCAGCCCCCGATCGGCTCCGATCGCCACTGAATATACTGGCGGAAGTTTCTTCGCATCGAGTGGCACGTCGGACAAATCGGTCCCGTTGCCATCGCTCAGCAGCAGGATGCCTGCCACCGGCTGTCCTCGAAAACGATCGACGAGTGCTGCCAGCGACGTGTTCATCGCCGACGCCTCGCCATCGATCGTCAGTTCTGAGAACGATTTGACCGGTCGCAGATTCGTGTCGAATACATACCGCCGCACGTCGAAGTCCTGAGCCAATCGAGTCAGCCACAACGACTCGTCCGCCAGCCTCGTCTTCATCGTCTGACCGCGCGACGCAGTTTGATCCCCGTCAGACAGTTTCAAACTCTGGCTGTTATCGGCAACAACGAGAAATAGGTTGCTCCCCGGCCGCGGCCGAGTCCCCGTGAAAAGTGGTTCGACCAAACAGACGGCCAGCGCGATAACAGCGATCCCTTTTAACAACGCAGCCAGTCCCCGCACCCACGTTGCTGATCCCGCACGGCGATACGACCAAACCAGCATCGCCAGTGCGACCGCCGACAACAGTATCGCTCCGCCCAGCCAGTGACGTGCTCCTAAGGTCACTTCGGCGAGAATCATTTGCCGCTCCCCAATCTTTCGTAGTAGCGGCGGGTTTTCTCGGAATACTTGGGGGGCACCGGATCGCGGTCGAGCGGCACAATCGCCTGCTTCGAAGTGCGTCGCAGCAACTCATCCGACACGCGGTTCGACAACTCAACCAGCGGTTGAGCAACATTGACTCGGACGAGATTCCAATTTGGCTCCTTTGAGTGCCGTTTCATCTCGGCGCGAATCGCGCGAGCTTCATCGCGGATGCGAGCGGCTTCGGCTCGCAGTTCAGGATCATCGACCATTTCTTCGACATCGCGCAGACGGTCGGACCAGTTGAGAAAATCTTCGCCGGAGATCGGCGCGAATTCGCGATTCGCGTCACCTTCAACTGACCGTGCTCCGCCCGGCTGTTTGCTGTCCGCCAATTGCGGAGCACCGCGCCGGCCGCTTTGCGGTTGGCCGGGCTGAGGTTGCCCGCCTTGCAGTTGCTGCCCCGGTTGTCCGGATTGCTGACTCGGTTGAGATTGCCCCGGCTGACGCTCGCCGGGTTGATTTCCTGGCTGCTGCTCCGGTTGTTGCCTGCGTTGAGGTTGATTGCCAGTCGGCTGGCCGGACTGCTGCTCACCTGGCTGTTGTCCGTTCGCCGGACGCTGACGGGGTTGATCTTCGTTGGGCTGCCGTTCGTTGGGTTGTTGTCCGACGCGTGCCTGCCCCGGTTGTTGTCCTGCCGGCGATTGCTGTTCATCGGGTCGTTGTGCATTCGGCTGCTGCCCATTTTGGCGTTGTCCCTGTTGGCGCTCACCGTTTTGGTTCTCATTCGGGCGTCGATCACCAGGTTGTTGCTGCGAAGCCTGATTGGGTTCGTCCTTTGTCTCCCTCTCTCCTTGTCTCCCGTTCTCCCCCTCATGCTCCGATCTCTCACGTGGTAATTGCGATCCCTCCTCCGGCGAATTGCGAGCGACCTCGCGGTTCAACTCCTGCGACAGGTTTTTCAACTGCTCTCGCGCTCGTCGCAGAGCTTCGGTCTCGTCGCCGAGCACGGCTTCAGCAGCCTTCTCGACTTCCTCGCGAAGTTGCTTGATCCCTCGGTCGGCGATCTGTTCAACCTTCTGCGCGTCCTCGATCAGGCCGCGTTGCAGCGAACGGCTGACGGCTTCAAGTGCCCGATCGACCTTCTGGTTCTGCACGTTGCGAGAGGCGTCATACAGCCGCTCGGTCAAAAGCGGCTCGGTTTGTTCCGCCTCTTCGATCGTCTGCTTCATCCGTTCGGTCAGGTTTGAGAGTTTCTCCTTTTGCTCGTTCAACCCTTTCACAACCTCGTCGCTGCGGCTGTCGTCGCGGAGCGATTTCTTGGTCGAGGGATCGGGCTTCGTGATTTCGGTGAGCTTCTCCGAAATCTTCTGCTGTTCTTGATCGAGTTCACGGGCCGATTCTCGCATCTCACGCATCTCGTCGTTGAACCGGTTCGACGCTTGGCGGCGGAACTCATTGCGGAGTTCCTCGAACTCTTTTTCGGCCCGAGTTCCCGACGCGGCCGCTTGACTGACCTGTTCTTTCTCAAGTGCCTCGGACGCGCGCTGGACTTGTTCGCGAGCCTGTTCAAGCCGCTGCCGTTCCTCGGACATGCGTTCCTGATTTTCAGGTGACTCCATGCGAGCCTGCAGTTCGTCAGAGTCACGAAGCACCTGTTTCTGCTCGTCCTGAAGCCGTTTGAGTTGCTGCTTGATCTCCTCTTTTTGTTCGGCGGTCTGAGCTTCCTGCAGCGCCGACTGCAGATCCTTCAGCCGCTCGTTGAGATCGTTCTGCCGCCGAGCCAACTCGCGCAACCGGTTGAGCACTTGCCGAGTCTCGCGATCTTCCGGCTTCTCTTGCTGAGCCTGCGCCTGCCGCTGCGATTCGTAGCGATTCTCCTCCTTCTTCAAATTGAGCTGCTCCATTTGCTGCTGCTGCTGTCCGGAGCGGGGCTGCGATTGGCTCTGCGAACTGCTGGCTTGTTGCTGCTGTTGCTGCTGTTGCTGACGGACGACCTCGTGCTCGCGAGCACGCAGCTTGAGCAGTGCCTGATACGCCGCTTGCTCGGCAGCCAGTGCCGGTTGCAGCGTTGCAGCTGACGTTTGCTCGTGAGCGGTCATCAACTGCTTGACCGCTTCCAACATGGATCCGATCAGCGCCTCGACATGCGCCTGCGATTGCTCGTCGCCGACTTTTTCGGCGAGGGCTTTCGATTTTTCCAACAAGGCGTTCTGAGCCTGGACGAGTTGCTCGACATCTTCCGCGAATGGCATCGTCGCTTTCGGGCCGGTCTCGCGGCGGATCAACTTCCAGGTTGCGTTGATGATGTCCTTTTGGTTTTGAGCCAACTGCTGAGCCTGCTGTCCCGCCGGGCTGTTTTGTTGCTGTTGCTGTTGTTGCTGTCGTTGTTGCTCGCCGCCCGGAGGTTGCTGACCTTGCCGGAAAATTTCCTCGAAGTGCCGCACCTCGGCAAAGTACATGTCACTCGATGTGCGACGCAGATTGCCGTCGGGGCCGAAGTCCTCGGCCCAGAAGAAATACGACAGCAACTGATCCGGCTGGGCTTCGAGTTCTTCAAACTTGATGGCGTTGGCCAGTTCATGCTTCTGTTTGGCGGCGGCATTCTCGCCCAAGATGACGTCAATCGGCGAACTGCCGGCGAGTGCGAAGCTCAGCCCCATCCGTTTGACGCCGAAGTCATCCCACGCAGTCGCCTTGACGTCGAGCTCTTCCAGCGGCGAGACCTCCAAGTCTTTGGCCGGTTGGACAAGCTTCAGCGTCGGCGGCTGATTGGGTACGACGTTGATCGAGATGTCCGCCTGCTCGACGTTGCGGCGGTCGGCCTCGTCGATCAATTCCAGCTTGAGACGATGCGACTTTGTGGCGGTGATCGTCGCCTCGTAGTAGCCGTCTCGCTCGGCGAGACGAATGCCGGACGCGCCATCAACATCCTTGGAGTTAGCATCGTCGGTCGGCGTTCGGCTTTCCTGTCGCGGAGCGGCAGGGCTACGTTCGATGAACCGCGCCAGCTTGACCGATTTGTTCAATTTGCAGATCAACGTCACCTGCGTCCCTTCGACGACCGAGATCGTGCGGACGTCTTGCACCACTCGCTCTTTGAGGCCGGTGTAGCTTGGGTAGACCAGCCGCGCATCGGCTCGTTCGAGCCGCGGGTACTCGAACACTGTGACGCGATACGTCGGCGTCGCTCGTCCGCCGAGTTCCACTCGATAGTCCAACGATTCTTTGACCGTCGCGATCCTGCCGCCGAAGACCGGGTCTTCCAGACTGCGTGTCATTTCCAATTGCGTCGACTCGCCAGCCACCGGTTGCATGACGAGCGTCGCCTCGGCCGGAACTTGCCCGATGATTCGAGCCAAAACCAACAGACTGGTTCCCTTTTCAATCGCGGTCGTTCCCGGCTCGACCTCGACGGAGAAGTCCGAAGTACTCGCCACCAGCGCCGCATCCTCCGGCGATGAAGCGATCAATGAACGAGTTACTCCGACCGGCGCGTTGGTCAGCGCCAAAACGAACAAAGCCAATGTCACGCTCTGCGTCACCACTGCCCAAGCGAGACGTCGAGCCGGAACAACCTGAGTCCACGGATGACATGCCGCATGGACCAGTGCTTGCCGAATGACACTTTCTTGCAAGAACCCGAACCGTCCATCGGTGAGAGCCGGTTGCTGTTCGATCGCTGTCAGCAGACAACTGCCCAGATCCGGGAACTCCGCCTCAATTTGCCGAGCCACCCACTCCGGACCAAGCTTCGTGGCGTGGACTGCCAAAGCACAAAGCACCACCAACACCGTCGCCACACTGCCAATCACTGGAAAGATCACCGAGGGATTGCGCGAAGTCACGACCCCGCTGGCGCTCAGCAATAGCACGACCGCCGCCGCGATCACCCAGCCCACGGCGAGAGCTCGCCAGAATCGGAGTTGGTGATACCGATCCGCCACTCGTTCCACTTCCAGCCACAGTCGATCCTGAATCATCGGACGACCTCTTTCTCGTAGTCCGACTCTCCGAGTCAGGAATCACAAGAGATCCAAGCTCGGAGAGTCGGGCTACATTTGCTCGACGGCAATCTTACGTTCCGCTCGTCCCGCCCACCATGTTTCCAAGGCGAGCAATCCTAACGCCACGACAATCAGCCAGCGCCAGACTTTTTGTCGACTTTCGAGTTCGGTGTCTCGTTGTTGTCGGACTCGGTCGATCCGTTGCGTGCGAGTCAATTCGGTCCCGATGCGGACTCCCCGTTGTTCCAGTTGCTCCAAATCCATCGGAGTGGTGAGGCTCTCGGAGGGGGAGAGATTGACCGCGAATCGCGTCTCCGTCGAGCCGACTTTCGCTCGGTAAATCCCCGTCCGATCGGTTTCAGCGAACGTCGCGGCGTCCGATTCGAGCCGGACTTCACGGCCATCGGGCGTCTGTACGACGATCGGTTCCGGCTGTTTCGACGATGGCAACGTCATCGGCTGACCGACCGCGACGCCCTCGGCGACCTCGGTCCCGCCACAAGCCAGATCGAGCAGCGCACCGACCAGCGGCACGAACTTGCTGGAGAGAGCTAATTGGCTGTCGGCCGGCTGCCAGCCGCTCGTCATTGCCAGCACTCGCCCCTTACCGACACTCCGCTCAAGCAGTGCCGGATCGCCGTTGTCGAACCTGGCCACGACCCGCGTGGTCGCGGGTGGCTTGAGCGTCACCACGCGATGCTTCCAAAAATGAATCTTTGTGAAGTCACTGTAGCGCGGGCTGGCAAACGGCGCAAACAGCGGATGCGTGAAGTCGATCTCGCCCAGCAGCAGATATTTTTCGCTGCGCGACTCGTTTGCTCCAACGGTGTCCCCCGCGACGCGCGAGAACTCGACATCGTCGAAGAACGTCGCGACCGATGTCGCCGCTTCATCGCCGTCCGGCACGAGCAATAGCACTCCTCCTTGCTCGACGAACTTCATCAACGCCGTTCGCAGTTCCTCGGTGACCGGCTGTGACACGAGGGCGATCTTCGGCTCGATATCGCCCGGCGCTGTCAGCGGCTTTGTGACGTCCAGCGGACGAACATCGACTCGTCGCAGCGGATCGTTCGCCACTGCCAGCCGGAGATAAAGCTGAAGCCCTTCGGGATCTTCTGCCGCATCGCGACCGGCGTACAGCAGCGTCGCCTCCAGCTGGCGCGGCGGGACGACGAAGAATGTGTTGTCGAAGTCGTGCTCGTCCCCTCGCAAAACGACTCGATCCATCTGCAAATTCTCGGCGCCTCGCGGCAACCGGATGATGCGAGTCTGACCGGGCGGAACGTAGACGTCCGTTCGGGCTCCTGACGATTCTGCTTCGGCCCACTCGACTGTGAACTGATCGCCGCGCGAGTCGGCTGCGTTGACGACTCGCACACGCGCATCGCCGAGTTCATTCCCCTCTTCCGCCGGCAGCACTTGTGCGTGCGCGTTCGTTGTCTTCAGCGGCGCGACGGTCAGTGTCACCACGGGCACACGCTCCGGCCACTCGAAGGTTTGCAGAGCTTCGATCCGACTGCCGCTTTGAAAATCGCTGATGACGACGATCTGCGGTTCCAATGGCGACTGCCGCACATCGCCGGAAGTGTCGAGCTCGCCTGCCACGGCCACCAGCGCCGTTCCGAGGTCCGTCGGCATCCAATCGGGTTGCAGGGAATTCAATTGATTACGGACCAATTGCGGCTTGTTGGGAATCGGCGGGGCCCCCTCTTTTTGAAAGTCGATGATCGTTCGAAGCCGATCGCTGAACGTGAACAGCGCGACATCGTCTTGCGGGTTCAAATCATCGAGCTGCTTCTCGGCCGCTTTGATCGCCTGCTGCCAGAGATCGCCACGTTTCATGCTGGCACTGGTGTCGATCAAAATCGCCAAACGCTTGCCGGTGAGGTCGGCAAATGTCAGCGACGCCGCTTCTCGCAAGAACGGCCGACAAAACGCCAACGTCACAAGAGCCAGTGCCGCCAGCCGCAACAGCAACAACAGCACTTGATCGAGCCGACTGCGGCGCGTGAGCCTCGGCGGAGTCGGCGACAGAAACATCAGCGAACTGAATTCCTGCCGGCCTCGCGGAGTCCGTCTCACTAAATGCAGAATCAGCGGCAGCGACAGCGCCGTCAGACCTGCCAGATAAAGGGGAACCAGAATGCCCATCAACGACTCCCGCAAAAAGTGCAAAGTGCACTTTGCACTCTGCGCTCGTCACTTTGCACTGCCTTTCAGGTCCCTAAGTCAAACTCGCCGTCGTCTCGCCACCTGCCGTCCGCGGCGCATCCGTGAATTCAACAAATCAAACAACGCCAAGTCGAGCGGTTGATCCGTGGTCAATTGGTAGACGTCGATGCCCAGGCCGCTGCACACGCGAGTGAGCGACTTTGCATGCGCATCGAACCGATCCAAGTAATCCGTCCGCGCCGCCTGCGGGTCGACGTAGAGTTCGCGGCCTGATTCGAGATCGAAGAACATCGACTCCTCGGAAAAGTGAAAGCCGACTTCGACGGGATCGAGTGTGCGAATCACGACTACCTCATGTCCCTGCGAGCGTAGGTAGCCAAGTTTCGTCTCCAACATCTCAATGGGCGCAAGCAGATCAGACAGCAGTACGACCACGCCGCGCTTGCGAGCCGTCCGCGCGACTTGTTCCAGCGGCAACCCGATGTTCGTCGCCGTCCCGGCCAGCTGGTGTTCTAAGAGCATCATCAGCCGATGGAGATGCCCCGAACGGAATCGAGCCGGCACGTACTCGCGAATTGCCTGATCGAACGTGATCAACCCGACCGCGTCACGTTGCAGTGTGAGGAAGTATGCGATCGTTGCGGCAACGGTCTTGGCGTATTCGGCCTTGTCGTATTTCAACGCAGCCGAATGAAATCCCATCGAGCGGCTCAGATCGACCAGCAGGTAACAACGCAGGTTCGTCTCGTCCTCGAAGCGTTTCAGGTAGAAGCGATCCGATCGGGCAAACAGCCGCCAGTCGAGGAATCGCAGATCGTCGCCGGGCGAGTACTGCCGGTACTCGGTGAACTCCACGGAGAACCCGTGGTACGGACTGCGGTGCAAGCCGCTCAAGAATCCATCGACGACCAGCTTGGCCCGCAGTTCCAAATTCTTGATCCGCATCAACGTCGCAGGGTCGATGTACGACGAGGCTCGGCTTTTGGAACGCACGGCAGCGGTGTTGTTCGGAGCGGTCATCAAGTTTTTCTGTCTTGTCCGGCCAATGGCTGAAGGCCGAAATCCGTTAGCTCAAACCTTTTTATCGTTCCAGGAGACTGAAACCGGCGAATGGCCGTCGGCTCACGGGGATTGTCCCGTCAGCTTGCTGGCAAGGCGACTGTTTCCAACAGTCGGCCGATGACGTGATCGACCGAAATCCCTTCGGCTTCCGCGCGGTATCCGACGAGAATGCGATGTCGCAGAACCGGGGCCGTGAGCGCGCGGATGTCTTCGATCGTCGCATGATTCCGGCCGTGCAGCAGCGCGCGGGCTTTGGCTCCGAGCACCACATATTGAGCGGCTCGTGTTCCCGCCCCCCAGCTCACCCATTCGTTGATGAAGTCGGGCGTGCCGGATTGCGCGGGGCGGCTCGCGGCGGCGAGTCGCACGGCGTAGCGAACGATGTCCTCGGCGACGGGGACTCGCTGCACGACATCGTGAAAGCGGCGCACGTCGTCACCAGTGAAGAGCGGTTCGATCGGTTCGGGACGGCGCGACGTTGTCTGCTGCACGACAGTGACCTCGTCGTCTTCCGGCAGGTAGTCGATCAGCACGTTGAACATAAACCGGTCGAGCTGCGCTTCGGGGAGCGGGTACGTTCCTTCCATCTCGATCGGGTTCTGTGTGGCGAGCACGAAGAACGGTTCTTCGAGCGGATACCGCACGCCAGCAACTGTGACTTGATGCTCCTGCATGGCTTCGAGCAGCGCAGCCTGAGTCTTCGGCGGCGTGCGATTAATTTCGTCGGCGAGGATCACGTTGCCGAAGATCGGTCCTTTGACGAACTGCATGCGCCGATGTCCTTCGGCAGATTGTTCCAGAATCTCAGTGCCTGTGATGTCGGCCGGCATCAAGTCGGGAGTGAATTGGATACGCTGAAACTTCAGATGGAAGATTTGCGCGATCGACCGCACCAGCAGCGTCTTCGCCAAACCGGGAGCCCCTGTGATGAGGCAATGCCCGCCGGCGAACAGGCTGATCAGCAACTGCTCGATTACGTCGGCCTGCCCGATGATGACCTTCGAGAGTTGCTCGTCGATCCGCCGCCGGCTGCCGCGAAGTTGCTCGACCGCCTGTTGTTCCTGCACAAATTCGTCGAGTTCCTGTTGCACGTCGGCGACTCCTTTCGAGAGTGTCACATCTTTCGATGCACGGCCCAGCCGGGAATGGTGGTTCGAGATTGAAACAAAGTCTTTCCGGCAGTGACGTATAGCGTGCGGAGATCGTCGCCACCGAAGGTCACGTTTGTGATGGTATCTTCCGGGATCGGCAGCCGGCCGAGCAGTTTTCCATCCGGCCGGATAATCCAGATGCCGGTTGGAACTGCCGTCGATTCGTGCGGCCCGCGCGGTTGCGAGATGCCGGCCGCGACGTACAGATTTCCGTTTTGATCGACGGTCATACCGTCGCCCCCACGTCCGGGAGCGAAATCGAACACGACTCGCTGGTTGCTCGGTTCACCTTTCTCGGACAAATCGAATGCCCAGATCTTCCGGTGACCGCCGCTGATCGGGCAGCTATCGACGAGGTACAGCGTCTTCTCGTCGGGGCTGAGATGAATGCCGTTCGGCCGTTGAATTTGCGGCTGAGTCAGGATGCGCTGCACCGAGCCGTCGGTGTCGATGCGATAGACCGAGTCGTGATCAAGCTCCATCGTCGTGCGATCGTCGTAGCACGGATCGGTGAAGAAGATCTGTCCGTTTGACCGCGCGGCGATGTCGTTCGGCGAGTTGTACCGCTTTCCCTCGAACCGATCGGTGAGCACTTCGACTTTGCCTGTGCTTATGTCGGTGCGTGTGATCCGGCGGTTACCGTCGTTGGGACTGAACTCGTTCCCCTCACAGGCGAGCAGTCGGCCTTGGGCGTCAAACAGCAGACCGTTGGTTCGTCCGCTTGGAGTTCGCCAGACCGAGCGATGATTGGTTCGCGGATCAAACTTCATGATCCGGTTGTTGGGGATGTCGCTGAAGTAGACGCTTCCGTCAGCCGCCGCAGCCGGGCCTTCCAGAAACGCAACGGCGGTCGTCGGCGTGACGGCGAGCTGCTCGAAGAATTCGTAGGCCAGCGAAGTGTTGTGCAGATCCATGTCGTCTCTTTGGAGTGCGGCGTGTCAGCACCGCGTTGGAGAATTTGGATTTTTTGGTCGTGCGAACCAAAGCGCTGCTGACACACTGCACGCCAAAGGCTACGCGATCAATTCGTGTCTCACCTGGCCATCGCCGGCGATGGGATACGGTCGGTTCTGTTGGTCGTGGATGACGGCGTGCGGGTTCAAGCCGAGCAGATGAAACGTCGTCGCGTGGATATCCTTCGGTGAGATCGGCGTGTCGGCGACCGTTCCGCCGATTCGGTCGCTGTGACCGATGACCGCTCCACGATGTGTGCCTCCGCCGGCGAGGGCCATCGAATAGACTTGTGACCAATGATGCCGAGCAGCTCCGACCGGCTTCGAGTCGATCTGCGGCGTGCGGCCATGCTCGCTCATGCAGAGGACCAGCGTGTCGTCCAGCAACCCGCGTTGCTCGAGGTCGAGGATTAGCGTGGAGAACGCCGCGTCGAAGCCGGGCAGCAAGTACTCCTTCATGCGCGGATAGTGATTTTGATGCGTGTCCCAGGCTCCGCTGAAGTAAGTGCCGTAAGCGTCCCAGAAGACCGAGACGAATTGCGTCCCCGACTCAATCAACCGCCGCGCGGCAAGGCACGACTGTCCGAACAGCGTGTGACCGTATCGCTCGCGCAACGCCGGAACTTCGCGGCTGACGTCGAGCGCCTCGCGCGTTTTGGCCGACGTCAGCAGCGACAACGCGCGGCCTTGGTTCGACGAGTACGATCGCTCAGCCAGCGTGTCGGCAGACAAACGAGCAGCATCGAACTGCGACAGTAGCTCGCGACGCAGGTTGAAACGGTCGAGCGACACATTTTCGGCGAAGCGGCCGGCTCCGTCGAACACGAAACGGCATTCGGGATCAACCGCCGCATACGGGTCGGAGTATTCCTTCGGCTGCTCGTGCCGAGCCTTCGGAGCGATCCGCAACGACTTCCCTTCGAACTTCGCCCAGACCGGATCGAACCGCTGACCGAGAAACGCGGCATACGGCCCGGCGAGGACTCCCAGATCATCGACCTGCGAATTAAAAACCCAGGGCAAGCCGACGTGCCGCGGAGTCCATTCGCTGCTCGCCGATTTCTGTGCGGACTGCGACCAGAAGTAATCCGCGATCGAACCGAAGTACGGCCAATGCACCGGATCGCGCGGCTTGGTCTCGATGTCGGTCGTGTATGTCGGCATGCCGCTCAGAGCGTACGCGACGCAGTGCAGCGGGAATGGATGCGTCATTGACCGGACGATCGTCAGGCGGTCGGTGATCTTCGAGGTCAGCGGCAGCCCCTCGCAGATCGGCACGCCGGAAAGCGCGGACGGTATGCCTTTCAAATCTCCTTGAATCTCGGCAGGCGCATCGTTTTTGGGATCGAACGTCTCATGCTGCGAAGCCGCCCCGAACAAAAAGACCATGATGCAGCGTTTGGCTTTTCCGAAGCCACGGAGTTCGCCGCCAGTCGCGAGCGACTCCGCCGCCAGCGCCGCGGCTCGCTCGGCGGTCAGTCCGTACAACCCCAGCCCGCCGATGTGCAGCAAATCGCGACGACTGATCCCGTCGCACAATCGCCGTTGAGAACCCAACAATCGCAACATCGCGGCAGCCTCGGACAAAACTCGGTCGCGGCCAATAGGCTGGCACAACGTACTGCGACGGCAATCGTCTGTCGACCGAAATCGTTCTGCCAACATCGTTCTGGCAACCGGATTTGGCAGATCGTTGGAGTCAGAGTGATGGGAGACTCGGTTGACGTGATTCTGCACGCTATCATCCACCGTTTCACCGTTTCGTGGTTTGGGAGGTCTGTGATGAAAGTTTTGGTCATCGGCCAAGGGGGCCGAGAGCATGCGTTATGCTGGAAGCTGAAGAACTCGCCGTCGGTCGAGCGAGTTTTTTGTGCTCCGGGAAACGCCGGCACGGCGCTGGAGGCGACGAATGTGGACATCGGTTCGACTGAGGTCGAACGGCTGGTGCAGTTCGCCAAGTCGGAACGGATCGATCTGACCGTCGTTGGGCCGGAGGCGTCGCTGGTGGCCGGTGTCGTCGATGCGTTTCAAGCGGCAGACCTCCGCATTTTCGGCCCCACGAAAAAGGCTGCCGAACTTGAAGGCAGCAAGATCTTCTCGAAGGAATTGATGCGCAAGGCCAACGTGCCGACGGCCGAGTTCCACTCGTTTTCGCGGCATCAGGATGCGGTCACTTTTCTGGAAGACCGCGAGGAAACTCCGCTGGTCGTGAAAGCGGACGGACTCGCGTCGGGCAAGGGTGTCTTCGTTTGCTCGAACCGCCAAGAGGCTCTCGAGGCGGTCAAGCAGATCATGCTCGAACAAGCCTTCGGCGCGTCAGGCAACAAGATCGTGATCGAAGAATGCCTGCACGGTCACGAGGCCAGCATCCTCGCAATCGTTGACGGAAACACAATCCTGACGTTGGAAGCCTGCCAGGATCACAAGCGAGCCTACGACGGCGACACCGGTCCGAATACCGGCGGCATGGGTGCGTATTGCCCGACTCCGCTGATCACCAGCCAGTTGATGGACGAGATTGTCGAGAAGGTGTTGGTCCCAACGGTTCACTTCATGAACGTTGAAGAGCGACCGTTCAAAGGCTGTCTCTACGCCGGCATCATGGTCACCAATCAAGGCCCGAAGGTCTTGGAGTTCAACGTCCGCTTCGGTGACCCCGAAACGCAGCCGGTGTTGATGCGATTAAAGTCAGACCTCGGCCTGCTCCTAAAAGCCGCTGCCGACGGCAAGCTGGCCGAATTCGGCCCCGCTGAGTGGGATCCACGCCCCGCCGTCTGTGTCGTGATGGCTGCGGAAGGCTACCCAGCGACTCCGAAAAAGGGCGCACCAATTCGCGGACTCGACGAGGCGGCCGAACTGCCAGACGCGAAAGTATTTCACGCCGGAAGTGCTCGCCGAGGGGACGACATCGTCGCCGACGGCGGCCGGGTGCTCGGCGTCACCGCGCTGGGATGCGACTTCGCGGAGGCCAAGCTCAACGCTTACCAGGCCGTGAAATGCATACGCTGGCAAGGTGGCTGGTGCCGCAAAGATATCTCGGATCGAGCGCGGTCATATTTGAGCCGCGACGAGGTTGGAAAATGACAAGGTGACATGGTCAGGGGGTGACAGGGTGAGGAAACAAATCACCGTGCACCCCCTCTGCTTGTCACGCCTTCACCGGAATCAAGCCGTGACCGACTTCCGCCCCTCCGCGACACTCGACGTTTTACGACTTCGCGCCAAGCTGCTGGCGTTCACTCGTAAATTCTTTGACGAGTCGGGCCATTTTGAAGTCGATACGCCGACCTTGTCACACGAGCGCGTGATCGATCCGAACATCGAACCGTTTGTCGTGCCGTGGTCCGCCAGCGAGCGTTTGTTCCTGCAAACATCTCCCGAATTTGGGATGAAGCGACTGCTGGCCGCCGGAGCCGATTCAATCTATCAGCTCGGAAAAGTCTTTCGCCACGGAGAACTCGGCCGGCTGCATAACCCCGAGTTCACAATGCTGGAGTGGTATCGCGTCGGTGATTCACACCTTGAGCAAATGGACTTCGTCGAGAGATTCGTCAAGACGTTCGCCTGTGAAATCGGTCGGCTCACAAACACGACCCACTCCCTGCTCTCCACTCCCGACTTTGACCGCCTGACCTACGACCAAGCGTTTGAGCGTCATGCTGGCTCGAAAGTTCTCGCGCGGCCGACTCACGAGATCGTCGCTCTGGCGAGGCGGCTGGGAGTGAGTGCTCCCGAAAGTCTGTTGGCGGACGATCGCGACGGCTGGCTGAATCTCTTGTTGGCCGAGCGAGTCGAGCCGCACCTCGGCTACGATCGGCCGACGTTCGTGTTCGACTATCCCGCATCCCAAGCCGCGTTGGCTCGCGTCCGCGGGGAGGGACAGACCGCCGTCGCCGAGCGCTTCGAGCTGTACATCGACGGCATCGAAATCTGCAACGGCTACCACGAACTCACAGACGCCGCCGCGTTGCGGACTCGCATCCGGCACGACGCGACCGCCAGCGAGAAGCACATCCCGGAACCGGTGCGCTTGTTGTCCGCGATGGAAAGCGGCTTGCCGGCATGTTCCGGTGTCGCACTGGGATTCGACCGGCTGCTGATGCTCAGCCTTGGATGCGATTCTGTTCGACACGTTATTCCGTTTCCGTTTGAGTTGGCTTGATCTGTTCGGGAGGATCAAAGCCGGAAAGTTCGTTGGTCTTGTTCATGGCACAGCTCAAATTCAGGCCATTAGAATTTCGCCGCGACCGCTATTGGGCCACTTGGAACTGCAACACAAGGAATCTGGAGATGCGAACCGCATGAGGACTTTCTTTTTGGCGACTAGTCTGGTTTGCACCGGTTTTGTTTTGGGTTGTCGCCGGAACTCAGAGGCACCGATGAAGGTTGCCAATGCTAGTCCCGCCATTACCGCGACGAAGGAAGAACTAGCAGCGTCGAATTTGACGAATGACAGGACGACAGACTCTGCGGGGCCGCTCAAGTCGCGAAGCTTCACGTTTCATTACCGCTTCAAAGTCAAAGACCTGAAACCCGCCGAGGAGGCTGCGGACTCGCTGGTTCGTGTGTGGCTGCCGTCAGCATCTTCCAGCGATGAGCAAAGCGTCAAACGCTTGGAAGCGGACGCTCCCGGCAACATTTCCGAAAACGTCGACGATCAATTTGGAAATCGCATCCTCTATTTCGAGACAAAGGTTCCCGACAGCGGCGAGTTCAGCGTCGATGTCCCCTACGAAGTCACTCGCCGCGAAGTGCAGCGCGGATCGTCACGGCCGGTTGGTCCAGCCGCTGAGAAGTTGGACGAGACCGGACGCAAGTTCTTCCTGCGCGCGGATGCGATGGTCCCGACGACTGGCAAGCCGCTCAAACTGCTCGACATGATCGAGCTGATGCAGGACAAGTTCGCCTGCGCGCGGCAGATTTACGACATCGTCGACAATCACGTCTCGTACAAGAAAGAAGGAACCGGTTGGGGGCGCGGCGACACGAATTGGGTCTGCGACAGCCGCTACGGTAATTGCACCGATTTCCACAGCTTGTTCATCTCGCTGGCTCGTTCGCAGGGATTGCCCTCTCGATTTGAAATCGGCTTCTCGATCCCGACCGACAAGCCGGAAGGCTCGATCGCCGGCTATCACTGCTGGGCGTGGTTCTACACCGACGAGCGTGGCTGGGTGCCGGTCGATATTTCGGAAGCGGACAAAAACCCGCTGATGAAGGACTACTACTTCGGAGGATTGACCCAAGATCGGGTGACGTTCTCTGTCGGCCGTGACATTTCGCTGGTCCCGAAGTCCGCGAGCCAACCGCTGAATTTCTTCGTGTATCCGCACATTGAAGTCGGCGGGAAAGTGTTGCCGAAGGAAAACCTCGAACTGCAAATCACATTCGCGAACGAAGCGTGAGTGAGTCAGTCTCCTCTAGGTTCTCGCCAGTGGCGAGGTCGTACAACTCTCGAATCGCGTCGCGCAGGTTGCCGCGATGTTTCTCGAACAGGCGATCCAGCGTCTCAGGAGACAACGCGATTGAATCGTGCAGTCTGCGCACGAGTTCGCCAAACAATTCGCGAGTCGTCTGGCATTCGATCAGCGTGGGCAGGCGGCCGGCTCGGTGTGTCGTGACGATCAACCCACCAGCTCGACGTGTTTGCCATCGGAATCGCCACCACGAGAGAGGGCGGAGCTGTTCGCATCCGTCGAACAGGATGACGTCTTGCGGGCCAAGTGAATTTTGGAGCGACCGCACAAAGCTGGCTGGGTAGGCCCGGCGTTGTTCATTCAGAAACAAACGATGAACTCGCAGGCCGAGCGGTGCGAGTTGTCCGGCCAACTCCTCCAGCAGCGTTGTCTTGCCGGACCCCTTCGGACCGACGATCGCGCCGCGGTAATTCTGCGATCGCAACCGATTCAAGAACGACGGCCAATCCTCGTCGCGGAAACGATAGCGCAGCCGCTGCACTTGCTCGACGGCGAATGGATTGTCGCGTGCTCGTTTCACGATGGTCGCTCATTCTTCGGCAGGTGGATCGGTCGATTCGCGATGCAGCAGCACTTCGCGGCGGCCGGGTCCAATCGTAATTTCCCTGCGGCACGATTCGTTCAAAGGCTGAGCGATCAGTTCCAACGCCCAGATCAGCGACACGTACTTTCCCGAGAAGCTGTACGGCGCGGCCGGCAGTTCCACGTCGAGACGGCGTGAATCTGCAGCGCCCGGCGAGTCGATCGTGAGGATCTTGTTGGTACTGATGTTGGTGTCCCCTTTGCCCGACGTGTTCCACACGACGCGAAGTTGCAGAGAGTCCGGCTCGGAGTCCAGTTCCCACTGAGCTTCGACAGAGATCGTTTCCATCGGTTCAAAATCTGAGCGGTCGTCGGGAAGGTAAATCGCAAGCTGACTCATGCGGACTCCTTCACGCGTATCGGCAAAATAGTGATCGGAAACGTCGCCATCATGTCCGGCCAGAGTTGTATGTCCCCCTGCACGGTCAGCGACCATTCGATCTTGTTGTTGGACGCGGCGAAGGAGTGCATCGAGTCGGACGGGATCGTCACGGTCGCTTCCCCTTCGGCGATCTCGAATTCTTCAAAGGTTTCGACGAGTAGAATCTCGGCGAAGGTCGCTTCATCGTTGCACGTCGTCGTGCCGCGGCAATACGTCGCCTTCTCGATTCCCTTGAGCACGATTCTCAATCGGTTAATCGCGCTGACTCGGCCGGTCACCGTCCAACGGAGCTGCAGTTCGCCTCCCAGCGGCACCGACAGCGAACTCACAATCAATGTCGGCCGAGGATTGAACAGAGCCAGAAACGCAAGAAACACTGCCACCACGAGAGCCAACCCAACCAGAATGAACGGAGAATAGAATAAGGCCTGAAACCAATTAACCGCCGCGAAGCCTCCGCGTTGGTATTCTTGAAACATGCTCCATACGAAGATCGACACGATGCCATTCCAGAAGAACGAGACAAAGAGTACCCCCAGAAAACTTCCGAGCGGAGTGGAGGTCGGATGCAGGGTCACTGGCTCATCGGAGCCCATCAGACTCTCAGAATCAGCGACTTCCTCCGAGTCCAAATCGGACTTGTCCGAGGTCATCCCGGATGAAACGGCCGGTTTCCATTCTGACGCCGCCGCTTGCGCCGTCGTTTTGGGCAGACGAATCACACCGAGCGCCACCAATAGGGCCGCTCCGCCGACCATCAAAAACGGAATCGGAAAGAAGCCCCACCACATGTCCGGAACCCAGCCGCGATCGATCACCGCTTTCGCCGGGTTGCTCGGATTGACAAAACAGGTCGTCTGCTTGCCCGCGGGATGATCCTTGACCACTTGCCGCTTCCAAGTGTCTCCCGTGTTCGAAGACATCAAACTGAAGCAGTACGTGTCCGACTGATAGCCCCGTTGATCGACCGTGTATTTAAAAGTGACGTTGAGTTGCAGCGAGTCGAAATCCGCCTTCACGTCGCTGGAGATCACGGTGCAAGGAGTCGCAACCCAACTGCGAGCTTGCAGCACCCCGAACCACGGCTTCAGCGTTAGGAGATAAAAGAAGAAGCCGCCGACCCCCAAAAACATCACTGCAAAGACCCAAACGAAACATCCCGGCACACAACCGCGCGGTGTCTGGCGAGCCGACAGCGCGGGATCGTCGCCCAACGATTTCACTTGTTTCGACATGAGTGCCTCCGTTCTCGAATACGACGCGGCTATTTCAATTCCCGAATCCAACGCTCGATCAACTCGACGGCTTGTTGATCGATGACGTTAGACGCGATGTGAGGCATTCGTCCGAGGCCGGTCTTTTTCATGCGGTGCAGGACCATCGACCGCGACGGATCGCCGGGGACAACAACTTTCGGATCGGTCAAATCGAACAACCCCTGTCCCGGCCGAACGCCGACCGTGCCGGTTTCCGCGAGTGGCAATGACGCGAGCAGGATGAACTCGGCGTTGCCGCCGCCCCATTTGCGATGGCAGTGCGAACAGTTCGCATGCAAGTACGACCGCGCACGGGCATCGAGTGTTTGCTTTGAGTCGTGGTAATCGACGAGCACTTTTTGCAGCCCCTTCGCATCCGAGGGGATCGGCTTCGTGAAGTAGCCAAGTTCATCGAGATGCCTCAACTGGTTCTTCGGCTTTCCGTCGCCGAAATCAAAGTCGCGATTCAACTGCTCGGTCGTCGCACCGAGCACATACTTCGCGGCCATCGTGTGGCACAGCGCGCATTCCGCTCGGCTGGGGAAGTGCCACTTCTGTTCACGAATTCCGTTCGGCGCGGATTTGTCTTTGATCTGAAAGACGCGATCGAGGCCCTTCGCGTCGAGTAATTCCGCGTCGGTTTGTTCGTCGTTCCAGACGTACGTGTAGCCATTCCAGACTTGAGCACCGTACTCGTCGTCGTTCCCGGGCATTTGAATCTTGTGCAACAGCCGAGTCTCCAGCCGCCGCGTGCTCTTCGGATTGCCCGGCTCCAGTTCGAGCGAGAATGTCTTCACAAACACAGTCCCGTCCGGGAATCGCCAACCGGGCATGTTGCCGGGCGCATCGAGCGGATACGTCACCGCATCGAACTCGATTTTCGAATCGCCAGGAACGGCCATGAAGCGGTCTTTGATTGCTCCGTCAGACCACAGCGGAGCCACCACGTCGTACGGAATGACTCCGCCCGCGGGCTTGTAGTTTTTGACGTTGGTAAACAAGCCGGTCTCACTGAGCTTGCGGGGGAACTGCGGCGCGTCAGACTTGGGCGGCGGTTGCCTCATCAGCCGATGCAGGCCTCCTCCGGCAAAGTCGAGAAACAGCATCTCGCCATCGGCATCGGTGATGATCTCGACGATGCGAACTTGCGTGTCGCACAGCTCGCGATGTTCGGTGACTTTCTTGGCCTTGTCGTCGTAGCGCAGCATCCAGACTTTTCCGGTGTCGTAGTCGCCGTAGATGTACGCTCCCACCAGTTCCGGCAGTCGCTTGCCGCGATAGACCCAACCGCCAGTGATCGATCGAAAGTCCGAATGCGGATGCTCGACGATCGGCGCGACGAACTCCGTGGGACCTTTCGGCCGTTCGGGACGGAACGGGTGAGCTCCTTCTCGAACGCTCCAGCCATAGTTGCCACCTTTTTGGATGAGGTAGACCATCTCCCACAGGTCTTGTCCGACTTCGCCGCCCCACATCTGACCGGTCGGCGCGTCGAACGAGAACTTCCAAACTTGCCGATGACCGAATGACCAGATCTCTCCGCGCGCTTTCGAGTTTCCGACAAACGGATTGTCCTTCGGAATTCCGTAGGCCTTGCCGTCGCCGGGATGATCGACATCCAATCGCAAGATCGCGCCGAGCAAATCGCTGACGTCCTGGCCGGTCAACAGCGAATCCGCGATGCCGCTGCCGTCGCCCGTGACGAGGTACAACATTCCGTCCAACCCGAACCGAATGCAGCCGCCGTTGTGCCCGCCCGACGGCCATTCGAGGATCAACTTCTCGCTCGCAGCGTCGGCCGTGAGCGTCTCGCGTGCGACAGTCAGCCGAGTCAATCGGCTCCCTTTCTCCGACGGATTGGCAGGATCAGGAATGCTCGTGACAAACAGGAAACCGTTCTTCTCGAACTGCGGATGCGCCGCGATGCCGTAGACCGTTCGCTTCAAATCGACGATCAGTTGCGGCTGCGGGGTTTTGCTCGACGCATCAATCGCCCAGATCTTTCCCGGCCGCTCGGCCACCAGTAGTCGTTTCGATCCGGGGATCAATCCCGCCGACAACGGCTCGAACAACTTGAGCTTCGGATAGGCCAGTTCCAATCGATACGGATCGGGAGGTTCGGCGGATCCAACGACTTTCGAGGTTGTCCACAAGACGCGTTCTGCGGCCACCGCCGCCACACCACCGACGAACAGAATCGAGACCGTCAAAACCATCAGCCGAACGCTGTGCCAGCGCATAATCGCCTCCGTCGTCAGTGGGTCGGGAATAGTCGCAGTGCCAGTCTATATCTGCCGCGGGGAATGAACTCTAGGCAATCGACCTTGGATCATTGGACGAATTTGGGCAATACTCGAATTCTGAGTGAAATTCCGGGAGACGCCAACTCTTTGCCCACAGGTCGACCTTCGATCGGAAGATCAGTTGGTGCAATTTTGTCGCCAGGACTTTGCCTGCGAAAAAATGTTCAAACCAATCGCTGGCGAGGACATCCGAAGGGTTGGGCGATGCCCTCTCCGGCTGTTAGACTTTCACCGTTTTGAATTTTCCCCGAACTGAAACAGAAAAGGTGCGATCATGCGGCAGTGGTTGGTGATGTTGAGTCTGGTAGCCGTGGTCGGATTCGCGATTGCTCAGGACGACGATAAACCGAAAACGAAAGCTCAGCCAAAAGCAAAGAAGGCGAATGACGATCTGGGATTGGAACTCGAAGCCGATCCGAACGCGCTGGGCAAGAAACTGGTCGACAAGAAAGAACTGCTCGACAAGATCAGCTACGCACTCGGGCAACAGATCGGGCAGATGAAGCAGCAAGGAGTCGATGTCGATCCGAAGCGGGTCATCAAGGGGCTTGAGGACGCGATGCAAGGAAAGGAAGCTGAATTCTCGGAGGAGGAAATCAAGCAGGCTTTCGCGGCCTACGAACCGCATCGTCGGAACGCGATGGTGAAAGTGGGCGAGGACTTCCTCGCCGCCAACAAAGAAAAAGAGGGAATCAAAACGTTGCCGTGCGGAGTGCAGTACAAGGTACTGGTGTCTGGCAAGGGAGCCTCTCCGAAAGCTACGGACACGGTGAAGGTGCACTACAAAGGCAGGTTGATCAATGGAAAAGTCTTTGACGGTTCGTACATGGGCGAAACTCCGGCCAAACGCGACAAGCCCGCCGAGTTTCCGCTCAACGGCGTCATCAAAGGCTTCAAGGAATCGCTCGTGAAGATGAAGACGGGCGACAGGTGGACGGTTTACCTGCCGTCCGAGCTGGCCTACGGAGAACGTGGGTCGCCTCCCACCATTGGGCCGCATGCCGTTTTGATCTTCGACTTGGAACTGGTTGAGATCGTCGAATAGTCGAAGGGATTTCTGCAATTCATCGGCGAGCGGAGAGTGCCGACTTTCCGCTCGCCGACTTTTGTGCCCGCGAATCTTTTTGATCCGGTCTGAGATTTCCCATGGCCGAAGATTCCACTTTTGCGATCGATCGCGCGCTGCGGCAAGAGTTGGAAAGCTGGCAGCGCGCAGGCTTGAGTCACCTCCCGATGCCGCCACGCAGACCCCCCGCCGCCAATCCCTCGTCTGCGTCGGTGAAACCGCCCACGACGCGAACTCCTCCGAGCAGCCGTTCGAACTCACGCATGACTGCACCGGCAGCGACTCAATTCACTTCGCGACCGATCACCTCTCCGCAGGCTCACACGCTGCCGGTTGTGTCCGATCCATTGCCTGCCAGTCCGCATGCAGTTGGCTCGCTTGAGGATCGTCAATGGCGGCTGAATGAACTTCGGCAGCGAGTCGCGGCCTGCATTCGTTGCCAGGAATTGGCGAATGCTCGAACTCAAACGGTCTTCGGAGTCGGTAATCCCGAGGCTCGGTTTCTGTTCATCGGCGAAGCTCCCGGAGCGGACGAAGATGCTCAAGGAGAACCGTTCGTCGGCGCAGCTGGCCAGTTGCTCAACAAGATCATCGCCGCTTGCGGTCTGAAACGTGAAGACATCTACATCTGCAACATTTTGCGGTGCCGGCCCCCCGGCAACCGTAAGCCGCTACCCGAAGAAGCGGGGAACTGCCGCGAGTGGCTTGATGGACAGATCGCGATTGTTGATCCCGAGTTCATCGTCTGCTGGGGAGCGACCGCCGCTCAGAACTTGATGGGGACTGAGGAAAGCATCGGCCGACTGCGAGGCCGCTCGTTCCAGCACGGCCGAGCAACCGTGCTCTGTACCTATCATCCGTCGTACCTGCTGCGTAACCCCGCCGCGAAGAAAGATGTCTGGGAAGACATGAAGCTGTTCCTCAAACAGGCAGGGCTTCCGGTTCCGGTTTAACGGCTATCTCAGGAACCTTCCGCCGTTGATGTCCAGAAGCGCCCCGGTTACGAACCGGGCTTCGTCGCTGACCAGAAACCGCACGACCGCCGCGACCTCGTCGGCGGTGCCGTTGCGTCCCAGCGGAGTTTCGCGACGGTACTGCTCCATCCGCTCGGGTGTCGTGAAAACTTCGTGATGCCGAGTCTCGATGACTCCCGGCATGATCGCGTTGACACGCACGTCGGGCGCCAGTTCGCGAGCCAGGGTTCGCGTCAGCACTTGCAGTCCACCCTTCGCGACTGCGTACGGCCCGGCTCCGTTGGCACCGCCGGTCTGCACGGAAAGCGACAAATTGTTGACGATCGCCCCGTGACCGCTCCGCTTTAAATGCGGGATCGCTCGTTGAGTCACGACGAACGCGCTCGTCAGATTCGTATCGATGACCTGCCGCCACAAACTCAGAGGGCAGTCTTCGACCTTCCGTCGTTCGATCGGACTCCCGGCGTTGTTGACCAAAATGTCAAGCCGTCCGGCCGCTTCGACGAAGCGATCGACCAAGCCAATCGACTCGTCATCACGGCTCAAGTCGGCGGGCACGACGATCCCGTCGCCGCCGAGTTGCCGAATCGTCGCCAGCGTTTCGTTCGCGCCGTCGAGACTGCGATGACAATGCACTCCGATAAACGCACCAGCCACAGCGAGCGACTCCGCAACCGCACGTCCAATTCCGATACCAGCCCCCGTCACGAGAGCTGCACGACCCGCAAGCGAAACCGACTCCGTCATGAGTTTGCTCCGTTCGTTCAGCACGATGCGTCAGCGAGCGGTTTTGCTCGGACCACTTGCTGGCGCCTCGCGCTAATCCTTTGCCAGCGAGACGCAGACGATTTCCCTGTCGTTGCGGACGAAGCAGCACTTGTTCGCGAACGCCGGGTGCGACCAGATCACGGCGCGGCCGAAGCATTCCTGGGTCGGCTCCAGCACATGAAAGCGGCTGAGTTCCTCGTATCCGGACGCACTGAGCTTCGCCAAAATCAGATCGCCTGTCTCGCTGAAGAGGAAGAAGCGGTCCTGATGCTTCACGAGAAACGCCGTTCCGTGACTCGCCCGTTCCCCGGGCTTGCCAGTCGTCGGCGTGTAGCTTTCCCACAGGCGCTCACCGGTTTCGAGTTTGACTCCGCGCAGCGGGCCTTGCTGGCAGTCGACCCCGTAGATCATCCCGTCGTCCAGAATGGGCGTGCTGTTTGCGCATGGGACGCCGTTGCGCGGGGTCTCCTTCCACAGCAATTCTGCACCCGGCTTGTCGCTCATCAGCTTGAGACACGCGCCGATGTTGCCAATGCCGCTGGCAAAGAGCAGGTCGCCGGCCTGACGGGGTGCCGTGATCGCCATGTCGTATTGCGGAGCCAGATCGAATGACCAGAGCTTCTTGCCGGTCTCCGGATTCAGACTGTTAAGCTTGTTGGCATCCCAGATCAGTAACTGCCGAGTCTTCGCCGCTTCGATGATCGTCGGCGGGCAGTAGCCCGAATGCCGAGCCTCAATCGCTCGCCACAACTCTTTGCCATTGTCTTTGTCGAACGCGACCGCTGTGCTCCCTTCGCCACCGACGACGCAGATCAGCTTGTTGCCGTCAATCAGCGGATGCGCACAGAAACCCCAGATTGGCGAGTCGCACTTGTAGTCCTTCTTGAGTTCCTTCGACCAAATCACCTTGCCCGTCTGTGTATTGAGGCAATGCAGATTCCCTTCGGCTCCGAGCACATACACCTTGCCGTCCGCAACCGTCGGAGTCGCTCGTGGTCCGGCCGGATAACTGATCGCGTAGGGGCATTCGTACTCGTACTTCCAAATCTCCTTGCCGGTCGCCGCGTCGAGACAGTGGACTCGCTCCTTTCCTTTCAACTCCGCGCGCTGGCCGGGATTGTTGAACTCCTTGCCGGACTCTTTCGCGAAATCAGTGACGAAGAGTTTCCCGCCTGCCACCGCCGGTCCTGAATAGCCCCCAGCGATCGGCACACGCCACTTCACCGGCAGTTTGTTCTCCGGGAAGACCTCGACGATGCCAGTCTCGCGCCAGACGCTATCCCGCTTCGGACCCATCCACTGCGGCCAATCGTCCGCTCGAACGGAACTCGTCAGTCCGACGATCACAGCGAGGAACATCCAACGCTTCATGGCAAACTCCCTTCTCGTAGGTCAGGATTCTCAGACCGCTCCGAATAGGCTTCGACGGTCAATGTTCAACCGGGTCGGCCAGCAAAGGCTGACCGACGGTGTGATCGCGCGGATTGTACTGGCTGTGAAAACTCTGAAAACCTAGCCCTCGCCATCAGATCTCCAGCACAGAATTGTCCCGCCGCTGGACGATGCGTTAGTATCTGGCGGCTCCGATGCGTCCGGTGAGGACCACTCACGGATCTGCCTTCGATCCTCCCACGAATATTCCCGCCCATGTACTTGCCCTCGCGAAGCACCCGCCAAGTGCTCGTCGGCTACGGCTTGAAGTCGTGGTTGATTGGCGTTTTGGTTCTCGGCGCGCTGCTGACGAAGAGTTCCGCGGCCGATGTGGCGAAGTCCCGGCCGTTCCATTTTGAGACGGACGTCGTCTCGATCCTTTCCCGATTCGGCTGCAACTCGTCGGGATGTCACGGCAAGGCGGAGGGCCAGAACGGTTTCAAGTTGTCGATCTTCGGTTTCGATCCACAAGCTGATCACGTCGCACTGACCAGCGAGAGTCGCGGTCGGCGGACAAATCCCAATGCGCCTGAAAAGAGTCTGCTGCTGCAAAAGTCCTGCGGCGATGTGCCTCACGGCGGCGGAGTTCGCATCCGGAAGGATTCTGTCGAGTACCGAATTCTTCGCGACTGGATTGCGAATGGCCTGCCGTTCGGCGAACCGACCGCGCCGCGAGTGGCTTCAATCACTGTCTCGCCGCGCGAGCAGGTGATGGGATTCAAAACCACTCAGCCACTGAAAATCGTCGCGAAATTTGACAACGGCTTCGAGGAAGAAGTGACCCGTCACGCGAAGTTCCAATCCAACAACGACGGCCTCGCCTCGGTTGATGAGCACGGTCTTGTCACGACTCACGAAACACCCGGCGACGTGGCCGTCATGGCTAATTATCTTGGAGCCGTTGACGTCTTCCGAGTCCTCGTCCCACGCCCAACCTCAGCCCCTTTCCCCCAGGGAGAGGGCGGCCGAAGTCCGAGTGAGGGAGGCGACACCTCATCGACCTTCATCGACCCGATCGTCGAATCGAAACTCGCCAAGCTCAACATCCAACCGAGCGAACTGTGTTCGGACGAAGATTTCTTGCGGCGAGCATTCCTCGACGTCATCGGCACGCTCCCCAAGCCAGACGAAGTCCGCAGATTCCTCGACGACAAGCAGCCCAATCGCCGAGCACGCTTGATCGACGAACTGCTCAAGCGGCCGGAGTACGTTGATTATTGGGCGCTCAAATGGTCCGACCTGCTGCGCGTCGAACGTCCCACGCTGGGACATGCCGGAGCACACGCTTACTACCGCTGGATGCGCGATAGCTTCGCCACGAACAAGCCGTTCGACAAATTCGCTCGCGAATTGCTGACCGCCGAAGGACTGCTGCGCGATCAGCCGGCTGGCTACGTCTTCAAAGTGGTCAAGCAACCGGGTGAACAATCGGCGACAATCTCGCAAGTGCTGCTCGGCGTGCGGATTGATTGCGCGAAGTGTCACCATCACCCGTTCGATCGCTGGAGCCAAACGGACTACTTTGGCATGGAAGCTTTCTTCACACAGATCACGTTCAAGCCGACTCCACAGGGAGAGATGCTGCTGACCCGCGACTCCGGTCCGACAAAACATTCGCAAACCGGTGAGACGGTTTTTGCTCACGCACTGGGCGAACCATCGCCGGAGAAATCTCCCGAAGGAGACCGCCGCAGACTACTCGCTGAATGGATGACGTCGCCGAAGAACTCGTTCTTCGCGCGCAACATCGTGAACCGCGCCTGGGCACATTTCCTCGGCCGAGGCTTGGTCGAGCCGGTCGATGACGTGCGGCTGACGAACCCGCCGACGAATCCCGAACTGCTCGACGCGCTGGCTGCGAAGTTCATTGAGTCTGGCTTCGACGTCCATCAACTCATCCGCTTGATCACCGCCTCGCGAACGTATCAAAGATCCGCGAAGCCCAACGTTACGAACGAACGGGACGAGCAGAATTATTCGCGCGCGTTGCTCAAGCGACTCGATGCGGAAGTCCTGTTCGACGCCGTCTTGCAAGCGACCGGCACGTCCGAGAAATTCGCCGGCATCCCCGACGGCTCGCGAGCGATCCAGCTTTGGGATAGCCAGGTCAAACACGACTTCCTGAAACTCTTCGGCCGCCCCGTCCGAGCCACCGCCTGCGAATGCGAACGGGCGACCGAACCGAGCGTCGCCCAAGTCCTGCACGTCCTGAATTCCCCCGAACTGCAGTCAAAACTCTCTGACGAAGCGGGGACGGTTGCCCGACTCGTCCGCCGCTACCCGTCCGACAATTCCGCCTTGATCGACGAACTTTACCTGACCGTTGTCAGCCGTCTTCCGACTGCCGGCGAGAAAGCGGCCGCCACGAAATACCTGCAAGATCACGCGTCCGCTCGCCGCCAAGCGGCCGAAGATTTGGTTTGGAGCTTGCTCAACTCGTTGGAGTTTGTGTTCAATCACTGATGGGAGTCCACCATGTCCTCATCCGCTCGATTCTGTGATGGCATTCAACGCCGCGATCTGTTGAAGGTCGGTTGTGCAGGCACCCTGACCGGGATGCTCACGCTGCCGAACTTGTTGGCCGGTCGGGCACATGCGGCGGATTTGACCAAAGCCGCACGGGACAAGGACAAGGATGACGTCTCGTTGATCATCCTGTTTTTGAAGGGTGGGTTATCAACGATCGACACACTCGATTTGAAACCTAACGCACCGCCGGAGTTTCGCGGCGAGTTCGATCCGGTCGACACGACCGTGCCCGGAATGCAGATTTGCGAGCACCTGCCGCTCCTCGCCAAGCAAGCTCAGCACTTCGCCTTGCTCCGATCGCTGGCACATCCGAATTCGGATCACGGCGGAGCCGACCATTACATGCTGACCGGCTATCAACCGCTGCCGGGATTCAATCCGAACCTCGTGCCGAACAATCAGCGACCGGCTCACGGATCGGTCGTCGCAAAAATCCTGGGACCGCGCGGAGCGGTGCCGCCATATGTCTGCCTGCCGAAGATGCATCCGTCAGCCGGGTCGGCGTATCTCGGCTCGGTCGCCGCACCGTTTGTGGTTGAGGCGGACCCGAACGCTCCGAACTTCAGCGTGCCGGATCTGGTGCCGCCGGTGGTCGTCGATGGCTCGCGGCTCACCGACCGCCGAGCATTGATGCGGCAAGTCGATCGCTTCGAGAAATCGGCGGAGGTCGCGGCGAACTCGAAGGCCCGCATGACCTCCGCGTTCCGGGACAAGGCGTTCGACTTGATCACGTCTCCCGCGACGAAAGCTGCGTTCGACATTCATTCCGAAGACCCGAAACTGCGCAACGAATATGGCCGGCACTCGCTCGGGCAAAGCTGTTTGATGGCTCGGCGTTTGATCGAAGCAGGCGTCCGCTGCGTGACCATCGACCATTCCAATTGGGACACGCACGCCGAGAACTTCCGCGTGCTGAAAAACGAACTGCTACCCCAACTCGATACCGGCCTCTCGACATTGCTGAGTGATCTCGCGCACCGCAGCATGCTGCGTAAAACGCTGGTTGTCGTGATGGGTGAGTTCGGCCGCACTCCACGAGTCAACAACAACGCCGGCCGCGATCACTGGGGTCCAGCCAACTGTATCCTGCTGGGCGGCGGCGGAGTGCGTGGCGGTACGGTCGTCGGCGCGACAAATCCCAAAGGGGAAAAGCCCGCCGCCGATCCGCGCAGCCCGGAAGACCTCACAGCGACCATGTGTCATTGCCTGGGTATCGATCCGGACGCCGAGTTTCACACTCCCGAAGGCCGCCCCGTAAAAGTGGTCAACAACGGCAAGGTGATTCACGAACTGCTGGCGTGAACGCCTCACGGCCGAAATCTTGAGTTGCAACGAGGCGATCAAACCACGACAAGTCGCACTGTGGTTTGAAATTTCAGATTTCAAATCTGAGATCGGAAATCGGCACACGGCGAAGCCGCTGGTTGCCCCAACGGAGTGATCTGTCATGCTCGGAGCGCATCTCAATCCGCAACAATATCTCGCTCGGTGTGCCGAGGAATTCGGGCGGTTGGACCTCAGCCAGACGGCGGGATTGGCGGACGAAATTTATTCGGCTTATCAGGATGGCCGGTTTGTATTCATCTGCGGGAACGGCGGCAGCGGATCGAACTCATCGCACTTCTGCGAGGATCTCGGCAAGAGCACGTTGCGACGAGAGGACTTCACCAACGACAGCGTCAAGCGACTGAAGGTGCTCAGCCTGACCGACAACACGCCCTACATTCTGGCGTGGGGCAACGACGAAGGTTTTGACCGTGTCTTCGTCGAGCAACTCAAGAACTTCGCCTCGCCGGATGACGTGCTGATCGCGATCAGCGGCAGCGGCAACAGTCCGAACATTCTCAACGCCGTCGAGTGGGCCAACCGCCACAATCTGCGAACGTGGGGCATCACCGGTTACGGGGGCGGAAAACTGAAGTCGCTCGGCAAGAATAATCTGCATGTGCCGCTGGACGACATGGGCATGGTCGAGTCGATTCATCTGGTGCTGTTCCACTGGATCCTCAACGACGTCTACGGCCGTATCAACAAAGTCGGCCGTCACGCAGGTTAAATCACGCAGATGGATTCGATTCGGAGTCGATGGTCGGAACTGCAAGGCCATCGGTTTCCAGTGGAATTGAAACAGCGGTTATTGCTGTATTTGCGGTGGGGATCGCCATCGCGGCTGGCGCTCAACTGAGCGATGAAGTTCGATTGTGGGACACTCGATGAACGATCAAATCAATTTCGGTTCCGGGGAGTTTCGATATCGCGTCGTCGCCGATTGGCCGCGCTGGCCGGCGAACTGGAACGTGGTTGAGGTGGTCGGCGTCGCTACCGATTCGCGAAACCGAGTTTTCGTGCTTAGCCGTGGCGAGCATCCCCTCACGATCTTTGACCGCGAGGGGAACTTTCTCGGTTCGTGGGGCGAGGGTCTGTTCGCGCGGCCGCACGGGATCACGATCGCGCCGGATGACTCGGTGTTCTGCACCGACGACTTCGGTCACTCCGTCCGAAAGTTCACACCGGACGGTCAATTGCTGATGACGCTGGGAACTCATGGAGTCCCCTCGGACACCGGTGCGACCAGCATCGACTACCGCACGATCAGGTACGTCGGGCCGCCGTTTCACTTTCCGACGAACGTCGCGATCGCACAAAACGGCGATCTGTTCATCTCGGACGGCTACGGCAACGCTCGCATTCACCGGTTCTTGCCCGACGGACGGCTGTTGCATTCGTGGGGTCAGCCTGGCGCGGGACCCGGAGAATTTCACATTCCGCATGGCATCGCGATCGACCGAAAGGGGACGGTCTACGTGGCCGATCGAGAGAACAGCCGACTGCAACTTTTCTCACCCGACGGCGAGTTTCTCGCTGAGTGGCCCGACATCGCGCGGCCCTGCGAAGTGGCGATCGACAACGACGGACACGTCTTCGTCGCCGAGGTGGGCTACCGCGCCGGCATGTGGCCAGGCACTCAACCGCCGCATCCCGGCGCGACCGGTGGCCGAGTCAGTATCTTCGATTCGCAAGGTGGCCTGCTTGCTCGGTGGGGAGGTGGCGACAACCCGACCGCTCCGGGAGATTTCTTCGCACCGCACGACATCTGGTTCGACTCGAGCGGAGACTTGTACGTCTCCGAAGTCGTCCGAGCCGCGTACGGCAACGTGAAGCCACAGGGGGACGACTTCCACACGCTGCAAAAGTTTGAGCGGCTAAGAACGTAGCCGTCACGCGGAGCAGTGACGGCTGCAAATCTGCGGCATCGCCATGATACGATCCTCTCCTTGCTGCTGAACTCCTGCGAGTTGCTGGCGAAGTCCCTGCAAATTGCTGCGTAAAACGTCAACTGGCTTTTTACTTTTCTTGTGCAGATTGACTCTTTCGTAGTTTCGACCTCAATTGTTGAGTGTCTCTTCGGAGTTTCGATCGAAAAAAGAGTGCGGACCAATGGGCAATGCGGGCGCACGTGGCGGCCGCTGGCAACCAACAGCAAGAGCACCGAGGATTAGGCTATGGACTTCAAAAAATAGGAAGTCAGCATCTCAAAA
>Ga0194120_10001098_pt1 | contig 50141 bp, 46 predicted proteins | sample TA2MahCa65mmetaG_FD_148642 | JGI IMG/M metagenome (GOLD analysis project Ga0194120, IMG submission 148642) | Freshwater microbial communities from Lake Tanganyika, Tanzania - TA2015019 Mahale Deep Cast 65m | ecosystem: Environmental > Aquatic > Freshwater > Lake | place: Tanzania: Lake... | reverse complement strand
CTTCGTCGATGAAGAAGGTCACGTCCGAACGATCCAGAGCGTCGCTGATATATACCGGAAGCAACAAACCCTGGTGTTGCTCGTACCCCTTGAAATCGCCTCTCTCACCCATCCTCGCCATGCTAGCTCGCGAGAGAGTCTTGGGTCAGGCTCCTAGCCGCGCTAGCGCGTTCGCAGGCGCGAGCGAAGCTCCGGCCACTTCGCGGCCAGCGCGCGCTCGGCCAGCGGATACAGCATCCGCTCCTCTTTCTGGTTGTGCTGCCCGATCAGGATCAGCAGCGAGTCGCCCTGATCGAGCAGCTCGCGCAGATTTCCCCGCTCGACCGCCTCCTGCATCCGGCCGAGCAGCGCGCGCATCTGCACGTGCTCGGCGCGCATCACGAAGGTCGGACCGGCCTCGGTCATTCCGGTCGCGGCTTCGAACGCGGGAAACAGCAGCTCTTCCTCGCAGCCCAGGTGCGCGCGCATCTCCGTGTCGAAGCGCTTCCACGCCGCCTCGGCTCGCGCGCGATCTCCGGCTTCGCCCGCGCTCTCGACCTCGGCCCAGATGTCGTCACAGCTGCGATGCTCGCTGCTGAAGTGCTCCACGAGACTCGCGCCCGCTTCCGTCATGCGATCCTCCTCGATTGCGGGTAGGGTATCGCGCGGCGTGCGGAGCGGCAGATCGGGTCGGGAGCGGCTTCATCCGTCGCTGGGAGGCGAGTTGGCGAGCTTGGAGCAGACGCGGGTCTTTCGCGCGGAGCGGGTTCGCGAGCCGCTCGACGAGTCGGAGCTGCGCGCCCGGATCGGCCGACTCGCGCCGGAGTCCGTGCTCGATCTTCGCGATCTGCCCGCGCCCGAGCCGATGGAGAAGATCCTCGCCGCCTGCGCGCGCCTGGCTCCGGCGGACGCGCTCGCCGCTCGCACGCCGCGACTCCCGCAGATGCTGATGTCGCTGCTCGATCGCAGGGGCCTGCTCTGGGCCGCGCTCGAAGAGGCCGACGGAACCGGGCTCGTCTGGGTCGGGTGTCCCGCGGCGGACGAGCGCTCGACGAAATGAAGACCGAAGGGCTCAGCCTCGAGAACGCGCCCCCGCTCTGGGTTCCACTCTCGTTCTTCGCGACCGCGCCGCTCGCGCTGATCGTGGCGGGCTCGCTGCTCGCGAGCTACGGCGAGTACGCGATCGGCACCGGCTACGCGTCGATCACGCTCGCGATCGCGCACCTCGGGACGCTCGGATTCCTGACGCTCGTGATGATGGGCGCGCTCTACCAGCTCACGGCGGTCGTCGCGGGAAGCCCGGTCGGCCGGATCCGGGTCGGTCACGCCGTGTACGCGCTCTTCGTGATCGGGGTCGTCGGCTTGATCGGCGGCATCGCCGGAGGGTCGCCGCGCCTGGTGTTCTGGGCGATCGCGCTGATCACCCCGGCCGTGCTTCTGTTCGTGATCCCGATCGCCCGCGCGCTGCACCGCGCGCCCGCGCGAAACGAGACCGTGATCGGGATGATGGCCGCTCTGCTCGCGTTCTTCCTGACCGCCCTGCTCGGGCTCTGGATGGCGCACGGCCACAGCGGCATGCGCTTTCCCGGGCCGCGCGGGCTGTTCATCCAGGTGCACCTCTCCGTCGGGCTGCTCGGCTGGGTCGGGGGGCTGATCGTCGCGGTCTCCTGGCAGGTGGTGCCGCTCTTCAACCTCTCCCCGCCGGTCGCTCCTGCGGCGCGGCGCTGGATCGCGGGACTCGCGACGGCCGGCGCGCTGCTTCCGGTCGTCGTGCTCGCGCTCTTCTACGCGGGCGCTCTCGGCGACAGCGACGCGCGTGCCTCGCAGATCGCCGCGGTCGCTGCGCTCCCCGCGGTCGTCGCGGTCTGGGGGATCCATCCGCTCGTCACCGTGCGCAGCCTGCACGCGCGACGCCGGCGGCGCGCGGACCCGAGCCTGCTGTTCTGGAACACGGGGCTGCTCGTCGCGCCGCTCTGCGCGCTCGTCGCCGCGCTCGCGTACGTCTCGTCGGCTCCGCGCTGGAGCGTGCTGCTGGGCTGGCTGGTGCTGGTCGGCTGGGCCGGAATGATCCTCCACGGAATGCTCGGGCGGATCGTTCCGTTCCTGGTCTGGCTGCACCGCTTCGCGCCGCGAGCGGGCGAGCCCGGCGTGCCCTCGGCGCGCGATCTGCTCCCCGACGCGTGGGAGCGCGGCTGCTTCGCGCTTCACGCGGCGACGCTGGCCGTCGGCGCGCTCGCGATCGCGCTGCGCTCCGATCCGCTCGCGCGCGCCGCGGGCGCGCTCCTCGTCGCCACCGGAGTCGCGCTCTTCGCCGTGCTCGCGAATGCCGCGCGCAGGCGCAGCTAGGAGCGCGAGTAGCTGCCGACCAGGCGGTTCAGTCCGATCGTGTGCGGCTCGATCCGCTCGAGAAGCTGCGCGAGCGTGAGGCCAGGCTCGAGCGCGGTCTCCTGCGAGAGCGCGATCAGCCAGAAGTAGTAGTGGTGCGTGCCGTGCCCGGGCGGCGGCATCGGACCGCCGTACGCCTGCTTACCGAATCCGGTCTTCCCGTTCGTGAAGTCCTTCGTTCCCTCGGCGAGCTTCGTGACCGAGCCGGGAATGTTGTAGAGCACCCAGTGGACGAAGCCGTAGCTTCCGCCCGAGAGCACCGGCGCGTCGGGGTCGTGACAGATCAGCGCGAAGGCGCGCGTGCCGTCGGGAACGTCGCTCCACTGGAGCGCCGGCGAGACGTCCCCGCCTTCACCGGTGTGTTTGGCCGGGATCCGACCCAGCTGTTGGAAGGCCGGACTCTCGAGCCGCATCTTGCAGGGCGCGAACATCATGGGCGATCTCCTCTCTGCGCAGCGTCTACATACCAGCTGCGCCCGTCGCTGTGCCAGATCGCGCCGCGGAGCGCAGCGCATCGATGCGCACCCGGTGCTCGATCCCGATCGGGCAGGCCTGCTCGCACTCGCCACAGCTCGTGCACGCCTCGAGCACCTCGACCGGAAATCCGCGCGCCGCGGGGTCGCCGCGCTGCGCCAGCAGCAGCCGCATCGGCGAGAGCGGATGGCCCGACTGCGCCGGGGGACAGGCGACGTCGCAGCGCGCGCAGGCGCTGCACGCCTCGAGCTCGAGCCGGAGCGGCCACGGCAGTCGCCCGGCGACGTCGATCGCCGGCGGCGGGCCGCTTCGGCCTGCGTTCACCAGGATCGAGAGCGGCGCCGCAAGCACGTGGCGCAGCCGGGTGAACGGGATCGCTGCGAAGAGCGCGAGCGCGGATGCGATGTGCGCGGCGCGCAGCGCCTCGTAGGTCGCGGCGCCTTCGAGCCCGAGTCCGTCGATCGCGCGCGCGATCGCGTGGCCGAGCCAGAGCTCCGGCTGCACTGCGGCGGGAAGCAGCGCGAGCCGAGCGCCCTCCATGAGGAACCCGATCAGCGGAACCGCGAGCAAAAGTCCGAGCGCCAGCCGGTCGCCCGGCAGGTCGAGCTGCAGCCTCTGCCAGCGCCGCACGAACCGTCGGTACAGCGCCATCGCGGCGCCGTACGCGAACGCCGCACCCGAGATCTCGCGCACGAGCGGCAGCCACGGATCGAGCCCGAGCAGCGCGGCCGGGCGCGGCAGGCCGAAGTGCGCCGCGCGCTCGAGCACGGTCGCGACTGCGAGCCCCGACGCGCCCCAGAAGAGCAGCCCGTGCATGGTCGGCGCGCGCCAGCCGCCGGGACGGATCCCGGACTGCAGGACCGCTCGGCGCCAGAGCTCCGAGAGCGCGTGCGCCGCGGGTTCGAAAAGCCGCCCCGACACGGCGCTCGGTTCAGGATTTGGAACGCCGGGTTTTCCCTTCTCGCGCGGCCCCTTCCGGGGCCCGCTCCCGGTGGCCTTCGCGATCGGTTCGAATCGTCGAACAGCGGCGCGTTCCCGAATCTCCATCGCCCCAGAAAACCTCAGCTCTTGCAACGACTTCCGCGGTCGATGCGGTTCGTGTCCATGCGGCAAGCAACTTGCATTCCCGTGCTCGCCGGCGCGGGCTCGCACAGGTCGCCGGGGAGGAACGAGTGACGATTCGGGAATCGGCAGACGCAGCGAACGGCCACACCGCCCCGTCCTGGATGGTGACCTGGAGCCCCGACGGCTCGACGCTGGCCTCGAGCTCCGAGGACGGCTCCGCGATCCTCTGGGACGCGCGAACGGGCGCGGCGCTGCGGCACTTGATCGGCCACTCTCGCGCGGTCTGGTCGGTCACCTGGCGCCCGGACGGCCGTCGGCTCGCCACCGGAAGCGACGACGCGACCGCGGCGATCTGGGATCCCGCGGACGGCCGGAGGTTGCACCTGCTCACCGGGCACAGCGGGGGAGTCTGGGCCACCGGCTGGAGCCCCGACGGGCGGATTCTCGTCACCGGCGCGAGCGACGCGCTCGTCCGCCTCTGGGACGGAGAGACGGGCGCCGCCGTCGGCGTGATCGACGCGCACCCTTCGCTGGCCAAGGACGCGCGCTTCTCTCCGGACGGAGGCTTGCTCGCGACCTGCTGCGACGACCACGGCGTGCGGATCTTCGACACGTCCGATTGGAAGCTCGTCTGCGAGCTCCGCGGTCACACGCACCACGTCAACACCGTCGACTGGACGCCCGACTCCCGATTCCTGGTCAGCGCCTCGCACGACCGCACCGTTCGCGTCTGGGACGTGCGCGGTCGGCGTCTGGTCCGGGTGATCGAGGCGCACGAGGACGACATCGACGCGGCGAGCGTCTCCCCCGACGGGCTGCGGATCGCGAGCGCCGGACACGACCGCGATCTGCGCGTCTGGGATCTGGCGACGGGCGAGCGAATCGCGAGCCTCGGCGGGCACACCGACGAGATCGAGTGGGTCTCGTGGTCGCCGGACGGCCGGCGCCTGGCCACGACCTCGATCGACGCGCGCGTGCGCATCTACGACTTCGAGAGGCGCGCGCTCGAGCGGAGCCTGCCCGGGCGAAACCGTTCGGTGTCGCGCGTGCGGGTCGCGCCCGGAGGCCAGCGCGTCGCGATCGCCGGCGCGGACCGCTCGCTTCGCGTGACCGACGCGTCTGGCGCGCCGATCGCCGTGCTCGAGGACGTGCACCCGAAGGCGGTGAAGGGAATGGAGTGGTCGCCGGACGGCCAGCGCCTGGCCAGCACGTCGCTCGACGGCGGCGTCGCGGTCTGGACCACACCCCGGGGCGCGCTCGCTCCGATCCCGACGCGCTTCCAGCGCCCGGTCGGCGTCTACGCGGTGAGCTGGTCGCCGGACGGCTCGCGTCTGGCCATCGGCCTCGAGGACGGCGACGTCGAGATCCTGGACGCGTCGAGCGGCGCGCGCCTCTCCGGTTTCAGCGACCACCCCGAGCCGGTCTACTGCGTGGCCTGGTCCCCGGACGGCGAGTGGATCGCGTCCGCATCGCGCGACGCCACGGTGAGTCTGCACGCGCCGGGCGGCGATCGGCGCGTCGAGTGCCGCGGCCACACCGATCTGCTCTTCTCCACCAGCTGGTCGCCCGACGGAACGCTGCTCGCCTCGAGCTCGCGCGATCGCACGACGCGAATCTGGGACCGCGAGGGCCGCTGCCTGCGCGTGCTCGAAGGCCACGGCTTGAGCGTCTGGGACGCGCGCTTCTCGCGCGACGGAAAGCGCATCGCGTCCTGCTCCTTCGACACCACGATCCGCGTCTACGACGTGCTCGGCGGCGAGCTGATCGGAAGCCTGCTCGGGCACACGCGTCAGATCTCGAGCATCGACTGGGCGCCCGACGGGCGGCTCTTTAGCGGCAGCCGCGACGGCACCTGCCGCGTGTGGGACGTGGATCGCGGGACCAGCGAGGTGCTGATCCCGCACGAGCAGATGCGCGCGGCCTCGCCCGCGACCGGCCCCCGGGAGAATTCATGAGCGAGTCCTCGCGAGCGTCGGAGTCCGACGCGCACATCGCGCCGATCAGCTGCACGACGGCGTCGCGCGACGCGCGTTTCATCGCGTCGGGAAGCTACGACGCGACGATCCGCATCTGGGACTCGAGGACCGGGCGCATGGTCCGCCGGATCGAGGCGACGAGCCTGGTGAACGGGATCGACTTCTCGCCCGACGGGCGCAGGATCGCGAGCGGCGAGTGCGACCACGCCGCCTACGTGCGCGAGGTCGACACGGGCCGGACGCTTCGCGCGCTGCGCGGCCACACCGACGACGTGAACTGCGTCGCGTTCTCGCCGGACGGACGGCGGCTCGCCACCGCGAGCTTCGACGACACCGCGCGCATCTGGGATCTGGACAGCGGCATCTGCCTCCACGTGCTCGCGGGACACGCCGACGACGTGAACGGCGTGCACTGGAGCCCGGACGGCGCGCTCGTCTCGACCGCCTCCGACGACGGAACCGCCCGGCTCTGGGACGCGCGGACCGGAGCGCAGCTCGCGATTCTCGAGGGCGCGCAGGACTGGTGCGATCACGCGCCGTTCTCGCCCGACGGGCGCCAGCTCGTCGTCTCGTCGATGGACGGACGCGCGCGGATCTTCTCGATTCCCGACGGCCGGCTCGTGCGCGTGCTGGCCGACCATGGCGGGCCGGTGAAGGCGGTGGGCTGGAGCCGCGACGGTCGCCGCATCTGCACCGCGAGCTACGACCACCGCCTGCGCGAGTTCGACGCGAGCTCCGGCGCGCGGCTCCGCGAGGTCTCGAACGCGTGGATGTGGACCCGCACCATCACGGAGATCGGCGCCGGCCGCGGCTGGGTCACCGGCTCGTTCGACGGCGCGCCGTTGGTGTGGGGCGCCGACGGAACCGCGCGCGCGCTCGCGGTCGCGCCCACGCACGGCGCGGGCGGCGCGGAGGTCTCGCCCGACGAGCGGCTGGTCGCCGTTCCCGCCGACGACGGCTGGACCCGCGTGTACCGGATCGCGGACGGCGTTCGCGTCGCCTCGCTTCGCGGCCACGACGGGCCGCCGATCTGCGCGGCCTTCTCGCCCGACGGCCGCAGGCTCGCCACCGGCTCCTGGGACGACTCCGTCGCGATCCACGACACCGCGAGCTTCGAGCTGGTGACGCGGATCCGCGGCATCAACGACGTGATCTGCGCGCTCGCGTTCTCGCAGAGCGGACGCGAGCTCGTGACCGCGCACTACTCGGGGGCGCTGGTCCGCTGGGACGCGACCAGCGGCCAGATCCTGAACGTGCTCGGCGCGCACCACGGCTCGGCGAAGGGGCTCTGCCGCGGCCCTGCGGGAACCTACCTGAGCGGCGGGCGCGACGGCGAGATCCTGCGCAGCGGCGGCGCGGGCGCAGCTTCGCGCTGGCCGGTCGCGCGCACGATCGTGAACGACGTCGCGCTCGACCCGAGCGGTCGGCGCGTCGCGAGCGCGTCCCGCGACCACGGCGTGCGCGTGCACGACGCCGAGAGCGGCGCCGTGATCGCCCGCTACGACGCTCACCCGTGCTCGGTCAAGACCGTGACCTGGTCGCACGACGGCGCGCGCGTGGCGGCGGGCTACTACGACGGCAGCATTCTGCTCTGGGAGCCGGAGCTCGGCACCGCGAAGATCGTCTCGCCGGTGCAGGGCCATTCGGTCAGCCAGGTGAGCTTCCTGCGCGACGGAAGGCTCGTGATCTCGTCCTGGAATCCCGAAGGCCAGGTGGTTCTGACCGATGCCGACGGCAACGTGCGCGAGATCGTCGGCGGAGCGGACGCTGCGGAAGTCGCGGCGTAGGGCTCCGCTCAGTCGTCCACATCCTCTCCGCCCCGCGCGATGTTCTCGAGCGCGGGTCGGTCGAGGATCCGCACCCAGCCCACGCCGCCTTCGATCCAGCGGGCCTTCTCGAAGCGGCGCAGCACCCGAATGGCGGTCTCGACCGTCGTGCCGGCCGACTCGCCGAGCACCCGCCGGGTGGTCTCGATGCGCTCGTCGTCGGCCGAGTCGAGCAGCGTGCGCGCCATCCGGGCAGCGACGCTGTCGTGCGCGAAGGAGCAGAGGCGGTCGTGCGCGCGCTGCAGCCTTCCCGCGACGATCGCGAGCAGCGCGCGGCTCACCTCGGGATCCTTCGCCATGAGCGAGACCACCACCCTGCGCGGCACGCACCACGCCTCGCAGGCGGTGATCGCCTGCGCGCTCTCCGTGTAGACCGCGTCGGCGCGAAGCGCGGCCATTCCGAACGGGTCGCCGGCGTGCAGGGTCTCGAGCGTGATCACGCGGCCCGATGCGCTCGCCTTCAGCGTTCGGACCTCCCCGCTGCGCACGGTCCAGAAGCGCTCGGCAGGCTCGCTCTCGTGGTACAGGTAGCGGCCCTCCTCGAACTTCCGGGGCTTCAAGAACGGCCGGAGCTGCTCGATCCAGGGCCGGAAGATCTTGTAGAGGGCGGTCTTCTCCAGCGGGGTCGGCTTCATTTCGCGTCCCAGCCCCTGATCGGTCCGCGAGAAGTGTTGGCTATGACTGGCGTCATACGATGACCGGGCGCATCGTGCCCATACTGCCGATCGAATGGCAACTAAGGGCGCGCAAGGGCTCGCAGCCCTGGACGGCTTCGAACGCTGGTGGGAGGAGCACAGCGACCTCGACCACCTGGTCGCGGCGCTCGAGGAGTCGCTGAGCGGCGGCCGGATCGCGGTGAGCCGCAGGGCGGTGGAGGAGCTCGCGGGCGCGCTGGAGACCCACTTCGACCTCGAGGAGCGGGTCTACTTCCCGCTGGTCGAGCGCTTCTCTCCCGAACACTGCACGCGCGTGCGCGCGGCGCGCGTCGCGCACGCGCAGGTGTCGGAGACGCTGCAGAGCCTGTGCGACCTGATCGAACGCGGCGAAACCCTGAAGGCCTGCCGCGTCCTCGCGGTTCTGCTCGACCGCTTCCGCACCCACGAGATCGAAGACGCGCGTCTGATCGCCGACCTCGAGCGCGGCCGGGTCTCCTAGGGTCCGCGCCGCTCGCTGCGCGCGCGCTCGTCGTAGGCGCGCATGCTCGCATTCGCCTGTTCGAGCTCCGCGTCGATGCGCTCGCCGAGGCCGCGCTCGTGCAGCAGCGCGCGCAGCCGCTCCAGGAACCCGCCCTGCGAGAGATCGGGCCGGAAGAGCTCGGCAGGAAGACCGGCCGAGGTCGGCCAGTACTCGTAGTGGATCCGGTTCTCGAACCCGTCCGCGACGTGCACGAGCGCGACTTCGCGGGGCAGCTCGCGGTCGCCCACCCGGACCGCATCGACGAGCTCGTAGCGCTTGAGCGGGCCTCCGCCCGGACCGCGGTAGTCGATGCGCTCGACGAGCTCTCGCTTCTCGTCCACGTCGACGAGCAGCGCGCCGTAACCGAGGCGATCGGCGAGCTCCGGCGTGGCGGGGCACGCGATGACGCGCACGCCGCGCTCGCCTACGCGTCCGCCCGCGCGGAAGGTGTATTTCGCGGTCGCGATGTACTCGCGCGCGTCCTCGTAGGAGAGTGCCGAGCCGGGCACGACCGCGCGCTCGACGCGGCCTTCGAGCTTGCGGAAGCTCTCGAATGCGCGCAGGTAGAACCAGGTTCCGTCGGCTTGCTCCGCGCCGGCGAAGTCCTGGATCAGAAGCGACGTGCCGGCCATCCGCCCCGGGCCGGAGAACACGAACAGGATCCAGGTCTCATCGGGGTCGCCGTTCACCGCGCCCCAGAGCGTCTTCGCAGAGAGCCCCGCTCCGAGGCTGCTCGCGAGCCGGCTTCCCTCGGGGTAGACGGTCTCGATCCGAATGTGCTCGATTCGCGCCTGGCCGCGCCGCGCCCGCTCCAGGCGCGCCATCAGCGCCGTGGCCTCGGCGTCGGGCGCGCCTGCGCAGGGCAGCTCCGCGGCGCTCGATGGCTGTGCGAGCGCGCCGGCGAGCAGGAGGCTGGCGACCCCGATCGCGGTCGAGCGCGATCCCGGGCGAAGCAGGAGCGGGAGCAGCAGGAGCGTGGCGAGGTGGCAGGCGATCACCGCGCCGGCGAGAAGCAGCCCGAGGCTGTGATTCGGCTTCAGGCTCGACGTGATCAGAACGCTGAAGCCGGCGGCCAGGACCAGGGAGTTCCAGAGCAGGCCGTTGCCCGTCTTCTCGAACGTCCCCCGGATCGCGGCGGCGAACCCGGCGCCCTCGCGCAGCTCCAGTTCGTAGCGGTGGATGAAGTGGATGCCAAAGTCGACGCCCACGCCGACCGCCAGGCTCGCGAACATGCTGGTCGCGATGCCGAGCTCGATTCCGGCAAGTCCCATCCAGCCGAACAGGCCCAGGCTCGCCGCGCAGACGGGGACCACGGCGAGAAGCGCCGAGAGGCGCCGCGCGACGGCGAGCAGCAGCAGCGCGACGGTGATCAGGCTCCACGCGATCGAGCGCAGCTGGTTGTAGACGATCGCCTCGACCAGGGCCGAGCTGACCGCGAGGTCTCCGCCCAGGTGGTGACGCACACCGGTGTCGGATAGCTCGGTCGCCAGCTCGCGCTCGAGCCGGTCCAGGAGCTCTCGGGCCTGCGCGTAGTCGGGGCTTCGCACGTAGAGGCGCACGCGCGCTGCGGTGTCGGTCAGCGAATGGGCGAGGCCGCTGGCCTCGGAGAGCTCCGCGAGCGTGAACAGATCCCAGAGCTGGCCCGCCGGCAGGGCCGAGAGCGGCTTCGCCACCCCCATCGGCCCGGCCAGTTCCTCGAGCACCGAGAGCTCGCTCTCACAGCCGCCGACGTGGGGGGCGTGTGCGGCAAGCTGGCAGACCCGCTCGACCAGCGCGACGCCGGGCGGGTCGCGGAAGAGCCCGGGCTCGCCCTCGAGCACGACGTCCAGCCGATAGGTCCCCCAGAACGATTCGTTGATCCGCCGATCCGCCCGCACCAGATCGGTGTCCGGGTCGAAGTTCTCCACCCACGAGTCACTGACTCGAAGCGAGAAGACGCCCGGCAGGACGAGAAGCAGCGCTGCGGTCGCGAGCGCGAAGCACGCTCCCGGGCGCCGGGCCGCGCTGGCGCCGATCCGGCTCTGCCAGGCCGCGGCGACGGGCCGCCGCGCACGCAGCAGAAGTCGCTCGGGCAGGAGCGAGATCAGAGCGGGAATCGCGCTGAAGCTCAGACACATCGCGAGCAGGATGCCGAACGAGGCGAAGAGCCCGAACCCGCGCAGCGGTCCGATCGACGTGCTGGTGAAGGAGAGGAAGCCGAGCGCCGTGGTCACGGAGGTGAGCACGATCGGGCGGCCGATCTCTGCGAGCACGGCCTCGACCCGCGCGCGCCGCGAGTCGCTCGCGGGGCGGGCGGCGAGGCGTTCGAGCAGGTGCACCTCGTCGGTGATGCAGGTCGCCATCAACACGACGGGAAGGATGGTCGACACCAGCGAGATCGGCGCCCCGGCCCAGCCCATCGCGCCGAAGGTCGCGATCAGCACGACGCCGGTCTTGGCCAGCGGCAGCAGCACGCCACCGACGCTGCCGAGCATCGCGAAGAGCAGCGCCGCGATCGCGACGATCATCAGCGGGACCAGCCGCGCCAGATCCGAGAGCACCTGCTCGCCGAGGCCGGTCTCCGCCACGAGCGGCCCGCCGAGCAGAAGCTCGAAGTCGGCATCGTCCGCTGCGGCGACGAACGCCGACAGGCTCGCGACCGCCGCTTCGACGCTCGTGGCTTCGGAGAGCGGCAGCACGAAGAGGGCGCTCTTCCCGTCGCGCGCGAGAAGCAGCCCGTCGACGAGCGAACGAGCGCGGAGCTCCGCGAGCAGGGTCGCGAACTCTTCGGGATCGTCGGGGATGCGGTCGAGGCTCCTTCCCACGTCGATCTGTTCGGAGTCGCGCCCCAGGCGCGGCAGGCCCGCGATCGAGACGATTCCGCCCGGCTGCAGCACGTCCTGGCCCTCGAGCCGTGCGTGCAGCTCGCGCAGGTAGCGAAATCCGTCCTTCGTTGCGAGTGACTTCCCGCCGGGGCGAGCGTCGACCAGAAGCAGGACCGTGCGCGGATCGCGAAAGCGCAGCCGGTCCTCGACGTCGCGGCGCACGACCGGGTGCCCGTCGGGGAGGAGCGCCTCGCCGTCGGTGCGCAGCTCCAGTCGCAATCCGCCCGCGCCGACCGAGAGCGTCACGAGGGCGCAGACGAGAAGCGTGGCGCGAGGCCAGTCGAGCGCTGTCTTCGAGATCCAACGCATCGGTTCGGATCACGGCCCCGTGAAGGGCCGGAGCGCCTCGCGCAGTGACTCGGGCCAGGGCTCCGGCTCGACCCTTCCGTCGCGCCGCCGCATGCAGGCCAGATCCTGCTCTCCGCGCGCAGCCAGCTCATCTCCGGAGTCGGAGGCGCGGAGGTACTCGAAGACCAGGCTCATGCGGTGGGGCGAGAGGCTCGCCAGCCGCATGCGGATCACGATCTCGTCGAAGGCCGCGAGCTCCAGGTAGTACTCGCAGCTCACGCGGAGAGTGACGAGCGCCAGGCCATCCTGGATGAGATCGAGGATCTCGGGGGCATGTTCGCGCAGGAACAGCTCCCGTACACGCCCCTGCCAGCGAACGTGGTTGGCGTAGTACACGTTGCCGACCAGGTTGGTCTCCTCGAAGCCGACCACGTGGCGGTGCTCAAACGCCCGCATCGCCGCTCCGCAGCAGAAGCGTCGCGACCAGCGGCCGGTCCACGCCCGCCAAGCGGGCCGAGAGGGAGAGCGCGGCGAGGCGCCCGACACGCAAGCGCAGCGCGGCGCCGTCGAGCGGGCCGGCGAACGCGATCGGCGTCTCGCGTTCGAGCCCGAGCTTGCGCGCGCACTCGAGCGCTCCCCAGACGCGGGTGGCGCTGGCGTCGAACGACTCACCGGTCGCGCTCGCGAGCTGCTGCGCGGCGTCGAAGCGATTCGCGCCCAGCATGTCGCGCCAGATCTCCTCTCGACGCGAAACGACGACCTCGACGTCGCAAGCCGGATCGAGCTCCGCGCAGACCGCGAGCGTGTGACCCGCCGAGTGACTCGCGCTGACCGCGCCCGCGCCGTCGAGCTCCGGTCTCCCGTCGGGCCGGCGGCGCAGCTGCGCGGGCGCGCCGCGAGCGGCAGCCAGCGCTCGTGCGCTCGCGTCCGTGCTCGCGTCGGGCAGGAACGCGGCGCGCAGGCGCGATCCCGGCCAGAGGGCCGCGGCGAGCTCCTCGAGCCGTGGTGCGAGGAGCGGCGCGGGCCAGGTCGCGCGTCGTGCGGCGCCGGAGACCTCTTGCAGCACCAGCCCCTCCCAGCGCTCCAGGATCGCGCCATCCGGAGCGGCGATGTCGAGGTCGTACTCGTAGCGGCCTGCGCCCCGGCTGCGCTCGATCGCGCGCAGACGAAGCGATGTGTGGCCGCCCAGCCGACCGGCGCTGATGCGACGCACCGCGACCGGCAGCAGGTCCCGGTCGGGTACACAGGCCTGGATCGCGTGGATCGCAGCGTCGCGCGCGCCCGCATCGCCCAGGCAGAGCCGAGCCGGCTGGAATGCTCCGAAGAACGGCTCCTCTCGGCAGGCGATGTCCGCCAGGCAGCCGTCGAAGTGCAGCTCGTGGTAGCGCAGCACGCGCGCGAAGCGGCCGCGGTGGAAGAACAGCTCGCCGTAGAGCGACGCGGCGTCCTCGAGCGCGGCCGGTACGCCTGGCGCAGGCGCAGGCACGAGTCCCGCGCGGTCCGGCTCCGCTCGGCCCGCCAGTCGCACCTCGGCCGACATGTGATCGAGCTGGAAGCCGCTTGCGTCCGTCCGCAGCGCGAGTCGGATCGCGCCGTCCTCCGAGGACTCCGACGCGAGCGCGGCGATGCGAAGCGTCCGCTTGCGCTCGGTCGGAAGCACGACCGGGTGCTCGAAGCGGACGTTCTCGAAGCTCGGCAGGCACTCGTCGCTGGCGAGCGCGAGTGCGACCTGCGCGAAGGCCTCGAGGCCCAGCACGCCGGGAAGGATCGGCTCTCCGCGGTAGACGTGATCGGCGAGGTACGGATCCGATTCGAGCGAGAGCTCCACATCCGAGACGAGCTCGACGCGCGGGGTGTGCTCGCGGATGCGCTCGAGGAAGCGCGCGACGGGGAGCTCCTGCTCGACGGGAGCGAGCGTGGGCGGGTGTCCGAAACGTCCCGAGACGACGACGCGCACCGGCGTCTCGCGGCAGCGCAAGAGCCGCTCGAGCCAGGCGATTCCCGAATCGGGCGTGATCGCCGAGATGTTCTTCGCGGCCAGACTCTCGACCCGCCCGAGCCGCTCGCCCATTCCCACCCCGGACCAGATCGACCACGCGAGCGCCAGGCAGCGCGTCCGCGGGTGCTCGGCGGCGAACGCCTCGATGCGGCGGGTCAGCAGCTCGTTCGCGAGCGCGTAGTGCGCCTCGCCCGGCAGCCCGAGCTCCGCGATGATCGAGCCGAAGCCGACCAGGCAGCGCAGCCGGGTCGGGTCCAGCCGTGCGAGCAGGTTCTCGAGCCCGAGAAGCTTCGGGGCCAGCGTCTGCTCGAACTCGTCGAGCTCGAGCGTCGCGAGCCCCTCGGGTCGGTTCAGCCCGGCGGCGTGGAGCAGCCCGCTCACGCGCCCGACTCGCGCCTCGATCTCGCTCACGGCGGCGCCGACCGCGGTCGGATCGCAGACGTCGGCCGGCGCATACGCGACGCGGATGCCGGCGGCCTCGATTCGTGAGAGGTTCTCGCGAAGCGAGGCGTCACTGTCCGGTGTCGATCGCCCGATCAGCCCGAGCGCGCAGCCGCTCTCGCGCGCGAGCGCGAGCGCGCATTCGGCACCGATGCCCTTGCCGCCGCCGCTCACGAGCAGGACGTCCTGCGGGCCGAGTGGAAGCGCGGCGGCGGCGCCGGCATCGAGCGCGAGCGGCCGCAGGCGCCGCTCGAAGCGACCTCCGCCCGTGTCGAAGCGCATCTCGGCGTACCCGGAGGCGGCGCGGACCTCGGCCAGCACCCAGCGAACCGCGTCTTGCGGCGTGGCCTCGGGAACCTCGATCACACGGCTTGCGAGCGAGTGCGCCTCCTGGTGGAGCGTGCGAGCGAGCGCTGCCGATGCATCGCCGTGGTGGACCAGCACGAAGTGCCGAGCGTCCAGTCGTTCGAGCGCGGCGCGCGCGGCCTCGAGCAGTCGCGGCAGCCACTCCGCGATCGCTCGCCTCGCGGGAAAATGGACCAGCACGCCGTCGCATCCCGCGTCGTTCTCGAGCGCCGCCGCGAGCTCGCGTCCGAACACGTCGTCGGGCTCGAGGAAGCTTGGCCAGCGCCACGGACCGGCGCGCCGCGCGCCGAGCGCGGCGTCGCGCGCCCTGGGGCGCGGAACGGTGACGACCTCGAAGGCGCGCACCCAGGCGTCCACGCCTGCGACGAGCGAGTCCGACGCGAGCACGCGCGCTTCGGACTCGATCGCCGCCGCGAGCTCCGCGAGCGTCGCGTCGGCGAACTCGTTCGGCGCGACGAGCGGCGGGCGCGAGAGCGCGCGAGCGGCCCGTGCGGCGAGCTCGCTCACCGCGATCGAGGACAGGTGCAGGTCGCTGAGGAACCGGTCGTCGCGGCCGATCGCGGCGACCGGAAGCTCGCAGCGCGCGGCGACCAGATCGCGGAGCACGTCGAGCGCGCTGATCCCCGCGACGGGTTCGGCGGGGGAGGGGCCGCCGGGGGCCGGCCGCGGGTCGACCGCTGCGGGCGAGTCGCGCTCGGCGGAGCAGGGGTTCGCGAAGAAGCGGAGCTCGCGCGCCGGATCGAAGGGCTTGGTGAGGCGATGGGCGAAGAGCCTCGAAGCGTCGATCCGGGCGCCGAGCGCAAACGCCGCAGCGAGTGCGCCGAGCAGGCCGCGAAACGCCGGGCCGCCGCAGTCGACGCTGATCACGGGCACGACGCCGATCTCGCTCGCGAGCGAGCCGAGCATCCGCCCCGGGCCAGATTCGATCCACAGATCGAGCCCTTCGCCCGCGCGCGTGACGGCGCGATCGAACCGCACCGGCTCGGTCAGCTGAAGCACCAGGTGCTGACGCAGATCCGTGTCGGGCTCGATCGCGACGCCGGTGCGCGTCGAGACGATCCGCCGCTGCGGGGCGTCGAGCGGCAGCGCGGCGAGCTTCTTCGCCAGGGCCGGCGCACAAGCCGCCACGTGGGGCGAGTGGAACGCGTGCGAGACCGCGAGTCGGGTCCCTCCGATGCGCCGAGCGGCCGCGATCTCGAGCACGCGCTGCACCGCATCTTCGTCGCCCGCGATCACCGTCCGCGCCGGTCCGTTCGCGGCCGCGATCACGCAAGGCTCCGACGCGATCAGCCGCCGCGCCTCGTCCTCGCCGACGGCCAGGCTCGCCATCGCGCCGTCTTCGCGGCCGAGCTGCGCCATGATCCGCCCGCGCACACTCGCGAGCTCCACGGCCGCGCCCGGCGAGAGTGCTCCGCTCCACGCGAGCGCCGCGATTTCGCCCAGGCTGTGGCCCACCGCGACGTCGGCCTCGACGCCGAGCCGCTCGAGAAGCAGCGCGCTCGCCAGGCTCGACGCGACGATCGCGGGCTGCGCGAGCGCGGTGTCGACGATCTCGCCGCGCGCGGCGAAGCCGGCCTCGTGCGCAGGAGCGATCGCGGAAGCGTGCAGCGCGGCCAGCGGATCTCCGTCGAGAAAGGCGCCTAGCGCCCCCAGACCCGGGTACACCGGCGCGCCCTGCCCGGGAAACAACAAGCCGATCCTCGGCTCGAAGACGCCGACGCCGAGGAACACGCCGCGCTCCGGCTCGATCGATCGCACGTCCGAGTCCGACGGCACGGCGTCGATCCGCGCGAGCAGGAGCTCGAGGCGGGCATGCAGCTCTTCGGGGCGCGCGGCGACGAGCGCGGCGCGCACCGGAGCGATCTCCGCTCCGGCCGCGACCTCGGCCGCCAGACGCGCGGCGAGATCGCCGAGCTCCGCAAACGATATGCGGCGCGCGAGCGGCAGCAGCGCCTGCACGCGGGCGCGCAGCGCCGCGAGCGACTCCGCCGCGATCAGACACAGCTCGGTGTCCTGCGGCGTTCGCGCGAGCGTTCGCTCGCTTCGCGACAGCCCGTCGCGCCTGCGGCTCGCCGGCGAGTCGAGCACGACGTGGGTGTTGATTCCGCCGAAGCCCATCGAGCTCACGCCGGCTCGCAGCGGCCGATCCTGCGGCCAGGGCGCGAGCTCCGACGGCACGCGCAGAGGCGCGCCATCGTCGACCAGCTCGTGCGGCGTTCCGAAGCCGGGCATCGGCGGCAGGAGCTGGCGCTGCAGCGCGAGCGTCGCCTTGATCAGGCCGGCCGCGCCCGACGCGGCCTTGGTGTGGCCGATGTTCGCCTTGATCGAGCCGATCGCCGCAGGCTGGTCGCCGCTGGCGCCGTGCTCGCGCAGAAGCTGCGTGAGCGCCGCGAGCTCCGTCGCGTCGCCGACCTCGGTGCCGGTGCCGTGGCCCTCGAAGCAGGCGACCGTCTCCGGACCGAAGCCCGCGCTCGCGTAGGCGCGGCGAAGCGCGAGGAGCTGACCCGGAAGCTCCGGACGCGAGATCCCGCCGGCGCCGTCGGAAGAGATTCCCCAGCCGCGAATCCGCGCGTAGACGCGCAGACCACGCTCCACCGCGTCCGGCTCGCGCATCAGCACCAGCAGCCCGCAGCCCTCGCCGGGCCAGAATCCCTGCGGGCGGCGGTCGTAGACCCGCATCTCGTCGCGCGCGAGCGCGCCGGCGCGGGCGAAGCCGACCAGCTCGAATGGATCGAGGCTCAGGTCGACGCCGCCCGCGATCGCCACGTCGAGATCGCGCGCCTCGAGCGATGCGCACGCGTTCGCGACGGCGAGCAGGCGCCGTCGACGGTGAAGCCGCCCCCCTTCAGGTCGAAGAAATTGCAGATCCGACCTGCGATCGTGTTGGCGAGCCCGCCGGCGAGACTCTCGTCTCCGAAGGGCTCGAAGGGCGCCTTGTAGCGCGACTCGATCTCGGCGATCCGCTGCTTGCGCGCGGGCGCTTCGGGAATCAGATCGGCGAGGGCCGCGCCGAGCACGCGCTCCACGTAGGGCCAGCGCAGCCGAAGCGCCTGCGCGCGAGAGAACTCGCCCGTCAGGGTGTTGCCGAGCACCACGCCGGTCCGCTCGCGCGGGAGACCGTCGCCGTCGGGAAAGCCCGCGTCGCGCAGCGCCCGCTCGGCCACGTCCAGCGCGAGCCAGTGGGTGAGATCCGCCGAGCGGTAGGTGCTGCGGACGATCCTGAAGCGCAGCCGGTCGAACTCGTAGCCTTCGATCGTCGCGGCCTGCGTGACGTAGGTGCGGTCGACGTCGCCCGCGTCGATCGATCCGTAATCCGCGAGCGAGAGCCTCTCCTCGGGAATCCGCCGGAACGCGCGCCGCCCCGCAGCGACGTTGTCGAAGAGCTCGTCCGCCGAGCTCGCGTCGGGGTAGTGGCACGCCAAGCCCACGATCGCGACGGGCGTGCGCACGTCTCAGACCGACCGCGGACCGGCTCTGCCCAGGAGAGATGCGGCCACGTGCCAGCCGCCGCGAATCCCGCAGACGATCACGAGCGAGAAGAACAGCCCGAACACCACGTGCCAGGCCATCAGCAGCCCGTAAGTCGCGGCCACGCCGAGCCCGAACAGGATCTGGTTGCGCTTCGAGGTCGGCGTCGTCGGCGGGTCGGTGACCATGTAGAAGGTGAAGAGGAGGAATGCGAGGCCGGTCATCGGCCCGAGCGCGGGAACGAGCGCGACGCCCAGCAGCCAGTGCCGCAGCCACGCCTGCGCGGCGAAGCCGCCGAGCCAGGCGAGCAGCAGCGGCAGCCGGCGCGTGAAGCGCGCGTTGATGAAGCTTCCGGTCGTGACGACGAGAAGCGGGAACGCCCAGTCCCACGGCCCCGCGATGTTCTCGGTGAACTGGTACGGCGGCGCGATGCCGACCCATGGGAACAGGAAGAGCGTGGTCGCGATCCCCAGGTTCGAGGGGTTCATGAAGTGGCGCGTGCGCCCGTCGATCTCGACGCGGAACGCCAGCTTCGAGCCGATCGCGAGCGTCGTGGCGAAGACCACCGGCATCAGGTGTTCGTTGGGGTAGAGCAGCATCGACACCGCGAGCGACGAGATGTGCGCGGAGAGCAGGAAGTCGACGAAGCCGCCGAAGGAGCCGGTGAGATAGCGGGGCTTGGTTCTCCGCGCGCGCGCGTCGATCGTCTCGAGCAGGAGCTCGACGGTGTAGCCGGTCGCCAGCGCCGCCAGCGGGTGCGCCCAGGAGGTCTCGAAGCCGAGGAAGACGTGGCCGACGACGTTCAGCAGCGTGATCGCGAAGGCGAAGCGCCGCAGACCCCCGAGCCGCGCCTGCTGGCCCCAGTCGATCGCGCCGACCCCGATCGGTGTCGGTGCCGACGGCCCGGGCGGCGCGGTCGGACGGAAGCCGCCGACGTCCGAGACGGCCGAGGTCACTGCACGCCTCCCGCGCGTTCGTCGTGCGCGGCCGCGCCGACCAGCCAGTCGGGGTCCGGCGCGTCCGGCAACACCACGGTGTGCCAGCCCGAAGCGAGATCGAGCTCGACCTGCGCGGGCCGTCCGAAGCGGTCGCGGTAGCGCACGAGGACGCGGCTCGATCGGTCTCCCGCGTCGCCGAGCCCGAAGTGGAGCTCCGGGCTGCGCACGCCCGAGTGGCCGTTTCCGCCGTCGACCTGGCCGACCAGGACGCGCCCGTCCGCGCGGCGCACGGTCGCCGCGGCGCCGATCGCGGGCCAGCTCGCGCCGTCCGGGTGTCCGCTGCGCACGCGGACCTCTTTCGCCGCGCCGCCCACGGGGTGGGCGAGGTGCAGGCCCAGGAAGGCGTTCGCCGCTCCGGAGCGCTCGTTGCGATAGAAGACCGACGGCTCCCACTGGTTCGCGACCGCGAAGTCGAGGTCGCCGTCGCCGTCGACGTCCGCGGTGGCGATGCCGCGCGAGACTTGCGGCTGATCGATGCCGAGCTCCGCCGACAGGTCGTAGTAGCGTCCGTCGCTGGCGCGCGCGTAGAACGGGTTCGGAGCGTGACCGGAGAGATCGTCGCCCGCCTGGAAGCGCGGCCAGGTTCCCGCGAGCGCCAGCAGCTCGTCGTTCGCGGTCGCGAGCTCCTGCAGCTCGGGCCAGCGGTTGGTGTCACCCTTCGCGAAGCCTGTGGCCTGCACGGCCTCGGGCACGCCGTCGTTGTCGAAGTCGCCAAAGCGCGTGTCCCAGCCCCAGCTGCTGCGCGCGACGCCGAGCGCATCGCCCTGGTCGGAGTAGGGCGCGACGCCCGTGCCCGGGCTGCCCCATTCGCCGTCGCTCACGAACAGAAAGTGGCTCTCGAGCAGCGCGTAGTCGTCGGCGATGTTGCTGATGAAGAAGTCGAGTCGACCGTCGCCGTTCACGTCGGCGAAGTCCACGCCCATTCCCTTGAACGAGTCGCGTCCGAGAACGCGAGAGCGCGGTGTGTCGAGCCCGCGCTTGCCTTCTACCAGCTCGAAGCGCGGTCGGCCCGCGCGTGAGGCGTTGCGGTACAGGCGATCCGGTCCGAAGTCGTTGGCGAAGTACAGCTCGGGCCGCAGGTCGCCGTCGAGGTCGGCGGCTCCGATCGCGAGCGTCCACGCGTGCAGCGAGAGCTCGTCGAAGACTCCAGCGACTTCCCGGTACGCCACGCGCGGCTCGCGACTCGTGCCCGAATCCTTCGCCGACCACAGGAAGACGCGGTTCTTGCCCCCGTTGTAGGCGCGCGACATGGAGTGCTGCATCGAATCGGGCTCGGTCGCGCCTGCGTCCAGGATTCGCGCGCCGTCCTGGAAGTAGTTGCCGATCAGCAGGTCCGCGTGGCCGTCGCCGTCGATGTCGGCGAACGTGGCGGCGTTGGTGTACCAGCGCTCGCCGCTGCGGCTGAGCTCGAGCGGGACGTAGCCCGCGGCGCTCGGCTTCTCGCCGGGGGCGGCGCGGGACAGGAACGAGATCGGCGTGCGGCCCCAGTAGTACACGAACAGATCCGTTCGGCCGTCCTCGTTGAAGTCGCCAGGCACGCAGCCCATCGGCGCCATCGTGGCGGCGTCGTATGGCAGCGAGCCAGCCGAGAGCGCGGTGATCGGGTAGCGGGCGCCGCTTCCCGGCACCGGCGCGATCGTGACTCGGTCCGTGCGCGGGTCGACCTGACACACGTCGTTCGCGAGGCCGTCGCCATCGATGTCCGCGAGCGCGACGGCCGCGCCGACCGCGGAGATCCAGCCGGAGTGGCGCTCCAGGCTCGGGTTCACGCTGCGCCGGGTCTGGTGGGGGCCTTCGGACCACTCCTCGAGCGCGACCGGTGCGAAGTGGAAGCGCGAGGCGAGCGCGGATCGCTCGTCGGCGCCGAGCTCGGGCAGGCCGACGGCGGAGCCGACCGCAGCGATCAGCGCGATCGCCGCGAGCTTGGCCGCGTGACGCCGATGGGCGGGCAGCCGATCCGTCACGACCCGGCCCCGACACCGGCGGGGAAGCCGCGCTCGAGTGTCTCGCGGATTCCGCGACGCCAGCCCTCGAACCCCGTCTCGTCACCGGCGCGGCGAGGTACCGCTTCGACCCGAGCGAGCTCGCTGTGACAGAGCTTGGCCGCGAGCTCGACGGAGCTGCCGGCGATCCGCTCGACCGCGCGCCGCGTGTGCTCCGCGGGAATAACTGCACGCAGCCGCGCCTCGGCGGCAAAGGCCGCTCCCTGGGCCATGGCGCCGCGCTGCGCGCCCGCGCGCCGAACGAGCCGCTCGACCGCCTCGTCGTCCACGCCGCCCGCGTACGAGCAGGCGAGGCCGATGCCGCTCCAGAGATCGGCGCGACGTTCGACCGGAAAGCCCGCGACGCAGGCGGCGACGGCGTCGGGGTCCGCGCAGCAGACGAACCAGAGGCTGCGGCCGAGGCCGCAGTCGAAGACGCGCAGCGCTGCACCGCGCAGACCGTGCGGCTGCTCGTGTCGCGCGACGGTCCTCTCGGTGTGGAAGAAGCCCTCGTGGAAGCCGTACCCGTCCAGCGCCAGCCAGCCGACCACGGGATCGAGCGAGCGAAGCAGCGGCTCCACCCGCCGCCGCAGCCGCGCCCACGCCCAGCCCGCGCCGATCAGAACCATGTACGTGTGTGGCTCGCCGGGGCCAGCGAGAAAGGACTGCAGGCGATCGCGCCGCCACGGAGTCACGCGGTCCAGAAGCTCGAGCGCCATTCCCGCGCCCTCGTAAGCGAAGCCGCGCCGCTCGGCCGGGATCCGATCGAGCTCGAGCGCGAGTCGCCCCGCCTCGGGCTGTGCCAGCGCCAGCCGATACCCGGCGACGAAGGTCCGAGCCACGCCTTCGAGTCGCGCCGCCGCGGTCGGCTCGCGGACCGCGAAGCCGCGCCGTGCGAACTCGACCTCGCGGGTGTCGATCCCGAAGAGGTGACTCCGGATTCGTGAGGAGATCTGCAGCAAGACAGCATCCATCGCTTCGGCGACCCGCTCCGAGACAGCCGCCCGAGTGTCCCACCATCGAGCCGCCGTGTATACCGGCGTCCGATCACGGGTCCCCAGGGACGGCGCTCTCCCCCGGGGCAGTCACCCCGGGGGAGGAGGAGATCGCTCCAGCTACGCGGAAGCCGCCTTTCGCCGGAGCCGCGGGATGAACAGCGCCGCCCCCGCGAGCAGGATCAACCCGACCAGCGTCAGGCTCGGCTTGGGAACGGCCGGCACCGCGGAGGTGCTCCCGGTCTCCATCCGGATCGTCCCGGTCGTGCTGCCCGAGGAGCCGGCGAGCGGCCCGCCCGGCGCGCCGATGAAGTCGATCCGGTAGGTGATGTCGAAGAAGCTGTCGACCTCGTATTTGCCGCTCGGCCGCAGCGTGAGCGTCGTGTGACCGGGGCTCGGCATGCCATGGAACTGCCCGCCCGTGATCCGAAGCAGGTCGAAGTCCGGGTCGCCCGGCGGGAGCTGCCCCTGGAGGAACATCATCGCGGTGTCGAAGCTCTGGATCGGAGCCCCGGCCGTGCGCGGCGCGGCGTGGACCTCCATTTGCAGCGGCACCGAGACGATCCGGTGAAAGCCGGCCAAGTCACCCGTGCCGGTGAGCTCGAACTCCGCGGTCGTCGGGCTGCAGTCGACGGTTCCAGCCAGCGAGCCGCCGGCCGCCTCGCAGGTGCCTGGAGGCATGCTCACGGTGCACGATCCCGGCGGACTGATCGAGCCGGGCTCACGGCACATGAAGTCCTTGTGGATCGGAGCCAGCTGGATCGTCGTCCCGGGCGGCAGCCCGGCGATGATCTCGTGAACCTCGTCCGGGCTTAGATATTCACAGCCGATCGGCGGCAGCATCACCGTTCCACCGGTCGGAGTGACTTCGCACGGCCCGGCCAAGGCCAGCCCAGGGGCTCCGATCAGGCTCAGCACCCCGATCAGGACGGCCAGCCGAACTGCCGGAAGCCACTCAGTTAAATCCTCGATCCCACCCTTCCTTATTTGAATCCCCCTTCCCCAGATTCGAGAACCACGGGTCGCCGGGTGAACTACCGCACGGCCCTAACTCGTGGCGTCCTTCCTACACTACAGCGGGTCACATATCCGAGTACAGGAAATTATTTAGGGCTGGAGCTGCGGCCGGGTGGACCTTGAGACTCGCCCACCTCGATCCGGCCACGGGTGGGGCTCCGGGCTACGATCGCCAGCAGCCGTGAGCCCGCCCCGACCCCAGTCCGGTTCAGACCCGGGCGCCCCGTCCGTGGCGCCGGTCGGCTTCGTGCGCCGGATGATCCAGCTCGCCGGCCCTTACTGGAGCTGCGAGCGCAAGCGCAGGATTCGCGGAGTGACCCTGCTGCTGTTCCTGCTCACGGTCGCGCAGGTGGGGATCGCGGTCTGGGGGAACTACTGGAACCGCGCGCTCTTCGACGCGCTCGAGCAGCGCTCGGTGCGCGGCGTGCTGGTGCAGGTCGGCGTCTTCGCGCTGATCTTCGCGGCGTCGATCGGGGTCACGGCGGCGCACCTGCTCGCCAAGCGCTGGCTGCAGCTCGACTGGCGCGCCTGGCTCACCGAGCAGCTGGTCGGGCGCTGGATGCGGGACGGCCGCCACTACCGGCTGCTGTTTTCCGCGGGCGAGCACGACAACCCCGACCAGCGCATCGCCGAGGACATCCGCATCGCGACCGAGAGCGCGATCGCGCTCGCGCACACTCTGGTCTACTCGCTGCTCACGCTCGGGCTCTTCGTCGAGATCCTCTGGTCGGTCTCCGGCTCGATGACCCTGCCCGGAACCACCACGCAGGTGCCGGGCTACATGGTGCCGCTCGCGTTCCTGTACGCGGGCGTGGGCACGGCGCTGGGCTGGCTGCTCGGGCGGCCGCTCGTGCGCACCACCAACGCGCTGCAGAGCGCCGAGGCGGACTACCGCTTCGGGCTGGCTCGGGCGCGCGAGCACTCGGAGTCGATCGCGCTCATGCACGGCGAGCCGATCGAGCGCAGCGGCGCCGCGTCGCGCTTCGCTCGGATCGTCCGTGACTGGGATCGCCAGTCACTCGCCTACATGGGGATCGTCTCGTTCTCGACCGGCTACGGCGGGCTGCTGCCGGTGTTCCCGATCCTGGTCGCGGCGCCGCAGTACATCCTGGGCGCGATGTCGCTCGGCGCGCTGATGCAGGCCGCGCAGGCGTTCCAGCGCCTGACCTCCGCGCTCTCCTGGCCGGTCGACAACGTGGGAGAGATCGCGCGCTGCCGCGCGTCGGCCGACCGCGTGCGCTCGCTGTACGACGACATGCAGCGGCTCGACGCCGAGACGCGCGCGCCCACGGACCACCGCATCGCCATCGCCGAGTCCGACGGCCACCGGATCGCGTTCGAGGATCTCTGCATCGCCGACCCGTCGGGGCTGGTCCTGCTCGAGCACTTCGACGCCGAGATCCGCCGCGGCGAGCGGGTGCTCGTCGCCGGCGATCCGACCGTGACGAGCAGCCTGTTCAAGGTGATCGGCGGGCTCTGGCCGTGGGGAAGCGGGCGGGTGCGGCTTCCCGCGAGCGGCAGCAGCGTGTTCATGCCGCAGCGGCCGTTCCTGCCCGAGGGCACGCTGCGCCGCGCCCTCTGCTATCCGCGTCCGCCGGACGCGCACAGCGACGAGCGGATCCGCTACGCGCTCGAGTGCGCAGGCGTCGCCTGGCTGGCTCCGCGCCTCGACGACGCCGCGAGCTGGGAGCAGGTGCTGCCGCTGCGCGCGCAGCAGCGGCTCGGCTTCGTGCGCGTGTTTCTGCAGCGGCCGGCCTGGATCTTCATGGAAGAGGCGACCGACGCCTTCGACCCCAAGGGCGAGCGGCTGATCCTGGAGATGCTGCACCGCGAGCTGCCCGACGCGGGCGTGCTCACGATCAGCTTCCACCCCGGGCTCGAGCCGCTGCACCAGCGCAAGATCGTTCTCACGCGCCTGCGCGAGAAGAAGTACCTCTAGCCGCTCAATCGAAGCGCCGCGGCAGCCAGCCGCGCTCGACCGAGTCGCGCAGGCTCCAGGCCGGCATGGTCTCCGTGCGGTAGCTCCAGAAGAACCAGCCGTGGTAGCGCTCGAAGGCTTCGAGCTGCGCCGACGCGTAGGCGCGGAGCGCCGCGTCGAGCACGGCGGGCTCCGTCGCCGCTGTCGTCGCGGGCGCGAGCCCGAGGCTCCACTCGCCGACGATCGCGGGCAGGCCGAGCTCGGCCTGGATCGTCTCGGCCTCGTCCCGCCACAGAACCCCCGCCTTGTGCACGTGCCCGGCGAGGTCGAGCGCGATGTCCGCCGGGTCGAAGCACTGGTAGCGGTGCACGTCGAGGATCGCGTTCTCGAAGCGCGGCGGCTGCAGGAAGCCGAGATACTCGCGGTGCGAGCGGAAGCCGTCGTGGACGATCACGGCCACGTCCTCGGCGCGGCAGTGCGCGCGCACCGCGGCGTACGCGCGCAGGTACCAGCCCTTCAGAAGCTCCGTCGGCACGTCCCAGCGCGGCTCGTTCAGAAGCTCGATCGCGTGCAGCGCCGCGTGGCCGCGGTAGCGCGACGCGAGTCGCGCGAGCACGTCGACCGAGTGCGCGAGATACTCCTCGCGAGTGTGCCAGTCACACACGTCCTGGATTCCGCCGTTGTCGAAGCCGTTCTGGCAGCCCGGCGCCGCGTGCAGATCGAGCGCGACGCGAAGCCCGTGCTCCGCCGCCTGGTCGAGCGCGCGGTCGAGCACGTCGATCCCGCCCTCGACGTACGGGTGCGGGTCGGCGCCGTAGCTCTCGTGGTACGGATACGGCGGCCCGAAGATCCAGTGCCCGAGCGGAATGCGGACCGCGTCGATGCCGATCTCGGCCAGCCAGGCGAAGTCGTCGCGCGAGACGAAGGCGTCCCAGTGCGCTCGGAGGCGCTGCGCCGCCCGTTCTCGGCCGAGCTCCGCGCAGAACGAGGTCTCGTCCCGAGCCGCGAGCCCCGCGAAGAGGCTCGGCGTCATCCACTTCTCGAGCACGAGCCAGCCGCCGAGGTTCACGCCGCGGAGACGACCCGAGCCGCGGTCTCGATTGCGCCCGGGACTCACGATCGCCTATCATGCGGCCGACGAATATGCATGTCGCCTAGCTCCAAAACGGGTTCCGCAGCTCCTCGAGGCGCGGGTGGCGGCAGCCGCTCCGGACTGCTCGACCTGGTGCGCCTGTTCGCCAGCTTCGACATCGTCGCCTATCACACGGGCGGCGCGCTCGGCGACGGCTCGATGTTCCGACTCGGCATCGGCATGGAGATCTTCCTGCTGATGAGCGGTGTGAGCGTGGGCCTGCACTCTGGCGAGCGGCCGCTCCGCCCGTTCCTGGCGGAGCGCGCCAGGCGCTATCTGACGCCCTTCGCGTTCTGGTGGGTCGTCTACGCCGCCTTGCTCAGCTTCTCCGCGCTCCGACACGAGCAGCCGGCGTTCAGCTGGTTCGAGCCGAGCATGATCTGGCGGGGCAGCTACTACCACCTCTGGTTCATGCCGGTCGCGCTCGGCGTCTGCGTCGCGGTCGAGGCGCTGCGCCTGGCCTCGCGCAACGTGCCGAGCAGGGTCTTCGTCGCCGTCGTCCTGCTGCTCTCGCCGCTGCTCTTCCACGCCGGCCCGGCGCTGCGCCCGCACGTCTCGATCGGCGTGTACGAGTGGGTCTGGGCGATTCCCGCGGTGCCGATCTCGGTGGCGTTCTGTCGGATCATCGCGCTGCCGCGGACGCCGCGCTGGCCGCTTGCGATGCTCTGCTTCGCGGGCGCGGTCGCTTTGAGCGGCCTCGCCGTCTGGTACGTCGACCGCGACACCTTCCCGCTGCGCTTCGCGGTGGGCGCGTTCCTGATCGGCCTCGGCTTCGCGGTCTCGTATCCGTCGAACGCGCTCCTGTTCCGGATCCGCACCATGACGGCCGGGATCTTCCTGTGTCACCCGCTGGTGATCCGCGGCGTGCTCCGCTTCATCGAGCCGCTTCCGATCGCGCTGATCGCGGCGATCATCTGGGTTCTCGCCGCGTGCCTGACCCTCGTGCTCCAGCGCACCCGCCTGGCGCGCTTCGCGGGCGCGCCGCCCGAGACCGCCGCGCCTGTCGCGAGGCACAAGCCGAGTCACGCTGTTTCCGCGTGACCTGCTAGCGCGAGACGCTGACCCGCACCGCCGCGATCGCGATCAGCGCCGGATCGGCCGCGGTTCCCGAGTCCGCGAGCATTCCGCCCTTCTCGGCTCGGACGGTGACGATTCCGACCGGAAGCGCCGCGCGCACGGAGTCTAGGTCGACGCGCTCGGGGTGCGGACACGCGATCGCGACGTCGACGTGGATCGAGTCCCCGCCGCCAAGATCGAGCTCGCGCAGGAAGAGCAGGCTGTTGCGGCGGATCGCGTGGTCCACGGCGCGGCGCGCCGCGGTGGTGTCGTCGCCCCCGTGCAGGTCCACGCCCATCCCGGTCTGGAGGACGTAAGGCGTCTTCTTCATCTCGAGCTCTCCTTCACGCGCAGGAATCCGCGCTCACGCGCCGCTTCGAGACAGCGGCCGATGTCGACCACGGGCGGTCCCGAGCGGGTGATGGTCATCCGCGCGACCGTCCCTTCGGGCAGAAGCAGCTCGCGCTCGCCGTCGAGCGCGAGAAGCGCGGGGCCGTGCACCTGCACCGGCGCTCCGAGCGCGAGCCGGTCCACGCGCGAGAGCGAGACGGGCCGCACCAGGCCCGGCGCGATCGCCGCGGCGACCTCGACTTCGCCCGGGCCGAACTCGAGGTGCAGGCCGAACTCGTCCGACGGCCGCACGCCCGCGATCATCCCGCCGACCGCGGACATGCCGACGGCGTCGGCCTCCGCGCGCGTCAGCACGACCTCGCGGATCCGCCCGGTCTCCCAGATCGCGCGGCCCGCCGTGAAGCCCGGCGCCATCACGACCGCGTCGATCAGCGCGATCTCGCGCACGGCCTCGGCGAGCGCGATCTCGACGAGCTTGCAGCGCGGCGCGACCTCGTCGGGATCGACCACGCCCGTCGCCAGCGCCCCGGCGGCGAGACCCGCGACCGTCCCCTCGACCATCACCGGGAACACGTTGTTCGTGCCGGTCGAGATCGGGACGAGCGGCACGTCGCGCATGCCCTTCGCGATCATCCGATTCGTGCCGTCGCCGCCCAGGCTGACGATCGCTCCCACACCGGCCTCCGCCATCGCCGCCGCGGCGAGCGAGCTGTCGCGCGCGTCGCCGCGGAAATCGCCCTGCGCGGGAACGAGCTCCACGCGCGCGTCGATCTCGTCGGCGGCGCGGCGGACCAGAGCGTGCGGGTCCGGCATGTAGACGACGCGCGCGACGCCGGCGGCCGCCGCGCCGAGCAGCGCGCGCCGGACGATGTTGACCTTCTCGTCGTTGCCGAACACCGAGGCGTGCGCCACGAGCCTCCGGATGTCCTTGCCCGAAGCGGGGTTCGCGATGATCCCGACGCTGGCGCCGTCCCGCTTCGCTCTCGCTCCGCTCATCCGTGCCATGATACCGGCCGCGCCCCGTCGGGCTTGGAGCGGGGGGGAGGAGATCCGCGTGACACTTGGCGACGAGCGGCTGATCGCGATGTACCGCGCGCTGGCGGGCAGCCGCCGGGCCGAGCAGCGGATCACGGATTTGAACAAGAAAGGGGTCCTGCGCGGTCACCACTCGGGCCTCGGACACGAGGCGATCGGCGTGGGCGTCGGCTTCGCGGTGCGGCCCGACGACTGCGTCCAGATGAGCCACCGCTCGGGAATGATGCTGGCGCACGCGCGCGGCGGGTACAGCCTGAAAGAGGCCGTGCTCAGTCAGTTCGGCCGCGCGCGGAGTCACTACGCGAACGTCGAGGGGCGGCCGCGCGTGCTCTCGATCGTGGGTCTCGTCGGCACCTGGGTCCCGATGTCGATCGGCGTCGCCATGGCCGACAAGCTGCGCGGGCGCGACACCGTCACCGTGACCTTCTTCGGCGACGGCGCCGCGAACGAGGGCGCCGTCCACGAGGCGATGAACCTGGCGGGTGCCCGGCGCCTGCCTGTCGTCTTCGTCGTCGAGAACAACGGCTTCGCGGTGAGCATGCCCACGAGCGAGGCCACCGCGGCCGAGGACTTCGCGAGCCGTGCCGCCGGCTACGGGATGCCGGGCGTCTCGGTGGACGGCCACGACGTGCTGGCCGTGCACGAAGTCGCGGAGCAGGCCGTGGCGCGCGCGCGAGCCGGCCGCGGCCCCACGCTGATCGAGGCGCGGATCACGCGCTGGGAGCCGCACGCGCACGGCATCGCCGACGTCCGTTCGGAGGGCGAGATGGCGCTGGCGCGAGAGCGCGACGGCGTGCGCAGCTTCCGCCAGGCGCTGCTCGAGCGCGGCATCCTCGACGAGAACTCCGCGCGCGCGATCGAAGCCGAGATCGACGCGGAGATCGCGGCCGCGGTCGAGGCGGGGTCGGTCGCGATCCCGGAGCGACCCGATCCGCAGCCGCTGGACCGCGACGCCGCCTTCCGCCTGGCCTACGCCGTCTGACCCGGGAGCCCATCCGATGACTCAGTCACTCTACGTCGAGGCCATCAACCGGGCGCTCCGCGAGGAGATGGAGCGCGACCCCGCGGTCCTGATGATCGGCCTCGACGTCGGGCGCCAGGGCGGGCTCTTCGGGGCCACCCGCGGGCTCTTCGACCGCTTCGGCGCCGAGCGCGTGATCGACACGCCGATCTCCGAGGCCGGCTACACCGGCGCCGCGATCGGCCTGGCGATGGAGGGGCTGCGCCCCGTCGTCGAGATGCAGTTCGCCGACTTCGTCACCGTGGCCTTCGACCAGCTCGCGACCGTCGCGGCCAAGATGCACTTCATGACGCAAGGCGCGATCCACGTCCCGTTGGTCGTGCGCATGCCGTACGGCGTGAACGTGACCGGAGAGGGCTACATGACCGGCGCCGGGCCCCACCACTCGCAGAGCCCCGAGGCCTGGTTCTGCCACATCGCCGGGCTCAAGGTGGTCATGCCCTCCACCCCCGCGGACGCGCTCGGCCTGCTCAAGGCCTCGATCCGCGACGAGAACCCGGTGATGTTCTTCGAGCAGAAGGGCCTCTACTACACCTCGCGCGCGGAGCTTCCCGAGGGCGAGCACGTGATCCCGCTCGGCAGCGGCGAGGTGAAGCGCGCCGGCCGCGACGTCACGGTGATCGCGACCGGCGCGATGGTCCAGCTCGCGCTCGCCGCCGCGGACAAGCTGCAGAGCGACGGGATCTCGGTCGAGGTCGTCGACCCGCGCACGCTCGTCCCCCTGGACCGGGAGACACTCCTTTCGAGCGCCTGCAAGACCGGCCGCGTGCTCGTGACTCACGAGGCTCCACTCACCGCGGGCTTCGGCGCCGAGATCGCGGCCGTGATCGCCGAGGACGCCTTCCGCAGCCTGAAGGCGCCCATCCGCCGCCTCTGCGGCGCCGACATGCCCGTCCCCCCCGGCGCGATGGTCCGCGCCGCGATCCCGACCCGTGCGCGACTCGAGGACGCGATCCGCGAGCTCGCGCAGAGCTAGTCGCGCGGCATTCCGCTCGAGGGGAACCACATGCACGACGTGAAGGGAATCGGTCTGGCGCAGGTGCGCGAGGTCTACTCCGGGGCGGAGGGCGACCTCTGGGAGCTGCTGATGGGGCAGCAGATCCACATCGGCGGCATGCGCTCGTCGCTGGATCTGGCCGAGCGCGCCGGCATCGGCGCGGGCCAGCGCGGCGTCGACCTGTGCTGCTGCAGCGGCGCGGGCATGCGCTTCCTGGTGCGCTTCCGGAAGGTCGCGTCGATGATCGGCGTCGACGCGACGGCCAAGGTGGTCGAGCGCGGGCGCGCGCGCTGCCGCGAAGAGGGGCTCGGCGACCGCATCGAGCTCGTGCTCGCCGACGCCTGTGCCACGGGTCTCGAGCCGGAGCGCGCGGACTTCGTCTGGGGCGAGGACGCCTGGTGCTACGTCGAGGACAAGCCGCGCCTGGTCGCCGAGGCGGCCCGACTCGTGCGCCCCGGCGGGACGATCGCCTTCACCGACTGGGTCGAGGGCCCGCGCGGCCTCACGCCCGCCGAGGGGGAGCAGCTGCTCAGGTTCATGAAGTTCCCGAACCTCGAGAGCCTGTCCGGTTACCCGCGCCTGCTCGAGAGCGCCGGCTGCACGGTGATCGAAGCGTCCGACACCGGCCGCTTCGCGCCGCACATCGAGCTCTACCTGCAGATGGCGCAGATGCAGCTCGGCTACGACGTGCTGCGCATCCTCGACTGGAGCGAGCCCGCGCTCGACGCGCTCGGCGGCGCCATGGCCTGGATGCTCGAGCTCGCGCGCGCCGGCAAGCTCGTGCAGGGAAGATTCGTCGCGAGGAAGCGCCCGCACGGCTGAGCAAGCGCGGCGCTCCCTCAGCCCTTCGCGACCTCGGCCTCGACGTCGGCTGCGAAGTCGGCCTCGGCTGCGGGCTGGCTCGGCTCGCTGGCCTTGCCGATGCCCATGTACGGATAGCGCTCGCGGAAGGTGGCCTGGATCTCGGCGAGCGGAACGTCGCCGTACTCGCCGCGCTCGTTCACGTACTCCATGTGTCTGCGGCCCTCGCGGTCGGCGGGGTGGAAGATGGAGTCGCGCTCGCCGTCGAACTCGAGCGGCAGCAGGCCGAACTTCTGACACAGCTCGATGTTGAACGCGGGCGTCGCCTTCAGCCAGCGATCGGCGGCCCCGAGCCGCAGGGACGTGTAGCCGTGCCAGTAGAAGACGTCCGTCTGCATCTGCTCGCGCATTCGCGCCGTCGAGAGGTGGTTGCGCACGTCCGCGAAGCCGAGCCGCGCCGGAACGCCGACGGCGCGGCAGGCGGCCGCGAGCAGCACGGCCTTGGACACGCACCAGCCGTGGCCGCGCGCGAGCGTCGCGCTGGCGCGAAGCGCGGGCTCGTCGATCGCCGCCTGGTAGGGGTCGTAGCGGATCCCGTCGCGCACGGCGTAGTACAGGCGGACGGCGCGCTCCACGGGTGTCGTGGCGCCGGCGCTGCGCGCGGCGGCGAACTCGCGCACGCTGGGGTGATCCGAATCGATGATCCGGGTCGGGGCGAGTGACTCCGACTCGAGCGGGCTCAGGGGACGGGCTTGCGACATGTCTCGCACGGTAGCAGCGCGGGCTACAACCCGACGTGCTTCGCCAGCTCCTCGCGGTGGTGCGCGGCGTCGCCGAACAGCAGCTCGCTCGACTTCGCGCGCTTGAAGTACAGATGCGGCGCGGCCTCCCAGGTGAAGCCCATGCCGCCGTGGATCTGGATGTTGTCCGCGGCGGCGTGGTAGTAGGCCTCGGAGCAGTAGGCCTTGGCGAGCGCGGCGGCCTCGACGAAGTCCGGCTCGTTCGCCGCGGCGATGAACAGCGCGTTGGTGGCCGCGGACTTCGCCATCTCCACCGCGACCAGCATCTCGGCGCACTTGTGCTTGATCGCCTGGTAGCTCCCGATCGGGCGGCCGAACTGGAGCCGGCTCTTCGCGTAGTCCGTCGCCATCTCCAGGCACTTCTGCGCGCCGCCCACCTGCTCGGCCGCGAGCGCCGCGCACACGAAGGCGAGCACGCGCTCGAAGCTCGAGGTCTGGTCGCCGCTCGAGATTCGCGTCGCGGGCGTGCCCGCGAAGCGCACGCGCGCGAGCTTGCGGGTGAGATCGAGCGGCGGGATCGCGCTGCGCGAGAGGCCGGGGGCGCTCGCGTCCACGCGCAGCAGCTCGAGGCCCGCGTCGCCGCGCGCGACCACGAGCAGCACGTCGGCGCAGAGCCCGTCGAGCACGAGCGTCTTCTCCCCGTCGAGCGTCACGTTCGCGCCCGTGCCGCTGGCGCGCAGGCCGATGCCGGCCACGTCCCAGCGCCCGTTCGGCTCGGCGAACGCGACGCTCACGATCGCCGCGCCCGACGCGATCTTCGGCAGCAGCTCCTTCTGCGTCACCGCGTCGGCGCAGGTGAGCAGCGCCTGCGCCGCGAACACGGAGGTGCCCAGATACGGCGCGCAGAGCAGCGCGCGCCCCATCTCTTCCATCGCGATCAATAGCTCGACCGGGCCGTAGCCGGCGCCGCCGTGCTCCTCGGGGATGATCAGGCCGACCAGGCCGAGCTCCTCGGCGAGCTGCTTCCAGACCTCGGGGTCGTAGCCGCGCTCGCCGACCATCGTGGCGCGCACGGCCTTCTCGTCGGATCGCTTGGCCAGGAACGCGCGCACGGTCTGGCGCAGCTCGTCGTGCTCATCGGTGAAGACGAAATCAGCGGGCATGGTTCGCTTGCTCCAATCTCGAGTGAGTGCCGCCGCCTAGGAGCGCGGCACGTCCTTCCAGGGCACGTCCTTGTCGACGCGCGGATCGCCCGGCAGGCCGAGCACGCGCTCGCCGAGGATGTTCTTCATGATCTCGGACGTTCCGCCCTCGATCGAGTTCGCGCGCGAGCGCAGGAACTGGTACTTCGCGAGCGCCTCGGCCGTGCGGCCCTCGAAGCCGCTCTGGCGCAGCTCGTAGCCCGCCTCGAACGCGAGCCCGTCGCTGCCCAGCACGTCGATCGCGAGCTCCCACAGGCGCTTGTTGATCTCCGCCTGCGCGAGCTTGCCGACCGAGCCCTCCGGCCCCGGATTGCCCGACTTCTGCGCGGCGCGCGCGCGCTGGTTGGTGACGCGCAGCAGCTCGTTCTCCATCCACGCGCGCGTCACGCGGTCGCGCATGATCACCTCTTGCGCTGGCGAGAGCGCGCCGGGCTTGCGCTTCTGCCACAGCTGCACGACCTGCGCGATCCCGCCCGCGCCCTTCTTCTTGGGGCCGCCGCCGCCGATCGCGACGCGCTCGTTCATGAGCGTGGTGATCGCGACGCGCCAGCCCTGGCCCTCCTTGCCGAGCATGTTCGCGTGGGGGATGCGCACGTTGTCGAAGAACACCTCGTTGAACTCGGCCTCGGCGGTGATCTGGTACAGCGGTCGGATCGTCACGCCGGGGCTCTTCATGTCGACGATGAAGTACGAGAGCCCGTCGTGCTTCGGCACGTCGGGGTTCGTGCGCACCACGAGCATGCCCCAGCTCGACAGGTGCGCGACCGACGTCCACACCTTCTGGCCGTTCACCACCCAGTCGTCGCCGTCGCGCACCGCGCGCGAGGACAGGCCCGCGACGTCGGAGCCCGCGCTCGGCTCGCTGAACATCTGGCACCAGATGTCCTCGCCCGAGAAGATGCGCGGCAGGTGGTACTTCTTCTGCGCCTCGCTCGCGTAGGTGAGCACCGTGGGCGCGCCCATGCCGATGCCGATCGTGCTGACCGGCGGATCGTGGTGCACCACCTTCGAGTGCTTTTGGATCTCGTCGAGCACCGTGAGCTGCTGCTTCGGGCTGATGCCGAGCCCCCCGTGCCCCTCCGGGAAGTGCACCCACGCCAGCCCGTGCTCGAACTGCTTGCGGCGGAACGTGATCGAGTCGGTGCGCTCCGGATGCGCTTCCGCGAGCAGCTTCTGGACGCGCCCGCGAAGCTCGGCTTCGGGCATCTCGCGCAGATCGGCCATGGGGTCTCCTTCGAGCAGTGCGAGCCCGCATTCTACCGATTCGGCGTCGCAGCCGGGGATGGTACCCTTCGCGTCGCGATGCAGACGGAAACCGTGAGGCTCGAGACCGAGGCCGGTCAGACGATCGACGCCGTCGTGCTCAGCAAGCACGCGGACCGGATCGACGTCGTGATCGCGGAGAGCGTGCGCTGCTCGCTCACCCCGACCCGCAACGGGCTCGCCTACGTCGGGAGCGTCCGCGGCCGCGAGCTCACCTACGCGCGCAGCCGCGCGGAGGTCGAGGCCGAGCTCGCCAAGGCGGATCCGAGCCGAAGGCGACTGCGAAGGCCGCTGCCGCCGAAGCGGTGAGGCCCGAGCTCCGACCCTCGAGCCGCGGCCTTCCGGTAGGATGGCCGAGCCGCGCCCGACGCGCGGCGCGACACAGGAGGGACGGCACGTGGAGTTCGATCTCATGACCGGGGGACTGACCTGGGAGAAGAGCGCCTCGCTCGCGCGCGAGCTCGAGCGCGCGGGCTTCTCGGGCATGCTGTTCACCGAGGCCGGCACGGTTCCGTGGATGATGATCGCGGCGGCGGCGATGGCCGCGCCGAAGCTCCACTTCTGCACCGGGATCGCGGTCGCGTTCCCGCGCAGCCCGATGGTGTCGGCGCAGGTCGCCTGGGAGCTGGCGCAGAACACGCGCGGGCGGTTCCGGCTGGGCCTCGGCAGCCAGGTGCGCGGCCACATCGTGCGCCGCTACGGCGCGCTCTGGGACAAGCCGGCGCCGCAGATGCGCGACTACGTGGGCGCGTTCAAGGCCTGCATCCGCGCGTTCCGCGGCGAGGAGAAGCTCCACCACGAGGGCCCGTACTACAATTTGAGTCTCCTGCCGGGTCAGTGGGCGCCGCCCCGCCACGCCTTCGAGGACGTGAAGATCGACATCTCCGCGGTGGGCCCGCAGATGTGCCGGGTCGCGGGCGAGCTGTGCGACGGCGTGCACGTCCACCCGATGCACTCGATGCGCTACATCGAGACGCGGCTCCTGCCGGCGCTCGCGGCGGGCGCCGCGAAGGCCGGACGCAGCGTCGCCGAGATCGACCTGATCGTGCCCGTGTTCGCGATCCCCGGCGACACGCCCGAGGCGCGCGCACGCATGATCCAGATCGCGCGCACGCAGATCGCCTTCTACGGCTCGACGCCGAACTACGCGTTCCAGTTCGACGACCTCGGCTTCCCGGGCACCACCGCGAAGCTCGGCGCGCTGATGAAGGCCGGCGACATCGGCGGCATGGCCGCCGCGATCAGCGACGAGATGCTCGAGCACTTCGCGCTGATCGCGCGCTGGGACGACCTGGCCGACGCGCTGATCGCCCGCTACGCCGGCAAGGCCGCGCGCGTGGTCAGCTACCTGGCGATGGGCGACATCCAGGAGCACCCCGACCACCTCGCGCGCTGGGGCGAGATCGCGAGGGCCGTGCGCGCGGCGTAAGATCGCGGAACAGATCCACTCGGAGGCGAACGTGAGCAAGCTTCAGGAAGACCGGCGCATCGACCCGCGCATCAAGGCCGCGCTGGGCGCTTTCCCCACCCTGGCGCAGAGCGACGTCCGCAGCCGCGACGAGCTGCTCGCCGAGGCCAACCAGCCGCACGCGATCGCGCAGCGCGAGCAGATGACCAAGCTCTTCGACCTCATGGACAACGAGCAGATCGCGTCGTCCGCGGGACTGTCGGTGGCCACGCACGAGTTCCGCTCCGCGCCCGACGGCAACACGGTGAAGGTGCAGCTGATCCGGCCCGAGTCGCGCGAGCCGCTGCCCTGCGTGTACTACATCCACGGCGGCGGCATGCAGGTCATGTCGTGCTTCGACGGCATGTACCGCGCCTGGGGCCGCATCATCGCGGCGCAGGGCGTCGCGGTCGCGATGGTCGACTTCCGCAACGCGCTGACTCCGTCGTCGGCGCCCGAGGTCGCGCCGTTCCCGGCGGGCCTGCACGACTGCGTGTCGGGCGTGAAGTGGCTGCACGAGAACGCGGCCCGCCTCGGTGTCGACCCCGCGCGCATCATCGTCGCGGGCGAGAGCGGCGGCGGGAACCTGACCCTGGCCACGGGGCTCAAGCTCAAGCAGGACGGCGAGCTCGCGCGCGTGCGCGGCCTGTACGCGCTCTGCCCGTACATCGCCGGCCAATGGCCGCAGGAGCGCCTGCCGTCGTCGATCGAGAACAACGGCATCCTGCTCGACCTGCACAACAACCGCGGCGCGATGGCCTACGGCATCGCCGAGCTCGAGCGCAAGAACCCGCTCGCCTGGCCCGGCTTCGCTTCCGAGCAGGACGTGAAGGGCCTGCCGCCGACCCTCATCAGCGTGAACGAGTGCGACCCCCTGCGCGACGAGGGCATCGAGTTCTACCGCACGCTGCTCCGCGCCGGAGTCCCCGCGCAGTGCCGCCAGGTGATGGGCACCGTCCACGGCACGGAGATCTTCGCGATCGCCTGCCCCGACGTGAGCCGCGAGACGGCCGCGAGCATCGCGCGGTTCTGCCGGGAGGTTTGAGTCGACTTCGCAGGCGAGATGCTTGGGAGCTACTGCGCGGTCATCCCGCCGTCGACGGTGAACTCGGCGCCGGTCACGTACTTCGACTCGTCCGACGCGAGGTAGAGCACGCAATCGGCGATGTCCTGCGGCTGGCCCAGCCGGCCGAGCGGCACGAGCGGGCCGAGCTGCACCTGCGACGGGTCGCTCGTGCGCATGGCCTGGGCCTGCATGTTCGTCCAGATGAAGCCCGGGTGGACGGAGTTGCAGCGGATGCCGTCGTGCGCGAGCTCGAGCGCGACCGACTTCGTGGCGATGCGCACGCCCCCCTTCGCCGCGCCGTAAGCCACCGCGGTGCGCAGGCCGATCAGACCGGCGACCGACGACAGGTTCACGATCGAGCCGCCGCCCGAGCGGCGCATCGCGGCGATCACGGCGCGGCAGCCGAGGAACACGCTGGTCAGGTTCACGTCGATCTGGCGGTTCCACTCCGCGAGCGTCATCGCCTCGAGGGGCTTCAGCACCGCGATGCCCGCGTTGTTCACGAGCACGTCGAGCCGGCCGTACGCTTCGAGCGTGCGCGCGACGACCGCTTCCCAACCGGGCTCGCTGGTCACGTCCTGGTGCAGCGCGAGCGCCTCGCCGCCGTCCTTGCGGATGGCGTCCGCGCACTGGCGCACGCCCGCTTCGTCGATGTCGGTCGCGACCACGCGCGCGCCCTCGCGAGCGAGCGTCATCGCGATCGCGCGCCCGAGCCCCGGGTCCGACGCCGCGCCGGTGACGAGCGCGACCTTGCCTGCGACTCTGCTCACAGCTCCACCAGCTCCAGCACGGTCCCGTCGGGGTCCTTGAAGCACACGAAGCGCGCGCGCGAGCCCGAGCCCTCGGGCATCTGCGCGGGCTTCGACAGGAACACGGCACCGGCGGCCGCGAGCTTCGCGATGTCGCCGTCGAGGTCCGAGGTCGCGAGCGCGACGCGCGCGATGCCGTAGTGGTAGAGATGCGGGTACGGCGGCCCGGCGTCGTGCGGCTCGAGCCACTGCAAGAGGTCGATCACGACCGGCGAAGTCGCGCCCGCGAGCGCGAGCAGACCGCCCTTCACGCGATACGGAGGCATGCCGACCGCCGCGGCGACCTCGGGCGTATTCGTCTCCGGCACGCGCCACATCTCCTCGAAGCCGAGCACGCGGTAGAACGCGCGCGAGCGCTCGTAGTCGCTGCAGTTGACGTTGAAGTGCACCATTCCGGTGATCGCCATGGACTCAGCCTCGCTTGGGATCGTTCAGGTCCGCGGGGCCGAAGAACGTGACGAAGAGCTCCCGCCGCTCGAAGCGCCAGCGGCCATCCGAGCAACGCACGTAGGCGTCGCGGTAGCGCGCGATGTTCTGCCCGCCCGCGCCGCCCGCGCCCTGCAGGAACTCGAGCACCTGCCAGCGCCCGCTCGCGCGCTCGCCCTGGAGCTCGATGATCCCGTCGCTCGCCTGCTGCACCACCCAGCGCACGCCCGAGACCAGCCGCTTGTAGTGCGCGAAGATCGCCTCGCGCCCGCGCACGGTCTGCCCGAGCAGCACCCACTCGGCGTCCTCGGCCCAGGTGTCGGCCCAGGCCTTGTCGTCCTTCTCGGCGATGGCGTGGCAATAGCTCGCGACCAGATTTCGGATGGCTCGATCGTCGTCTTGCATGGCTTGAGCTTACTCCGTGAAGAAGTCCGCGCGCGGAGTGAACGTCGCGTCGTACACGGGCTCCTTTGCGTCGACGCGAAACTTGCTGGTGTCTGCGCCCGCGAGACCGATCCGACCCAGCAGGCGGCGCATGTTCAGGTAGTTCGCGTGCTTGAAGTGCGCCGCCAGGCTCGCCTCGTCCCGCCACAGCTCGTACACGCAGACGCGGTTGGGAACGCACGGGTCGGGCGAGAAGACGTAGGCGAGGCAGCCGGGCTCCTCGTCGCGCGTCTTCTTCTGCAGCTCGCGTGCGGCCTCGATGGCCTCGGCTCGTTTGCCCTCGTTCGCGAAGTCGATGGTTCCGGCGATGATGATCAGCTTGGACGTCATGGACCTACCTCCCTGCGAGCCGCGCGACGACCGGGGCGAACGGCTCGAGTGCACCGTCGCCGACCGTCACGTAGCTGATGCCATACTCGGCGCGCCTGCGTTCCAGCTCCTCGCAGATCGCATCGACGCTGCCGAACAGACCGTGCGGGTGGCGCAACATCTCGTCCTGGCTGAGCCCCATCGCCTGACCCAGCCCTGCCGCGATCTTCTCCGCGCCGGGCTGCACGAACGTGAAGTAGGCGCCGATTTCGAGCTCGAGGCTCTCGTAGCGCGGGCCGGCCGCTGCCTTCACCCAGCCGATCTTCTCGGCCGTGGCTTCGGCGGTGCTCGAGCGGACGCCGTCGGGCCCGATCACTCCGGAGCGGTTGTTGAAGTTCAGGCTCACGATGTCGGCCTCGCGTGCGGCGAGCGAGAGCACGCGCCGCCCGCCGCCGCCGACCATGAGCGGGGGGAACAGTCGCCTCGGCGCCCCGGCGAAGCCGGCGAGTCGGATGTTCTCTCCGCCGATCGCGACCTCGTCGCCCGAGAACAGCGCGCGGAACGCGGCGATCGTCTCCGCCAGCCGCGCGATGCGCTTGGCCGGCGGATCGAGCGAGATGCCGAGCGCCTCGTACTCGGCGGCGAGCCATCCGGCGCCGAGCCCGAGCTCGAGGCGCCCGTCGGAGAGCAGATCGATCGTGGCCGCCTGCTTCGCGAGCACGGCCGGATGCTGGTAGTCGACGCAGAACACGCGACACCCGACCTTGAGCGTCGTCGTCGCGTCCGCCGCGGCCATCATTGCGGGGACCGCCGCGAGTTCCTGAACCGGGTGGTTGCTCTTCGCGATCGCCGGACCGGGGCCGAGGACGTGGTCGGCGAGGTGCAGCGCCGAGTAGCCGAGCGCCTCGGCGCGTCTCGCGCGCTCGCGCCACTCCTTGCCGGAAGCCGCGCTGAACGATTGCACGGCGAAGCGGAAGGGCCTGGGCATGGGAGCCTCCGTCGATCCGGAATCGAGCCTTCGTGGCATCCGTGTGGCACACGCTGTGGATTGACAATTTATCTACTACGAGTAGACAATGCAGTCAAATGCCGAAGCGCGCGATCACGACGGCGCGGCGGCGCGGGCGCCCGCCGCTCGCGAGCCGGGAGCAGCTGCTCGATGCCGCCGAGCGCGCGATTCGCCGCCACGGCCCGACGGTATCGCTGGATCGGATCGCGGATCGCGCGGGGGTTTCGAAGCCGGTGCTGTTCTCGCACGTGGGCGACCGGCGCGAGCTCGTGCGGGCGCTCTCGGAGCGATTGCTCGGGCGGCTCGAGGCAGCGGTGCGCGCGGCGCAGGCGCGCGGGCGGGAAGGGCGCCCGGCGCTGCAGCGCGTGATCGCCGCGCAGCTCGAGACGATCGCCGAGCACCGACACCTGTACGCGTTCGTGAACGGTGCCGGCGGCGGCGACACCGCGCTCGAGTTCGCGCGCCGCGCGGCGGCCCCGCTCGAGGACGACATCCGCCTCGCGCGCACGCGCGCAGGTCAGAGCGGCGCCGTCGCCGCGTCGTGGTCGTTCGCGATCATCGGCATGATGTACATGGTCGGATCGTGGTGGGTTGCCGAGAGGCCGCGGGCTCTCGACGCGGACTCGCTCGCCAGGCAGCTCACCGAGCTGTTGTGGAGCGGCGTCGCGCCGCTCGGGTAGCCAGGGGACGGGGGTGACGCGGATGAACGAAGGCGTGGATTACCAGCGCTACGACCCGTTCGACCCCGAGATGCAGCAGGACCCGTTCCCGTGGTACGCGGCGCTGCGCGAGCACGCGCCGGTCTGGCGGCACCCGGGCACCGGGATCGTGTTCGTCTCGCGACACGGTCTCGTGTCGAGAGTTCTGGCCGACACGGCCGTGTACTCGTCGCGCGTCGCGAGCCTGCCGACGCCCGGGTCGAGCGAGGCGAGCCGGCGCATCGAGGCGATCATGGAGGAGGGCGTCCCGCTAGCCTCGACGATGCTGACCGAGGATCCGCCGCTGCAGACGCGCTACCGCAAGACGGTCGGCAAGGCGCTCTCGACGCGCCGCATCCTCGCGCTCGAGCCGGTGATCCGCGAGCTCACCGACGAGATCCTCGAGTCGTGGCCAGAGCGTGGCCGCGTGGACGTGATGGCCACGCTCGCGATCCCGCTCCCGATCCGCGTGATCGGCCACTTCTTGTGCATGAAGCCGGAGGTCCTCCAGCACGTGAAGCGCTGGTCCGACGCCTCGGTGGCGGGGCTCGGAGTGATGATCTCGGACGCGGAGCGGATCGCGGCGGCGCGCAGCGTGGTCGAGCTGCAGAAGTACTGGCAGTCGGAGTTCGAGGCGCGCAGGTCTGCGCCGAACGACGACATCCTCTCGGCGCTCAGCAAGGCGCCGTTCGAGGACGAGACCGGCGTCGAGCGGCTCCTCGGCATGCCGGAGCTGATCTCGATCATCCAGCAGCTCATGGTCGCAGGGAACGAGACGACCACGAAGGTGATCAACGAGACCTTCAAGCTCCTGCTCGCGAACCCGCACTGGTTCGCGCGCATGCAGGCCGATCCGGGCGTGACGCCGCTCGTGGTCGAAGAGGCGCTGCGCCTCTCGTCGCCGAACCAGGGCATGTTCCGCTTCGTGAAGCAGGACACGGAGCTGGACGGCGTGGCGATTCCGAAGGGCGCGATCGTCTGGGTGATGTTCGGCTCCGCGAACCGCGACGAGGTGGTGTTTCCCGACCCGGACGATTTCGATCCCGAGCGCCCGAATCTGAAAGAGAGCCTCGCGTTCGGACGCGGCGCGCACTTCTGCATCGGAGCGCCGCTCGCGCGTCTCGAGCTCCGCGTGCTCTTCGAAGCGGTCGCGAAGCGATTGGAGTCGTTCGCGCTTCCGGCCGGGTACCGGCTCGGCTACGAGCCGAGCTTCATCTTGCGCGGCCTCGCCGGTCTCGAACTCGACGTCACGAAGCGGGCGAGCTGAAGCCGCCGCCGGCCTCAGCGCGGTGCCAGGCCCCTGCGCTTGCGCTCGCGGTTCATCCGCTCGGCATCGCTCTCGAGCCGCGCGCCGAGCTCCTCCTCATCGATCTTCCCGAACAGGTGCGCGTTCGCGGTCCTGCTGTTGTACATGATCTTCTTCTCGGGCGTGATCGCCAGGATCGTGCGCAGCGGCGAGTCGAGCAGCGAGTAGAAGAACTTCTCGCCCGAGTCACTAGCGGGGAAGAGCTTGCGCGAGAGCGCGGAGTAGAACCACTTCTTGGTGTCGTCGTCCTCGAAGAACGCCGCGCGTCCCTTGAACGTGATCGCGCCCTGCGGCAGGCCCGACGGGGAGCCCGCGCGATAGCCGGCGCTGCTCACGTTGACCGACACGCGAGCGTCGCGCCGGATCGCCGCGGCGCGGTGGCGGTGCGCGGCGAACGTCAGCCAGATCTTCCCGTCGTGCCAGACGAACGCGTGAGTCACGCCGACGGGCCAGCCGTCCCTGGTCGACCACATCAGCACGCACTCCTGCGAGTGGGTCGCGAGTTGATCGACCTCCTCGTCGGTGAACGGGTAGATCGACACGATCTCGTGGTCGTGGGCTCGCGCCATGCTCTTCTCCCTTCGATCGAGCGGCGGCGGCCGCTACGGCTTCTGGATCCACTCGTCGAGCAACTTGTGGAAGTGACGCAGCTTGGTCTCGCCGTACGAGGCGAGCTGCAGCTTCTCCATCTTCGTCGCGTGGAGCCCCTGCTGCACGAACGGCAGATTTCGCCAGTCCTGATCGAACACCTTCGCGAGCATCCCGAGCTCGGGAGCCTCGACCCAGTCGTCGTCGGGCCCCAGCCAGTGGATCGGGATCCGCTTCGGGTACACCCCGTCCGCCGGTATCGGCGCGAGAAACATGCACTCCATGATGCTCTCGTCCGGGTCGTTCCCGTTCGGTCGGAAGCGGTAGACGATCCGGTTGAACGAGCCCCAGGGGTGGAAGTTCGGGAAGAGCGTGAAGTAGACGCTGGCGAATTCGACGTCCGCGGCCCGATCGGCGAGATCGCCGATCACCCCACGGAGGCTCTCGCGCTGCATCGCGGCCAGGGCTCGGTGTCGCGCGACGAGGTCGTTCGGGTCGAACGGCGGCACCGTCGCGACTCGGGCGGCGGCGCGCGGGTCGAGGCCTCTCGACGGAAGCTGCCGGCCGCCCAGCAGGTCGCACATGTGCGGGTTGACCTCTCCGAGCTCGCCCGACACCCAGTCGGCGTTCGGCGTGAACACGCCGCTCCGGCCGTCGGGCGCGACCGCGTCCAGGTTTCCGTCGCTGCGAAGCGTGTAGACGATGCCCGAGCGCGCGTCGCGCGCGCTCGGCGCTGGAGGCGCAGGTCCCCAGTCGGGCAGGCCGTACTGCTCCATGCCCGCCACCGTGATCGCCCTGGAGTAGTTGCCGAACACGTCGTACTTCGTGTTCCCGTCCTGGGTGTGACCGGTGATGATCTGCGGGTGCGTCGTGATGACGTGGTAGGCCTCCATGAAGGCCTGCATCGTCGTCTTCCAGTTCGCGCGCACGATCTTGGCGACGTGCGCCTCCTTGTAGCGCCTCTCGTACGGCAGGACGCTGAAGTGACTCGACAGGTCGCCGACGAAGTCCTCGAGAGACTGTCCGCTCGGGTCCGGATTGATGAACACGAAGCGGCCCCAGCGTCCGACGCGAGCCTCGGGGAGGTTCTGCTTCGTCTTGTCGAGATACGCGAAGTCCCACTCGCAGGGGATCTCCTTCAGCGTCCCGTCGAGGTGCCAGCACCAGCCGTGGAACGCGCAGCGCAGCTCGGTGGCCTTCTTGCCGGGCGCTTCCTTCAGCTTGCGGCCGCGGTGGAGGCAGGCGTTGTAGTACGCCTTGATCTCGTCCGGGGCGGTGCGGACGACGAGGAAGGACAGCCCGGCGATGTCGTAGGGCAGCGAGTCGCCGACTTCGGGGATGTCGTCCTCGTGGCAGGCCATCTGCCAGACGCGCTTCCAGACCTTCTCGACCTCGAGATCGTGAAACGCGCGCGTGGTGAACTGCGCGACCGGCACGATCGTGACGCCTTCCATGCGCGAGTCGCGCCGGTACGAATCGGGAACCGGCCGCGAGTCCTCCGCGAGCAGCTTGTGGTACTTCTCCTCGATCTGTCTGGGCCCGTAGCTCATCGGAGCGGCTCTCCTGGAGATCGCCATTACACTACTCCCAGTAGATAATCGCGGCAATTCGAGGCAGCGCGCAGCTTCGGTCAGGCTGAGCGGGACTTCGCCCAGTCGAGGCCGCGTCGGAGCAGCTCGTGGTACACGGGAAGCTCCCACGAGCCGCGTTCGACCGTCGGGTAGAAGTCCATGAGCGGCCGCATGTCGTAGTGTCCGCGGCAGTGGCCGAGCGTGAGGTAGAGCACCGCGCCCCGGCCCACCGGGTGCAGGTAGAAGACCGGACGCGCGGCGTCGTCGTTCCACTCGGGCGGGTCGAAGCCGGGCGTCTTGCCGCGAAAGCGCGTCTCGAGCAGCGTCGTCACCGGCCCGTGGAACTCGCTCAGGTAGAGCTCGTCTGTGGCCTCGAAGTCCGAAATCCCCTTCACCAGCGGGTGCGCGGGATCGGAGACGGTGACGCGATACGGCGCGATCGGCGGGTGCGCGAGGAACTGCGAGCCGAGCGTCTGCATGAAGCGCGGCGCGAGTCGCGGGCACTCCACCTTCGCGCCGTCGAACTCGAGGATCGAGTTCGTGCCGTGCAGCGCGAACCAGCGCCCGCCGTCCTCGACGAAGCTCGCGAGCGCCTCCGCCTGTTCGGCCGAGGGCCGCAGGTCGCAGGTGTAGCTGACCAGGAAGTCGCAGGACTTCCACGCGTCGGTCCGGCCCCAGTCGTCGAGGACCCGCGTGCGCACGCGCGCATCCTCCGCGAGGTGCTTCAACAGCTCGATCCGCGCGTAGTCGAAGTCGTGGAAGCGGCCGCCGCAGACGAGCACAGCGCGCAGCGGCCGGCTCACGGGGCCCTCAGAAGGCGACGCGCTTGGTGAAGCCGCCGTCGGTGACCAGGTTCTCGCCGGTGATGAGGCTCGCCGCGGGGCTGGCGAGGAAGGCGACCGCGCGTGCAACCTCTTCCGGTGTACCCATGCGGCCTTGCGGACAGGCCTTGAGCGTCGCTTCGTAGAAGGCGGGCATCGCCTTCTGGATCATCGCCCAGGCGCCGCCCTCGAAGTACACCGGCCCGGGCGAGACCACGTTCACCCGGACGTTCTGTTTCGCGACCGCATGCGCGAGACCGGACGCGTAGTTCACGAGCGCGGCCTTGAGCGCGCCGTAGCCGCCCGGCGCGCCGAACGTCTCGATCGCCGCCGTGGTGCCGATCACCACGATGCTGCCCGCGTCCGACTTCGCGAGATGCGGCAGCGCCGCTTCGCACGCGCGCACCGTGCCCATCAGGTCGACCTCGAAGTTCGCGCGCCAGGCCGCCTCGCCCTGACCTGCGCTCGCCGAGACGTTGCTCACCAGGATGTCGAGCCCGCCGAGCGCCTGCGCCGACTCCTCGATGAAGCCGCGCAGCGCCGCGCCGTCGCCGACGTCGACGGCCTTCGCGAAGACTCTCACGCCGGCGCGCTCGAGCTCCTTCTTCGCGGCGTCGACGCCCGGCTCGCCGCGCGCGCAGATGGCGAGATCGACGCCCTCCGCGGCCAGCGTCGCAGCGATGTGTCGGCCAATGCCCCGGCTCGCCCCCGTGATGACCGCACGGCGGCCCTTGAGTCCCAAATCCATCGCTGATGCTATGGCTGGCGGCGGAATCGAGTCAAGCTCTCGCGAGCCTTGATCAGAGCCGGCAGATCCTCGCGGACTTGCCCTGCATCATCTCGGCCGCGGTCTGCAGCTGGATCTGGAACGGCGTGAGCTTCAGCACGCCGAACGTGTCGTCCATGCCGTCGCGCCAGAAGAGCTGCGGGTCGTAGCCGACCGGCGGCGGAGTGTTCTTCAAGAGACTCCAGATCCGCGTCCGGGTCGCCAGGTCGTCGCACCACTCGGCGCGCGCCTGAACCACGGCGGTGTCGTGCTGCGGATCCCAATAGGCGAGCGCCACATTCGGGTTCTTTGCCAGGTGCCTGGCCTTCAAGGTCTGGCGGCCGGTCGCGATCCAGCCCGTCGAGCCCTCCCAGACCGGATGCAGGATGCGCGAGTACGGTCGGCCCTGGGTGTCCGTCGTCGACACCGTGCACCAGACGATCCGGCCGACCCGGTCCAGGAATTCCTTCTCGATGTCCGCGAAGCGCAGTGAGCTAGCCATGGGAGTCCCCTTCGTCGTGGCCGGCGAGCAGCCGGTCCAGGTGTTGGTGGAAGCGCTGGCCGCCGCCCTCGTTGCGGCCGAACAGAACTTCGCTGCGCGCGCCGGTCAGAAGCGCGCGCTGTTGACGCAGCCCGGTCGCGTAGTCCTCCTCGCGCACGACGTAGCCGAGCAGCTCGAACATCTTCTCCGCCGCCTCGCGCTCGCTCGGGTCGGGCTCCTTCGCCAACAAGTACGACTGCACGGTGACCGACTCGCCGACGCTCGCGCCCGGGAACAGCTGCGAGACGAGCACGGCGCGCGTGCCGGCGTCGAAGGTCGCGATCGAGACGTGCGGGAAGATCGTCCACACTCCGGCCAGCAGCTCGCGCGTGTCCCAGTTCGCCTCGGGCCGCTCGTCGAAGCGCAGCAGTCTCGGGTTCGGAAAGCTGACCCGCTGGTGCGGACCGAAGGCGTCGTAGAGAGCACGGTTGGGCAGGTCCGTGCCGAAGGTCGCCTTGTGCAGGATGGGCAGGTGGTAGAAGTCCAGGTAGCCGTCGTAGGCGATCTTCCAGTTCGGTCCAGGGACGCTTCGGCGCGCGAACAGGTGCCAGCTCGCGAAGTCGAATTGCCCGAGCACCGAGTCGTAGCCACACAGGAAAGCGTCGAGGTCGATCGGCGGGCCGGGCCGCAGCACCGCCCAGATCAATCCCGCGCGCTCGGCGACCGGCAGCCGCACCAGTCCGTGGCACGCGGGATCGACCTCGCCGAAGTCCTTGCGCGCGTAAACGCCGACGAGCGCGCCGTCCTCGTCGTAGCTCCAGGCGTGGTACGGGCAGACGAAGCGACGCGCGCGGCCCGACGGCTCGACCGCGATCTGCGCGCCGCGGTGCGCACAGCTGTTCACGAACGCGCGTGCGGAGCCATCGGAGCCGCGGGTCAGAAGCACGGGCACACCGGCGACCTCGAGCGCCCGGAAGTCTCCCGGCTCGCGCAGCTCGGCGGAGAGCGCCAGCACGAGCGGCGTGCGCTTCCAGACGCGCTCGCGCTCGAGCTCGAAGCGCGCCGGATCGGTGTAGTTCGCAGCTGGCACGCGCAGCACGTCGGGCGTCTGATCGATCGTGTCCGCCTTCACGTGCGCGATGTTGCGGCGGGCCATGCGCAGGAGCTCGTCCCGGCTCATCGCCGCATGGTACACAGGATCGCGTCCCCAACGTGAACCGGAGATCCGGAATCCGACGCGCGCAACTGCCGCGCCATCGGCGAGCGCTGCGACGACGAGCGGGCCGAGACGATCATCGGGCCGTTCGAGGCGGAAGCGATCTGCCACGGGCGCTCGTGGAGGAACGCCGAAGACGTGGACTTCGCGACACTCGCGTCGTGCGACCGAGGCCGCGGAAAGCCAAGGACGGTTCAGGCATTTCACGCCCGAGGAGTCCGGTGGCTACGCCGACGCGCTGTCCGCGTCAGCCAACGGCGCCCGACGGCACCGAGTAGTCGGCGAGAGCCGAGCCCACCGCCTGTGCCCCCCGGCGCCATTCCTCCACCCCCCGCAAACTCGCTCTGCGCATGTTGTGACGGCACAGAGCCGGCGGGACGTAGTTCCCGCGGACAGGAATATTGCGCGGCCGGCAAGAGGCGCGCCCAGCGCGCCGATACGCGATATAGTCGGGCCGCCTGAGAAGGCTCGATCCTGCTGGAGTAGTCGATGTCTCCGCCAGTTCTAGCCGAACGAATCGGCCCTCCCGTGTTCCCGACCCTAGCGGTCGAAGACTCGCTGCGAGCGGGCTTCTTTCGACCTGCAGGACAAACCGCGGCAGGCGGCGCCACCAACGAAGAGAAGGCGCGGCTCGTTCGCGAAACCGCGGTGTTCTTGGAGGTCATGCTGGCCAGCTCCATGGCGCATGAGCTTGGGGCTTCGCAGCCCGGCGGAGCGCTTGGGCCTCACTCGCAGCGGGACGAGGATCTGGTCCTCACGATCGAAACACGCGTCGGGCGTTCGCTGCGAGCGATCATGAGCGATGCCAAGGAATACCTGCACATCGACGTCTCCGGGTCGTCGGAGAGGAGCTGGATTCCCCTCGCGACCCTGACACGGCGGGTTCGATCGGTTCTCGATGCCTGCCCGATCGACGAGATCGAACAGTCCGCCGCGCTCCTCGAGAGCCAAGATTGGGGACATCGAGCACGCGTGGCGTTCGACGGTTTGCAGGCGTTGCTCTTTCGCACCGACGAGCGGTGCGTCGAGCAGCTCAGAATCGCGGGAAGCGCCTACGAGAAGGGCCACATCAGCGTCGAGGAAGTCGCGAAGCTGCTCGCGGTGCACCCCGTCGACGCCCTCGCGATGCTGGACCAGGCCGGATTCCACAGACCGATCGAGCTGCTCGAGATCGCGGCCGAAGCCAGGGCCAAGATCTTCGAGCGGATGCGCACGGATCGTCTCTCCCGCTCGCACGCGTTCGAGCCCAGCGCGGAGATGATCGCGCGAGACGTAGTCGCGAGCGAACGTATCGAGGGCGTCGACGCTCGCCGCTGGATCCCCCGCGAAGGGCCGTGAGCCCCGGGACCCACCTAGATCCGACTCGCCGCTATTCGCCGGAGGAGGACGAGCGACTCGCTCGCCAGCTCCATCGGATAGCGGAGAAGGTCGACCGCGGTGCTCTGAACGACCGTCGAGCGGATCCCGAACTGCTGCTCGGCTTCCACCGGGAGCTCTTTGCGGGAGTCCGTACGCACGCGGGCCAGTGTCGACGGCGCGGCTTCGGCCAGGAGCACCTGGTCTTCGGCCCAAACCAGTCCGCGCATCGCTCCCAGGTCGTCGCGAAACTGGAGGAGGTCTTCGAGAAGCTGCGGGTGAGCCTCGCATCGCTCGACGCGAACCCTACAGATCCGACCTACGAAGAGAGCGCCTTCCGCATCGCGATCTGGGCACACGCAGAAGTCATCCGCATCCACCCGTTCGAGGACGGGAACGGCAGGTGCAGTCGGCTTCTCTTGAACTGGATCTTCGTCCGCACTGGCCTTCGCCCCATCCACTACGCCGCGCCTCGTCAGGAGTACTTGGACTGCCTGAATCGGTATTTCCGGGAATCACGCATCGAGAACCTGATCGCCCTTTGGCTCCGGTTCGCAGACGAGCAGCTATGACCCCGACCTGGGTGAATCGCGGCGGACTTCCCGGAGGCTCCAATCCTCGAGGGGACGGCGCCTCGGGGAGTCTCGAGGCGATTCACATGACGCGCGGCAGGCTGCTCAAGTGGATCCCGGCGCAGGGCGGTTGGCCGGGCGCGAAGATGCTTGTCGACTTGTACGGGCATTTCATGTCCGAGGAGTCCGGCGGCTGCGTGAATGCACTCGCGGTTCCCGATACGGCCACTCGCCGCAAACAACAATTGCCACCGCCCGCACGCCCGACTGGAAAAGCGAGCACCGCCGCGCTCTTCGCTGGTGGCGCAGCCCGGGATCGGGATCAAGCAACTTCTTTTCTGTAGCAGCCGATGGACGTCCGATTCTTCGCCTTCCTGGATTCCTTTCCGGATTACGCGGGATTTGAGTGTTTTCTCTCGGAGGCTCTCCGCTGAGCCGGCG